>CEPQ01054321.1_pt1 | contig 12144 bp, 7 predicted proteins | sample 530411 | NCBI WGS metagenome assembly CEPQ01 (sample SAMEA2620039, study PRJEB7988) | marine metagenome | isolation source: saline water (ENVO:00002010), including
GCGAGTGTAAAATGTCCGTACTCTTTGCCGTGTTACCTTGGTGTAGAACCACTATAACTGCGGTAACATGCCGCGATCACGAAAATTTTAACTCTCGCTTAGTACATCAAAATGCGAGGTTAAAAATTGAAACATAGTAAATAGCCGGCAAACTCGACCTAGTGATAACGTTTCTGTCTATCGAAACCTTTACAAGTAAGAGAAACAGTTTTTTCACGAATGCTCAACAAAAAAGCGGAGTAAACTCCGCTTTTGTTAGACAGATTACAGTCGGTGCAGCTGCTGATACACCACTTTTAACGTTTTCTGAAGACCTGTCTTAGTTGGATACCAACGAATTAACGCGTTATCAAGTAACCCTTGACGACAGTCATTTTCAAGGCTTTGTGCCAAATCAACCAGTGGTTCTGCATTAATGGAACGGGCAAGCTTCATCAGCGCTTGTGAAGTTGAGACCAGCTCGCCTAATTTCTCAGACTCTACCGCTTTTTCGCCTTTGGCAATAACATCTTCTACTTTAACAAGAAGCGATTGCAACGAGGATGAAAGCGTCGCATTTTCATCTTGAGAAGACCAGAAGTAGTTTAGGTCAAAAAACGCTACCGGATTCTCAGGGCTTGGTAGCGCTTCTATATCGCTCCTGACAGGGTACGCTTGTGTCGCGCTCGCGTCAGCAGAAACTTCAGAGGCTGCTGTTTTTGCCTCATTTACCTGTGACTCTAGCTTCGTAAGCTGCTCTTGTAAGGCAGATTGATTTTGTTGCGCTTCTTGTAACGCTTTATCTGATGCGCTTACCTTCTGTTTCTGTTTTTCAAGCTCATTTTCGGCATTCGCCGCTTTTTCTTGTTGTGCTTTGAGTTCGTTCTCAACGGCCTGCTTTTCGTCAGTTATTTTCTGCAATGAAGTAACTGACTGCTGAGCATCGATAAGGGCTTTTTGAAGTTCAGTTTTCGCTTGTTCTAACTGTTTTATCTTATCGGTATTGGTCGAAACGGTTTCAGACGAGCCTTTGAGTTCTTCCTCAAGTGCAGCCTTGCTTTCTTTCAAGTCATTCAACTCGCTCTCAATTTCCTCTAAGTGCCGCTGCTTATCCTGCCCCATCTGTTGAAGCTGTATTACAGTGGCCTTTTCATCTTCCAAGGCTTTTTCGAGGTCACGCTTAGCCTTTGTTGCTTCCGATAATTGATCACTATTTTTTGACTGTGCTTCCTGCTCGCTCTTCTTAAGTAAAGCCACCGTTTCTTTTTCGTCAGCTAACGCCTGTTCAAGCGCCCGATTGCTGGCTTCAAGTTGCTTAACCTGCTCACTACTAAGGTTTTCTATTTCCTGTTCGTTTTGCTTCAGCATTTCAACCGTTGCCCGTTCATCGGCCAATGCTTTCTCTAGCTCGCGTTTAGCTTCTTCAAGCTGCGTTACCTGTTCATTTCCGCGTGTTTCCAGAGCCTGTTCATTGTCTTTGAGCATAGCAACCGTCGCTCGCTCATCAGCTAAGGCCTTTTCAAGTTCACGCTTGACGTCTTCGAGCTGTTTAACTTCACTGTTAACTTCAGCCTGCGCTTGCTGGTTACTCTCCATTAGCGCCGCGTTGTTAGATATTTCATCGGCAAGACGTTTTTCTATCTCAGACTTTTCTTTCGCCAGAAGCTGTAGCTGCTCATTTGCATGTGCAACTGCATCTGAATCTCCCTCAAGACGCGATTGCAACGCACTGTTTTCCGTTTTTAACGCCTGAATTTGTGACTCTAGATCCTTTCCTTTTGCCACTGAAGCGTTCGCCGTTTCACTCCACTTCGCTTCGCTGGCATCACGCTCCGCCTGACTACTTTCAACTTCGGCTTTTAATGACGCAATCTCGGCAGTTAACGCTGCTACCTGATCAGTATATTCAGCGTTTTCCGTGTCTTTTTGTTCCGCTGCTTGCTGTAATGAGAACAAGGCCGCCTGAGACGCTTCTAATTCTTGTCTAAGGCTTGCGTTGGCTTCTTCCACTTGCTTAACTTGTGAATTAGCGTCAGACAATACGCTTGACTCATTAGTCAATTTATCCTGTAGCGCTTGATTGTCCTGTTGCAGCTTGGCAATCGCCGCTTCTAGTTCATCAACTTTACTGCGACTGCTAGTCTGAACACCTTCAATCTCGTTGTTTTTATCGTCAAGCAACTGTTGTTGGCGTTTCGCTTCTTCTTTAAGCTGGTCAATTTGCGCTTCAAGCTCTGTAATTGCTTGATTGCCTTGTTCGCTCTCAGCGCGGTTACGCTTTTCATTTTCAGCGCTTTTCTCTAACTCGCTTGTAAGAGATGCCAACTTGTCATTTGCATCGCTTAATTGCTTTTGCAGCTTATCTTGCTCGTTTTTCAATTTAGAAGATTCAGCTTCAGCATCCGCTTTTAGTGAAGCAATGCTTGATTGAAGTTCTGAAACAAGCTCGTTTTGTGATTTCTCTGAATCTGCCAGTTGTTTTTGCAGCGTTTGTTCGGCGGCAGCCTTCTGGTCCAAATCGTTTTTATATGCGGCAAGTTCATCCTGCAGAGTTTTAACAGATTGCTGCAGTTCAGTAATTTCTGCATTAGCTTCATCTAAGCTGCCTTCTTTTTCAGAAAATTGCTGCTGTAGCGCTTCTAGCTCTGCACTTACTTGCGCAGCTTTCTGTTCATTCTCTGCATTATTGCTGTCTAACGATGTTAAGGCCTGCTCTTTGTCATCTATTGCCTTTTTGTAACTTTCAGCAAGCGTTTTCAATTCTTCTAGAGACTTGGAGAGTTCGTCTTTTTCGCTTGTAGAGTTCGCCAGTTCCTCCGTTAGTTTGGCGACTTGTTTAGTTAAATCAGCCTCATTTGCACTCACTTTATCCAGCGCAGCGCGAGTCTCATCATAGGACGCTTGCAACTTGTTTGCTTCAGACTCTCTTTGCTGTTGCGACGCCTTCAGTTCAGCTAACAGCTTTTCTTTTTCAGACAGTTTTGACTCAGTGTCGGTTAACGAACTTTTCGTCTTTTCTAGTTTGGCGGACGTTTCCTGTAATGCGTCTTGTGACTTTTGCCACTCGCTATCTTTGATTTTCGCCTGCTCAGCGGCGTCTTTTAGTTCAGATTCAAGTGTATTGATCTGCGTTTTAAACGATTCGTCTACTCTCTCTACAATCCAGAACAGGTACTCTCCCTGTTTTTCATCGATAACTTCGACGTCTACTTGCGCTTCATAACGAACGCTTTTGTTCCCAACAATTGTTGCCCTAAAGTTTTCTAAAGAGCGAGATTTTTGCAAACTTTTTTCGGCACTCTCTGCCTCACTTTTTTCAGCAAAAAGAGAAAATAGTTGACGATTATTAAGTTCAGCGCGTTTAAATTTAAGGCGTGTTAAAAAGTTGTCATTGACTTCAACGATTTTGAAATCTTTCGTCATTTTACCCACTGCAACGGGCGCTGACGAAAACATCTTACCTGCTTTATCCTGGGTACTCTCTAACTCTTTCTTTGTCTGAGATAACTCACCTAATAGTTTTACATTTCGACCGCCATTTTTACTTTCGGAATCAGATAGGGCGGCGTGCACGGTAACAATGCGCAAAGACATTTTGCCCTGGGGTAACATCTCACCAAAATTGACTGACACTTTCTCACCCGACCCCTGAAGCGACGCCTCAACGACATCGTGTTCGCTTGAGCATGCACGGGTAATTTTTTGCCTATCACTTGTGGCGAAAAGGCTTGAAAAATCTCTCTTAACAAGCTGTTCTTCTTTGGTTTTAAACAGAGTAGTTGCGGTTTTATTGGCGGAAACAATATTTCCATTGCTGTCTAGGTAAATAGCACCGGTATCAAATGAATCCAATATATCGTTGTGAGCTTTACGCTCTTGATGAAGCTTTACTGATTCGATAGCGTGCAAGTAAAACTGGTACAAGGGAACAATTAAAAGCACTACCAGAACAAATAACAAAAGATAGATCAATGCGGCCGCATTGTTTGGATTATCCTTTGCAAAATCACTGAATGCGAATGCGCCAGCGGAATAAAAAAACAACAAAATTGAAACACACGCTGCGCGAATTTTTCGCGACGCCTTAAAGCGTAAATCCATTTATTAAGCCCTACACAATAAATGTACTAGATGTATGGGGAAAACAAAGGTATTTCCCCCAAGATAAGCCTCTAATATATCGGGATATTAGTGCATCGTAAAGCTTATTGGGCTCACAATATATTAAGCTTTAGTGATAAGTCAGCAAAAGCGGTAATTCGTTTTGCCTCCCAACCTTTATTCGCTCACATTGCTTAAGTAGGGCGTTAGAAACCCTCTAAAACTATTTTGCCTATAGCGGCCCCCTCTTCAAGCAACTTGTGGGCTTTTATCAAGTTAGAGGCATTAATTGCCCCCAAGTGTTGCCCAACCGTTGTTTTTATTTTTCCCTGGTCGATAAGACTACCAACGTGAGTCAACAGTCTACTTTGCTCAATCATATCCTCCGTTTCGAACATTGAACGTGTAAACATAAATTCCCAGTGAAGCGACAGACTTTTTTGTTTCAATTTCGAGATATCCAAGTGGTCTGGATCATCGATTAACGCAAGCTTTGCTTTCGGTTTCATCACTTCGACATATGCATCGATATATTCGTGTGTACTATTTAGGCTTGCTACATGTGTAACATCACCGATATCGAGGGCCTTCACTTGTTCAGCAATAGGTTTTTTGTGATCTACGACATAATCTGCCCCCATCGCGCTGACCCATTGCTTTGAAGCATCCCGAGAAGCTGACGCAATTACAGTTGCTCCTGTCAGCGTTTTCAACAGCTGAAGCATTATCGAGCCTACACCTCCGGCTGCACCGGTAACCAATACAACATCATTACTTGGCGATGTTTGCTGTTTTAAACCTAAGTGGTCAAACAAAAGTTCGTATGCGGTAATTGTCGTTAATGGAAGCGCTGCGGCTTCGCTGTCAGTTAGTGTTGCTGGTGCTTTGCCGACTATTCGCTCATCGACAAGCTGATATTCGGCATTGGCGCCGGGGCGTGTTAAATCACCCGCGTAGTAAACCCGGTCGCCAATATCGAAACCGGTGACCTTTTCACCTATTTCTACAACCTCACCTACAGCGTCGTAGCCGAGGATCTTCGGCACACCGCCATCTGGATTAACTCTCTGACGAATTTTGTAATCAACAGGATTCACTGCAATGGCTTTAACTTTCACCAGTATATCTTTACCTGTTGCTCGTGGTTTCTCTATATCGATATCGATTAATGCATCAGCGTTATCGATCGATAGCGAATACTTATACCCTACTGCTTTCATTTTTTATCTCCTTTAACGATTCACGTTATATTACGCTTGATAAACCTGAAATAAACAGCAGAATAATTGAAATATTATCAAACGAAATTTGAAAGTTATGTTGCTAGAAGATTTAAACGTCGTTTTGAAAGTCGCTGAATTTCGAAACATCACCGCAGCAGCGACACATTTAAACATGAGAACTGCAACGGCAAGCGCGGCTGTAAAGCGTGTAGAGCAGCATTTTGGTGCAGAGTTCTTCATCCGAACAACGCGGTCTCTAAGATTGTCATCTGCAGGAGAGCGTTTTTTACCCATTTGCGAACAAGCCATGGCAATGCTTAGTTTAGCCAAACAAAACCTTAAAGCTGACAACGGGGAAATTGAAGGGGAACTTAGGCTAGGATTATCTTCTGATTTAGGGCGCAATGTCATTACGCCATGGCTTGATGACTTTATGGCGAATCATGAAAAAGTAAGTGTTAAACTTTATTTGAGCGACAGTAATGTTGATTTTTATCGCGATCCTGTCGATTTAGCCCTCCGCTACGGCTCACCTGATGATGCAAACATTTACGGTTTTAAAATATGTAACGTGCCGCGTCTGCTTGTCGCTTCACCTTCGTATGTTGAAGCGTTTGGTGCTCCGCAAGATTTAAATGATCTGAGAAATCATGCCGGGTTATTTTATCAATTACACGATAAGGTTTATAGCGAATGGGAATTACTAGGATCCACAGGTCAGCACAAAATAAAAATGAACGGCACTAGAACAGCTAATGACGGAGAAATAGTTCGAAAATGGGCAGTTGCAGGTAAAGGCTTAGCCGTTAAATCAAGCTTAGACGTATGTGATGATATTCTTGCTAAGCGACTGATAGTGTTGTTGCCACAAGTTACGGTGAAACCTACTCAATTATGGCTTATCTGCCCAAGCCGACAAGCTATTACGCCATCAGTGAGGTTGCTCAGAGAGATGTTAAATACTCGCTGTAACGACTTACTCTCTAAACTGGCCAACACTGGTGCCCTCGACAGGCACCAGCTTTAATAAGCACACAATAGTTATCAAATTAACGCCTATAAATAGCTGGCTCGCCCTTAGCTGGCATGCTTTCAGCTATGAAAGCGCGAAGGTCTTGATTAGACTGTTTAAGATCGTCACGACGCAGATACATCATATGGCCGCTTCGATACCCTTTAAAGCTTAAACGGTCTCTCATATTTCCACTTTGGTCAAGCTGCCACGTGGTGTATTTAGCGTCGAAGTAATTTGTTGCACCATCGTAATAACCGGCTTGGATCATCACGTTTAAATAAGGGTTTTGCGCCATAGCAAGACGGAGGTTCTCCCCCGTGTTGTTATTGCTTCTATCCCAAGGGTGCACATTGCCAAACATATTGTATTTTATGTCGGTTTTGTAATTCAGTTCTTCCCTTAAATAATAGTTAATCGCCGGCGTAAACGAGTGCAGCCATGAGGTTAACTCTGCCCAGTAATCCGGACGGTCTCCGCTTTGCTTGGCATCAATACCTAAATACCGACTATCTAAGCGTCCAAGCGTTTTTCCTTCATCCCTAAGTAAATCTTTCCAGAAAAAGGCCGTACTTACATCCAAGTTATTTTGTGAAATGGCCGCTTCGCTTAACCCTGAATAACGTGCCATCTTTGCAAGAACAGTGCGCTTCTCGTTCTCACTAACAAAGCCCCCTTTTGCAAGTGCGGGAATCAGTTCGTTTATAGTGAAATCTTCTACTTCAGGCAGCAAGTCAAGCAGATCCTTACTCTGTAAGGTTTCATCCAATCGATTATGATACCAAGCGGTGGCGGCGAAATAAGGCAAGCGATTAGCAGCCTTTACGGGTCCGTTACGCTCAATACCAATATCGGTAGGAGACACTAAAACTACGCCGTTCAGGTACATCCATTGACGGTTTTGAAGCTCAAGGGCTAACCCAGAAACCCGCGTTGTACCGTAGCTCTCTCCGATAAGGTATTTAGGTGAACGCCACCGATTGTTCCGTGTGACAAAGGTATTAACCCATTCTGCAAGATAGCTAATATCCGCATTTACACCAAAAAACATTTTTTGCTGTTCGTCTTTTGATGGCATCGTACCGTCTGTCTTTGGAAGTACGCGGCTATACCCTGTGTTTACGGGATTCACAAAAACAATATCAGCAACGTCTAATATTGAATATGGATTTGTCTGCACACCATAAGGTTGTACGGGATAGCCCTCACTGTCTATATTTAAGATCCTGGGCCCTGTGTAGGCCACATGCATCCATACTGACGCAGAACCTGGGCCACCATTAAAAGAGATAATCAGTGGTCGAGTAGTATTGTCTTTTACGTCTGTTCTTTGATAGTACGTATAGAACAATGTTGCAACAGGGTCTGAATCACCATTCCAGACTGGTTGTGTGCCTGTTGTCGCACTGTATTTTACGCGTTTTCCTAATATTTTAGTTTCATGCTCTGTTACTACGGAATTGTCTATCTCAATATTCCTTGCATGTGCACTGACATTTTGATCAGCCGAAACTTCTGCGTGCAGTTCCAGAGTACAAAGCGACAGCGTAAGTAAGCAAAATGTAAAAATTGAGGCACGTTTGCGTCTATTCTTTGGTATTCCATGTAAACTTATTTTTCTCATAATTGTGTCTTTATTGTCGTTATGAACGTTTTATGGCCGTGATGTTAACTATGCGTGTTTTTGTCTAAGGTCTCACCCTTAAATAGTCAGTTGTACGACAGATAACCGTTTTTCTCCGATGTATAGCAAAAGCGAAATAAGGTCGTCTGTTCCGAAATACAGCAATATATTAGTAACCGGTTAGCTTAAGGCGCAAACGATTTGCTGAATAACGCTACTCAGGGCCATTGTTTGAAATATGACTAACAAGCTCAGGAAAAAAAGACAAGAAAAGCGTCTCAATCGACGACTTGTTGGCTTGTATATCCTCTACGCTTTGGTGGAATGTATTTTCAAAACGAATACGCTTGGCAACGTTTTTAATGGCCCTCGCTATACCGTCTTCTGAAGCATAATCGTCAAACCAATTGTGATTAATCATATGCCCAATACTGCGCTGCATAGAATTAGGCATCCTTGGAAGGCCCTCTTCAAGTAGCGAGAAACTTCGTTTACGGAATTGTTCAAAGCTTTCTTGCGAAAAGTCATCCCAATGTTTTATCAGTAAATGATCGAAATATATGTCTAACGCAACAGGCGCAAAGCGTCTATGACTTTTTTTGAAGAGTTTTTTAGCGGCATCTATAGCGCGATGCTCATCGGTGAACTTGTCTACGTGATAATGGTTTTGCAGGCCTAGTTGCACAGGTTCAGGCAAGAGGCCGATGTCGACGCCACGCCGGAAGTCTCCCAGTAAATTACCAATATGAGAATCTACAGTAGGTTTAGCGAAATAAAGGTGCGCAAGATAGTTCATTAAACAGGCTCATTAGGCTTTTTTAAGTTGTTTTTCGGCAACCCTATCGTTAGTATTGCGGCGTAAAGCAATCAACCGCTTTGTGGCGTGACCACTCCCATCAAGCTCATTAAGCTATGTTAAACACAACGCAATGTAAATAAGTCTGGTAATTCAAATAATGACGGTAATTTCTAGCGACGAAATGTCCTCTCTTTTATCCCCTATTAACGCGTTTTTGCAATGTGAAACGCCACATGCTTGGCTAGAAGAAGCCCAAAAAGAAGAAAACTTACGTATTATTTTAACCGACCATCTTATTTGCGAGTTAAAAGCTGCACAATCTGCAATGTACTTGTTGAGAAGGTACGTAGCAGACGATGCAACGAGTAAAACACTACTTGGTTGGTTGAAGCCATATGAAGATTTTACCTATCGTCATGAAGGTGATTGGCAATCCCTAAACACAAAACACCTATCAAAAAACGTGTTCAACACCGAAGGCCTCGACCCTTTTAAAAAAGACATGCTCAACAAAATGGTCTTGTTAATAAAAGAAGAACTCCATCACTTCTATCAAGTCTTGGAAATAATGCATGAACTGGGTTTTGAATACAAATCGGTAACATCTAGCCGTTATGCCAACGGATTGCTTCGTCATGTCAGAACATACGAACCCGAAAAGTTAGTTGATAAGCTGATATGCGGTGCGTATATAGAAGCGCGTTCTTGCGAGCGTTTTGCAAAACTTGCTCCTTATGTATCTGAAGCACTTGGTAAATTTTACGTATCATTATTGCGCTCGGAAGCACGCCATTTTGAAGACTATCTCAACCTTGCTACACAAATATCATCTGTAGATATCACAGAGCGAGTCACGCATTTCGCAAACGTAGAAAAAACCTTGATACTAAGTGACGACAAAGAGTTGCGTTTTCATTCGGGCGTGCCTGTTTTTCAGGAGGCTCCCTAAAATAGCGAGCGCCGCCATAACAGCGATTGCGAACAATATTTAAACAATTTTATTGACGCTTACCCAAACATGCTGCACTATCAATTTGTAAACATATTGTTAACGGCAGTATTTGATCGTATATAGACGCAAAGGCGAGCATATGTAGTAGCGGTGTTCTTGCCGTTTACTCTACGCACTTTTAACGTGTTTTCTGCCAACAGCAATATTAAAAAATCAAAAATTAGAACATTGTTGAAAAAGGCGGTCTTATGATCTTGAATCATCTCATCGGTATCTACACCCATCCTAAAGAGGAATGGCAAACGATTGATACCAAGCATGAAACCTATTTCTACGCGCTAACTCATATCGCATTTATTGCCTTAATACCTTCTTTAGTGGCGTATTATTCTAGCGCACATATTGGTTGGAGTATTGGCGCTGGCGATGTCATCCGGTTAAGTGAAAAAAGTGCTGTAATGATGGGCATAGGCATGTATTTCGGTTTAGTTGCCGGCGTAGTTGCCCTTGCAATACTCATTCATGAACTGGCGAAGGCCTTTGATGCAGCGCCCACATACACGCAATCGCTTGAATTAGCCGCATATACCGCAACACCTTTGTTTATGGTTGGCTTTGCGGGGCTTTATCCTGAGCTTTGGGTTGTGATGATGGCGATGTTTGTCGGTATTAGCTACTCGGTATATCTTCTTTATTCCGGCGTACCTATTATGCTGCACATGCATGAGGACAAGGGCTTCATCTACTCAAGTTCAGTAGTAACCTGCGGGTTGGTGTTGCTGGTGATATTAATGACCGGCTCTGTGCTTATTTGGGGTTTGTTTGGTGGCCCAGTGTTTACGCACTAACGTGAAACGACGATACAAAAAAACCGCTTCACATTGAGCGGTTTTTTATTTTTAAAAAAGCGAAATAAGAAAGCAATAATTAATCGGTTGAATCGATATTGTGCACGTCTAAGTTACTGAGTTCTGCTTGCACTACAGGCGCTTTTCGCGATTTCTCACCACGCGACATATCTATACGTTCAAGATACGCTTGGTCGATATCCGCGGTAATGTAGTTACCATCAAAAACAGAAGTTTCGAAGCGCTGAATAGATTCGTTCTCTTCGCGAACAGACTCTACAAGGTCAGAAATATCTTGAAAAATGAGCCCATCAGCTTGTATTAGCTCAGCTATTTGATCGATTTCTCTACCGTAAGCGATAAGCTCATTAGCCGAAGGCATATCAATACCATAAACATTTGGAAACCGAATTTCGGGTGCTGCTGAAGCAAAATATACTTTCTTTGCTCCAGATTCGCGTGCCATCTCGATTATTTGACCAGATGTGGTACCGCGAACAATAGAGTCATCAACAAGCAACACGCTTTTCCCCTTAAACTCAGAGGAGATCGCGTTTAGTTTGCGTCGCACAGATTTTTTGCGCATAGTTTGGCCAGGCATGATGAAGGTTCGACCAATATAGCGGTTCTTCACAAAGCCCTGACGATAAGGTAACTCTAATGTATTTGCGATTTGAAGCGCTACGTCCATTGATGTCTCAGGGATTGGAATAACGACGTCGATATCCAAATCTGACCATTCACGTTTAATTTTCTCGCCTAGTTTGCGGCCCATATTTACACGCGATGCATAGACCGAAATACCATCTATAAAACTATCAGGGCGTGCAAAGTAAACAAACTCAAAAATACACGGTGACGTCACTGGATTATCGGCACACTGCCTGGTGTGCAACTGACCTTGCTCACTAATAAATACCGCTTCGCCTGGCATGACGTCTCGCACGAACTGGAAGCCAACTGCATCGAGCGCCACACTCTCTGACGCCACCATCCACTCTTCGCCCAGTTCACTCATACGCTTACCAAGCGCTAACGGGCGGATCCCATGCGGGTCTCGAAACGCGACAATTCCGTGTCCAATAATTGCCGCGACAACGGCGTAAGCACCGCGGATCTTTTTATGAACTTTGGTCACTACCTCAAAAATGTGCTCAGCATTTACGCTCAATCCCGCCACTTGCTGAAGCTCGTGAGCCAGGATGTTTAGCAGCAATTCAGAATCTGAAGTGGTATTTATATGGCGTCGTGCTATACGAAATACTTCTTCCTGCAACTCGTGTGCATTAGTTAGGTTTCCATTATGGGCAAACGCAATACCAAATGGCGAATTTACGTAGAAAGGTTGTGCTTCTGCAGAGCTCGACGTACCGGCTGTTGGATAACGTACGTGACCTATACCCATATTGCCCGAGAGCCTTTTCATATGACGTGTATGGAAAACATCTCGAACCAAGCCATTCGCTTTTCGCAAATTAAACATATTTTGGTCGATAGTCATGATACCTGCAGCATCCTGTCCACGGTGTTGAATAACCGTCAAACCATCGTACAGCGATTGAGCTACGGGCGTTTTACCAACTATTCCGACTATACCACACATGTG
>CEPQ01012191.1_pt1 | contig 12131 bp, 18 predicted proteins | sample 530411 | NCBI WGS metagenome assembly CEPQ01 (sample SAMEA2620039, study PRJEB7988) | marine metagenome | isolation source: saline water (ENVO:00002010), including
TGAAAAAACAAAAGGTAATTTTTTATTTTATAATATTGTTAGTTTTCTTTATTTTGTTATTTTTCGTAATATTTTATTATTCTAATTTAACAGGAAAAATTGTAGAGGATATAAGCCCTTATACTTTTACTAAAGCTGTTTGTAATAATTCAAATTATTGTGAAGATTATGAAGTTACCTGTGAAGGAAATAATTTAGTGAGTTTTACACCCACAGGAGCAGCAATACAACTTGATAAGGATTGGAAAGATCCTCGGAACGATGAATCAATAGAAAGGTTATGTTAACAGAAAATTTTAAATAATTCTGTTTTAGCAAAAGATTATGTTAATTGGATTAACTGGAAGAATTGCGGCAGGAAAAGGAGAAGTTGCAAAATATTTTAAAGAAAAAGGTTTTATCTGTACATCATTATCTTTTGCTGTTAGAGAAGAAGCCAATAAAGAGTGTATTGATATTTCAACTGAAGAAGGAAGAAAAAAACTACAAGATCTAGGTAATTTATTAAGAGAAAAAGAAGGTGCAGGTATATGGGTGAAAAGAATAAAAAATACTCTTCAAAATTCGGAAAATTATATTATTGAAGGAATAAGAAATCCTGCAGAAATTGAAGAATTAAAAAAAGGAAATGATTTTTATTTAATATCTGTTGATGCTCCACAAAAAGAAAGATATCCTAGATTTTTAAAAAGAGCTAAGCCAAGTGATCCAAAAACATGGGAAGGATTTCTAAAAATGGATGAAAGAGATTTTGGTGAAGAAGATCATTTAGGTCAACAAGTTGGAAAATGTATGGAAATGGCAGATTTTCATTTGGTTAATGATTCTACTATTGAAGATTTCAATAGAAAAGTTGAAAAAGTTTATGACTTAATAAAAGAAAGATGTTAATTGGAATTGTTGGAAAACCTTCTTCTGGAAAAAGCACTTTTTTCAAGGCAGCAACTTTAGCAGAAGTTTCAATAGCTTCACATCCTTTTACAACAATAAAACCAAATCATGGAATTGGTTATGTAAAAGTAGAATGTATTGATAAGGAATTTAATGTTCAGTGCAATCCAAGTCATGGTTTTTGTATAAACCATAATAGATTTGTTCCTGTTGAATTAATGGATGTTGCAGGTTTAGTTCCAGGAGCAAGTGAAGGAAAAGGTTTAGGAAATCAGTTTTTAGATGATTTAAGACAAGCAGATGTTTTTGTCCATATTGTAGATGCTTCAGGAACAACAGATTCTGAAGGGAAAATTCTCCCAGAAGAACATGAACATAATCCTTCAGAAGATATAAAATTTTTAGAAAATGAGTTAAATAAATGGTATTATAATGTTTTAATTAAAGTTTGGAAAAGTTTCGCTAGAAAAACAGAACAAGAAAAATCAAAATTTTCTGAAGCTGTTACAAAACAATTTTCAGGACTTAAAGTTATAGAATCACAAGTTAAAACAGTTTTGTTAAAATTAAATCTTCCTGAAAAAGCAAGTAGCTGGAATAATAATCAAGTAATGGAATTTGCTTCTGAATTAAGAAAAGAAAGTAAACCAATGATTATTGTGTTAAATAAAGTAGATACTGAAAAAGGAAGGAAAAATTATACAAAAATAAAGGAAGAATATTCTGAATTAATTATAATTCCGTGTTCTGCAGATTCTGAATTAGCTTTAAGAGAGGCAGCAAAAGCAGAATTGATTGATTATATTCCTGGAGAAAAAGATTTTAATATAAAAGGAGAACTAAATAAAAAACAAAAACAAGCTTTGGAAAAAATTAAGGAAAATGTTTTAGATAAATTTGAATTTGGAACAGGGGTTCAAGAAGTTTTGAATAAAGCTATCTTTGAATTGCTTGGTTACATTGCAATTTTTCCAGCAAGTGCAAATAAACTTGGAGATAGTAAAGGGAATATTTTGCCAGATTGCTTTTTACTTCCCCCTAAATCCACAGCATTAGATTTTGCTTATTTTTTACATACTGATTTTGGAAAAAATTTTATTAAAGCTATTGATGCTCGTTCAAAAAAAGCTGTTGGGAAAAAATATGAGTTGAAAAATAGAGATGCTTTGGAAATTCTTACTAAATGATTGTCCTCTATTATAATTATTCTTATAAACTTCTCTTTTTTTCTTATAAAATGTTCCACATAATTGAATCACAACAATTTTCTACAGAAATTCTTTTTCAATTATTCAAAAAAGCTGATGAATTAAGAAATATTTCTAAAGATTGTCTTAAAGGCAAAATCATGGCTAGTTTATTTTATGAACCAAGTACAAGAACTAGATTAAGTTTTGAATCAGCCATGCTAAAACTTGGAGGAGAAGTTATGGGAACTGAAAATGCTAGAGAATTTTCTTCAGTAATCAAAGGAGAATCTTTAGAAGATAGTATAAGAGTTATTTCAAAATATTGTGATTGTATTATCCTAAGACACAATGAAGAAGGAGCTGCTAAAAAAGCTTCTGAATTTAGTAAAATTCCTGTTATAAATGCTGGAGATGGAAAAGGTCAACATCCAACCCAAGCATTATTAGATGTTTATACTATTTATAGAGAGCTTGGAAAAATTGATAATTTAAAGATAGCTATGGTGGGGGATTTAACATCTGGAAGAACAGTAAGATCTTTATGTTATTTATTAGGCAAATTTAACAATATAGAAATAATTTTTGTTTCTCCTGAAAATCTAAGAATTGGGGATGATATAAAAAATTATCTTAAAAAACATGATATAAAATTTAGAGAAGAAGAAAACTTAAATAAAATTCTTCCAGAAGTTGACATTATTTATATGACAAGAATTCAAAAAGAAAGAATGAGTTTGCAAGATTATGAAAAAGCAAAAGGGAAATTTGTTATTAATGAAGATAATTTAAATTTAATTAAAAAAGATTCTAGAATTATGCATCCCTTACCACATGTTGAAGAAATTGACTTATCAATAAGTATTGAAGATAATGATGAAAGAATTGCTTATTTTAGACAAGCTGAAAATGGCTTGTTCATAAGAATGGCTTTATTAGATTTTATTCTGAACAATAAATCTTGATTTATTTCTAGAAACAAAATTGTTGAAATAATCTAATATCCATGTCCAGGACAAAGAATTTTGTATTTGATTTTGCTTATTTTTTCTAAAGATTCTTTCATTTGTTTTTCTGAACTTCCTGGTAAATCAGTTCTTCCAATTGTTCCTCTATGAAAAATAGTGTCTCCTGAAAATAAAATGTCTTTATATAAAATGCAAATTCCTCCTTTTGAATGTCCAGGAGTATCAATTATTTTAAATTCAGGAATATTTAGTTTATGGATATCTTTCATATTTTCTCCAAAATCTTTTTTGCTTGCATAAAATTTTGAATCAAGAAATAAAGAAATTCCTCCCAGATGATCCCAATGATTATGTGTTAAAATTATTATATCAATATCATGTGTTGATAATTTAAGTTCTTTAAGATTTTTTTTTAATTCATTTTTATTTTCCGGAGAACTTGTATCAATAAGAATATTCTTATTTTTTAATTTTATTAAATAAGCGTATGAACCAAAATTTGTAAATGAAAATCTCCAAACATCTGATTTTAATTGTTTAATCATGTGAAAGTGTTACAAAATTAATATAAAGGTCTTTCGTTTTTTATATAAATGAAATATGAATTTGCCCCAGATTTACAAGAAACAGCAGAAGAAATTTCTAAATTATTATTCCCTCATGTAATCATAGAAAGAGTGAAATGTTTTAGAAGTTATGGAACCTCTTCAAAAGGAACAATTGCAAGATGCCACACTCTTGGAAAATTAATGCAAAAAGCTATTGGTGTTAAGGCATATTATACTTTAGAATTTTTATCCGAAAGATTTGATAAGCTCGACGAAAAAGAAAAATTAAAAGTTATTATTCATGAACTAATGCACATACCCCACACTTTTGGTGGAGGATTTAAACACCATAATCATGTTACAGATAAAAATGTTGAATTGCACTATCAAACTTATGTTAATTTAAAAGAAGAAAAAACGAAAAACAAGAATTGGTTTGAAATTTAGATGAAAATAAAAAAAATTGGTTTTAAAAATAAAAGGAAAAGAATTAATTTTCTTGTTAAAGAATGTAATATATTGGAAAGAGTTAGAGGTCTTATGTTTAGAAAAAATAATGAAAATATGATTTTATTATTTAATTTCAAGAAACAATCTAGATTAAGCATTCATTCTTATTTTGTATTCTTTAATTTTTTAGCAATTTGGACAGATAATAAAAACAATATTATTGAAAAAAGAATTGTTAAACCATTTACATTGCCTATTAAACCAAAAAAACCTTTCCATAAACTAATTGAAATACCAATCAATGAAAAGAATAAAAAAATTATTCACTTCTTCGTCGGGAAAAGAAACATTTAAATACAGAAAGTAATTGTAATAATCAATCTTATCGAAGAGGATTTTAATTTATATTCATTCACTCTTGTGTTTGAAACAAATAAATAAAAAAAGGAGGTTAAAAATGGGTAAAATTATTAAGAAGAACGTTATTACAAGAAAGCCTGGACATCTTTATTATGTCGACGGTGCTGGTAATGTTTGTGAGGCAAAAATGGCTAGAGGTGGAAAGAGAAAGAAAAAAGCTGTGAAAAAGAAAGTTGTTAAGAAAAAAGCTCCAGTCAAAAAGAAAGTTGCTAAAAGAAAACCAGCTAAGAAAAAAAGAAGATAACTCTTCATTTAATTTTTATTTTTTTTAATTAATTTTATATACTTATTCTATATTTCCTATTTATGATTGTCTTAGGAATTGAATCAACAGCACATACTTTTGGTATTGGTGTAGTTAAAAATAAAAAAATTCTATCTAATATAAAAAAAACTTATACAACTAAAAAAGGTGGAATTATCCCTATAGATGCTGCAAAACATCATAAAGAAAACAAAGAAGAAATTTACGTTGAAGCGTTGAAAGAAGCAAAAATTAAAGAAAGTGAAATAAATGTTGTTGCTTTTTCTCAAGGTCCTGGATTAGCACCTTGTTTAATTGAAGGAATGAAGTTTGCTAAAGAACTTTCATTAAAATTAAAAAAACCAATAGTCCCTGTTAATCATTGTATTGCACATTTAGAAATTGGAAAAATTACTGGGGCAAAAAACCCAGTCATGCTTTATGCTTCTGGAGCAAACACTCAAATAATTGCTTATACTTCTGGAAAATATAGAATTTTTGGAGAAACTCTTGATATTGGAGTTGGGAATTTTATTGATAATTTTGCAAGATATCTTGGAATTGGTTTTCCAGGAGGTCCTAAAATAGAAGAACTTTCTAAAACAGGCAAAAAATATATTGAGCTTCCTTATAGAGTTAAAGGAATGGATATTGCGTTATCCGGAACTTTAACAAATTTAAAACAAAAAATTGAATCTAAATATTCAAAAAATGATTTAGCTTACTCAATGCAAGAAACTGTTTTTGCAATGCTTGTCGAAGTTTCTGAAAGAGCTTTAGCACATACGGAAAAAAATGAACTTCTTTTAGGAGGTGGTGTTGCTTGTAATAAAAGATTACAAGAAATGTGTAAAATAATGTGTAAAGAAAGAGGTGCTAAATTCTTTGTTCCTGAAAATTCACTTTTAGTTGACAATGGTGTGATGATTGCTTTTCTTGGAGAAATAATGTTTAATTCAGGAATTAAATTTTCTTTTAAAAATTTAGATAAAATAGATATAAAGCCAAGGCAAAGAACAGATGAAGTAAATATTAGTTAGAGATAATCTAAGAAAACTTTATAAATCAATCTTTATCTTAATACTTATCCGATGACTTATGGAGGATATTTCCTTCTTATTTTCGGCTTAATAAAATGGATGTATATAGTTTAATTGAAAGAGCAAGAAGAACAGGGAAAATAGAAAAAGGCACAAACGAAGTTACAAAAGCAATTGAAAGAGGAACTGCAAAATTTGTTGCTTATGCTTCTGATGTCGAACCTAAAGAAATTGTTCAGCATATTTCTGTTTTATGCAAGGAGAAAAAAATTCCATGTCAAGAAGTTGATAGTAAACAAAAGCTTGGAATTGCTGTAGGAATACCTGTTTCAGCATCTTCTATTGCAGTGATTGAGCCAGGAGAAACAGAGGCTGAAATTAATTCTTTAAAGTAAAATGGCAAAGACACAAAAAGTAAAAGAAAAAACTCAACAATCTTCTAAAGGAAGAGATAGAATTAGTGGAGAGTCAGTACCTGCACTTGTTCAAGAAGTTATTGGAAGAACTGGTTTTAGAGGAGAAATCACTCAAGTTAAATGTCTTGTTCAAGATGGAAAAGACAAAGGAAGAATGATGAGAAGAAATGTTAAAGGACCTGTTAAACCAGGAGATTTTTTAATATTAAGGGAAACAGAAATAGAGGCAAGAAGAATTAAATCAAAAGTTACAAAAGGAACTTATACATAAAATGTGCATGCATAATAATGAAGATAACTCAAGGTATTATATTCCAAAACAAAGTGCTAAAACAGATTATTCACCTGAAAGAGAATCATATTCAAATATAGAAAGAGGTTATAATTAAAATGCCTAAGTGTGTTTATTGTGGAAAACAATATGAATTCCCAAAAGGATTAACTATTGTAACAAATAAAGGAAATATTAATTATTTATGTTCTTCGAAGTGTAGAAAAAATATGGCTATGAAACGAAGAAAAGTACGTTGGATTACAAAGAGCAAAAAAGAAGAGAAAAAGTAAATTCCCATGTTTCTCGTCTTAAAAAGCTTAAATTTAAGGGGCAAGGTTTTTAAATGATATTTCATTTTTTATAAAATTAGACGTTTCTCGTCGATAAAGTTTACAGATAAATTTTTGCCAAAGACAAAAATGACACAACAAAAACAAGAACTATATAGCGCAGGATCGATAAAAGTTCTAGAAGGACTTGAAGGAGTAAGAAAAAGACCTTCAATGTATATTGGTTCAACAGGAAAAGAAGGAGTTCATCATTTAATTTACGAGGCTGTTGATAACTCTGTTGATGAAGCTCTTGCAGGATTTTGCACAAAAATAAAAATTTCATTAAACAAAGATGGCTCTGCAACAATTGAAGACAATGGAAGAGGTATTCCTATTGATATACATTCCCAATATAAAATTCCTGCAGTTGAAGTAGCATTAACTAAATTACATGCAGGAGGAAAATTCGATCAAAAAACATATGCGATTTCAGGAGGTTTGCATGGAGTGGGTGTTTCTGTTATTAATGCTTTATCTAATAAATTAATTGCTGAAATAAAAAGGGGCGGAAATATTTACAGGCAAAAATATTCAAAAGGAATTACAAAAACAAAATTAAAGATCATAGGAAAAACAGATAAAAAAGATACAGGAACAAAAATAACATTTTGGCCTGATGAAGAAATTTTTTCCGTAATAAAATTTGATTATAGTTTTTTAGAAACAAGACTCAGAGAAATAGCTTTCTTAAATGCAGGTTTAAAAATAGTTTTAAATGATGAAATAAAAAACAAAAAGCAAGAATTTCTTTATTCAGGAGGATTAATTGAATTCATAAAATGGATAAATAAATCAAAAGAAGCTTTGCACAAACCAATTTATTTTAAGAAAGAAATTAAAAATGCCTTAATAGAAATTTCAATACAATATAATAGTAGTTATCAGGAAAATATATTTGGTTTTGTAAACACGATCAATACAGTTGAAGGCGGAACACATGTTTCAGGTCTTAAAACAGCTTTGACAAGAGTTATTAATGATTATGCAAAAAAGAAAGGTGGATTAAAAAATGATAGTTTAACAGGAAATGATGTAAGGGAAGGATTAACAGCAATTTTGAATTTGAAAATTCCAGATCCACAATTTGAGGGGCAAACAAAAACAAAACTTGGAAACTCTGAAATAAAAGGTTTTGTTGATTCTATTGTAACATCTTCTTTAACTGAATTTTTCGAGGAAAATCCATCAATTGCAAAAAAAATTATTTCAAAATCATTAGATGCTGCAAAAGCAAGATTAGCTGCAAAAAAAGCCAAAGATTTAGTAAGAAGAAAAAATGCATTCTCACTTGGGGGATTGCCAGGAAAACTTACAGATTGTTCAAATAAAAAATCAGAAGATACAGAAGTTTATTTTGTTGAAGGTGAAAGTGCAGGAGGAAGTGCAAGGCAAGCTAGAAATAAAGAAAATCAAGCAATACTCCCATTAAAAGGAAAAATTCTAAATGTTGAAAAATCAAATCCTTCAAAAACACTTTCTAGTGAAGAAATTGCAAACATGATAACTGTAATTGGAACAGGGGTTGGAGAACAATTTGATATGGGTAAATTAAGATATAATAAAATAATTATAATGACTGATGCAGATGTTGATGGAGAACACATAAAAACTTTGCTTCTAACATTTTTCTTCAGATTCATGCCTCATTTAATTGAAAATGGAAATATTTATGTTGCTTTACCTCCTTTATATAGATTAAGAAAGAAAAAGGATTATTATGTTTATTCTGAAGAAGAACTTAAAAAACTTGTTGAAAAACTTGGAACATCAAATGTTACAAGATTCAAAGGTTTAGGAGAAATGTCTTCAGCTCAACTATGGGAGACAACAATGAATCCAAAAACAAGAAAAATAAAAAAAATATTCATTGAAGATGCTGTCGAAGCAGATCATGTATTTAGTATGCTTATGGGAAGTGATGTTGGTTCAAGAAAAATATTTATTTCAGAAAATGCAAAGGAGGCTAATTTAGATATATAAAATGGAAAATAGAAAATTAATTTTCATATATGTAATAATATTTTTGTTAATTGTTAGCGTAGCATTTTTTATGGTTAAATCTAAAGGTATTAACTCAAAAGTTATTGATAATCAAGAATCATCTGCTGAAGATTTTTCTTCAAGGGATGATTGCAGATGTTTTGAGCGAGAAAGATTAAAATGCAGTGGGAAATTTGAGTTTGATGAAGAAAGAAGATTGTGTGTAAATGGAAAAGATGTTACAAACGTCTTATTAAGTTGTTCAAAATATGAATGTTCTGGACAAATTCATAGTTTTAATTTTGATACTAAAAAGTGGGAAACAAAATAATAAAATGGCAAAAAAAGAAAAATTAAAAACACCTGATTGGGTTTTAGAAGGATTTGATTCTGAAGAAGAATATGATAAATCCAAAGGGAAAAGTGTAAAGAAAAAATCTAGGAAAACATTCAAACTAAAAAGATGTCCTGAATGCAAAAGTGATGATGTAGGAGTTGTTGTGGAGAGGGAAACAAAAGGAATGTGGGAATGCCGTAAATGTAAATGGAAAGGAGTAGACATTAAAGAAGATGAATTGAGTGAAGATGAATTCATGAAATACTTAGATGATAAAGGAGAGGAGGTAAGTTAAAATGACAGAAGAAAATGAAATAATTGAAGAAGAAAAAGATGTTGAAGTAATGGAATTTGAATTGGGTGAAGAAGAAATTGATGAAGTAATTACAAAATTGCAATTGTTAAAAGAAACAAAAGAACAAATTAATTTTGATATTGATGATGAAAATTCTTTTTTAATAAATTATAGTGAAGGGGAAGAAGAATGAAAGCAATAGCAAAATGCCCAAAATGTGGTGAAACAATAACAACAGATTGTAAAGGTTGTATAGAAGGAAATATCTATGCATGTTCTGAACAAGAAGAAAAACTTCATGAATGTCAAGGAAAATATAATATTATTGAAAATATCAAATGGGAAAAAGTTCCAGAAAATGAAGAAGAATTAAAAGAAATTGAGGAAATATAAAATGAAAGAAATAGAAGTAAAAATTCTTGAAATTAATTTAAAAAAATTGAAAGATATTCTTAAAAGAAAAAAAGCAAAATTAATTATGAAAAAAAATAAGCAAGGGAATTATTTTTATTCAAATACTGAAATTGAAAAAAAAGGAATTATTAGATTACGAACAAATATAAATGGACAAACTATTTCAATAAAATCAAAACTCAAATTTTCAAAAGGACATAAAGTAATGAAAGAATTTGAAACAAAAGTAGAGAGCATAAAAGAAATAATAAAAGGACTTGAAATGTTGGGGCTAAAACAAATTGGGTGTGTTGAAGTTATAAGGGAAGATTGGAAATTATATAATTGTTTAATTTCTTTTGTAAAAATGCCAAAAATACCTTATTATGTGGAAATCGAAGGTTCTAAGAAAAATATTCTAAAAGTTACTAAGTTATTTGGATATTCTAAAAAAGATTATCATCCTGAATTAATTTATGGGAAATATAAAATTAAAACCAAATTTTTGAAATTTAAATAAAATGACAGAAGAACAAAAAAAAATAATCGAAGATAAAGGAATAATCAACACAGAAGTTTCAGAAGAAATGAAAAAAGCATATTTAGATTATGCTATGTCTGTTATTGTTTCTCGTGCACTTCCTTCAATTGAAGATGGATTAAAACCAGTTCAAAGAAGAATTCTTTATGCAATGAATCAAATGGGTTTAAAGCCAAATACTCAAACAAAAAAATCTGCAAGAGTTGTTGGAGAAGTTATGGGAAAATATCACCCTCATGGAGATAGTTCTATTTACGAAGCAATGGTAAGAATGTCTCAAGATTTTTCATTAAGATATCCTTTAGTTTTTGGACAAGGTAATTTTGGGTCTATTGATGGGGATTCTGCAGCAGCTATGAGGTATACCGAAGCCAGATTAAAAGAACTAAGTTATGAATTATTGGAAGATATTGATAAAGAAACTGTTAAATTTATTCCAAATTATGATGGTTCAACAAAAGAGCCAATATTACTTCCAGGAAAACTTCCAACATTATTGCTTAATGGAGCAACAGGAATTGCAGTTGGAATGGCGACAAATATTCCTCCACACAATTTAACTGAAATTTGCGATGCAATAATCACTTATCTAAAAAAACCTGAAACTTCAATAGAAGAATTTTGTCAAATAGTTACAGGTCCTGATTTTCCAACAGGGGGCACTATTAATGGAGATATGCTTGAATTATATAAAACTGGAAAAGGAAGACTTACAGTAAGAGGTAAAACAATTGTTGAAACTCTAAAAAACAAAGAAGCTGTTGTAATAACAGAAATTCCATATATGTTGAACAAAACAACTTTGATTGAACAAATTGCTAAAATTATTCAAGACAAAAAAATAAAAGATGTTTCTGATTTAAGAGATGAATCTTCAAAAGGAAAAATAAGAATTGTAATTGAATTAAAAAAGGGTGCAAATTCAAAATTTGTAATTAATGCTTTGCATAAATACACAAGATTACAAGATTATTTTAATGTTAATTTTCTTGCTTTAGTTGATAGACAACCAAAAATTCTAAATTTAAAACAAGCGCTTGAAGAATATGTAAAGTACAGAAAAACAATAATAACTAACAGAACAAAATATGAATTAAAAAAAGCAAAAGAAAGGCAAGAAATTGTAGAAGGTTTGTTGATTGCTTTAAAAAATATCGATGAAATTATTTCTTTAATTAAAAAATCTAAAAATACTACAGAAGCTTTGGAAAACCTAATCATGAAATACAAATTAAATAAAAGGCAATCTCAAGCTGTTTTAGAAACAAAATTACAACAATTAACTTCTCTTGAACAAAATAAATTAAAAGAAGAGCATGAAAATTTGAAGAATAAAATTTTAGAGTTTGAAAAAATTCTTAGTGATATTAAAGAAGTTTTAAAAATAATTACTAAAGAAGTTTCTGAATTAAAGAAAAAATATGGAGATAATAGAAGAACACAAATATTACAAAGAATAACTGAGATTTCTGAAAAAGATTTGGTTCAGAAAAAAGAAGTTGTTGTAACAATAACTGAAAAAGGATATACAAAAAGAATGGATACTAAAAGTTATAGAGAGCAAAAAAGAGGTGGCAAGGGAATTATTGGAAGTAATTTAACAACAGGAGATTTCGTAAAAAAAATCATAACTTGTTCAACTCATGACTATTTGATGTTTTTTACTACACGTGGAAGAGTTTTATGGCTAAAAGCATATGAAATTCCAGAAGCAGAAAGATACAGCAAAGGAAAAGCAATAGTTAATATTTTAAATTTAAGGAATGAAAAAATTACAAATGTTATTTCAGTAAGAAATTTTGAAGATTATTTATT
>CEPQ01130568.1_pt1 | contig 12093 bp, 9 predicted proteins | sample 530411 | NCBI WGS metagenome assembly CEPQ01 (sample SAMEA2620039, study PRJEB7988) | marine metagenome | isolation source: saline water (ENVO:00002010), including
GCCTGACTTAAACGAAATGGTCTCCATGAAACCCGGTGTGATTCAGGTTTGGCTTGCGGAGAGGTGCAGCTAAACGGGCCTCTCACGCGTCCGGATGTCGGCGCTTCAAGTGGCAATATCCTCTTTGATGCTCGTTTTGATGCTGGTGATGGCGATAGGGATCATGAGTTGGTATTGCGCTACCAGCCGGCTGACGGCCTTATGAACCATTACGATATGGCCTCCCAGTTTCGAGTGCAGCAAGTGCTGGCCAGTGCCGGGGTTAAAGTTGCCAAGCCGCTATGCCTGGATGCTGATGGCAGCCTGCTGGGCACCCCCGGTTACATAATGCAGCGGGCTCGTGGCGCAGCGCCCAGGCAGTACTACTATGCTCAGGGGCCTCTGGCTGAAGCTGATCCGTCAACACGTCAGGCATTGATCGCTGACATGATGGAAACCCTAGCGCAGACCCATGCTCTTGATTGGCGCGATGCTGGCCTTGGCAACCTACGTGGCGGTCAGGTACCCGAGCAGTCGATTGGTGAGGAGATCCGGGTTTACACTGAGGCATTGCGTTTTGCTTCTGACGAAATTGCCGACAGCCTAGCGGGCTTTGAACATTGGCTACTGGACAATCAGCCCAAGGTACTTGAGCCGGTACTTAACCATGGTGATTTTCAGCCCTCAAACATGCTATTTGCCGACGGCAAGCTGGTGGTAGCCCTGGATTGGGAAACCGCGCGTATCACCGCCCCAGAGTCTGATCTGGGCTGGTTGATGGGGGTGCATTCCTTTGCACGAATTCTCGGCGGTGGCAACAATATCGTCGATATACCAAGCGATGCCGATTGGCTTACTGCTTATGAGCGGGCATCCGGCCGCACGTTGCAACACTGGCCCTACCATCTGGCTAAAGGGGCTTTTTGTACTTTCGTCGTACTACATGTGTTTGGCCGCCGGATGAACGAGGAAGAGCGTAAGCCCTTCAGTAATATTCTGATCGCGCAAGAAGAACGCATGCGTAAGACATTCCACGCTGCCGGTGCCCGTCACCTTTAATTTTGGAAAATCCCATGACAAAAAAAATAACTCCCGCTGATGACCAGCGCCATAGCCCAGACAGCGATGCGCTGGACTGGAATGAAAGCTGGGTGTTTTACGCTATTGATCCGCAGCAGCAACTGAGTGTGATTACCCGCATAGGCCTGATGCCCAACAAGGGTATCTGCAACGTTACCCTGTGCATGAGCCAAGGTGGCAAGCCGCTGTACCACCGCTATTTGGATCAACTACCCTTACCAGAAGGGGACATGCTGACCGGTATTAGCGCTGGAGGGCTCAGTATTCGTGCGTTATCGCTAGAGCAGCAGCATTTTCAAATCAGCTTTAACGATCCGACCGCAGCCCTGACACTCAACTTCGACTGGCGAGGCACGCATGAGCCAGCCGATTCGATCGGCTTGCATCGCTCACCGAACGCGATCGGACTGGCGAGCATGCACATTGAGCAGTTGGGCCTGATTAGCGGACGTTTAAATTATCGCGGGCAGGATCGGGCACTGACCGGTATGGGGCCGCGCGATCATTCACTGGGTATTCGTCAGTGGGAAAACATGCACTGGTACGATCTGGCCTGGATATTGATGGGCGATGGCCGTGCGTTCGGGCTGATCCAGGCCCAGGGGGCTGCCGGACTGGTGCAAATCCCTTGGCTGTGGGACGGCGAGCAACTGCTAGCGCTTAGCGGCATGCGTTTTGACAAGATTCTGGATGCCGAGAATAGCCCGGTCAGCGTATCCATTGAGGTCGCGGATAACCTGGGTCGTCAGTACCATCTGCGGGGTACGCGGCGCACTTCGCTGGGTTGTTATTTCGATGGTTATGTCGTGCATTCCGGGTACTCTGACTTTGTTCTGGATGACGGGACTACGGGTATTGGTGCAGTAGAGTATGGCTATTGTATGGGCCAGGTGCATTGATCTCCTGAGATACGCTGAAGAAGCCAGAGGCATTGTCAAGGGCTTGCCTACCGCCATAATTAGCCGAGATGAATTGATACTGGATGGCGGTAGACAGCCAATTTATTGGAGTAGCTGTGTATGACAAGTGATACCGATGCAAGCGGTCGGCGGTTGATCCACCAGCGCAAAGTCGAATGTCTGGGTTATCTGCGTGCAGATGGATTATGGGATATTGAAGGCCGGCTGGCTGATAGCAAGACACACCCTGCGGTATTAACCGATGGCAGCATCGTTGAGACAGGGCAGGTTTATCACGGTATGCTGGTCAGGCTTACGCTCGATGATGAGTTCACCATCCACGAAGTGGAAGTGTCCATGCCGCACGTGCCAACTAATCAGTGTCGTGGCGCTGCGACCTTTTATAATCAGTTGATTGGTGTGCGGATCGGCCCGGGGTTTACTCGTAAGGCCAAAGAGCTGTTTGGCGGAAATAAAGGCTGTGTGCATCTGACTGAACTATTACAGCCAATTGCCACCACCGCATTCCAGACTATTCCGATGGCACGCTCACTCGTAGCGCCACGCAATGAGCGAGACGTTGATAGCTACCGTCGGGCGACTCATCGCCTGATTGATACCTGCTATGCGCTGCGAGCAAGCGGACCTGTGGCGCTGAATATCAAAAGTCACATGGACCCAGCAGAATAACCAATACCCCGACAGATTTGCTCGGCTTGCTGCTCATCTAACAAACACTGTGCTGCAGGGGAATCCCGATAGCACAGTGCCTGCCAGGGTTAGAGCGCAGGGTTAGAGCAATTGCTTTATTTCAGCTTCGCTTAAACCCGCTTCCCGCAAAATAGCCTCGCTATGTTCACCGCGTTCAGGCACTGCTCCTGGCTGCTGGTTTGCGGTTACCGAAAAACGTGGAGCGGGGGCGGCCTGCAACACACCATCTTGCTGGCTATACACTCCACGGGCGGCCATATGCGGGTGAGACAGCGCTTCAACTGGTGTTAACACCGGTGCAAAGCAGGCATCGCTGCCTTCCAGCAGATCAACCCAGTGTTGGCGGGGCTGGCTGAGGAACAGGGCCTTCAGACGTTTATGTAACGAATCCCAGAGGCGCGGGTCATAGGGCTTCTTGAAGTCCGGGTCATTCCCCAGCCCCAGCTTGCTGAACAGCAGCGCGTTGAAATGTGGTTCGAGGGCCTGAATGCTGATGAAGTGACCATCGGCGCAGCTGTAGGTGCGCGCCCAGTGTGCGCCTTCGAGCAGACCACAGCCACGCTCCATCGGTTGCTGCCCAGCGGAGTGGGCGGATAGCAGCAGATTCATCATATTGGCGCTGCCATCAACAATAGCCGCATCCACCACCTGGCCGATACCCTTAGCTCTGGCGTTAAGAATCCCAGCCAGAATACCCATTGCCAGATAGAGTGCGCCGCCGCCCAGATCACCTACCAGTGTAGGTGGTGCCAGCGGTGGCTTGCCGGCTTCACCGGAGAACCACAGGGCACCGGAAAGGGCGATGTAGTTGAGATCGTGGCCGGCTGCTTGTGCTAGCGGCCCTTCCTGGCCCCAACCGGTCATACGGCCATACACCAGTCGTGGATTGCGCTGCAGGCACACTTCGGGACCCAGTCCCAGACGCTCCATAACACCAGGGCGCATGCCCTCGATTAACGCATCGGCACCATCAATCAAGCGCAATACCGCTTCGATTGCTTCGGGGTTCTTGAGATCAAGTACCACTGAACGTTTGCCGCGATTGATAATGGCGTGTTTGCCAAGTTCCAGCATGCCGTTATCACTGGCGCGCTCGACCAGAATGACCTCGGCACCCATATCTGCCAGCAACATGCCACAAAAAGGTCCTGGCCCGATGCCAGCAATTTCAATGATACGCACGCCATCTAACACACCCATTATGCCGCTCCTTAACAAGTAAAGTGGATTGCCACTGAGTGTGACTAGTGCTGCTCAGTGCGCCAGGGAAAGACCAACAACAGAACTATCAGGATATGCAGCGTAAAGGCCGGCCATAGCAGCCAACCACTACTCACAAACACCCCTAAATAAGCCAGATACAGTGCTGCCAAGGTGTTGTAGAGCAGCATGGCGCAAAAAGCCGGCCAAGCGGGAGATGGACTAGACGCTTGTTGAGCAGGCCAGCAAGCCAAGCCCAGGGCCAGTAAGGCGCAACCAAAAAATCGCCCGAGCAGTATGCCCATGGCGGATGCATCAAGACCCAGTAGCCAGAGGATCAGAATGCTCGGATCAATCAGCAACAGCACGGCAGTGCCCGCTTCCACCAGAGCTGCAAAACCAAGAATTTTACTTAGGTCGCCAAACCAGTTTTTGACCATAGAAACGATTCACTCATATCGGGTTTATGCTGATGGCTTTAGCTACATGCAGCTCGCGTAAAAACGAGACGGTACTGGGAGAGCCAGTTGCTAAAGCGCTGTTTATTTATTAGTAATTGTTGTTGTGATTATCTTTGATGCAGGTTTGCATGCTTGCCACTAGATTGCTGGTCATTGCCGTCAAACCGCCGGTCAGGTCGGCCAGCATTACTAAAAATGCGGAGTGGAAGTGCCGGTGAATGCCTTAAGGCTTACCTTGACGGGAGCTGCTCCGGGGGGCGAGTATCTATGGCTGAGTTTCGTGGAGGTGCCATCGTGTCAGAATTAAAAACGAAAATATCTGCAGTGGAAACTGTGTCTAGCTCAGGAGGCGAGCCCCAGCAACCAACCACTATTGGCAGCTATGCCCTTGCCATTGGTCGGGCCTTGGAAGCCAGGGGAGTTGATAGCAATCGAATTTTTCATTCGGTTGGCATTCCGCTGAACTTGTCCAACGATCCCTTGGTACGGATACCGGCTGATACCATGACTCGTTTGTTCAAAGCCAGTGTAGAGGTGACCAATAACCCTTATTTTGGTCTGACCGTTGCCAAGTATATTCATCTTACCCATCTGCATGCGCTGGGTTATGCACTGGCAGCCAGTTGTACTCTGATGGATTTTTGCCAGCGCTTGGAGCGTTATTTTCGGGTCGCTTCACAGGTTGCCATTATCCATATAGTTACTGACATTGAAGGTGAGATAGCTCTGCGTTTTGAGAATAAAGTGGATATCAGCTACGAGACAGAGGATGCTTTTCTTGGTTTTTTAGTACGGGCTATGCGCCTTCTGCACAAAGCGGACTTCAGCCCGTTGCGGGTGGAGTTCAGGCGGCCGATGCCGCGTGATGGTGCCGGTCCCTTCGAGGCGCTGATTCGCGCTCCGGTAAGCTTTTCGTGTCCGACGGGCCTACTGGTTTTTAATAAGACTGATTTGTTGCAGAATCTTGCTGGCTCCTGCCCGGAATTGGCTCAGGTCAATGACAAAATAGTGATGGGTTACCTAGCCCGGTTGGACAAAAATGATGTGATTAGTGGGGTAACTCAGAAGATTATCGAGTTTCTACCCAATGGTGACTGCACCCGGGACAAAGTGGCGAATGCGCTGTGTATGAGTCCGGCGACATTGCAGCTGCGATTGTCGCAGCGCAGTACCAATTTCCAGCAACTGCTGGACGATACCCGTAAGGAGCTGGCCTGTAGCTATCTGCGTCAGGTTACCCGGCCAGTGACTGAAATTACGTTTCTGCTGGGTTTCAGTGATACCAGCAACTTTACCCGGGCGTTTAAACGCTGGACGGGCAGCTCGCCAACCGACTTTCGACAGCAGTTTTCGGCCGCCGTAGGCCCCAAAGCGGTCGCTGAAACAGCACTCTAAGTCGATCCTGGAGCACTGCTTCAGACGTTATCAGCGTTTAATGACTACCAATAACCCGGCTGGCAATAACAGCGATTTTCTCCGGTTCTATGTGATACAGCAAAGCCAGCGGATCGCTGGCTACAGCGATAACCATGCGCTCTAGATCGCCTGCTGGAATCTTGAACTCGGCAAAATCCGTTGGCAGACTGATCTCCTCCTGCAAGTGTCTGATCCGGGCAATGACCTGATGGATAACCTCTTGTGGTTCACCGTCAGGGATGGCGAAGGCTTTGCCCAGAATGCTGGCGTAGGGCAGATAGAACTCAATCAACTCCTCCATGACCACCGGCAGCAGAACGCCATTCGCACGACCATGGGGGATGTGATACAACCCGCCGAGGGCATGCGAGCAGTTATGTACCGGTGCAGCCGACAGCGCGTTAGCCAGAGCCAGACAGGCCAGGCTCGCTGCTTGCAACATCTCTTCGCGGGCTTGCAGGTTGCGGCCATCTTTAACGGCAATCGGTAATGCCTTGAGAATCAGATCTATAGCGCTGATCGCCAAACCATTGGTAAAGGGGTTAGCGATCGGATTGACCAGTACTTCAACCGCGTGGGTCAGTGCATCCATGCCGGTATCGGCGGTAATGCTTGCGGGCAAGCCAACGGTCAGTTGAGCATCCAGCAAGGCGATGTCAGACTCCAGGTAAGGAGCGACCAGCAAGGCCTTGACGCCGTTATTGTCGTTGAGAATGACCGCGCCGCTGGTCACTTCCGAGCCGGTGCCGGAGGTGGTCGGAATGCTGATATGAGCGATGCCCATGTGGTTGCCGGTGGCGTCCATCCGCATGCCTGCCGCGAGTACCTCACAGATATCCTCCAAGCCGTGAGCCAGAGCGTATTTCACCCCCTTGGCGACATCCATTGCACTACCACCGCCCAGCGCGACTATGGCGTCAGCACCCACTTCGCGGGCATAGCGGGTAGCGGCATTGACACTATTACTGCCGGCATCGGGCAACACATCGGTATATATCCCGGCGAGTTGCAGTTGGTTACCTGCGGCGGCATCACGCAGCACGCTGGCGACTTTTTCGACCAGTCCTATGGCTTCAAGGCCTTTGTCGCTCAGCAGCAGCACTCGCTTTGCGCCCAAAGACGTTAGCAGTGCGGGAAGGCGAACGGTGGCACCAACGGCGCAATGGATGCGGGTACGTGCCCAAAATTCAAAATATCCAGTAGACATACTCTTCCTCAATCTTTGTAGGGGCCTGGATGACAGGCAGCATCAGATGGACTTGTGCACGATGCCGTAAGTCATGGGTTTTTTTGCTGGGTCACGTTGGAAAGCAGTAGTGATAGCTTTGGTTTCCAGAAAGGATTCCAGCCCAGCGATGCCCATTTCACGGCCCTGGCCACTTTGTTTGTAACCACCAAAAGGTACGTCGGTCCGCAGCATGTGCCAGTCGTTGATCCACACCGAGCCTGCATTTAAGCGCCGGGCAATACTTTGTGCAGCGAGTACATCGCCGGTCCAGATGCCGGCTGAAAGGCCGTAGAGAGAGTCGTTGGCAATGGCGATGGCTTCGTCCTCATCGCGGTACTTGATGACCGATAGCACTGGTCCGAAGATTTCCTCGCGCACAGCATTCATCTGGTTGTGGCAGTCGGCCAGAATGGTGGGAGCAATAAAGAAACCGCCCTCACAACCCGCTACGCTGACTTGCTCACCACCGCACACGAGTCGAGCGCCGTCATCCAGTGCCGAGCGGATATAGTCCAGTACTTTTTGGCCGTGAACTGCATGGCACATTGGGCCAACACTGGTCTGCGGGTCCATCGGGTCACCCACCTGTAGGCGTCCGGCAACTTCTGCCAATTTGACCAACAACGGCTCGTAAATGCTTTCGTGTACCAGCAAACGGGTGCCTGATTCACAAGCCTGCCCCGAGTTGAGCATTACGCCAAACAGTGCGCCATAGGCTACGGCGTTGAGATCCGCATCGGCGGTGACTATTGCCGCGCCCTTGCCGCCCAACTCCAGAGTCACCCGCTTGAGGCTCTCGGCGGCGTTGACCAGAATGCGCTTACCGACGGCAGTGGAACCTGTAAAGGAAATCTTACTGATACCAGGATGCTTGGCCATGGCCTCACCGACCACGCTGCCGATGCCGTTAACGATGTTGAGCACGCCCGGTGGTAGCAGGGGTGCAAAAAGCTCTGCCAGTCGGGTCGCTGTTTGCGGTGTTAGCTCTGAAGGTTTGATCACCACGGTATTGCCAGCGGCCAGCGCAGGCAGCAGTTTGTTGATAAACAGCAGCATTGGCATATTCCAAGCCGGAATCAGCCCGCATACGCCAATGGGTTCTTTAATCAGTTTGACATCCGTTGGCTCGGGAATGAGCTTGGACGGCAGGCTTTGGGTAAAGGGGTAGGTTTTGAGCAGGTCGGCCATGGTCATGATGCTATCGATGATCAGCAGAAAATCCAGATTGCTGACCCGGCTGAGTGTGCCACCCGAGCTGGTGACTTCCAGATACGCCAGTTCCTGAGCGTTTTGCTGGAGCACGCCGATAAACTGGCTCAGCAACGCTGAGCGATCATGTGGGGTCATATTGCGCCAGGCCGGATCATGTAGTGCACGTTGTGCCGCGGCGACGGCGCGGTCAACGTCCTGCTCAGTGCCAGAGGCAACCTGGGCGATAATCTCACCTGTGGCAGGGTTTTCTACCTCAATATATTCACCACCACTCGGCGCTACCGGCGCGCCATCAATAAAGTGATCCAGCTTGGGGATTGCCATGGTCTCTTCCTATTATGTTGTTTGTTGGAGCTGCCATACCCATACATAGCAAACCAGCAAAATCGGTGAGATAAGCTGGCGCACTAGATTGGCCTAGAGTTGTTGTACCGCTGGCGTGTTCACGGAGCCGGTCAATAACGTTAAATCATTGGTCAGTGCAGTTAGGGCTGTCTAATAGGAGAAGGGCACCGCCATAATACGAGGCATAACCAGCTTGAAGCCCAGCACCTTGCTTGTTGAGGCACTGCTTGACACGCTAATGAATCGCGGAAATGAGTATGTCGAAGAATAAGAAAAACCCCCCTGTCTCTGAATTAATGACGCCTGCCCAAAGCGCGAAGCATTACTGGTATCTGATCGCTGCCTTGTTTCTACTATTGCTGACGGTGGCAGTCTGGCTGTTCCTGCAACGGCCCATTCCAACGGTTCAGAAGCCAATGGCTCCAGCAGCTCAGCAGGCTATCCCGGCACATAGCAGCGTTATTGCATCAGCCAAGTTTGTTGATGAGTCCAGTTGCCAAAGCTGCCACCAAGAGCAAGTGACCGACTGGCAAGGCTCACACCATCAACAGGCGATGCTTCCGGCTGATCAGGAGACTGTGCTGGGTGACTTTGCTGCCGCTACTTTCACGGGCGAGGTGGAAACAAGCCATTTCAACCGGCGCGATGATGGCTACTGGATCAATACTGTAGGCCCGGACGGCAAGATGGCTGACTTCAAAGTTGCCTACACCTTTGGCATTGAGCCCTTGCAGCAATATCTGCTGGAAATGCCCGGTGGTCGCCTGCAAGCCTCGGGCGTGGCCTGGGATACTGAAAAACGGCAGTGGTTTGAGTTGTACCCAGGCCAGACAATTGATTTCAACGATGATCTGCATTGGAGCAAGCCCAGTCAGAATGCCAACTTTGTGTGTGTTGAGTGCCATACAACCGACTTCAAGCGTAACTTTGACCCGGTAACCGATAGCTTTGCCAGTGAGTGGCATAGCCTGGGGGTAGGTTGCCAGAGCTGCCATGGTCCCGCATCCGAGCATCTGGCTTGGAATGCTGCCGATAAATCGTCCCATCAAGAGCAAACTAGCCGGGGTTTCGATCTGTCGTTAAGTGCCAGCAACGCTGTTACTCAGGTTGAGGCTTGCGCCCGTTGTCATGCCCGTCGTTCACCCTTAGGGGATGGTTTTGAGCATAAAAACCGCTTGATGGATGATTACTTACCCAGCCTGTTAAGCCGTGACTTATATGAGGTGGATGGCAAGATCAAAGAAGAAGTCTTTGAGTACGGCCCCTTCACCCAGAGCAAGATGTTCGCCAAAGGAGTCACCTGCAGCGATTGTCATAATCCGCATAGCAACCAGTTGAAAGTGACCGGCAATGGCGTCTGTCTGCAATGCCACAACCCCACCGCCACGCCGAATCGTGCGGGTATTGATGGCAGCGGCTTGCTAGCTAAAAACTATGACTCGCCCGAGCATCATCAGCACACTCAAGGTCAGGCAGGCTCGCAGTGTGTTGATTGTCATATGCCCGGCAAACTCTACATGGTTAATGATTACCGCCATGACCACAGCTTCAGCATTCCCAACCCGGCCCATGCTGTACAATTAGGTAGCACTGATGCCTGCCTGGCCTGTCACCAGGAAACAGCCAGCAGTAAGGTGATTGATCAGTTCAAATACTGGTACGGCAACACCGCTGTACGCGATGGCGGTTATGCGGATGCCTTGCACCAGGCACGTCAGGGTTTGCCCAGCGCAGCGCAGATGCTCTATCAACAGTTGAAACGTACTGATCTGGTCGAGATCCGCCGGGCGACCCTGCTGGCAGAGTTGCCAGCCTATCCTACCCAGCGTTCCTTTGAACTGGCCGCGCAGGGCCTGCAGCATGCAGCACCCGAGGTGCGTGCAGCAGCAATTGACATGATTGTTGCTGTCGGCTCAGCGCAGCAGCAAGTCAGTTTGCTTGCCCCTTTACTCAAAGACCCGGTTCGGGCGGTGCGTATTGCCGCTGCCTGGTCATTGGCACCTTTGCCGCCGCAGGCACGGGCAGCGGTCAGTTCTAGCTGGCAGGCGGCGATTGGTGAGTATGAAAGTGTACAGAACAGCCTTAAAGAGCGCGCCGAGGCCAATCTCAATCTGGCCATGCTGTACCAATATACGGGCCGTAGCGCCCTGGTTGAGCCCGCGCTGCGTGATGCACTAAAGCGCAATCCAGACTTCTTACCCGCAGTGGTGATTCTGGTCCAGGTGCTTGAAGCACAAGGCCGCGATGCTGATGCACAGCTATTGCTGGACGATAATCTGGCTCGGCATTCTGATGCAGGCATGCTGCAACATGCTCAAGGCTTAGCGCTGATTCGTCGTGGCGAGCGCGATCAGGCCCTGCAAGCGCTGCAAAAAGCCGCTCAGCTGGAGCCAGAAAATAGCCAGTTCAGCTATGTACTGGCTATCGCTTTGCACGACAGCGGTCAACAGCAAGCCGCCCGTGAACAACTGGAAAGTCTGCTCAAGCAACAGCCTAATCACCGCAATGGCCGCCAAGCTCTGATCAGTTACTGGCAGCAAGTGGGGGAGCTGAGAAAGGCGCGTAAATTACAGGAAGAGTTGGAATAAAAAGTTCAGCGCCCTTTTGGAGCAGGTGTCCGAACATAAACGTAGTTATTTTGGCATCAATCTGTATTTTGAATCGCACCGGGTTTCGTGAAGGCTTCAATTCTTGAGATAATTGAGCATGACAAAATCAACAGATACTCCCCTAAGGTCCGCGAGCGCGCAGTCCGCAAGGTCAAAGGGTAATCCCCCGGAAAACAGCGGTGATCAAAGGTAGAGTTTTCCGTAAGCTAGACGCAAGAAGATTCTGCATGAAAACATCACGTTATACCGACAGCCAGGTCATGGCGATCCTGAAGACCATCTGGTGCGCACAGACCCGAGGCTAGTGCTTTCCCCGGCGCGGGGATGCGGCGAGAGCTTGTTAAACGTCTATCGGATGGCTTCAAAGCACGGCTGCCCGAGGCTTTGAAAACACCTTAAGGGGTGGTCAGTGGTTTGCTTTGTTAAATTCTATTGAGGTTTCTTGGTTTAGCCAGCTACATCGGTTGCTCAAGGCTTTTAACTCTATGCCAGATTTCGTACAAATCTTTGAAATCGCCTGATCCACTTATTTCCAGCGGAGTACGCCCGTTAAAGAATGAGTTGTTGTTACGCATTCTCATTAAACCATGCTGGCTTGCTGGGTTAGAGAATACTGACCGTAGCGTTGCATGTATGTCTAAAATCAAGCTAATGCGATCCTGTTGCTCCTCGCTGATAGAGTTTACCTTTGGCTCCTCACTTATGTTGCCCGGCCAGAACCGAGGATAAGAGAGCACTCAAGTTCAGGAGGCTCCCAAAGCTGCAAAATCTTAAGGGCTGCGTGCAAGGCCGTATGTTCCTGTTTATCAGAAAGCATCAAGCGACCGCTATTGCGGGAGAGTTGTCTGCTCACAACTTCTCTACTCCACTAGGTTTAAGCCTGTGGCGATACCGTTGATGTACCTCCTAGGGAATCGCTGATCAATTCAGATTTGCGCATTACCGGTGTCGAT
>CEPQ01027596.1_pt1 | contig 12036 bp, 10 predicted proteins | sample 530411 | NCBI WGS metagenome assembly CEPQ01 (sample SAMEA2620039, study PRJEB7988) | marine metagenome | isolation source: saline water (ENVO:00002010), including
GCGCGAGCCGATGGGGATGGCACCGTAGCGCATGGCATACAGGGGAGTAAGGCCGAAAGGTTCGAAGCGGGTCGGGTGCAGCAACATGTCGCTGCCCGCATGCAGGGCGTGCGCGCGGCGCTCGTCATAGCCGATGTGGACCGCGATGCGGCCGCGATAACGCTCGGCCAGATCGAGGAAGGCGGCTTCGTAGTCGTGATCACCACAACCCAGGATCACCACCTGCAGGCGCGGATGGCGCTCCATGATGCCGGGCAGCGCTTCGATGACGACATCGGCCATCTTCTGGTGCGAGATGCGCGAGCCCAGGCCCATGACGGGGGCGAAGGGATCCACTGGCAAACCGAAGAGCTTTTGCAGGTCGCGCTTGCAGGCAGCCTTGCCCTTCATGTTGCCGATGCTGAAGTTGCGGGCGATGAGCGGATCATCCGCCGGATTCCACAGTTCAGCATCGATGGCATTGGGAATGGCGCGCAGATCCAGCTTGCGGAAGGAAAGAATGCCGTCCATGCCGCAGCCGAAGCGCGGGGTCATGATCTCTTCCGCGTAGTTCTTGCTGACGGTGGAGACGCAATCGGAGAAGCGAATGCCGGCCTTGAGGAAGGACAACTTGCCCCAGTATTCGACGCCATCGCCGGTCAGCAGATGCTGGGGAATACCGATCTGCTCGGCCGACTCCAGCGCGAAATTGCCCTGGAAAGCCAGATTGTGAATGGTCAGCATGGTACCGATGTGATCCAGCCCGCGCAGCTTCAACAGGCAGGGAATCAGGCCGGCGTGCCAGTCGTTGGCGTGCACCACGTGCGGCACCGGCAGGCTGGTTTCACCAGCGCAGATGGCCACAGCGGCGTGCGACAGATCGGCGAAGCACAGCGCGTTGTCGCTGAACTCGACGCCGTCGGTATCGACGTAAGGATTGGCTCCGCGCTGGCGGAAACGCGCCGTATCCAGCAGCAGCGCCGGCACGTCGGTACCGGGGATGGTGCCGCGCAGAATCCGGCCGGCACCGCCGGGCAGGCCGTGCTTCAGGCCGATCTGCACCGTGTCGCCGAGATTGCGGACCGCCTCCGGATAGGCGGGCATGAGGATGCTGGCATCGATGCCGACTTTGCGCAGCGATACGGCCAGCGCGGTAATCACGTCGGCCAGGCCACCGGTCTTGACGAGCGGTACGGCCTCTGAGCTGACTAACAGAACTCGAGCTTGCAAGATGGACCCCTAATGTGTGAAAGCACCTGAGATGGAAAGCACCCTTGGCTCGTCGCATCGCATAGGTCTTCGTCCTGGCCGTGGCTTGATCCGGGGGCCGGGGCGAAAACACGTCCTTGTTGTTGTGTTGGACTGGACAGTCTTTTGAGCGCCGATGATTACGTTATACGGATCGGCAGATCCGCTCACTATCGGACAGCGGCCTGAGATGGCGTAGGATGAATCCTACTGTTGCAGCGCGGCGAAAATGCCCACGCCTCAATGCCTCGACGATCACCATAAAGCAACAAGCCGGCATCGCACAGCCGGCTTGCGCTCTTCAATCACGGAAGAGCTCGCCACGCTGCACTGCCAGATGAGCTACTTGATGGCTAAATGATTTACGGGAAAAAGCGGCTCGAGGTGCCGTCATTGAAACGCCCTGGATCAAGGGTTCAGGGCGCCGGGTGCGAAGAGCCTTCAGCTTAGCGAGCCGATGCCGCAGGCGCAAATTGAACATCGCTATCCGGTGGCGATGCGCATTGCCTGCCTGTATCCCTCATCCATGGCATCGGCCTTGATCGCTCAGGATTCGACGCGGAAACCGATCTTCAAGCCCACCTGGAAATGGCCGATGCTGCCATTTTCCACATGGCCCCGGCATTGCGTGACCTCGAACCAGTCTACGTTCTTGACGGTCTTGGCCACGTCGGCAATGGCGTTGCGGATCGCTTCATCCGTGCCGTTGGGCGAGCTGCCGACGACTTCGATGATCTTGTAAGTGTTGGAATTGTCTTGCTTGCGTTCGGTCATGGGAACTCCTTCCTGATGGGGATGGGCTCATCGGACGATGAGGCGAACCCATAGGCTAGCCGGCCCACTGGGCGGATGGCATCGGCCAACGCCAGCAGCTTGCGTAGGACAGCAGGCGGAAAAGCCATCCCGCGTACGACAGACGACCGATCAGATCAGCTCGTTTTTGCTCCGCAGCAAATTTGCCCGGAGCCGCCCTGCCATTGCCGGAACACAAGGATTGCCGGTCTTCAACAGTGCGTGTCTTCCTACAAAAATTTAAGCAGCTCAATACCTGTTGCAGCGCAACCAAACCGGCTAATATTGCATCATCTGGCTTGCTAAAACGTTCATATAACGTATAGCTGCCCTGCCCGCCAAGATCCGTTCCGGCGGGCCTGCACGAGATTTTCATCCCTTGGAGATCATCATGTCGCAACTCAACCCCGGCGTTACCGTCACTGCACCCGCAGGCGCACCCGTGAAGGTCATCAGCGCACCGCCCGAAGACCTGCAACACGTCAACGACGATGCCGCTGCCGCCCGCAACCTGACGGCCATCCGCATTCGCGGCCAGCTGGCAGAACTGGATGTGGAGCGTCAAGACGCCTGAGGCTGTTCCCCGCTCTGGCTTTTTGACACAAGGCTTCACACCGCCACGGCCGGAATCATGATGGGCAGCCTGCCCTGACGGATTCCGGCCGTTTTCTCTTCTTTTTCTTCATATCGACCGTAAACCACCCTCCCCTCGGCTCAACGCAGTCCGAGACGCCTGGCCAGCCGGTTCAGGTTGGCCCGGTCCACTCCCAGCTCCCGCGCCGTCGCGGCCAGGTTGCCGCCATGGCGTTCGAGACAATCACTGACCAGCTTGCGCTCGAAGCGCTCGACAGCTGCGCGCAGGCCTTCGCCCGGCTGCGCGGGTTCGGCTTGTGCGTTGGCCGCAGTGTCAGGCGAGGCAAGCGGGCGGGCGGAATGTCCCAGCTCCAGCGCCGCCGCATCCAGCGTCAGGATGGCGGATCGTTTTGGCTGCGATGCCAGGGCGCGCAGGGCGCTGCGCCCGATCAGGTGTTCCAGTTCGCGGATGTTGCCGGGCCAGGGGTAGTCCAGCAGTGCGCGCTGGGCATCGGCTGCCAGGCGCAGACTGGACAAGCCCAGGCGCCCCCGGTTCTGCTCCAGGAAATAGCCGGCCAGCAGCAGCACATCGCGCCCGCGCTCGCGCAGCGGTGGCACGCGGATCGGGAACACCGACAAGCGGTGATAGAAATCCGCGCGGAAATGGCCGCGCTTCACTTCCTCGGCCAGGTCCCGGTTGGTGGCAGCGATCAGGCGCACGTCCACGCGGTGCTCGCGGTCTGAACCGACCCGTTGCAACTGCCCGCTCTGCAGCACCCGCAACATCTTGGCCTGCACCGCCAGCGGCAGCTCCCCGACTTCATCCAGAAACAGCGTGCCGCCATCGGCCATCTCGAACTTGCCGCGACGGTCTGCGACGGCTCCCGAGAAAGCCCCGCGCACGTGGCCGAACAATTCACTCTCGACCAGCGTATCGGGCAAGGCTGCGCAGTTCAGGCTGATCATGGGCTTGTGCGCACGGGGCGAGGCTGCGTGCAGGGCGTGGGCCACCAGTTCCTTGCCGGTGCCGGTTTCGCCGGTGACCAGCACCGTCATGTCGCTGGGGGCGGCCATGCGGATCTCGTCCAGCAGCTGTTGCTGCGCCGGACTCTGGCCGATCAGTTCGCGCTTGCCCTGGCTCTCCTCCAGCCCCAGCCGGTAGGCTTCGGCACGCTGGCGCGCCCGTTCACCGGCGGCGGCCAGGTCGTCGATGCGTTCGGCCACGTGGACGGTGGCAGCCGCCAGCGCCGCAAAAGCCTGCAGCGAGGCCATGTCGACGCCGTCGAAACGCCCTGCACCCAACGCATCCAGCGTGACCAAGCCCCATGGACGGCCATTGACCGAGAGCGCACAGCCCATGCAATCGTGCACTTCCAGCGCGCCGGAATGGGCGTCATTCAAGCCGTCGACCAGACCGTCGTAGGGATCAGGCAGGCTTGAATCGGCAGGAAAGCGTGTCGGCCCGAGATTGGCCAGCAGCACGCCGAAGCGCGGATGGTCGGCGATGCGGAAACGGCGGCCCAAGGTATCGCTGGAAAGTCCGTCGATGGCCAGCGGCACCAGCAGCTCGCCCTCCAGTCGCAGCAAGGCTGCAGCATCGCAGGGGAACAGCGTGCGCAAGGTCTGCAGCAGGCGGCGGTAGCGCTCACGGTCATCAATCTGACGTGACAGGTCGGCTACCAGCGGGAGCAAGGCGTCGAGCAGGACTTTTGAGGTCATATTGACTCCCAAAGGAAGAATGATTGGTCATTATGACACAGGTCATAAATACACCAACCGCTCGCAAGTTCCTGATTTTATTGGCATTCGAAAGTGGCACACCTTTTGTAATAGGAAGAGGGTCCCGGACATTCCGGCACTTCCACCACCGCCTCCAACAGAAAGGTCCAGCATGCTTACCGATGCCCAACTCGCCATCGTCAAATCCACCGTCCCCCTGCTCGAATCGGGCGGCGAGGCGCTGACCACGCACTTCTACAAGATGCTCATGCGCGACTACCCACAGGTTCATCCCCTCTTCAATCGCGCCCACCAGGCCAGCGGCGACCAGCCGCGTGCGCTGGCCAATGGCGTGCTGATGTACGCGCGGCATATCGATCGCCTGGAAGAAATGGGCCCGCTGGCCGCGCAGATCATCAACAAGCACGTCGCCGTGCAGGTGCAGCCCGAGCACTACCCGATGGTCGGCGACTGCCTGCTGCGTGCCATCCGTGAAGTGCTGGGCGCGGAGATCGCCACCGATGCCGTCATCGATGCCTGGGCTGCCGCCTATGGCCAGCTGGCCGATATCCTCATCGGCGCCGAACGCCAGCAATATGACGCCAAGGCCGCCGCGCCAGGCGGCTGGCGCGGTGCGCGCAATTTCGTGGTCACGCGCAAGGTGGCCGAGAGCGAGGAGATCACCTCCTTCTACTTTATGCCCGAGGATGGCGGCGCGCTGCTGGACTTTGAGCCGGGCCAGTACATCGGCCTGCGCATGGTGGTGGACGGGCTGGAACAGCGCCGCCAGTATTCGCTGTCGGCCCCGCTGCGCCAGCAGGGGCAGCCGCTGCAATACCGCATCAGCGTCAAGCGTGAAGCCGAGGGCAAGGTCTCGCGCCATCTGCACGACGAGATCCATGTGGGCGCGGTGGTGGAACTGTTCCCGCCGGCCGGCGACTTCACGCTCACGGCCAGTGACAAGCCGCTTGTGCTCATCAGCGGCGGCGTTGGCATTACGCCGATGATGACCATGCTGGCAGCGGCGCTGCCGACCGGTCGCCCGGTGCATTTCATCCATGCGGCGCGCCATGGCGGCGTGCATGCTTTCCGCCGTCAGGTGGAAGAACTGGCGGCGCAACACCCGCAACTGCGGGCGCATTTCTGCTATGAACGGGCACGCGCAGGCGATCCGGCCCCCTACGCCACCGGCTTCATCGATGCGGCTCTGCTGCAGCAATGGCTACCGCAAACGCGGGACGTGGACGCCTACTTCGTCGGCCCCAAGCCGTTCATGAAAGCCATCAAGCGTGCGCTGGGCGCGCTGGGTGTACCGGCGGCTCAGAGCCGATATGAATTCTTCGGTCCGGCTGCGGCGCTGGAGTGATCCTGTCTGGCCGAAAGGCGCGCTGAAGGGGCGATGGCGGGCGATCCGCCACCGTCCTTTTGTTCCGTCTGAGCGCCATGCTGCAGCAGCGTGAAGCTCTTTGCAAAATTTACCTGCCTCGCGCTGGCAATCCCTGAAAGATTGATCTTCGACAAGTTTTCCGCGCTGCAGCAAATGCTATCCTGAGGACTCCCCTCCTCCTCCGAAAGACCGCCATGAGCGAAAAGCTGAGCGCCGAGCGCCACACTCCCGATGAACTGACTCAGGAACTGGAAGCACTGGACCTGGAGATCGTCCGCTGCGCCGTGATCTGCCAGGTACGCCTGTTCGATCCGGGCGTACTGAACCAGGTCATGGACAACAACGAGCAGGTCTGCGGCCAGGCCCATCCGACTGCTTTCCAGAGTCTGCGCGGACTGCTCTACCTGCATTTCGACATGCATCGGCAGCTGGCGCAGACCTATGGCGCGGACGATGCCGAACACATCATCCAGCGCGTGCATGAACACCTGCGCCCGCGCATCGGCGAGCAGCTGGGCTCGCTGTTCGACACCGGCCGCCATGCGAGCTGATCAGGCCACCAGACGCTCGCCCAGTTGCTTGCCCGCGGCGAAATCATTCAGGTTGGCGATGGTGGTCTGCATGATCTGGCCGATGGCTTCCTCGGTGAAGAAGGCCTGGTGGCCGGTGACGATCACATTGGGAAAAGACACCAGGCGCTGGATCACGTCGTCGGTGATGATGGTCGAGGACAGGTCCTGGAAGAACAGGCTGGCCTCCTGTTCATAGACATCGATGGCCAGGCCGCGCAGTTGGCCGCTCTTCAAGGCGGCAATCGCGGCTTCGGTATCGACCAGCCCGCCGCGGCTGGTGTTGACCAGGATGCAGCCGGGCTTGGCGAGGGCCAAGGTCTCGGCATTGACCAGATAGCGCGTGGCTTCGGTGAGCGGACAATGCAGCGAAATCACGTCACTGGCGGCGAATAGCTCTTCGCGGCGCACGTAGCGTCCGCCCAGGGCCTCGAAGTCCGGATTGTGATGCACGTCGCTGCCCAGCACGGTGCAGCCGAATCCGGCCATGATGCGGGCGAACAGCGCGCCGATCTTGCCGGTACCGATCACGCCCACGGTCTTGCCGTGCAGGTCGAAGCCCATCAATCCTTCCAGTTCGAAATTGCCTTCGCGCGTGCGCATGCTGGCGCGCGCGATTTTTCGGTTCACCGCCAGCAGCAGGCCCACGGCGAACTCGGCCACCGAGTAAGGTGAATAATCGGCCACGCGCGCCACCGTGATACCCAACCGCCGCGCGGCTTGCGTATCGATGTGATTGAAGCCGGTGGAGCGTGTGGTGACGAAACGCACTCCGAGCATGGCCAGTCGTTCCAGCACGGCCGCACTCAGGTCGTCATTGACGAAGGCCGCCACGGCCTGGCAGCCGCTGGCCAGTTGTGCCGTATCGAGATCGAGACGGTCTTGCAGGAACACCAGTTCATGCGCAGCGCCGGACGCGGCATTGGCGCGCGTGAGCAGGGTCTGGTCGTAGCGGCGGGCGCTGAAGACGGCGGTTTTCATAGGAACCTTTCATGGATGAGCAGTGCGGCGTGAAGTCATGCGCAATGCCGCATTGCACCATAATTCACTTCGGATCGCCTTGATACACCGCAGCTTGTCGTGCGAACAGCTTTTTGCGATGGAAATGCGCGCTGAAGCTTTCATCCAGCTATCGAAAAAACCGATATTTGCTTGCGCAGCGCCGCAAGTGGGTCCCATGGATCACTTTCGGGCATAGAATCGGCGGCGCAATAGCTGTCCCCACAAAAAAAGATCCTGACACAAGCTGCCGCATGGCAGTACGAGACAGGCGCAAGACCGGAATCAACACGGTCCGCCCAACAGATAACGAGGCACATATCATGACGACATCCACTTCTTCGCAATCGAAGTTTTCCACCGTGCTGCGCGTGACCAGCGGCAACTTCATGGAAATGTTCGATTTCTTCCTGTTCGGTTTCTACGCAACCCACATCTCGAAGGCCTTCTTCCCCAGCGACAACGAGTTCGCCTCGCTGATGCTGACCTTCATGACCTTCGGTGCCGGCTTCCTGATGCGCCCGCTGGGTGCCATCATCCTGGGTGCCTACGTCGACCGCGTCGGCCGCCGCCAGGGCCTGATCGTGACCCTGGCGCTGATGGCCCTGGGCACGATGCTCATCGCCTTCGTGCCCTCCTACGCCACCATCGGCGTGCTGGCCCCGGTGCTGGTGCTGGTCGGCCGCCTGCTGCAAGGCTTCTCGGCCGGTGTGGAACTGGGCGGCGTGTCGGTCTACCTGGCCGAAATGGCCACGCCCGGCAACAAGGGTTTCTATGTGAGCTGGCAGTCGGCCAGCCAGCAGGTGGCCATCATCGTGGCGGCCGCCATCGGCTACATGCTCTCGACGACGCTCACTCCGGCCCAGGTCGGTGACTGGGGCTGGCGCGTGCCGTTCTTCATCGGCTGCCTGATCGTGCCGGTGCTGTTCGTGATCCGCCGCTCGCTGCAGGAAACCGAAGAGTTCATGCGCCGCAAGCATCGTCCGAGCACCGGCCAGATCTTCCGTTCCATGATCGAGAACTGGAAGCTGGTCATTGCCGGCATGATGCTGGTGTCGATGACCACCGTGTCGTTCTACCTGATCACGGTGTACACCCCGACCTTCGGCAAGAACGTGCTGAAGCTCTCCACCGAGGCCAGCCTGATCGTGACCTTGTGCGTGGGCCTGTCCAACTTCATCTGGCTGCCCATCATGGGCGCGCTGTCGGACCGCATCGGCCGTCGCCCGATCCTGGTGACCTTCACCGTCCTGACCATCCTGACCGCCTACCCGGCCGTGAACTGGCTGGTGCATGACGCCAGCTTCGCCAAGATGCTGATGGTGGAACTGTGGCTGTCCTTCCTGTACGCCAGCTACAACGGCGCGATGGTGGTGGCCCTGACGGAAGTGATGCCGGCCGAGGTGCGCACCGTAGGCTTCTCGCTGGCCTACAGCCTGGCTACCGCCGTCTTCGGCGGCTTCACGCCGGCCATTGCAACTGGCCTGATCGAAATGACCCACGACAAGGCAGCACCTGGCCTCTGGATGAGCACGGCTGCAGTGTGCGGGCTGATCGCCACACTGATCCTGTATCGCAACAAGGCGGCACGGCAGGCAGTGACGGCCTGAGACAGGTTCTTGTACTAGCTATTGGGATGGGCCGCAGAAATGCGGCCCTTTTTAGTTTGGTCAGCGTCCGTGATCGAACCCGAGATTCTCAGGTAGTCCTGATTTCTTCAAGCAGACCGGGATGGCGATCCAGCAGCCTGAAGAGCTTCACCAGTGAAAGCGGCGGCTTGGCCTTCCCGTTTTCGTAGCGGGAAAAGGCATTGACGCCGCCGCCGAACAACTCGGCGGCCTCACGCTGGTCCAGATCAAGCTTGCGTCTGACCCGGGTTCAAGGCCGGGTCGACATAGGTGGCGTTGACCGTGCGCTGGAATTTGCCGATTTGCTCGCCGTAGCGGTCGCCGTGTTCACGATCAAGCACGGCATCGTCGCAAGCCGGGCAGAAATCTGCCGTCACTGCTTCAATGATGGTGCTCTGCCCTTTGTAGGTATAGGGCAGATTGCGCGTGTCGCGGACCAGTTCAGCTGCCCCGCAGCAAGGACATTTCATTTCATAGCTCCTTTAAGGAAACGACAAGTACATCATCTACCCCGCTCAGCTTGAGATACACCTGTGCCCTGCTGGAAAATGCCGCTCGCTTATTGCACTGACGCAAGAGGCAAGAACAGCGTAAGCGGTGCATCCTGGAGGGAGATAAAACCGTGATAGCGATAAAAGGCTGACGCTTGCGGGTCCTTGGCATCAACCACGAGGACCGCGCCCGGTATCTCCGCCGCGACGGCCCGGCGCAATGCATTGACCAGCAAAGCGCCACCGAGGCCCCGGCCCTTGAATTCCCGGTCGACCGCAAGACGTCCGACACGGATGGCGGGAATGGCACCATAGCGCGGCAGCTTGCGGCGCATCTCATCGGACAGGCCCGCCAACGGCATGCTGGCGCTGGCCAGCGTGTAATAGCCGGCCACCCGCTGTTCGTCGTCCACTGCGACAAAGCAGGCAGCCACGCGGCGCCGGATATCCTGTGTCACCAGTTCGCGCAAATAGCGGTTCAAGGCAGGCGTGCCGCAGTCAAAGCGGCTAAGGTCGTGAAGGGCGGGATCGAGCGCCGTCACGAGCAACGGCGGGCGCGTCATTCTTCGCTGCGCAGCAGCTTGTCATGGCGCGCCATGGCGCGCTGCAGTGCTGCCGAAGGTGGTGGGGGAGCCAGAAGCGCCTCGGCAAAGCGCTGTTGGTCCTGCAAGGACAAACGGATGACTTCGGCCTGCTCGACCGCCTTCTGCGCCGCTTCCTGGACGGCAGCGATGACAAAGTCGGTCAAGGTGCGTCCTTCAATCTCGGCGGCACGTTTGAGCAATTGCTGAAGCTCCGGGCTGATCCGGGCTTCCAGTCGAGCAGTGGCGACAGCTGGCGTCATGCGTTTTCCCATGAAATGAATTGTACGGCATTTTGCCGGACACGAACAAAAAGTGTGTCCACGACAATAGCAGAGTCATGCCAAGGGATTGAGAACGGGGCAGCAATCCTTCGAAAAGCAAAAATTTCTTCAAGTCTTATATAAGAGTTGAAGCATTTCGCCCCGCTTAGGAGTAAACTACCGCTGTTTTTTGCCGCGGCCTTCTGGCAGCAGTACGCCAGCCATGCCGCCCCGGGAGACGAATTTCCGCGCAGCACAGCCGACAAGGAGGTGGCGCCAGCCCAGGCCGACAGAGCCAGGGCGGTCCATCCGGCGCTGCGGGGATCGCACCAAAGCACATCAACACACCAACGCAAGGACATCATCGTGACTACTGGCAACCCGACCATCATCTATACGCTGACCGACGAGGCACCCTATCTGGCGACCCACTCGCTCTTGCCCATCGTCAAGAAGTTCACCGCCGCGGCCGGCATCGACGTCGTCGAAAGCGATATCTCGGTGGCTGCGCGTATCCTGGCTGAATTCCCGGAGTACCTCACCGATGAACAGAAAGTCCCCGACAACCTGGCCGCACTGGGCGCCCTGACCCAGAGCCCCGACGCCAACATCATCAAGCTGCCCAACATCAGCGCCTCGATCCTGCAGCTGCAAGCGGCCATCCGCGAACTGCAAGCACGCGGCTACAAGCTGCCCGACTATCCGGAAAACCCGAGCACCGAAGAAGAAAAGGCCCTGCAGAAGCGCTACGCCAAGGTCACCGGCAGCGCCGTGAACCCGGTCCTGCGCGAAGGCAACTCCGACCGCCGCGCACCCAACGCCGTCAAGAACTACGCCCGCAAGCACCCGCACTCGATGGCCAAGTGGTCCATGGCCTCGCGTACCCACGTGGCGCACATGCACGGCGGCGACTTCTACGCCGGCGAAAAGAGCCTGACCCTGGACAAGGCCGTGGACGTCAAGATGGATCTGGTCACCAAGTCCGGCGAAACCATCGTCCTGAAGCCGAAGATCTCGCTGCAAGCCGGTGAAATCATCGACAGCATGTTCATGAGCAAGCAGGCACTCTGTGCCTACTACGAAGAACAGATGCAGGATGCCTTCGACACCGACCTGCTGCTGTCGGTGCACGTCAAGGCCACCATGATGAAGGTCTCGCACCCGATCGTCTTCGGTCACGCCGTGCGTACCTACTACAAGGACACCTTCACCAAGCACGCCAAGCTGTTCGCCGAGATCGGCGTGAACCCCAACAACGGCATGTCCGGCGTCTACGAAAAGATCAACACCCTGCCCGAAGACAAGAAGGCCGAAGTGCTGGCCGACCTGAAGGCCGATGAAGCCAAGCGTCCGCGCCTGGCCATGGTGGACTCCGCCAAGGGCATCACCAACCTGCACGCGCCCAACGACGTGATCGTCGACGCCTCCATGCCGGCCATGATCCGCGCTGGCGGCAAGATGTGGAACGCCGCTGGCAAGACCGAAGACACCAAGGCCCTGCTGCCGGAATCGACCTTCGCCCGCATCTATCAGGAAATCATCAACTTCTGCAAGACCAACGGCGCCTTCGACCCGACCACCATGGGCACCGTGCCCAACGTCGGCCTGATGGCCCAGAAGGCAGAAGAATACGGTTCGCACGACAAGACCTTCGAAATCGCCCAAGCCGGCGTGGCGCGCATCGTCACCCTGGATGGCCAGGTGCTGCTGGAGCAGAACGTGGAAGAAGGCGACATCTGGCGCATGTGCCAGGTCAAGGACGCCGCCGTGCGTGACTGGGTCAAGCTGGCCGTGACCCGTGCCCGCC
>CEPQ01054611.1_pt1 | contig 12029 bp, 8 predicted proteins | sample 530411 | NCBI WGS metagenome assembly CEPQ01 (sample SAMEA2620039, study PRJEB7988) | marine metagenome | isolation source: saline water (ENVO:00002010), including
TAATCTAGACGGAGAAAAAATGCCTTTATAGGTTTCAAGCCGCGCCACCACACTTGCTCATTGAGTCTGGAAATAACTTCAGGAATAACCACGATAAGTTAAAACGTAGATTGGAATTCATTTTCCAACTACGTTTTGCCTACGTTTTACCTGCGTTTTACCAAGATCAACGCTCTAGAAGTCGTAAAGCTATCGCGGCAGCAGAGGTCTTATTATCTACTCCAAGCTTTTTATATATCTGCTCTAAATGCTTATTTGCGGTTCTTGGACTAATATTTAGGATCTGTGATATTTCCCAGCTTGTTTTTCCAAAAGATATCCAGTAAAGCACTTCAGATTCGCGCTTTGTAATAGGCAAGTGCTCCTGCAAATATGTGTGTGTTTTATTTAATGGTAACTCAATCACTTTAAGCAAGTGGTAGGTGTCTTGAACACCCAAATATTGAATTGATAAAGGATGGGAGAAGCAGTTAATAGTAAATGTTTCAGATTCTTTTAATTCGTTACTGTTAAGCCAAGGCGCGAGCTTCTGAGAAATTCGCGCCCAAGGACTAGTATCAGTGCCGCAAATCTTTTCGATAAACTGGTGGACATTGGGCGTTGCCCACGATAAACGCCCCTCAGCACTAACACAAAATGTATTACTACCGGTGCGGTCAAGCGCACTTTGGGCACTTAGTGCAAGCTTTGCGGTTTGTATATGAGTTTTTATCCGAGCGATAACTTCGTCTGGGGCGATAGGCTTAGTGACGTAGTCTATACCTCCTGCATTGAAGCCTTTCACTACATCGTCTATTTCTATAAGCCCCGTCATGAATATGATGGGAGTGTTAGGTAGTATTTTTTTCAGTCTTTTACACGTCTCAAAACCATCCATTTCAGGCATAACGGCGTCTAGAAGTACGACATCAGGTTTAACTTTTTCAACAATAGATAAGGCTTGTTGGCCATTTAGCGCCACAAGCGCTGTAAAACCTTGGGTGTTCAACGCAACATTTAACATACCCAACGACTCAGGAGAGTCATCTACAACAAGAACTATATCGCTAGTACGATTCATGGATGCACTCTCTCAAATACCCGATGACAGCCGGAAAATTACATTGAGCAATGTATTGAGTGATATTTGCTTTCACATTGGGCGAAAAGTAATGATCAACTTCAATCTCCGCGAGTTTGTTATTGAAACCAGATAAGTAACCTATTTCTGCTAGTGTGATAAGTTCTCTGTAGTGGTCTGGGGTCACTAACTTACGTTTTTGATGCTTTTCAGGGGCATCATCGTTTTGCTTTGATAAAACATATTCCCATTCAACGTTAAGTAATTTTCCTACTTGGTCGACGACAGTATCGACATTGAAAGGCTTAGAAATATAGCAATTATGCTGCTGGGTTTCAGTTGCGCGATGCTCAAGTTCTCTGGCATTCGCAGATACCATTAATACAGGCATTACATGACTCTCTTGCCTAAGTTGAGACAGCAAATCCCAACCGCTCTCCTCTGATAACTTTACGTCTAAGGTAATTAAATCTATTTGATGACGCCTGACTTTCGCAAACGCCTCTTTTGAGTTTTCTGCAAGAAGAATATTAAAACCAAGAGGTGCTAATATGTCTTTTAGTAACTGTTGTTGATGAAGTTCATTGTCCACTACTAATATGGTTTTGCGCTCCCCAGAGTATGAGCAAATCTGTCGAACTTCATTCTCAATGTTAGTGGGGGGGCTTGTGGTAATACGTGGCAGCATTAAGCGAAGCGTAAATGTCGAACCTTTCCCCAATACACTAGTAAAATTTAATTCACCGCCCATCAGCTCCGTAAGAGAGCGTGAAATAGTTAACCCAAGGCCCGCACCCCCCAACGACTGCGTGTGGTTATTTCTGATTTGTTCAAACGGCTGAAAAATTTTTTCTTTGTGGGCATCGCTAATGCCAGTGCCTGAGTCTGTAACTACAAATGTAGCGACCTCGTTTCTATATTTAACCTCAATTTTTACGTAGCCTTGCTCAGTATATTTGATCGCGTTTGATATCAAATTTATTAAAATTTGCTTGAGCCGATGCTTATCACCAAGAACAACATCTGGAAGGGTTGAGCTTATATCGGTAAAAAAATCGAGATTCTTTTTACTTGCTTGTAATTGAAACATCTCGATAAGCTGCTTAAGGACTAAGTTAATATCAAATTCGCTTCTGTGAAACGTAAATCGACCTGCTTCTATCTTTGAAATTTCTAACAAACTTTCAATTAAACTGGCTAAGTGTTCTCCATTTCTTCCCATAATGCCCATAGTTTCGCGCTGCTTGTCACTTAAGCTGGTATCCTTAAACAACAACTGGGAATAGCCCAGCATTATGTTAAGCGGGGTACGTAGCTCATGGCTAAGGCCTGCCAGGTAACGGCTTTTTGCCTCATTTGCGGCTTCAGCGGAGTTCTTCGCTGTCTTAAGCGCGTTAGACGTTGCTTCATGAGCACTTACTTCCTCAGCAAGAGCAGCAGTTTGCAATTGAAGCTCGTTGAGAGCCGTCATATTAGCGCTTCTAGCTAGAATAAATAGCCAGCTCAATACACCAATGATGATGGAAAATAAGAAGAATGTTTTTACTAATATATTCGCGTAGTCTAAGTGAACACCTGCGTCACTGTGAACTTGAAGATATACGAGGTACAAAATGCTCGCGCTTATACAGCACAGCGTAAATGTTAGCAAAACAAATTGACACATAGGCGTAGTGATGGCTTTGAAAAAGCGAGGGCCCAAGAAGCGGTCGAAAAAGCCTTGCAGCTGAGCTGCCACAGTGGCATTGGGTCTGCAAACATCTCCACATCTTACATCGAGTGAACAACATAACGAACATATCACTGCACCGTACGCAGGACAGTAGGTTATGTCCTCTTTTTCAAATTCATTCTCACATATACTGCAAGTTGCTTTTGGTTCCTTAATATCAATGAGATCGTTAACGAGGTAGTACTTTCCCTTCGTCAATTTTCCCATAAGAGGCATTAATAAAAAGGGTAGCGCAAAAGCGACGAACGATGACAAAGCTTGAACTGTTTCGCCATACCAGCCGAAATGACCCGTGATACCGAAAAATGACGAAGCAAACATTGAGCATATGCCAACTGGGTTAATATCGAACAGATGAGAACGTTTAAACTCAATATGCTTCGGGCTAATTCCTAAGGGTTTGTTAATGATTAAATCAGCTACCACTGAACTTAACCACGACAATACCAAAATGGAATACACTGACAACATAGACTCTATAGTTTGGTAGATACCCAGCTCCATTAACAGCAGAGCAATCATTACATTAAATATTGTCCATATCACTCTGCCTGGATGAGAATGGGTGATGCGGGAAAAAAAGTTAGACCACGCTAGTGATCCTGCATAGGCGTTCGCTACATTTATCTTTAACTGCGACAATACGATAAAGCTACAGGCAACAACTGCACTAAATGTTGGGTTTTCAAAGACTAAGCTAAAGGCAAGGTTGTACATATGCGCCGGATCATCTGCTAAGTGAATGTCTACTCCCTGTGTAAGCGCAAAATAGGCGAGATAAGAGCCTAAAAACAACTTCAATGCACCAAAAATAATCCAACCTGGGCCGCCAGTAATTAGCGCTAACCACCACTTGCACTGTTTAGATTGCGTTGGCTTTGGTAGGAAACGTAAAAAATCTACTTGTTCACCAATCTGAGCAACCAAAGAGAGCAAGATGGCAGAAGCCCCACCAAAGAGCAGCAAATTGAATGAGCCAGTATTTGCGCCGTCTTCTTCAACACCAGAAAATTGAATCCACTCACTAAAACTGCTGTCTTGGTGCTGAAAAACAAAAAGAAGAGGTACGACTTGCAACACAATCCATAATGGCTGTGTCCAAACCTGGAAGCGGCTAATGTAACTAATTCCATTAATCACGAACGGTAGAACAACCAAAGCACTTAAGACATAACCAACTGCTAATGGCATTTCAAACAGAATATTAAACGCCATCGCCATTATTGACGCTTCTAGAGCAAAAAAAATGAAGGTAAACGACGCGTAAATAAGGGAAGTGATGGTTGACCCCACGTACCCAAATCCGGCTCCGCGGGTTAACAAATCTATATCAACTCCGTATTTTGCAGCGTAGTAGCAGATGGGTACACCAGTAACAAATACAACGAAGACTACTGCTAAAATAGACCAAGCAACGTTGATGAAACCAAAGTTAATTGTTGCTGCGCCGCCGATAGCCTCTAGTACTAGAAATGAAACAATCCCTAATGCGGTGCCTGCGACCTTCTTTAACGACCACTTACGTGCTTTTTTTGCAGTAAATCGCAAAGCGAAATCTTCCATCATTTCGTTTGCAACAAGCTTGTTATAGCTACGCCGCGCCGGAATTACTTTTTGATTTTTCTGCATTTTTTATAGCTACGTCAAAAGATTTTTGCTGATTTATCGGGCAGCGCGCACACACGCATGAAATGACTTGATCGCCTTATAGTACAGAAGTTAAAGCCTTTGGCTATGCGTAATTATGCGTAGGCTTTTGCGCGTTTTTACGCATTCTCATGATGATACCGACAACCCATACTGGAATCGTCAAAAACAAATGACAGATTGACGAAGAACCAAGTGCTCGTTACTCCACATATTTATTCAAAGGAATGCAGATGAAATTAGTTCACACACTTAGGCCAGTTGGTGCTATCGGGTTGGCGGCATTAGGTCTAGCAGTGCCTGTTTACGCAAATGATGAATTCAGATTAAGCGATAGTTTACTTGTTACGGGGTTCATTGATATGTCTTGGACCTCACTAGACGTAGATGGCGAAAGCTCCGAGCAATCAGTAGGCGTGGAACAGTTCGAAATTGACTTTTTATACGACTTTGATGACAAACTTTCTGCGCAAGTTGATTTGGAGTATCACGACAACGGAACGGGAGAAGAAGTCGATATTGAACAAGCGTTTATTTCTTATGCAGTGACAAAAAGTTTTAGTGTTAAGGCAGGCCGCTTTTTAAGTTATTCAGGATGGGAAACAGAAGAGCCAACCGGTTTATATCAACACTCTAAAACCGGCTACGCAGCATTTTTCTATGGTGCTTACCAGCAAGGAGTATCGGGTAAGTACGTGGGTAACGGGTATCAAGTTGCTTTGTCGGTAGTAAGTGATTTAGGCGATTTAGAAGGAGAGAGTCGAGAATTCGGTAACCCAGGATTTGAAGCTATGCTTGCTATAAATCCAACCGACACTATTGTCGCGAAAGCGTTTTACTCTAGAGATGATTTGGCGGGTACGGATGAAACAACGTCGTTAGTCAACATGTGGACTGCTTACATTGATGGGCCAATTACGCTCGCCGCAGAATACAATCGTTCAGAAAATGCTCCCGCCTATGCCTTTAAATACGGTGTTAATTCAGAAGCATCGGGTTATCTGTTTATGGGTAACTATGCCATAGATGACTATGCGGTCACACTTCGTTATCACAATTACACGATAGACAACGCGAGCGGCGAGAAAGCGGAAGAAGGTAGTGCTATTACAATAGCGCCAAGCTATACCGTGAATCAAAACCTCTGGCTTGTATTTGAGTATCGTATGGGTGAGCAAAATGGAATTGATGAAGACCTTCTAGCAATGAAAGCCCTTGTTACTTTCTAAGTTTAATTAACTTAAATGATCAAAAGGAATCCAAAAATGAAACTCAAAAAGGTCGTTCTTACTAGCACCTTTGTTGCTAGTGCACTTTGTTCTCAATTAGTCTTGGCCGCAGAAACCATCAAAGTTGGCGTATTACATTCACTTTCAGGCACCATGGCAATATCAGAGACAACACTGAAAGACACAGTGTTGATGATGATTGACGAGCAAAACAAAGCTGGCGGTATTCTTGGTAAGCAACTTGAGGCTGTCGTTGTCGATCCGGCTTCGAACTGGCCGTTGTTTGCCGAAAAAACGAGAGAATTGTTATCCCAGGAAAAGGTGGATGTAATCTTTGGCTGTTGGACCTCAGTATCGCGTAAATCAGTACTCCCTGTTATTGAAGAGCTAAACGGCTTGTTGTTTTATCCCGTGCAGTACGAAGGCGAGGAGTCATCGAAGAATGTGTTTTACACCGGTGCATCTCCTAACCAACAGGCCATTCCTGCCGTCGATTACTTAATGAATGATATTGGTGCAACTCGCTGGGTTCTTGCTGGGACTGACTATGTGTATCCGCGCACCACTAACAAAATTCTGAAAGCATACCTCAATGCAAAAGGCGTGGACGACAAAGATATCCTTATTAATTACACGCCTTTTGGTCATTCTGATTGGCAGGGCATTGTCTCTGAGATAAAAAAATTCGGGTCAGCGGGTAAGAAAACGGCCGTAGTTTCAACGATAAACGGCGACGCGAATATTCCTTTTTACAAAGAGCTGGGTAATCAAAACATTTCAGCCGAAGACATTCCCGTTGTGGCATTTTCAGTTGGTGAGGAAGAACTTTCTGGTTTTGATGCCGAACCCTTGGTCGGGCACCTTGCTGCTTGGAATTACTTTCAAAGCGTTGAGTCAGACGAAAATGATGCATTCATTGAACGCTGGAAAAGCTTCACAGGTGATGAAGAACGCGTGACAAACGACCCAATGGAAGCGACCTATTTAGGTTTCAAAATGTGGGCAAAAGCGGTAGAGAAAGCCGGCACGACAGACGTTGATGCAGTAGAGCAAGCGATGATTGGTATAGCAGTACCGAATTTAACCGGCAGTATTGCGGTGATGAATGCAAATCACCATCTGTCGAAGCCCGTGCTTATAGGTGAAATTCAAGACGATGGTCAATTCGAAGTTGTGTGGGAAACGCCCGACACAATCATCGGCGACGCTTGGTCAGACTTTTTACCTAGTTCAAAGAATTTAATGTCTGACTGGACTACTCCGCTTCGCTGCGGAAACTTCGATGTCACTACCGGAAAATGTTCAGGTTAGTTATTCATTGCTTACACGGTTAGCTACTCAAGCCTGAGTAGCTAACCGTCATTTAAAACATCAAGCACTCTAGTTTAGAAGCTCACACGCGCAATACTTTTTCTACTGGCGTTTTTAAAACTGAAAGGCGACTTCTGCTGTGGTTAAGGATATGTACAAAAAAAACAACATGACTCGAATGCACTTTAGGTGGATAAGCTGGCTATTCATCAGCTTCATGTGCATATACACAGCACCTATACATTCACAGGGTGCAAGCGCACTGAGCGAGGTGTCGGGCAATAACGAGAACGCGAAGCTTGCAACGCTTATGAACAAGCTCACAAGCGCGAATTTAAGACAAACTGAGGCCCTAGTGTCTGAAATCAGTCTTGTATCTCACCCCAAGGTTCGTGAGATCTTAGTATTGATGTTAAATGGCGACCTTTACTACATAAAACGCGATAAAACTTTGGTCGCAGCAAGAAAGTCCGGCAAACAATATGAGCTAACAGAAGTACTAACAGGGGTTAAATTACCTAATGTAAAAAAATCCAAAATAAGAAAAGTTAGGACAAACAACCGACTGCGAAGTCAAATTAGAACTGCAGTGGCTGAGCTAGATTTAGCCTCGCAAAACAAAGATTTAAGGATTCAAGCGGTTAAACAACTGCTAGAAAACCCGTCCGAAAGCGGTCTGGCAGCCATTAAAAAACAACTTGAAAAAGAGCAAAGCGCTGACGTTGCTGAGCTAATGAGTACAGTGCTTTTGTTAAACCAGTTAAAAACAGGTGCCCATCAAGCGCAACTTAATGCAGTAGAAGAATTAAAGAGCAGCTTGCAGCCAGAGGTGCGCAATACTTTCGTTTATTTGCTAAGAGAGATACCCAAAAACAAGCGAAATACACAAGAAGCCGAATTTGCTGAAGCATTAGAAAAAGCCATTAAACACATTGAAAAGAAGCGTAGTCGATATGCTTTTATTGAAACTGTCTTTTTCGGATTGAGTTTAGGCTCCGTTCTGCTTCTTGCTGCCATTGGGTTAGCCATTACCTTTGGGGTAATGGGTGTTATCAACATGGCCCACGGTGAAATGATCATGCTCGGTGCCTACACCACCTATGTCATTCAACTAGTTTTTCCATCATTAATTGAATATTCGCTGCTTATGGCGGTCCCTGCTGCATTTTTAGTGTCAGGCTCTGTAGGTATTCTTATTGAGCGAGGCGTTATCCGTTTTTTAAAGGGGCGTCCGTTAGAGACATTACTTGCTACATTTGGTGTGTCTCTCATTCTTCAACAAGTGGTGCGTACAGTTTTTTCACCATTGAACCGACAGGTGCAAGCCCCTGAATGGATGACGGGGTCGTGGGTAATTAACCCTGTTTTTTCTCTCACCTACAACCGCTTATATATCATTTTATTTTCTCTTGCTGTGTTTTTTACACTTATGCTTATTCTCAAAAAATCATCTTTAGGACTGCATGTAAGGGCAGTGTCACAAAATCGAGAAATGGCGCGTGCGCTCAGTATAAAAAGTGATTGGGTAGACGCCGCTACATTTGGGCTTGGCTCAGGAATTGCGGGTGTTGCAGGTGTGGTACTTAGTCAATTAACCAATGTCGGGCCAAACCTTGGACAGGCTTACATCATCGACTCGTTTCTTGTCGTTGTGTTTGGGGGCGTAGGTAATCTTTGGGGAACCCTAGTTGCCGCTATGTCGCTAGGCTCAATCAACAAATTCTTAGAACCCATAACAGGCTCAGTTTTAGCAAACATTATTGTATTGGTCGGCCTAGTTTTGTTCATTCAAAAGCGCCCGAAAGGCTTATTCCCACAAAAAGGTAGGAGCGAAGACTAATGGCTGTCGTGTCAAATGCCGTTCAAAACAAACTTAAGACGCTAAGTCATCTACACATCGTTTTAAGCATTTTAATGGTATCAACGGTTTATGTAATTTTATGTAACTTGGCGTTTAGCGAGGGCTCGGCGTTGCACGTAAGCGACTACACCGTAAGCCTGTTGGGAAAGTACTTATGTTACGCACTGTTAGCCTTGGCCGTAGACTTGGTTTGGGGTTATTGCGGTATCCTTAGTCTAGGGCATGGAGCATTTTTTACCTTGGGTGGTTATGCCATGGGCATGTATTTGATGCGCCAAATTGGCGATCGAGGCGTCTATGGTAACCCTGATCTCCCCGACTTTATGGTATTTCTCAACTGGACAGAAATTCCTTGGTATTGGGCTGGCAGTAGCAGTGCTGTTTGGATGGTCGTTATGGTGTTTCTGGGGCCTGGGCTACTTGCTTTTATTTTTGGAACGCTAGCGTTTCGCTCTCGAGTAAGCGGCGTATATCTGTCAATAATGACGCAGGCGATGACCTACGCATTAATGTTGGCTTTTTTCAGAAATGAGATGGGCTTTGGCGGCAATAACGGACTTACGGACTTTAAAGAGATTTTTGGTTTCTCTCTTTATAACTCCAGCACTAAGCTTGCATTATTTGTTTCTACTGCTGTCGCGTTGGCAATTGGGTATGTAATAAGTCACTACATCGTTTCATCGAAGATGGGACGGGTAATCACTGCGACAAGGGACGCAGAAAGTCGGGTTCGTTTTGTTGGATACAAGCCTGAACACTACAAAGTATGGATATTTGTGGTATCGGCAATGTTAGCTGGGTTAGCTGGAGCACTTTATGTTCCTCAAGTAGGTATTATTAACCCGGGGGAATTCTCGCCACTCAACTCTATTGAAATTGTTGTTTGGGTCGCTATTGGCGGACGTTGCACACTTTACGGTGCAATAATTGGTGCAATTGTTGTGAGCTACGCTAAAACACGCTTTACAGCCATCATGCCCGAGGCATGGTTGTTTGCTTTGGGAGGGCTGTTCGTATTAGTAACCCTTTTGTTGCCAAAGGGCATCGCCGGATTGTTACCTCCCACTTTCGACAAGCTTTTCCAATTAAATAGTCTTTTTCTTAATTCGAAAAATGGAAGTGCTCCTTTCAGGAATGGCAAGAAAGAGCTAAAGAAATGAAAACATCGCCAACTCGTACTCAACGTTCACATAAATCTCCAGATACAAGGCATGGCGTCATTCTATATGTTGAAGATGTCAATTTAAGCTTTGATGGGTTTAAAGCACTCAACGACTTAAATCTTTACATTAACAAAGGTGAACTACGATGCCTTATTGGTGCAAACGGTGCTGGAAAAACCACGTTAATGGACGTTATCACTGGAAAAACACGCCCAGATTCGGGAAAGGTTAATTTCGGTCAGAGCATTGATTTGCTAGGCATGAACGAATCTGAAATTGCACGAGCAGGTATCGCGCGCAAGTTTCAAAAACCTACAGTATTTGAAGCGCTTAGCGTATTTCAAAATATTGAACTGAGTTTGTCGGGTGATAAGGGCATTTTGTCGTCGCTATTTCACAAACTATCACCCGAACAAAACGACAATATAGATCATATATTGCGAACAACAGGTCTTCTCAATGAAGCTTTTTTTCCCGCTGGCCGTTTATCTCACGGTCAAAAACAGTGGCTTGAAATTGGAATGTTGCTCGCCGCAGACCCTCAGCTTCTATTGGTTGATGAACCGGTGGCAGGTATGACAGGTCAAGAAACGGAACGCACTGCTGAACTGCTAACTTCGCTAGCAGGGGAACGTTCTGTCGTCGTGGTAGAGCACGACATGGCTTTTGTTCGCTCAATAGCGCGAAAAGTCACAGTGTTGCATCAAGGTTCAGTGCTGGCAGAAGGTTCAATGAGTGATGTTCAGTCCAACCCCGAGGTTATTCGCGTCTACTTAGGCGAAGAAGTTGAAAGTTAGTCATTATCAATTTATGCAAAGGCTCTAACGTAATGATAGAACTGAAAAATATCGATCAAAAATACGGCGGCACTCAAATCCTATGGAAAGCTAACCTGCGCATAGAGCGTGGCTCTAGAACCGTTATTATGGGGCGAAATGGCGTAGGTAAAACAACATTATTAAATGTAATCATGGGGTTGTTGCCAATAAGTGATGGAAAACTATTAATTAACAATAAAGATATGTCAAAGGCATCTGTAGAGAGCCGACCTGAAATCGGAGTAGGTTACGTGCCTCAAGGTCGTCATATTTTTCCTCAACTCACCGTCGAAGAAAACTTAAAGATTAGTTTAAATTGTAAGCGTCAACCGAGTAAAACTATCCCCGAACACATATTTGAGCTTTTCCCTGTACTCAAGGAAATGCTGCACAGGCGTGGAGGTGACCTCTCAGGTGGACAGCAGCAGCAGTTAGCGATAGGTCGCGCACTCGTTTTAAATCCCGACATATTAATTTTGGATGAGCCTAATGAAGGGATCCAGCCGAATATTGTTCAACTGATTCGAGATGTACTGTTAAAGCTAAATAAAGAGAAAGGCTTGACCATCGTATTGGTAGAGCAAAAGCTGCCTTTTGCCCGCGCTGTGGGTGAGACGTTTGCACTTATGGAAAAGGGGCAAGTCATGGCGGTGGGTAATATGCCCGATTTAAACGAAGAGCTTGTTAACCAATACCTCGCCGTTTAGTTAGCGAGTCCAAGGGGACAACACTGCAAATGGAACAGGATGTAAAGCCTAGCCAATATCTAGAGCAAACTCATGAAAATGACCATGCTATGTGTTTCAAGGCTACTAAAAATCAATGGTTAGCTAGCCTTTCACTAGAGTTCGACTTTAAAAATCAACGCTCCCGTCTACTTAGGACTTCTCGGATTGGCCCACTGAGTGTTCAAAAGGTTTTTTACCCCGAGGGCCACGCGTGCGCGCAAGTTTATATACTGCATCCGCCAGCAGGCATCGTCTCAGGAGACGAACTCAAAATTGATGTCATGATCCAAGATAATGCACACGCCCTCATAACGACGCCAGGCGCTAACCGGTTTTATCGTGCTCGAACCAACTTAACAATTGGTGACAGTAAGCAATCTCAAGTCAGCGAAATCAATGTGGTTGGGAGAGGTATTTGTGAAAATTTCCCTTTGGAAACCATCGTATATGACGGTGCAGATGCACTCAATCAATCAGATC
>CEPQ01051780.1_pt1 | contig 12013 bp, 10 predicted proteins | sample 530411 | NCBI WGS metagenome assembly CEPQ01 (sample SAMEA2620039, study PRJEB7988) | marine metagenome | isolation source: saline water (ENVO:00002010), including
TTACGGAGGCCCTGATTCCACTCCAGCGGCGCAATTGCAGGGCAGCTATGGGGCCGATTGCGGACTGTCAGGTTTTGTCAGGCTGACCGCGAAAATACGACATCGCTACGCGCCAAAATGAGCTGAACAAGACCGTGGGACGGGTCTTTTGGAGACCTGCTTGAGAATACAGCCACGATATCCGACCGATCTAGATTGAAGGCGGGATATCGAGAGAAGCTGTTGCCTGAAAATTGAGGCTTTGGTCCATTTTACACACTTTGCCGGTCCGCAATTTCCTCTGTTAGAAGAACAGCCGCAACTCGCTCACGCTGTGCCCCTGACAACGAGCGTCGGCGGCATAACGATGCTTTCTGTCTCTTCGCCAGCAATTCGTCTCAGAAGCAGTTGAACGATCGCATGGGCACCACCTGCGATATCTTGCCGAATGGTCGTCAATGGTGGAGCGGTTTGCTGTGCAATCGGAAGATCATCGAAACCAACGATTTTCATGTCTTTCGGGACGTTCCGGCCAATTTTGCGCAACTCTCCCAAGCAAGCCAGGGCAAGCAAGTCGGTCGCCGCGAACAGGCCGTCGTAATTATCAGCTGCCTCTTTCATCAGTGCGGCAATTTCGGTTGTCATACCCGACGTCGCGAGATGGGCTGGAAGCTCGGAAAGAGCCAGGCCGAAGGACTGGGCCACTTGGCTAGCCCCGGAATATCGTGCCGCGAATTCCGGGGCATTCGTATCCCCTACAAAAGCTATTCGCTTTGCGCCCCCAGCTACCAGTCTCTGCATGGCTAGCTTGCCGCCCAGCAAGTTATCCGATCCGACCACGCAATGGCGCTGTCCTTCGCGGTGCTGGCCCCAGACCACCATCGGCCGATATCCGTCTGCCACCTCTTCAAGGTGGTTGAACTGGTCCGACTGGCCCACGACGATAACCCCGTCGATCATTCCGGAGCCGATGAAGGGGTCGAGCCAGTCTTCGTCGCTCGCCGGTACCACGCGGCGGAGCATCAGGTCGTAGCCTTTCTCGGTCAGCTCGTCGGCGAGGTGCCCGAGCAGGGTGAGGAAGAACGTGTCCGAGACCTGCTGCTTCTGTTCATGACCGAGCGGAATGATGACGCCGATCACGCCAGTTTTCTGACGCCGCAAGCGACTGGCCATCTGGTTCGGGCGGAAGCCGTGTTCGCGCGCGATGGCTTCGATTTTCTCGCGCGTTTTTGCGTTGACTAGGCTGTTGCCGGCCAGGGCTCGCGAAACAGTGCCCGGCGAGACACCGGCCAGTTTCGCAAGATCGGTGATCGTGCGAACGGGCCGGTCGGCAGGTTTGCGGTCTACGGGCATGTCAGCCTCCTAGCCTAGCCACCCTGGGGCTGCATCACTTTTGGCACCGGACGTCCTGCATCGACGAACATCGTGGCGATCGCCCCCAGGATCATCAAGGCTCCGCCAAGCAACAACACGTTGCGGGGATCCCCGCCGAGCAGCGGCTCATAGAACAGCGGCATGGTCAGGGTCTGGATCAGCATCGGGATGACGATGAACATGTTGAATATGCCCATGTATATGCCGTTGCGTTCCGGCGGGATGGCGTCGGCGAGCATGACATATGTATTGCCCATCATGCCTGCCCAGCCGATTCCGATACCCAGCATCAACATGAACAAGGCGGCCGTGGTCTCTACTCCTGGAATCAGCAGCATCGCTGTTCCCGATGCCGTGAGACAAAAGGCATGCGTCAACCGTGCGCCCAGCTTTCTTACGATAGGGATCAGGACCAGCGCTCCAAGGAAAGCGATGAAATTGTAAAGCGCACCAGCTTGCTGCGTCGTCAGGGTCGCATCGCGGAAAGCCGCGCTCGAAGGATCGGACGTATCGTAGAGCGACCGCCCGACGGCGAATGTGATGTACTGCCAGTAAGCAAACATCGCGTACCACTGGCACAGCATGGCGAGCGACAATTGACGCATGGCCTTGGGCATTTCGCGTATGGCACTGACTATGTCTGCAAGAGTAGCGGCTGGCGTAAGGGGTTTGTCGGCCAGTGTTGCCTTTTCTTCATCGCTCATCGGCAATTCGGGGACGCGCCAGACGGACCAGGCGATAGTGCTGATCGACAGGATCGCACCGATGATGAAGGCGATCTTCACGACCACCGGGATACCGTTGGCATCCAGCACGTCTCGCGCCACGAAGCTCGTGAGCAGCGTGGGAGCAAGATAGGACAGGGTCTGCGCGAGGCCGGTGAAGGCACTTTGCGTAAGGAAGCCTATCGAGCGCTGGTCCGGCACGAGGCGGTCTGCGACGTATGCGCGGTATGGCTCCATCGTGATGTTGTTACCCGCATCGAGGATCCACAACAGACTGGCAGCCATCCACAAGGTGCTGGAATACGGCATCAGGAACAGGCTGATCGAACAGATGATCGCGCCGATCAGGAAGTAGGGTGTGCGCCGGCCATACCGTGACGACGTCCGGTCGCTCATCGCGCCGACGATTGGTTGCACCAACAATCCGGTCATCGGTCCCGCCAGCCATAGCAAGGGCATTGTCGCCTCTTCCGCGCCGAGGAAACCGTAAATCGGACCCATGTTTGCCTGCTGTAGCCCAAAACTGAACTGCAGGCCGAAGAAGCCGATGTTCATTTCGATGATTCGCAACAGCGAAAGCCGCGGTTTTGCGATGCTTTGCATACCTTCCAATCCTCTTCCCCGGCAGGTCTGAAGCCTGCTCCATTCTCTCGACTGACACGATTCCAGTCTTTTTGCAAACGTTTGCAAAAATCTGTTGCAAACGTTTGCAATCGTCTTATGCCTTATAGCGAATCGTGGGCCGACAGAGCGTCGCGATCTTGGGATAAGGAGTGGATGTCATGAAGTTTCGTGCAGTTCTGGCCGTGGGCGTTGCCCTCTCGGCCCTTTCGACCACCGCCTATGCGCAAGATGCGGCACCTTCCGCGGATGGTGATCCGGTTCTGGATGATGAAGTCATCATCGTGACAGGCGTGGCGCGCGCGCAGAATCGGCTCGAAAGTTCGGTTTCGCTGAGCGTGGTCAACGCTGAATCCATCGCCGATCTCAACCCGCGTTCGTCGGCAGACCTCGTTCGTCAGATCCCGGGAATCCGCTCGGAAGCTTCGGGCGGTGAGGGCAATGCCAATATCGCCGTGCGTGGCATCCCGGTTTCGACCGGCGGTGCGCGCTATATCCAGCTTCAGGAAGACGGCCTTCCGGTCCTTGAGTTCGGCGACATCATCTTCGGCAACTCGGACAACTTCATCCGTGCCGATCGCAATGTCGGCCGCGTCGAGGCCGTTCGCGGCGGCTCGGCCTCCACCTTTGCTTCCAACTCGCCTGGCGGGATCATCAACTTCGTGTCGAAAACCGGTCAGCAGCAGGGCGGTGCGGTGGTGGGCTCGATCGGACTCGACCATGAAAGCTATCGGCTCGACTTCGATTACGGCGCACCGCTTGGCGACAACACCTATTTTCATGTCGGCGGCTTCTATCGCACTGGCGAAGGGGCGCGCGATATCGGCTACAACGGTAGCAATGGCGGCCAGATCCGTGCGAACCTGACGCAGGAATTCGATGGTGGTTACATCCGCTTCTTCGGCAAGTACCTGGACGACAAGACACCGACCATCCTGCCACAGCCGGTATTTGTCGGAGGCACCAACGCTGACCCCGACTATCAGGCCATCGCCAACTTCGACCCGCGCGACGATGCTCTCTACAGCCGCTACATCAACACTGTGGCAACGCTTGATGGCAGCAACAATCCGGCGGTCTACGACTTCCACGACGGGCTTTCGGTGAATTCGAAATCGTTCGGTGTCGAAGCGGAAATCGAATTCGCCCCCGGATGGACTGCCACAAACCGCTTCCGTTATTCGGATAATTCGGGAGCTTTCCTGACTCCGTTCCCGGCCAGCGCGGGGGATGCGCAGGATATCGCTGATGGCATCGGCGGTCCGGGGTCTTCGATCGTATTCGCGACAGGTCCGAACGCTGGGCAAACCGCCACTGCATCCTCGATCGGTGGCAACGGGCTGCTGACCAATATCGTGAACTTCAACACGCGATTGAACGATCTCGGCCTGATCGCGAACGATCTTCGCATTTCGCGTGATTTCGATGTTGGTGGAGGTGCGCTGACCTTTACTGCCGGGTTCTATGCCAGCCGCCAGAATGTCGACACAGACTGGCTTTGGACTTCGCATGTGCAGACCGTGGAGGGTGACGGCAACGCCGTGCTGGTCGATATCGTCGACGCGAGCGGCAACACCGTTACGCAGAATGGCGTTGTCGGCTACAGCGCAAGCTTCTTCGGCAATTGCTGCCGTCGCAACTACGATGTGCGCTACGACACCTATGCGCCCTTTGCCTCATTGTCGTTCGAAAGTGGTGCACTCGCGCTCGATGCCAGCATCCGCTACGATTACGGTAGTGTGGACGGCTCGATCACTGGATCGGACAGCGGTTATGGCAATGGTATAACCAGCTTCGATTTCGACAATGACGGCACGATCAGCCCAGCGGAAGCTTCGACGGCAGTACTGCCGCTCGGCAATTCGCGTCCGGTCAATTACGAGTTCGATTACTTCAGCTTTTCGCTCGGCGCCAATTACCTTGTGACGGACGATCTTTCGGTCTTTGCGCGATACAGCCAGGGCGGGCGGCACACCGCTGACCGCAGCCTGTTCTCGCCTGCCGTTAGCACGCTGGACGGTAGCCTGCCGGGTGGCGACGACAGCGGCGTCATCGCCGAAGTCGACCAGCTTGAAGGCGGCGTGAAATACCAAGCTGGCGGACTGCGGCTCTACGGTACGGTCTTCTATGCCGAAACTGCGGAAACCAATGTCGAGATTGCGCCGCTCGAACTGACCGATAACCGTTACGAAGCAATCGGTGTCGAACTGGAAGGAAGCTATTCCTTTGGTCCGTTCTCGATCTCCGGCGGCGCCACCTACACAGACTCCGAAATCGTGGGTGCGCTCAACGCGTCGATCATCGGCAACACGCCCCGCAGGCAGGCCGATTTCGTCTATCAGGGCACCGCTCAGTACGAAGACGATTTCCTGACCGCCGGTATCAACATGATCGGCACGACGGAAAGCTTCACCCAAGACAGCAACGAGCTCGTCCTGCCGGCCTATACCCAAGTCAACGCTTTCCTGGCCGTGCGCCCGCTCGAGCGCTTGGAAGTGTCGCTCAACGCGAACAACCTGTTCGACGCATTCGGCTACACCGAGGCCGAAGAGGGTTCGATCCCGGGCAACGGCATCGTGCGCGCAAGGTCGATCGCAGGCCGAACGGTTACAGCCTCGGTTCGCATCGATTTCTGATCATCCCTTCGATCAGATTGACTGGCCGGCGAACCGATCCTCCCCGGTTCGCCGGCCAATTTCTTCCGACGACAATCCTAGGGTGAACTTGTGACTACTGCCTGGACCAGAACACACGTCGAAGCCGTAGCAAACCTTGAGGTTGCGCAGCTGCCGAAGCTGGCTGCAACCGAGGTCGTGCGGCCCCGGTCGGAACTCTATTACTGGGACATGTGGCCGGTGCAGGATCGTGATGGAAACATCGCCCATATCGCCGGGCGCGAGTTCTGGATGATCCTGACCGCCCCTGACAATGGCGATCCTTCGGGACGGCATTTCAACGCCAAGATACACCTGCTTGAACGAAAAGATGCCAAGTGGGTCGATCTCGGCCCTCTCCTGCCCGACTTCGGCGGCCCATATGAGCGGGAATGGTCCGGCTCCTCGATCTGGGACCAGGGAAAATACGTGCTTTGGTTCACCGGGGCCGGACTGGAAGCGTCGCCCGGTGGCTACCAGCAGGCTTTGTTCGAGACCACAGCCAATACGGACTCGAGCGGACTGCCAATCGAATGGAGCAGCCCGCAACCGATCCTGACAGATTTGACCCCGGACTACATCGCCGCCGATGCTCACGAAGGTGAGGCGGGACGTATCAAAGCCTATCGCGATCCTGCTTATTTCAGGGATCCGGCGGATAAGCGCGAATACTTGGTGTTTTCCGCATCGCACCCGGCAGGCGAGAGCGAGTATACCGGCGCAATCGCACTTGCCGAAAAGGTCGATGGAAAGTGGACCTTGTTGCCACCCGTCATCCATTCTGGCGGAGTGAACAACGAGTTGGAGCGCGCGCACATCGTCTTTCACAAGGGACGCTATCTTGCGTTTTGGGCCACCCAGTCGAGTACTTTCGCGCCGGAATTGCAGCATGCGCCAACCGGCCTATACGGAATGTCCGCCCAGGCTCTTCGCGGACCCTACACACCATTGAACGGGTCTGGACTGGTTCTGGCCAACCCTGCTGGTCGCCCTTCACAGGCCTACAGCTGGTCGGTGACAAGGGAATTGCTTGTTTCCAGCTTCATCGAATGCGCAGATGACGAGTGTAGCGAATTTGCAGGCGCTCCTGCGCCTCTTTGCGCGCTGGCTATCGGACCTGAGGCCAAAGATGCCCGGCCAGTTCGGATGGAGGCGGTAAGATGAGTGACGGTCTGCTTGGAGGGATTGAGGCGGGCGGCACCAAATTCGTCCTTGCGGTAGGTGAAAGTCCAAGCCGCGTACGCGCCACGCACACAATCCCGACCCGTGACCCTTCCGCAACCTTTGCGGAGGCGCGAGAATGGTTCGAGCAGCAGGGTAAGCTTTGCGCTATCGGCATTGCCAGCTTCGGGCCTGTCGAACTCGACAAGGCATCTTCCGCCTGGGGCCATATCCTCAAGACACCCAAACCCAACTGGTCTGACTGCGACCTCGCAGGATTCTTCGGACGGGCTTTTTCCATCCCGATCGGATTTGAGACCGATGTAAACGGCGCGGCGCTTGCAGAGTATCACCACGGCGCCGGGAGGGGAGCCTCCTCGCTCACCTACGTTACGGTCGGAACTGGAATAGGAGGCGGGACCATCATAAATGGCCGCCTCGTGCACGGAGCAGGCCATCCGGAACTGGGCCACATCTACCCGCGACGTCTTCCGGGCGATCAGGGTTTTGCAGGGTTCTGCCCGTTTCATGGGGACTGCCTCGAAGGACTGGCGTGCGGGCCGGCGATTATTGCGCGCTGGGGATCGAGCCTTTCAGACCTACCCTCAGACCACGAAGCCCATGATCTTGTAGCGGGGTATCTCGCCCAGATGTGTCACAGTATCTATGCTTCAATGGCGACGGAAATAATCGTTCTGGGTGGAGGGGTGATGAAAACACCGGGGTTACTGGACAAAGTCGTGAAACGGGCGGAGGAACTTGGGGCAGGTTATTTCCCCAGCCGAGAGAACCACAAGATAGTTTCTCCAGCGCTCGGAGATAACGCTGGCCTGACTGGAACTTTGCTGCTGGCAGAAGCTGCACTACAGGCCGAACAGAGCTAGCTTTGCACTCACACCATGTTGATCCCTTAGGTACCTAGGCGGGTACAGGTTTGGCAGCTTTCGGGAAGCAATTTTGGTCGATCGAGCGTCCGGAATGAGGGCGCGAAGCTGACATGGGAGCGCTCTGCTCGTCGGAAAGTTCGCAGCAGTCAGGAGTGGGGTGGCCACGAAATGGCGGTTTTCTGCGGTTCACGAAAAATGGTGCCGCTTACGTGACTCGAACACGTGACCCCATCATTACGAATTTAGCCGACGGGGTGAACGGAAGGCGAGGAAACCGTTAGCTTTGCGGCCGAAGTTGAAGGCAGCTCACTGGCACAACCCATGCCCTTCCCAAAGTGCCGATCACTTAACGGAGAAAATCTGTCGCGGGAAAATGCTCTGAGCCGATCTACACATCAATTTCGTCCTCCTGTCACCCCACTAGACGACTATTGAGCGAACGCTTCTCACTCAATTCCAGAGCTTCCTCGTCGGTAAAGAAGGCCGCGAATCTCTCCGTTGAGTTGTCGCCAAAGCAACGCTCAGCGATGTATCCCTTTACCTGTAAAGTTCAGCATCGAGATACTGGCGAACGACCTTTAGGTCCTCGATGTCTCCATCCGTCATCCGATCGAGCGCGCTGCGGCCGCCGAATATCTGCGCCTTGTTCGGACGCTTCACCCACTCATCGGCAATGCGATTATCTGGCAGCAAGATATTGATCGCCTTGAAGATGCCGAAGACATACGAGATCCGCAAAATTGTCTCATCGCCGACCTGGGGTCCTCTGTCGTCCTTCCATGCACGCAGCGCTTCTCGATCGGGTTGGCCAAGTATGGCCGCTTCGTCGTCCTCGCTCACGTCCCAAGCATTCATGATGCTGAAGACCGTGTCCAGCGCCATTCGAGCTTTTTGGTCGTCGTTCAAAGCTGCTCTCATTCTGCCTCCGTAAGGGTCTTAGACTCGTTTCCGACCTCCAAAATTGGCAAGCCGATAGGGGGAACTCATTCAGTATCGGCTCTGCAATTGCATAAGGCTGACTGCACAGATCAGGATCGTTAGTTCAAACTTCAGCAGCGAAGCAAATTTCGCTGTACTCGGAAGAGACCTTTTCAAATATCTGCTTCAGATCAAGATAATTCACCCGGAATAGCTCTCGGCAACGACCAAACGCGTTTCCATCCGAACTGGCGCGATCAGATACGGAGCATCCCATCTCTTCAAGCCGTCGGTGGACCGTGAGCTCAACGTCGAACAGCGTGTCTTCCGAGATCGGCTTGAGAAGGATATAATGATAGCTCATGCGAGATGGGAACCATGGCCTGAATTTTTCAGGAGGTTGGCATTCCACGTCGGTTGCGGCGAGTGGGTCCCAGCGTTTCATACCCGTAAAGGGCTGTCTTTTGGCGTGGAAATCCGTTGGAAGGCACCGCGAGGAAGTTCTGATCGGGAAGTGCCCGTATGACCGGTCATTGGCGTATGCGAGGCGGTCCGGAAGGGTGTGTACCGCGCAGGCCCCGACTTTCGCGTCCAGCAGTGCGCCGCCGCCCCACTTCGTGGTATTTAGTAGGGTGTAGATAAGCTTGTAATTGGCCATGTTTCGCTTTCGTTTCGGGGCTTCGCAGTCGAGGCGTGCTGACGGTAGAGTGTTAAAATCTCGTATGCCCAAGAAACAAGATAAGCAGCTGTTTTCCTTTCGGAAACAACCAAGGTTAGTTTAATAAACGGGCGTCCGCTTTTAAGAAGCAGCCTGGCTGGAGAGCCTCCACAACTGGGTCTTCCTGCCCGTCGACTCACAGCCCCGAAGCTGCCTTCACATAATCCACGCTCCCCACCCTAATCGCAGACATTCAGCGATGGGGACGATCCGGCGAGGAGCGGTCTAGCCGCTTTGCCACGGATGGGACCGAAAGCCGCCTGTGAACTAGCGACACTAATTGCGGTCGCTAATCTATCGAGCCAGGCTGACTTCCTGCAAAGAGCTTTTCACGAGGGATGAAGGATGGCGAACTGGGCAAAGATTTTTCGGGTATCTGGTTGCCTTATCCTGACGGCAGGATTTGTTCTCATTAGTCCCGGTCTCTTTCTGGGAGCAATGCTAATCGCAGGCTCGGAGCGGACCATTTATGAGCGTGCAGAATCACCAAACGGTTCACATGAGGCGCGTGTTCATTTCGATGATGGGGGCGCTTTAAGCGGTTTTGAGCGCCAAGTCTTCGTCAAGAGCACATAGAACCCCAGTGACGCACCCTTGCTCAGTTGCCGGGCGTTCTGGGGACACGGTCAAGCAGACATTGATCTTAGCTGGCAAGATGAGTCCACTTTGGTCATCGAGCATCATGTCGCTCCGGATAATGTTGCACACGTTGAGTCAAACTGCGGATCGATTCGTATTGTGACGTCGGCAGATGAACCGTTCGAGGATTTCTGATTTCTGACCGTCCGCTTTCCACCCCAGCTGGCGACGTCTCTACCGAGCTACCGATGCGCCAGGAGCCGACCGTCGGCGACCGACCCGGATTGCGAACCTAGCGCCGATATGGTGGGAACGCTAATTGCTGACGTGATGGCCGTTCGAACGATGTGCCGGCTGATCTCGAATTGGGAACTAAGATGCCTTGGATAGCCGACCGGAAGCAATTGCGGACCTTGAAACCGGAAGCCGGTTTGGAACTCTACGTTGAAGGAAGTGGAACGGAGGGCGATACCACATTTCGTATTGAAGGTACTGGCGTCCTGATCCGATTTACCGCTTCGGTATTGGAAGCTCCCCTTTCCAACCAAGAGGAATCGGAACTGGGCATAACCGATGCGATCGTGTGGTTTATCTGGGGCGGAGACCAACTTCCAGAGGCTGAGAAAGTGATAATCGCCAGTGCGATGAAAGCTTTTAAGCTATCGCACGGATTCCAGCTTTCCGATGCGCCAATCCTTCTACGATTTGGCAGGGGAGCCATTTTTCGCGGCTGATCTGTCTGCGGTCACTGGCTGCTTACCCGTTAGGCTCGCTGTTACCTGTTTGTCGCGAACCACCTCAATCGCGGACATTCAGCGATGGGGACGATCCGGCGAGGAGCGGTCTAGCCGCTTTGCCACGGATCGGACCGAAAGCCGCCTGTCAACTAACGACGACATTGCGGGCAGCGGCGCTAAACGTCATTGTTCGAGCATGAGCGCTACTCGAACACTCTCAGCTTTCAGGATCGCAGTCGCCACGACGGCTCTTCTCTTAGGTGGTTGCGCCAATGCGGAGCAGAAAGTCGCAGGTCACCGGTATGACGTGTCTCCTGCCCATCTGATCCCCAAGAGTGATTACCCGTTCTTTCTGCCCAAGTCGCAAGACGAAGGATTCATTTTCACCCTCAACCCTGAAGCGGAACTACGCCAACAGAGGAGCGTGCTAGTCCAAAGCCGGGTAGGTGTCTGCGAGCGAGCGAATGGAAGCGGATACGTTTCTCGAACGGTCTGTGGCCCGCAAACGGTTGAATGGCAGAGCCACAGCTGGCGTAGGACGGGCGACGATACATGGTGGACCTACAGTCCGGATACTCCCGCTGCTGTGGATGCACCTTTTGTGAGCTGCCACAAAATGCAGATCGAAGGACATCCTGGCCTATGCAAGGCATCCCTTCCTAGTGGCGATTTATTGCTCACCATCAGTCTAAACAATGATGAGCTGCATAAACTTGGAGAGACCTTCCAGCGAGCAGTCTCGTTGTTAAGGGAATGGGAAGTTTAACATCGTCCGCTTCCCACCCCAGTATCGGTCGATCCCCCTGACTAGTCCAATGCCCGAAAGCCGACCGACAGCTACCGGATACTTCTCGCCAAAAACGGACGGCCAGCTAACGACCCGTTAGTAGACATTGTCTGGCTGCGCTGGCCATTGCCCTTGTTCAACAATCGTGGTGAGACCGGCAATTGTAAGCGGGCGCTTCGGCTTGCTGGGAAAGAAAATCCTACCGAGCGCGAACCATGACGCAAAAAAAACTACACGGTAAGCAGGCTAGCCCAATGCTGGGTGAAGTCGAACTTGTCGGCCAGCCAGACTGCGAGTGCGACAGATGGGATCAGCAACACCATACCAGCTAGGCAAGATCGGGGTGAGTATCCCTCATAATTGAAGAACTCGAGCCACTGTTCGGACAAGGTCGAGAAGTCGGTTCCAAATCGTTCGTGGATGCTGTTCAGAAGTTCGGTAACGTCGTTACCATCCATCCCAAGATCATGCCAAATCCTTGCTGATGGCTCGAGCTTCGAAACAGGAATGCCGTGCTGATCGTGCAAGATGCTAATGATTGCTTCCATCGCTTCCGACATGCCATCTCACTAGCGAAAATTTGGTGCGGAGGCAGCTGTTACGTCTGTTTTCCACCCCAAATTCGGACATAAGGCCCTTGGGGAGATTCCTCCAAAAGCCGCCTCCCAACGGGGCTTCCCGCATAGGTTGCTCGTACCAACGGAATTAAGTGGGATTGGAATAGGTCGAACCTGATCCCTGCCCAAAGCTCCCCAGTCAGGACCCAAACGCGCGACCAGCCGAACGGCCTTTACACAGTAAGTATCGAGTTTTGCTTCTGGAAGTGGTGGTGCCGCTTACGTGACTCGAACACGTGACCCCATCATTACGAAT
>CEPQ01006566.1_pt1 | contig 11996 bp, 20 predicted proteins | sample 530411 | NCBI WGS metagenome assembly CEPQ01 (sample SAMEA2620039, study PRJEB7988) | marine metagenome | isolation source: saline water (ENVO:00002010), including
ATGACCATCGCTTTGACGGTATCGACATCCGGCTTTGCGGATTCCAATGCTTTATTGCTAAAACGCTTGAGTTCCTTTATACAGTGCTTGACGCCACTGAATGCCGTAAAAGATTTAAAGCCACCTTCGCGCTTAATTGGTGACACGGATACATAGATGCCGCGCTTTTCGTTGGCGTAGGACCATGGATTATGACCACCTAACTGATATGAAAGCTCAACATCAATCGTTGTAAGTTCGTCGTTAGTTGGAATGCGAATGATTTCTTTGTTTTTGCTCATGCTCTGCTCCTGAGTAATTACAACGCCATTGTCTCAATAGGAGGTTTTCACGCTATAATTTAGGCAGAAAAAAAGGCCGGATTAACCGACCTTTTTTCAATACAGCGAAACATTTTCTATGCGTTCAAAGCAATGCTTTTACGCTCAACAGACACAGTGCCTAAGTCGCAATCAAATTGAATATCTATACCTTCTTTTTGAGCGACGGCAGCCATCATTCTCGCCATGCAAGACATAGTTTCCTGTACACCCAATTTAATCATGGCATCGCCGATTTGCTCGCAAAATTCAGCGTTATCGTTAACATTTGCATGTGTTGAGTCTCTGTTTGTATCCATGATGCGCTCCTTAATGTTCACAGTGCTATTATCGTAATTGGTAAAGGGGACGCTACGTTTTTGGCAAAAAAAAGGCTGGATAAACCAGCCTGATATGAGTGATGAATGCTTATTTGTGAATGTGTTTCCTGCCCCATGCTTGTAGCTGGGGAGAGTAATGATTGGCTATCATAATAACACCCGTCAGGCCAAGCCCAATTAGCGCCACTGATAAGAGTACAAATTCCATACTATTCATTAGCCATCTCCTAACATTACTGCGATAACAACACTAACTGCTACCAACACAAAACCGATAACTAATAATACAACAGAGGCACTTAGACTTCCACTATCTAGCGAGGTTGAAAACAATTGAGTACCCAACCCCAAGACAAAAAATGCAACCCCAACATCAAGGGTAGCATCTTTCAGCCAAACCCATAGAAAACGCGGCATACTACCCTCCTAAAAAGTTAAATTAGGAAAGTATTATCTCAAGAACGCCAACTCTCGCTACGAAATGGGCTATTGGATACGACGTTTTTTATGTTGCATATTGTCGCTCTCGGACGCGTTAATAAGTACGGGGGCTACCCACTTTATTTCTTTCTCTCGGCTGCTCGGCGGAATAGGTACGCCCTTACCGTTTTCATCCCTAATGACATTGCCTTGCTCATCTCTTTTTAGTCGCTCACCGACATAATAAGTATGGAAGTGGCCCAGCCGCAGGTGGGGAGACTTCTTGTCCTTCCCAGACTCAGAATCACCCTCAAAGAAACCATCAAAAGAAAACTGCTTTCCGATCCGTACATAATCATAAAACTCGCGCTTTACCCTTGCTTCTGCTTTGCGGCGCTTGCTTGGGTTCTTAAGCGACTTTATTTGATGCCTCATCCCGGTTGCTTCTTTAAATTCAACGCGCTTAGAATCTTTGGCATTCATGTACATAATTGTGTTCATGACCATAGAAATCGGCGTACACATTTCCTCAAATGAGTCACCAGCAAAAGTATGCTGAGCCACGTCATCATCATAGAGCACAGCCTGATTAACGCCAATTTCTGAATCCACGGACGCAGCGATGTTAAATGCACTGTTCATGATATTGTCCGGGTCGTCCGCATCGTAAATAAAAAGCATTTGGAGCATCATGATGTCTTTCCCGGACCTAATAGTACCTCGCTCTGCTTGAAGCCTTAATGACGCATCCCCCTCAATAAGGTTAATCCGCTGCGCGACAGACCAAGGAATAATTTTTTGTTGTACATAACAGCCGTGAATAACTTGGCCGCTACGTGTCGTAACAGATGTTTGAGGATTTCTAAAATCTAAATAAAGTGAAGGGTAAGGCAATTTCAGATGGTCGACAGGAACACTGCATGACTTTACCGAGTCTGTTAATGACAGCATTTTTATGAGGTCAGGATGGTAGTCAACAGTAACGCCAGACCGAGCAATGTGTTCAGCCTCAATAATACGCGCATCCAGAAAGGTAACTAACTCGTCATCACTAGCCACCACCGATCTAAGCTTACTTATCATTTCGCGGTGTTTATTAATAAGCATATTAATCAGCGCGATGTTTGGATAATCAAGAGACAGACGTTCATACCAGTCAGCAAATAGATTCAGCAAGGACACAAACTCCTTGCTGTCTGGGGGATACAAAAATAACGGCAGGAATAACCGATTATAATTCACAAGGTTGTCAGGATAAGGAATGGTAGAGCTATACCCCGACACTTCCATTTGGGTCAAAGCGGCATTCTCAATATAGTCAAAAAGAGGTGCGATACTTGGCCGATTCTCTTTAAAATCAGTAAGATTAAGTTGCATTGGAGTTCCATTTGAATGAATTACAGGTCGGCAGGCTTACCTATGCCTGCAAAGTTATAATTTCCACGTTGAACAGCTTCGCGTTCTGCCGCCTGCGCAGCAGGGTAGTCAGGGTGACGTTTTTCTTTGTCCTTGCAGGACATACAAATCATTTCGGTGTTAAACATGGACATGATATGTGAAGTCGCCTGCTGATAACAACGTTGACAATGCGTGTTTGTTGCTCCTGAGAAAATATCCAACATTACAGCGCTCCTCGCTTTTTAAGAATTTCGATGTACTGGCTTCTCGCGTTATTGAGCTTCTTTGTCGAAAAGCCCCTTAGCTGTGCGCTTTTTATAGACCGCTCAATGTGTTTTAGCTTTTTCTTGAGCGATACTGTACGGTGAGAAGTGTTGATAGGCATTAGTGCGCCCTTACAAAGTAATAACCAATCGATTTGCCGTTATCCCATGGCTCTCTGGCCATCAGCGTCCACTTCCCTTTTGTTCCGTCATGCTTTCGAGCCACCTTAAGTATTTGCTCTGAAGTAGGCTCACCCAGCCCCCATTTAAGGTCTACACGACAATAAAGAACCACTTTGCCAAACGCATCGTCAAACTGAGGTAATGTGGTCATAACACGATCATGTTTACCAAAGTCGGTACAAATGTCGTCGTGGTCACGAACAAGTACGTTAAAGTGACCATACTCACCATGCCAGCCGTCAATAGCTGCATAATTCGTTTTTTGTTGATTGAGAGTGTTTTCCATAATGCCGCCCTGTATTGGATATGCTTTTATTATCGCAAAAGCTTTTTAGACGACTAGGAAATGGACAGGAATAGGTCATGTCCGCCAAGGACAAACATGACCGAGATACGCTATTGTAGGTTAACGGTTACCGTTTTTTTCGCGATGGATACGGGTGTATATTTCTTCACGATGGACATCGACTTCTGCGGGTGCAGAGACCCCGATTTGAACCTGTCCGCCACGTATTTGTAATACCTTAACAGTAATGTTCTCGCCGATACGAAGGGTCTCACCTTCACGTCTAGTGAGTATTAACATTTGATCAAACTCCTTATTAGAAAGCAAAGCTTACTTTTTCAAATTCATCGTAAAAATAACCCCCGAAGTCGCAGGTTTCGTTTAGCGGCAATTTCATCACATCACTGGCCGTTCCACTCCAGCGCAGAGAAACCAGTCGAGGAAAGACAATGCCGTCTGCATCGGCTCGTTGCTTAGCTCTGGCTTTATCTTCATCTCTATACTGACAAGACAGCAAATACCCCTTTGCTTTATCACCACTGCCGCCATTAAGCCTGTCGATTAATGCGCAGAAATTTACGCCACCAAAATCGCCTCTGCCTCTATAATGGTATTCCACCTTTGTGTGCAGCACTCCCCCTTCTACCCACACCATTTTTGCAGGCAATGCGCCTCGCGGTGAGTACTCAGTAGTGATACTTTCATCGGTATCCGCAGTTCGCCAACTTAAGCTAGACATAGTTACTCCTTTTTTGTTTTCAAGGAGATTGTCTCAATTGACTGAATTGCGGCTATATAACGGGCAAATAATCAACTGTCTGCCAAGGACGACGTTTTAAACTTCACGCCATGTTTTCAATCATTTCCATTGCCAAGGCATTAACTTCGTCTTCATCGCAGAATGTGCATATTTCAGCAATGACATACTTCATAATGAGTTTATATCGAGCGTTTAGATCGTGCTTTGCGGCGTTGTATGCTTGAAACCACTTTTGATTGGAGAAGAAAATGCCAGCGAGGTCGCCACTCGTTTGGCCTAAAGCCTTTTGGATCGTATCGATATGAGCGTTAAAGAGTGCGTTATCGCAAGCGATATCATCGTGACCATACGTTGCAGCTAGCAGGCTTGTTATTTCAGTCTTTAAGTGATTGAGCATACAAAATCCTTTCGTTTGAGAAAGTGTAATTATCCCAATCAGTCAAAATGCGACTACACAACAGCCCAAAAAAATAGCCGTCGCTCAAGGACAGCTATTTTCGAAAATCCAGCAACATGTGTTTCTAGGCAGTTTGGGTACTACAAGTGCTCTTTACCACGCCACCGCAGGTGCATTTATACATCGCCTCATCGCCAACGTTTCTGACATGAATGAAAGTTTGACTGTGATGGCGCTGCTCATCGGCGCACATTATTTCCCAATTACCGCACGGACACTCAATCAAGCGTTCATCATCTTGCATAACCTTTCCCTCATTAACCTTTCGTTATCGCATCTTCTTCAAACTGCTCTACGCGCTTAATTTCGTCCTCGAAGGACGCTGCAGTCACCTTACAACCTCCTACTTCGGTTCCATCTGTCATTGCTTGCAACAACTCTCTGGGTAACGTTGCATTTTCGTCGTAGCGCAATACCACGGTTAATACCTTTTCCATATCCTAATCCTTTTTCCTGTTGCTGTTTCTAGCACCAGACAAATCAATAACGTGACTCGGCTCTTCACTGTTGATGTTGGCGTACACCAACACTCTCAGCTTGCCATCGTATTTTTCTACATACAACGGTGTACCGACATTATCTGCGCTGCAACAATCGCTGTGGCCATCGAATGAGAAAGCCAAACCCAAATTAGATGTTGTATTGAGGGTGACAGCAATATCGTCACCTTTAACTTCGTCTGTGATGGACACCGCTATTTCATTATCAGGGGAAGACACAGTATACCCCTCTTCAAGCAACAGCTTCTTTGCGGCTGCAATCTTTTCGGCCTTGATATTTTTCTCCAGTGTAAACCACTCATCGCTCCCGCCTTGGTTAATCGCATCTACAATGTCGCTGATATCGCAATGCACCAAGTGTTGGTGTGGCTTAATGTCGTCCCGCATGGACAGTTCGGTGATTTCAATGTAGCAATGGTCGCCCTCATACGTCGGCTCATCAGGATGTAGCGTAGGCGCTAAATCACAAGGTAAGCCGTACTGATAGGGGATGACGTCTTTATCCCCTATCTTGTCAAATGCCGCACAAATACTGTCTTCGTTCAGGCCTTTGGTGTTGGTAAATTCGTAAGCTTTGCACTCACGGTGGTTAGAATGGTCGCGGTACGCTAAGCCTAGCCTTATGACTGTGGGTATCATGCGAACACTCCTTCTACTACATTGTTTTCAGGCGTCGCTTGGGTTTCCTCAATTTCGGTATAAGACCACTTCTCCTTTGTATCAAACTCAAATGTTACTTTATCTTGGTACTGGCCAAGAAGGGCTTGGAGAAAGTCACAGGTGTGGTCAAACTCACCGCCAAAGTACGTATCAAGAATGCTGCGAGCATCGCCCCACTCTTCGGCATCAAGTGCGTTTTGCAGCTGGGCATAACGGTTATTATACTTAATGACCTCGATAGGCACGTTCATCGTTTCAATTTTGCAATCGTCACCTAGATGCTTCGGCAGCGCTTCAAAACGAAATGTTTGACCACTCACCACCAACATTTGGCAGTCAACACGGCATGTATCGTACTCATTTTCAGCAAGCTGCTTGTCAATAGCATCCTCTGTGACCTTATTCATGCCGCCATTAGCCTCAGCACAATCATAAAGAGCTTCTTCATCGCAATACGTACCGTTACTCATGTAGTCTGCAATTGTACCAGCGTTGACCGATGTGACAGCTGCACTAAGCGCACTGATACGAGCGTTAAGCCAATCGTTTAGAGTAATAACAAAGTAGCTTGGCGAGTCCGAAAAGTGCTCGTTGACGTTGTTACAGTTTAGGATAATAGTGTTCATCAACAACTCCTTTAAGAGATAGCCATATCATCGTTGAAATTGAAGATATGGCTATGAGATTGGCAATAGGTAATCTGTCTTAAACCGCAGTGGCTAAACGGTCTTCGTATTCGTCGTTCGCTACATTTTTAAAGGCGCAGGCGTTTAGAAAAAAGGCGCGTTGATCTAAGAGAAACTCTTGCATCGGTCTATCATTGGCTTGGTTATAGGCCGCTGTATAGCGATTGTATTCATCGACAATAGACTGACTGAAAAGCGCACCCGTGAAGGGACATTTCAAATCGCCATGAGAGACCATGCGCTGATTTGGAAGTTTTGGCTTGTTGTAGAATTTTGTTCCGTAGTTCATTGTGTTACCCCTCTTTCAAGCATGGGTTTACTATATGAAAACTAGGGAATACGACTATGAAATTGGCAGTGTGACGTCCGCTTTTTTACACGGTTTGATTTGATTGCCATAGGCATATATATCGCTGTCTTGGAGATACACGAAATCAGGTATTACTTTGATAGCCTCCAGCTTCGCAACAGTGAGCCTACGCACGTTGTTATGGTCAGCACACTTAATGGGGTTAGCATCACTCATGGTGTACGTCATCGGATGCGAGAACTTGGCGTGAATAAGCTCGTGAGCGAGCACAACCGTCAACATGCTCTCATCTTCTAGCAGCGTGGAAGGCAAATTAATCGTATGTACGTCCTTCCCATACTTTATATAACCACCGTGCGCTAGATGAGCAAAGGCGGGAATGCGAGACAAGAAATATGGAGCAAAGAGCTTGTATTGGACAGACAAGCGCCCGTCGTCACAAAAGTAATTGTCAGCATCGCATAGTGCCTGCGCAACCTCGGTTATCTGACTTAATTGCGCGTCACTCATGGACAGGAAAGACCTGTTATCCTGCGAATACTTATAGCTAACCACCAAAGCGATAGAAAGAAAAGCAAGAAGGAAGACAGAGAAAAATGCCACCTTAGCCAATCGCCCAATAATATCCATAGTCAGTCTCAGTATGTGATCTCAAAGTGATACTCATCATTATGTTGTGCATGAGTAAACGTGAAGTTTTCAGAGCTACAAATCAAAGCAATACGACTTTTTGCCCTTGGCTCCTTAGTGACTACTTTTACACGGTTGCACTGGCCTAACGTTTTGCGAATAAACATCCAAACAACACGATGCAAGTCTGGGCAGGACACTGTTTTTGCGTCTAATAGAGGAACATTATCCATTATTAATCCTTATGCGAGTAAAGTTGCAACTTGTTTAGGTATACGCTTTACCACCCCACGAGAGCAGGCGTAGTCATAAAGCGCTTTAATAAAAGCTTTATTGGACACATGAATGGTATCTTCAAACCAAACCTTACGTGCATTGTCGAAACATTTGGAAGGCATTCTCACAACGCCGTCTTTTACGTTGACAGACGACTCATCTACCAAAATGGAGTGGCGCTTAAAATAAATAGCTGATCGCCCAAAATGTTCGCGATTAATAGAAAATGAAAATTTTGATGTCTGCATAAACCCACCTCTTACTGAGATGGGTTTATCTTGGCAAATTGCGGGTAAACGACTACAAAACGGGCAGGTGAAGGACGTTATTTGAACGTTCCGTCCTATACACAAAATTGGCCAAGGTTAGAGAGTGCGCCTCGCTTGCTTGTAGAGCCTGTGGTGACAATAGTATGAGGGTTGCAGCGTTGTAATGCGGCATCAAAAAAGCCGCGTTCGAAATCTTCTTGTAGCTGCAAGACAGAAATGAACTCATAATTTTGAAGATAGCGAGTAGTGGCGACTTTATGTAAGCCAAACGCTTCAACACAAAACTCACCGAAACCGTCATACCGGCCGTTTTCAAAAAGCACCGATAAGCCTGGAGTATCACCGATAGTATAATGCTCAAACACTACCCCCTTGGCTCCAACTGAATTGCCAACACACTCAGTGTCGATAGTAACAACAGTGCCTATTGGATAACGTACATGCAATGCTTGTTTATTTTTCACAACTCACCTCAAAATTCACGCTAATGTTTGACTAGGCTTGCAGCAGGGCGTCCTTGTCTTACCGCATCTTCAATATCAAAAACGGAGCGGCGCATTAGTCGCATCACGCGCTCAGCTTCCTTGACTTGTTGTCCGATATCTAGTTTTTCTTGCAGCGTTTCAGCCGCTTTTGCGCTTCGCTTGAGCCGCATGACATAAGCTTTTGCGCGGTGCATTTGCACTTCGACATCATCTAGTGTTTTTATCTGTTGCAAACGCTCTACGAATGACACCATCTCACATACCCCCTTATTGAGTTGGTACGTATAGTCGCAAATTAGTAAGGCCTGACTATGAAAATGACACGCTTTTGACGGTTGCATATCACCCTACCTCTTTCATTTTTTCCACACTGAACTCTTTAATGAGTATCGCGTTATGTATACGAGATATATCTGTGCAGAAAATCACATGAGTATAAAAGTGTAGTGACTTATTAAACTCTTTGGCCAGTCTAGGGTCTTGAGATTGCAACCACGACAAACGACGCGAAATGACTGGGTTAGTTGTATTGTCTAACTTGAAACATTGTACGTCACTGACAAGTACGTCGAGTTTTGATTTCTGCCGGGCCTCTGAAATCATGCCTCTTGCATCATCGAAAAATTCCTTTTCATTTACAGGTACAATTTTTCGTTTACTTTTATCGATACAGTGTATGACGAGTTTGTTCTTCACTAGGTCATCAAGCATGTTATCTAGCAGCTCAGAACGGGGTTCTTCTGCGTCAATATCAGCAAAAATGCCGTGCATGTAGAGTTGTCCGTCACGGCCACCGAAGGGTCCAGCATCACGCTTGAACCCATCTGCATACACAGTTTTAATTCGTTCTTTAGGGATTTTGCTAGAGACACAAACCACTCCTAGCGATGGCATTGAACGCGCTGCAAGCTCCCATAAAATTTGGAACTCGTTTAATTCATCACGGGCTTTATTGCGTTTAGCGAAGTATTTATCGTTTTTGTTAATCAGTCGGCAAACAGCGTCCCGCACATCCTGTTTTTTCTTTCCTGCAACGCGCAGTCGGATAACGCCATTTTGCGTATTCTTGTTTACCACTTTGTACACACTGGCGCCCAAACCTAATTCAGGAATGCTGACTTTTATAATGTCCGGCAATGACATTATGTCATTCTTATGCACACGCATTTTCATCCCTGACAAAGAAATATCCAGTAGTTCGGCTTCAACTTTGCGCAGGAGATGGATATGTATTATTGCCTTTTTCTTTATCATGTAGCGCGGCTCTGACCGTCTATCAACGTTGACATCCATATACAGGCGCGTCTGTATTGGGTTTCCGTTATCAATAAATAATTTCGGTAGCGGACGTAACTGAATAGCTGTGTCTTCAGGTAATTGTTTTGTGGTTTCACTGGTAATGTCACGGACGAAATACATTTGTGAAATCGACGTAAAGTTATCTTTATTGCAATCCACTAGTACATCTAAGTCATTTATGAAATCGTCGACAGGCTTTACCCTAAACTGAGTAACAGAGAGTGTTCCTGTGCGTTTTGAATGCGCAATGAATGTTTCAAGGAGTCCAGAAAGCAGTAGTTCATTTAATGTGGCTGCAATTTTTATTCGAGCGCCTCGATATTCAATTCGACCTTGAAAAAGAAAGGTTTCGTCTCTCTTGGACAGCTCTTTTTTAATACGCGCAATAACACTTTTACCCGGCAGGTTGTCGATAAACGAAGCATTATTGCTTCCCATAAAATTCTGCTTGGTAAGCAGTACTTTTATCTCTTTAGTTTGGCTATCAATATGAAATGGGATCCATGGACTGTTGTAAACCAACATATCCCGCTCAATGGCCTGTGTTATGCGCTCAGACTCCAACTCTGGCTCTAGTGCTGTTTTGCGAGAATTACTCAACACGAACTCTTCGATACGTTTTTTTGTTAAGTCGCTAATGGACTCTTTAAAGTGCAACACTATCTCATGACGTTGTGTATCTCGGTTGTAGTTTGCATTTAAACAAACACAATGAAGTATTGATGTGGTTTTTGCTAAAGGGGATTTTTTATCAACATGAACCTTCACATCAGATTGAAGCTTGATGGGTGTGACTCGCCGACTTTGGATTCTAATATGGCTAAGGCCAACGGAAATCATTTCAAATCGTTCAGTTCTTCCTTCAAACTCACACTCAACCATCTCATTGTGTTGAATGGCGATATCATCGCCGAAATCTATGTCTTTGAGCGACTGAGCGTCTACCTTGAAATAATCAATGATTTTCCGCTTTTGCTCTTGGCGTATTTTGCTTTTGTAGTGTTCTGAACTTGTTACCGCCTCACGAACACCGACGGTGTATCGGTTAAAGTACCGTTCAGTCTCACTGTGTAAAATATCTTCGCCTATCTCATCAAGGCGCATCTGGATGCCAAAGTGTTTGAATGTTTTTACCGGAAAGAGTGCAAAAGCGCTATTGTCTGCACCTTCATAAGTAACAGACATGAGTCGCTCGACTTCTTCTTTTATGAGCTTTCGCGTTTGAGAGGGAATTTTTTCATTGAACTTATTAATCCCCTCAAGTATGCGCCCCTCATTCGCATAAGGTAGAAGTGCATTGACGACAGAGCTGTATTTTTTCAGTGCATCACGTTCTGACATTGCTTGCCTACACAATAAAGAAATAACGATATGCTCATTGGTGTGAGCGGCTTATATAAGGATACCTACATACACCTAAGATAATTTTCGTAGACGGTGAAAAAAACGACACTCTAGTGGAGAAAACAACAAAAAAAGCCCAGCGTTAAGCCGGGCTTTAAGTATTAAAAATGGAGTATTTAGAAGACGAAATTCAGTGCCATTCTGGCTAGTGTGCCATCTTGTGTGTCATCAACATTGTCAGACAAGCGTTGCACATCAAACTTGACTGCGATACCTGCATCAAGGTCATATCGTAACGCAGCAGTAATAATGTCGTAGTCAGACTCTTGTGCAAGCTGACTTCCAATAGCAACGCTTGAAAGCGATGCAATCGTCTCAGCAGGAAGGCCAGAGTTAGAGAGTTGAGCGATATCGTCCGCGTACTTGATGTCACCGGAGGACTCAAATTTTTCATAGGTCAACGAAGGCGTCCACTTACCAAAACGCGCACCGGCTGTAATGTAGAACGCCTCATCATCGTTGGAGAAATTATTGTCCACGCTTACCTCGGTGTATTCACCACCAACAAAGAAGTCGTAGTTGTCATACATGACGCTCACGCCAACAAACTCGCCTGTATCGTCCTCGATTCTCAACGAATCTGCTAAGTCAGCAAAGCCAGCCGCTTCAATACCCTCGAAACCGAGCCCTAAAGCAAGCCCTACATCATCACTAGATTTCGTTAAATCAACAGTAGTGGTTGCTCTACCATACACAGCACGAAGTGTGAGGGACTCATTAGAAATTTGACCTGACACCAGTGCAGTGTTGTCACCGTTATTATCCGTCCCTAACGTTTCACCTTTGAACGTGCCAAACGCTACATCAAGCGAGTAATCCCAACCGGAAACATAGCCTGTTTTGCCTAATTTAACGCCATCCAGATTATTAAACGGTACGTCATAGACTACACTTGGCGCTGTAATCCAGTGATAAGTGTAACCAACATCCAATGAGGAAGAGTAAGCGAACAAAGGAAGACGGAAACGCCCAGCGTTGAAGGTGACAGAAGGCGAAACATTGTATGTAATATATGCCCATTCAAAACTTGCATCGAAGTCATCTTCTCCCCGTGAAATAATTTGGGCAGT
>CEPQ01051004.1_pt1 | contig 11973 bp, 11 predicted proteins | sample 530411 | NCBI WGS metagenome assembly CEPQ01 (sample SAMEA2620039, study PRJEB7988) | marine metagenome | isolation source: saline water (ENVO:00002010), including
GTGTCGCCTCCACCATACGTTACGCTAGACAGCTTGTTTTTGGTTCCAAGATTAACCGCCAAGCCTTCATCAAGCACAACGATGATAGTACGGTCAGTCAGGTTCTTCTTATCGCTGGAACGACCTTCTTCAAAAGCGTTCACAAAGTCACCAGACGTTGCGGTAACTTCAAAGTCACAGGTAACTTCTAATGGGAACGTAACATAGCGGAAGTACGGCCCCTTCTTACCAATTTCTCTAATTTCTTCACGACCAAGGTCAGCCGAGGTGCTAATAGAGTTAATGTGAACCTTACGGTCGCTAGCAGTAAATTGAAGCCCACCGTCTATACCAGACGAGGTAATTTCAGCCGGGAACGTAGAATTATAGACATCAATATTTTCACGCCTCTGAACACCACTAGGTGCTGCCGCTGGACTGGACAAGGCACCCATTCCTAACGCAGCCGTATCAGTAAACACATTTAACGTAGACGATTCGCCGCCCGAATCAATCCACTCTTTATGATTACCAACGAGGGTAACTGATTCAGTACAGTTGCCATCAACCGGGAAGCTGTAAGCAATAGACGATACATACATGCCAGAGCAATATACTTCTGCCTGTAACTTATTGCCAGACCCACCAGCCAATTCTGCCGTGTCATCGTAGATTCCCAATCGCACGTCGCATCGGGCATTTGAACGACCAACCAAGCCCGCACCAGTAGAACCCGGAGTGGCCAAGTGATATATAAGCGGGGCACCATCAATGACCTTTTCCATCGTTACTTCAATATCAGGAACCTCTTCGATGTTCTCATAGAGGGCCAACTGACCAAGCTCGAAAGCTTGTTCCAAGTTGAAGTTCGTGGTGATACCAACACTCTGAACACCCATGACGGGGTTCATTTGAGTACTGTCATGCCAAATGTCTTTACCATTGACGGTAGATGAAGCTGTAGCTAAACCGGTGTAGCCCATTTTACCAATGAGTACACCCTGAACAGCCCAAAATATTCTTCTATTAACCATTATTTTTTCTCCTTTTGCCTATCTTGAAAAGGGGTTGTCTTTATTCTATTATACACGAAAATAATTAAATTCCGGGCAAAATTACTTCTGCCGAAGTCCTCACAGTTCCTATATGTAAGTTGTGATGTAAGGAATACGATTCTTCTGGAGACATTTTAGTAAAAGTCATTCCCCGAAGCCTATATCCTCCAGTATGAGGAAGCATTCCAGACCCTTTAACAAGGTCAGGATACATTAAAGCTCCAGAAACTTCAGAATGATTGGAAAAAGTTCCCCTATAATCTAAAGGAAACCTATTTTCCCTAGCTAATCTATCAGTATCAAATAAATATATTGTTTTTTCGTTTTGCAGACTGATAATATCTACTATCTTATCTCTGGTAAATTCGTCTTCTGCCAGAACATGAAACAATACGTCGCTATATACCCATTGTCCACCTCCTAGCTGATACCCCTTAAATCTTCGCCTTGGAACGGTTTCCACTGCGACTACAGGCATTTGAACGCGAGTATTGCCCAACTGCGCCCACTCTCCAGAGCCTGTTTGTGAAAAATCGGAGTTATCAACTCTAAGAGAATCAAATTGAAGCTCTCTGAACCAAGGGGTATTATTAGCATAAATAAAGTTTACCCATCTATAACTAAATTCCGTAGTAACGGTACTAGTTGTTGTTATAGCAGAGTCAAAAACAACTCTACCATTTGGATAATCAATATAATGAGCATAAGTGGCATTATAGTTAGGATGCGTGCTGTCTGTTGCATAAAACGTGCCGCCAATATGTACGCCTGAAACATTCACGGGTGGGTCATCACCAAAAACTCCACTCTCCCAAATCCAATTAGACCGAAACCCCTCCCATACTTGACCAGCAGTATAGTTAGGGTCATCTACTAATCGCAACTTGTGAGAGTCTCCCCCATAAATCCCCGAAGTTGGAATACTAACATTAAAAAACGCACCGGCTTCCAACAACGCCCAGTTAAAGAATCCAACTGTCCCATCTTCTATATGAGAAGATAAGGTTGTTTCGCCGTATCTTGTTACGCCCTTTAAAGTAGTATGCTTTGGCATTCCCGCACCTGATTATATTTTTGATGTAACCCGTTTTGATATTATTTTAGTAATAGCGGACTCTCTTCCCTGAAAGGCTCTAGTAACAAAATTATCATCCATTGTGCCAGAATATTGAGAAGGCATTCTCCAGCCCTTTTTGCCCGACTTTACCATAATGGCACCCTGACCACTCCTAGACCTTGGGCCATAACTTCCATATTCTATATCATAATCTCTAACTATAATTCTATTTCCAGCCTCCAAAAGCCATTTCAACCAATCGAGCGTTTGTCCTTTTTCTGTGGCAATAGTAGCATCGCCAATGCCTAAAATGTTTCTAAAGTCTTCTGGCTGTATTCCAATAGATAAACCCCCAGATAAATTGGTATCAATTTTTTTGAATGTCATATCTAAAGATTCTATAATAGCCTCAACTATTGCGTCTGCTGCACTTGATGCCTGACCCTTTGGCAAGCCCACTTCAGCGTTTAGAGTTCCAGACCCTCTTAAATCTCTAATAACTTGCTCGTCATTCAACCAGTCCCTCACCTCATTTTTTAAGTCTTCTAATATAGATGGCTTAGAAGAAGAAATTGCCCTATTTAATTTGTTGGCTATCGCTTTAAAAACTTTGGATGTTACATCTTTAACGCTATCTATTAGTTTTAAAGTAAGACCACTAGCTTTTGCCATTGTTATCTCTCCCAAAACATAACAACGTATTGTGTTGGGTTTTGCTTAAACCCTGTAGGATAACCCTCGCCACTACGCGAAAGATTGACTTTTTCTTCACTATTCTGAAAATAACATATTATATGTTTAGCTCTAATCAACTTATCGTAGTCTGACATATATCCAATTGTCTGAACTGAACCGTCTGGAATATCCACCCCAATACCCACACTCAGAAAGGATTTTTTGTCCCAATAAACCCTCAAATCAATATCTTCTGTAACCTCGCTTAACCTGACACCCGCTCCCCCACAGTAAGGACACGGCATTCCGGTAGTAAACGGAATTGGCCCACCGGGAGTATAGATATTTACTGACCTTCCACCGAAGGTTTGCTTTACGCAATTAGGACAGTCTTCTTGTTTTGGAGGATATACCACAGTAACCGTTCTCATAAATAATTGAACGGCTTCATTAAATTTAGTAAAAGCACTCTCAGGAATATTGATAGCCATTGTTATACCTATGCGCTATAATAATCGTTATCGTCAAATCTGCCTGTAAGCCTAGTTTCTAAAGCCACCAAAACCCCAGAACCACTTGCGCCACTAACAGAAAAGCTTCCGTCTGCCTTGAGGGTTTTTGTGCCTACTGAAATGTCATTAAGTGCAGCAACGCCAGAACCATCAACAATTAAGCTGGTTGCCTGAATGTTACCCACCCTATCTACATGTACCACAGAAGAAGCGTTTTTTAAATCGTTTGCTTCTATAATTTTTTTTACTACATCAGCCATTATTCAGTCTCCATTTTTTGAAGATTATTTTCTGACAATATATCGTCAATCATTTTTTCTTCGACTTCTATATTATTAATGCTACCAAAAGTACTATTTAAGGAAGCAATATCCCCCGTACTATGGTCAACCCAAACCCACCCCTTTGCGCTTGGAAAAGCAACAGCCATAGCTGCTATCGTCGCTATTGCCTCATCAGTTAAAGCTGAACATGCGTAGTAATGCGTTGGGCTTCCCGTTCCATTACTCGAAGCTCCAACATCAAAAGTGTTTTCACCTCCGTCTTCGTCTATATTTAATTTAACCTGACTATTTATTGCAGACCTCTTTGACTTAGGAATTAAAAACGTACCCCTATATTTATATTCAGTAGTCATGGCATTGTCACCCCGTATTTTCTACCAAAATAGCCCTCAATCCTTCTTCTCTCTGGAGCAGTAACTTCCCTATTATAAAATGCCACTTCTGATATATAACAGCTAGCATAATTAGCTGGAGTGCTAGCGGAACCTAAAGTAAATCTAGTTAAACTATGGTCAGATAAATTAAAGGCATCATCGCTGGCGTCTGCTACACCATTTAAATATTGAGATGCGGTAGAGCCATTTATAAGAGAACCCACATATGTGGCCGACAGGTCAACATCACTTCCAGTAGCCTCAGTAAGAGCAGTGTTTCCAGCATTTTTTCCTTCGGCTCTAATATTTCTAGGGGTTGCCCCATCTAACTGAAAAAACCTCATCATAGGATTTCCACCAGCACCAATAGCTAACGGGGTTATCCAATTACTCTCACCAACAAATTTAAAAACAGCAAACACGCTATATGCGGTGGAGCCAGTTACTTCGCTACCCGGAACAGACAGCAAGAAGTCGTCTACGCCGTCAAACTTAATAGCCGGTCTTGTATTAAATATATTGGTCTTATACAAAGGCTTTTTAGAAGCGGTTGATTGTGTAAAATCATTGCTTTGACCCGAAGAATCAGACCAAGTTGTAACAACATCCCCATCGGATAAGCCTGTAATCTTATTAGCCGCCAGCCAAACCTGACACCCACTAATTATCGTAGGCTTAAATACTGTGCCGTAATATTCAGTATCATCAAATCGGCTTGTCCACTTTGTTTCGGCTTCACTTATGCTGATAGCATTTGTAACATTAGGCACAACATTATGTATATTGCCAGTTTGGGTGACGTGGGAAACAGCAACCCCTTGCTGTATATCATTCCCAGATATTATTTTTTGTACAACATCAGCCATTGAAATAATCCCCTCTAGAATCTCTATAGCTTCCACGCACAGCATCGCTGCCGGGAGAATATGGACTTAGAATTGCCTGACCAGCAATACTACTGCCAGCCTTATATTGCATGACAGAAGCCTCGTATTTTTCGCAAAGGTGCTGATATAATGTAGTTAACCCAGAAGTAATTCCTCTAAGGTCTATGGACGAAGGCCCATCTTTTAAGGCTATAGAGTTAAGAGCATTGCTTCTAACTTCACTTCCTAAAATCACACAGGAGGCTTTTAAAACCACTAAGTTTATAAATGCGTCATCTTTATCTGCCAGCGTGGTTGGGTCTGGAGTTAAAACCAGTCCGTCCACGTCTACAGTATAGGTATTCTCAAAATCTATTTCTGTTAGCACTAATTGTGCGGAAACCAAAATAGACTCTTCAAGCCTATCATCAGTAAACGAATAGCTAGAAGAATCTAAATCGTTGACAACATGACGAAGCATTCTTACCATTTCACTCTGCCAAGCCATTTTTCACCCCCATTACAAATTTCTATACACTTTGAAAGTGTATATGTCTGTATAAAACGTGTTACCACCACTTAAAACAATATAACCTTGCAACTTCCACATACCTTCTTCACTTAGGTCTCCGCTTACAGTGGTATAGGTAATAATACCATCAGACCCGTCTGTAAAAAAGGGAGCGTCTTTTGTTAATTTTCCGCCCCCCGGCTTTTTAAATATTATTTGTTTTGTTGTAGCCGTTGAAATATCAACAGCAGAAGCGCTATCTTTAATTGTAACCTTAAATACGGTTCCTATATCGCTTTTGTGTATTTCGTTAGCTGGCATCTATCTCTCCAAAGATGTGGCTAATTCTCGGTCTACATATAGCGAAGGCGTAATGCCCTCATCTATATACAAAGTGGTGCTTATTGACTGGTCAATATAAGTTGTAATGCTTACAATATCGTTGTCTATCACCGACACTGCGATAACCCCATTCGCTGGTATCGCTGACGATATAGATATTGGAGCAATTCCCCTTAATGATAATACACCTTTTCCAGCAATATTTGCAGTACTTTGTAAATTTCCAAACCCAGAAACACCTAAAACATTATTTGTTGATAGTGCGGCGCTTGCACTCATATTTATAGCGCCTGAAACCTCACTAATTGCTCCAGTAATCAATGTTGACGAGCCAGATATAGCGGCGCTAGAAAGCATTGTCAGCTTTCCTGCTACCGAAACAGTGCCAGAACTGGACATGGCTGACTGTATTCTCAGCCCCTGTCTGGCAACACCCGCAACCGTTGCGCTTGCTTCACACGAAACTTTTCCAGAAACACTTAGCCTTCCGGCAGCAGAAACCTCCGCTGGCCCTGTTACAATAGGAACATTATAAGAAATAATGCTGCCCGTAGTTAGTGTGGCACTAGCACTCATAGCGCTTGCTGCCGTATGCGTCATAACTGTACTAGTGCTTAATGTAGCAGAAGAAGTTAAAGCCGCAGCACCCAGACGAACAGTACTTCCATTAGCGGTTAAAACCGCCCCCGCTGGAACACCGGCTAAAGCAAAAGAAACTGCACACAAAGAGTGGTCATATGTATGAATACAGGGGTCGGTATCCCAATTTACAGCAATAGATAAGTCTATATCGTGACTTTGATATCCTATAAAATTGGTGTGGGCAAGTCTTACAGCGGCCCTTTGGTCACTCAAATCCCTTGCCACATTAACTAATCCATCAGCCCCCGTAGGCTTTGCGTATGAATTATCCTCTATTTTTGCTTTTATTGTGTCGTCTTCAGAAATGGCATCGTGTCTAACATAGCCAATTAATAAAGCCTTAGCGCTAGTGGTTGGGGTGAGCGAAATGCTGGAAACCTTTTTGAAGGTATTTTGTGTATGCACTTGCCTTGCCGCGCTCCAAGAAAACGCATAATCACGCATTGCGTTTAGTCTTAAAACAAAGATTCGGGAAGCATAGTGGTCATTTATTCCAGTTTCATCGTCTTTTCCTTGCAGGGCAAGGGTTTGAGAAGATGCATTACTCAGAGTAAAAACCCTACTTAAAATTGTTGTAGAGTTTTCTCCTAAGTCTTCTCCTTCATGACTAAAATAGGGCCGGTCGTCTGTGCCATGCTTAATACTGTAAAGATAATTGCTAGCAGTAGAGTCTATCCTAACCGTTGGGTTAGCAATAACAAGCCAGTCTTCATTATTATTAGTCGGCGTGAATGATACAGAAGCATAGCTCCTATAAGTAGTGCCATGCATCGTGGGGGATGAAGAGTCATCATCTTCATTAAAGAAATAATCTGTATTTTCTGTTAAGCTCCCCAGCGGCATAGCTATCAAGTTTATGCTATCGGCTTGAGTGTTTGACCCCTTAAACTGGAATTTAATATCTTCAGGAGTAGCTGGCTGAGTAAATTTGGTCATATAGCCATACACATCTGATGGTTCAGACACATTATGAGATTCTACCACTTTATTGGAGCCTACAAAATCAGTAGACCCATGAACCATTTTAAAGTTATTGAGGGTAGACGTACTGGCTAAATTGCCAACATTTGCTGAGCATAATATTAAGTAATCCTCGCCACCATTAAATTCTGAAGCGGATATAGTAGCAGCATCGCTCCAAGAGGTAGATGAGGATGCGGTTTGCAAAGATGTTTCTGTAGCAGTAGGAGTATAAAGCACCGCCCCGCCAGAACCCAAGTTTGCCTGAGCAGTTATGTCTTCTCCGGTTTTGCCATCAGCAGACATTGTGGCACTTCCACTCATTGCAGAAACAAAGGTAGATATGCCAGTTGCTACAGAAGCCAATGTAGCCGAGCTACTCATGGCAGACCTGCCGCCAATAATTGGAACATTGGCAACGCTCATTGTTGCGGCAGCAGACATTGCCGTAGCCCCAAATTGAAGAGCAACTAATGTTGCGTCGGCAGATATGGTGGCTGTACAGGCAGCGCCTTCATCACTATCGAAGCCAAAACCAAAAGAGCTATCAAAAGCTCCCAGCGCAACTTTGCCATATAATGTAGCCATGTTATAACTCTTCTAATGATTGTATGGATTTTATACTATAATTCAAAAACTCCTCTTCGCTAGTAAAAGCCGTTGGCCCACCCAAAGTTGGATTGCTTTTAAATCTAAATAAAAAATTTCCTAATTCAGAAGCCCTAACCAAAGAATAGTTGTTCTTGAGAACTTTTCTCTGATATTCATACAATTCCGATACGTCCATATCCTTGACATCTTGTATAACGTCTATCCCTTTGCTTTTTAAATACGACAAGCAAAAAGTTGTTTCTGCTGTTAAGTATTTAAAACTATATTTTTTTGGCAGCCCCACTCTTTCTATAGACACCTGTTCATCTTTTTTATACCCTTTTATAAAAGACAGGCTGCTTTTCAGCATATTCTTAATAGCTTCTGTTCTCCCGCCGACAATATGGTCAGACGGATGAAACAATGAGTCTCCCCTAAAAAGAAAATTGCTAACTGTTAATTTATCTGGATTTAAATAAATAGAACTAACAAACTTTTTCAGATTTGTAAAATATTCATCAGACCTAATTTTTATCATAAAAGGAGTTTTACAGAAGGTCAGCCCAGACAGGGTTGTCTGGATTTGATACTTTATGTTCTGAAAATTATAACCAACCTCCCCTAATGTATTAACAACTAATTTCACATCTCTGTCTTTAACGCTCTCAATTAAATATCCTGAATCCGTGTGCCAGCACGAAACAACTACATCCCCAAGTTTTTTACAATTATCTATGGCCTTTAGCGTATCATCACTAAGCGGCCCCTGTATAACAAAGGTAACTCCTTTTTCCACCTTTTAGTCCTCTATTGCCAGTGCAGCCTTAACTGTTACATCGGGGTTGGTTGCGTCAAACTGTGTAAAATCAACAGAATAATTTCTGATTGTTTCTATGTTTGTTTCCGCGTCTATTGCGTCCCCCGCCACAATTGTTTCGACAACAATGGTTTTGACCCAAGTCAACAACTGATTGATATAAGCAACCCTGTTGGTTAGTCCGGTATTTCTAGCCTCTTCTGCTAGAGCTATAAATAGTTCACGCCTAAATGATGGATAGTACTGTTCTATATATTTATTAGACTGTATTGATATTCTGCCTTTTATTGCTTCCCTAGCTGGAGATACCTCATACTTATCTAAATTTGAATTGTACTCTACTAATGCGGCATCCAAAATTTCTTGTTCAACTCCCACAACGCTCAAGTTCCCATTTTTGTCTATCCCAATAGAAAACTTATCAGCCCCACAAAGTTGAGATATTTGACGCATGTTAACATCTTGAGATACCACCGCAGTTGCTATATTTGTCATGATACTATCTCCGTTACGCTAATGGTTGTTTCTGTCCGGTCATGCGTCACTGATGTTGAATATGTGGAATCAGGGTAAACCAGAAGATTTAAAGTGTCGTCCTTGGCCAGAGTAACCGTAGTTCCTGCGACGTTAAAACTTAAAGACTCCCCTCCAGATTCCATTATATAAGTCTCAGCTAAAATCTCGGATGCGTCTATGGTGGTTCCGCTTTGATTCTTTGCAAGGCCAGCATAATGACCTACGTTGTCCGCAGAATCCATGCCTAGCTTAAACGAAACCACATACCTTCCCGCCCTCGCTATAGTAATCTTGTCCGTGGAAGTGCTAAAAGTACACCCCACGCTACCTGAGTCCGTATCTTGAAATTCTACATGTCTCCATCCGCCTCCGGCCAACGACTGGGCCGATGAGTTTCTAATAGTAATCTGATGGGGGGTTAGTTTTTCGTGTACGATATGCCACGTAAACGTATCACTAGTAGTTCCTTCTCCACAAGTGCAAGAAATAGTGTCATACTGAGCAAACAATATATTTGTACCATTATCGACGGTAACATTATCGCCGTCAAGATAGCCTGTTGTTCCAGCATCATCATCTGGCCAAATAGTTACTATACCCGCGCCACTATCAATCTTCTTAATAACATAGGTGCGGCCTATAATAGAAGAGGAGGCGTCGGGAAGCAAAATTATTCTATCGGTAGCGCCTGTTTCACAAAGAATATGATAATTAGACGCATTACTACCAGAAGTAAGGTCGTGTTTATTGGAAGACCAGTTAGCGTCACCTTCTCCTCCGTCTCCGGTGACAGTAAAGGTTTTAAAGCTAACACTGCCGCGAACATCTAGCGTGCTTCCGGGCGAGTTTGTGCCAACGCCAAGTTCGTTACTAGATGTGTCCCAGAAAAGCTGTGCGCTATCGAATGTTATGGTGTCAGCATCGCTCCATATAGCAACGTGTCCAGCGGTTGGGGTTCCACTAATATCAACAGTTCCGGTGTTTGTAGTATATCCATAGTTCTCAATTTTTTCTTTAATTGCTCCAGCACTCATCAAAGTAACATCATCGTCGGTAAAAGCACTTCCAACATTTATATTAGTTATTCCGGTCGTACCACCGGCTGATGTATCAAAAGTCCATGTGCCAGTTGTAGTGAAACCACCAGCAGTAATAGTTCCAGTAGTAGTATCGCTAGCGTCGTTCTTAAGAAAAGCATCAGCAATATAGCCAGCCGCAATAGCTGTGCCTTGCCATGTACCAGAACTTATTGTTCCTACGCCAGTAATATTAGACTGGTTTGCAACAGCGACTAGTCCAGCGTTTGTTAAAGCTGCCGTACTGCCCATAGTGAGCGTACCTGCTATTGTTGTGGTTGATGCAGCGCCAGCCCCGATTGTTACATCTATTTCGCCATCATCGTCAGCCTGTCCAGCAATCAATAACCCTTGAGTTAAAGTAGCGTCATTTTCTGCTACATAGAACCTCAACGAAGAAGCTTCAGACCCATGTGCCGAGTCTGTAATAATTGCGTCCATGTACGCCAATCTTTCGTGCGTGTTGTCACTGCTGTCAGTGCCATAGAAAGATATGAGGCCCATAATATCGCTATCATCGCCTGTGCTGTCTTTATTAAACCTTAATTCGCCAGAGGTCGTACCATCATGCGTGTTTGTGATATGAAATATGGGCTTACTGGCAGAAGAAGACGTTAAAGTTGCATCGGTGCCGTCAAAAGTAAAAGTGGATTCAACAGCAAATGTATTATCGCCAGTAACCCATGTAACAATGCCGTTCGCAGTATCGCCAGCAACAGACCTTGCACCGCCAGCAGCGGCCTCCCAGTCAGCGGTTCCGTCAGCCTGTAGGGTAAGAACCTCACCGTCGTCGTGTCCGGTAGAGGTGACAATGCCAATTGCTCCGGTGCCAGTTCCTGCTAGTATGTCACCTATGGCAACACCAGATATGTCAGCCTCTATTCCACCCACTTCGTGTGTAACATAGCCATCATTGGCTGTAAGAACCTGTACTGCAACTGGAGCGCCAGAGCCATCTGCAACTACTATTTTGCCATCTGTTGCACCAACAAGCCCTGTTCCACCATATGCCAACGCAATTTCTGTACCGTTCCAAACCCCAGAAGTGATTGTGCTAACCCCAGTTATATTAGACTGATTAGCCACAGTAACTAAACCACTAGAGTTTAGGGCTTCTGTAGTACCAGCATAGACAGAGCCATCATATCGCAAATTTCCAGCGTCAATCCACAACGCCCAGCTTCTAGTGAGCGTTTGGTTTGTTCCAGCACTAGGAGCAGCGGAAATATATACGGTAGTCGCATCAGTAGTAGTAACAGAAGAATTTGTAGCGGCTAGAGTTGGTGCTTCAAATGCCACGCTAGCAAATTTGGCAGTGGTGCTAGAACCAGAAGTGTTGTTATCAGTCAGAGTGGAGGTGTCAAGATGAACCATAGAACCATCACCCGGAGTGATATTTTTATCTCCATCTAAAGTTAGACCAACTAAAGTGCCAACTGCTGTAATTTGGGTTTGGGAGGCGTCTACACTTAAACTATGAGCTATACCCTCTCCACTAGTCGCACCCGTTGAAGTAATGCCAGTACCGCCAGTAACAGTAGCTACATAATTACCAGTAGTATGAGTGCTAAGGGTTATAAGATTATTTAGGGAGGTGGCCCCAGTTCCTCCTTGAGCCACAGCAACGGTTGTACCTTCCCAAGTACCAGAAGTGATTGTTCCTACACCAGTAATATTCGACTGGTTTGCAACAGCAACTAATCCTGCGTTTGTTAA
>CEPQ01130567.1_pt1 | contig 11958 bp, 13 predicted proteins | sample 530411 | NCBI WGS metagenome assembly CEPQ01 (sample SAMEA2620039, study PRJEB7988) | marine metagenome | isolation source: saline water (ENVO:00002010), including
GCTGAAGTCAGCCAGAAATACACAACTACTTCAGACCATCCCTAAGTCACCTGCGAATACCCACCGGCGCGTCTATGGGGTGCAGGCATGAGCACTATGTGGACGGTTGTCTTGCTTGCTAATGGCGAGTGGATTGCCGACAAGGATCAAAAGCGTGTCGGGTATGGCTGCTCATCGGCATACTTGGTTTATGCCAACACGAAGGGCAAGGCGATATCCCGCGCTCAAAGTATTCATGCTCGCACCATAAGACAAGAGTCGGGATCTGCACCGCACTTCCATCACCAGGCCAGAAGCCAGTCATGGGCGAGATGAAGCGACCAGCTTCATCATCGCCCACTCCCCTACCCCTCACTTTCGAGCGTTACCCTGGCAGCATCCGCTAGCTCTCGAGTTGCGAACGGGCCTTTCCATTCAATATCGGACTCACCACCCCGGTGCGATAACTCAATGCCAGCATAGAACTGGCGCTCTTGCCCCGGTTCGTGCAGCTCACCAAGGTGCGTCTTTACCTCGTCCAGATCATTGATGAAGCGCCATGGGAATGATTCAACTGACTGGACTGTCTTCGTGATGTCGTGATCCTCAGCCACCGGCTTAGGCTCCGGCACCAACCCTGCCAAGTCGGATGCAACAGCGGCCGCTGCAAATCCGGTCTGATCGATCGTGAAATACAGCTCAGAAGGTACCAGTTTGAAAGCTAAGGCTGTCAGGCTCCCTTGTTCAAACAGATATTCGACGCCTGCCAAAAAGCTTCCATCGCACATGAACACCACGCCACGCAGATGGTAGCCCCAATAGGTTTCATGCACACGCGTACAGCGTGAGACAACCGGAGGAGAACCCACCTCGACCGAGTCAATCAGATGGGTTAGATGATACTTGCCATTGTTGGCCATGAATTCACCCTAGTGAATCATGCCGTTAGAGGAACGATGTACCGGCATGAACTACCGAACCGGCACAAACAAAAAGGCCCCCTGCCATTGCTGACAGGAGGCCGCCAAGGCGTTAGCGCGTGTTAGAAGCGATATGCCAGGCCGAGGGTACCGATGGTGCTGGAAGGTTCAACTTTGTCGGTAAAGGTGGTGCCAGCGCCGACGGTGCCGCTATCGATAGTTTCTTCGCCGTAGCGAACGTGCTGAACTTCAGCAGACAGGAACAGGTTGTCAGTCAGGCGGGTCTCAACGCCGGCACCGATGCCGATACCGCTGAAGCTCTCGCCGGAGCTGAAGCTGTCGGAAACAGTGCCAAACGAATCGGTGCTGGTGGTGGAGCCCTTCAGATCCAGCTCCATCTGGTGATAGGCCAGCTTGCCGTAAACGAAGGTGTTATCGGTGACCATCAGGCCCGGAGCGATGTAGACCGAGTAGTGGTCGCTTTCTTCGACGGTGCCCTTGGCATTGAAGGTGCTGATTTGGCCACCAAAGTTGCTGACGCTGGAAATGCTGGACTCTTCGATTTCCTGGGTACCGAATGTAGCCGTCGCACCAACACGAACCAGCACTTCAGAAGTCAGCATGAAGCCGTAGTTCAGATCGATACCAGCAGCAACATTCTGATCGCCGCCAAGGGACTCGGTTTCCTTGTCGTTGAAGTCAGCGCCGGTGAAGGTGCTGGTCAGATCGGCGCCAGTGGACTTCAGGTGCATGTCGAGACCAACACCGAAGCCGTCAAAGCCAGCGGCGAAAGCAGAAGGTGCGACCAATACGGAAGCCAGGACTGATGCGATTGCGGTTTTTTTCATTCGGGTAATGCTCCATTTGTTTGTGGTTGCCACGAGCATTGTCATAACGCGCGCTGATGGGGATTCAAGCCGTCCTGCGCAGAATATTTATCTCGTGACTGCCGACATTTGAATGGCAACCGAAGAGTGCCGCAACCGAAGTGCATGTAATTTTTGAATATTATTTTTCCTATGCCAATCATGATCTTAGGAGTTGATCCCAGGCTGCCATCACTTATTGCTTTACCCGACCCGTAAGAATGCAAAGTCCTAACTGATCCTCAATTCCGAGTGCCAGTGTCCGCAACATTTCCACAGTCTCTTCTCAGTTCCTGGTCAGCGGAAACGATGGTGGGCCGGCCTTCACTTTCCTAACTGTGTTTCAGACCTGACTACTGAATAACAAATTTCGGCCAGCTCGACCGGTCATGACACCAGCCCACAGGTGTGAAAATGAGGCATCGATCAAGGAGTGTAGAGATGACCTATTCAGTAGAGCGTGGCATGCGGGTTCAACGGGCTATCCAGAGTTTTTTCAGCGAGGGTTACGCCAGCCTCCAGGTAAAGCAGTCGCAGGGGGTTACCTCTATTAGCTTTGAGAACGAGCTGCTGGCCACCTACGAGGGTGCAAGGAGTAAAGTGCGCGTGTTCGAGACGCTGCTGGTCCTTCAGAAAGAGCATCATGAGGCAGTTCATGCTCTTCTCACGGATAAGCTGCAAGGGCTTATCAACATCCCAGACGGTCATGTTTTTTATCCGGACTTTTGCAATATGCTGGCCGGGATCGCGAACCACCAGTCCTGCCGCGTACGCAAACGTCGTGATCCAGATGCTCAGGTGCGCCACACCCTAGCTGCAGAGTTCAGAGTGTTCATGGATGAACCTCGCGCAACCCTGTTCGTTGATTATGGGCCGCAGTTTGCTTTTCAGGATATCAACCTGTTGCAGCAGCCGAAGGATGCCCATCAATACGCTGAGTCCTATGAGGAGCTGTTTGATAACCTGGCGAGAATTTACAACTCATCGCTCGATGCCATTCCTGAGGCGGAGGCAACTTTGGTCAAGCGCCAGCAATCGCAGGCTGAATGATCCCACCCGACCGAGTGGCAACGCTCATCGGTCTAAGGTTTGATGAGTGAGTGGGGAGCACGTCTCCTCACGAATCATCGGTTCCGAGGATCTGCTTTCAGTTCTATCTTGGCCGCACCTGTACCTGGCCTGTTACCAAGTCACCACGCCCACGCCGACACACCACAGCTGCGAATGCTGAGGCGTGCCGGCCATTCCAATCAAGCTGGCTGAAAGTCCTTCAAGCTTACCGGCACAATCTTTTCCATTGGATACAAGCAGTACGGATACCGTTTAGCATCTGGCGCCTTGGTACCGCGACTCAATAAGGCGACTCCAAAGAGGCGAAGAGTTTGCCTGTCTAAGCTCAGGGCATCCTCTTCGCTCAGGCGTACCGGCAGTTCATCGGCAACGGCGGTATACAGGCCTTTGCATGCGGCTTCCGTTGGGAGGTTGATGCGTTGTTTGCTGGCTCCATCTTCATTAACCAGCTCTATGCATGCTTGATAAGGCAGGTGGGACACAGAGAAGCTGCTGGGAGCAACATTCATGGATCGTGCTGCATCGTACCGCCCCATCATCAGGACGCACTCACGCCCCGCGCCGTATTGAGATATCTGGGATAGGTTTGTACCGGCCTGCCCACCAGGAAAGTAATTGTACTTGCTGGCACCTTTTCGCATCCGAGCTAAACCAGCAATGCCGATCATGTTTCGGCTGATTGAGTAAGTTAGCGCCAGGACATGCCTAGTCCGCGATCCGTATGACCCGGCCACCTCGTAAGCATAGTTCCCGGAATTGAAGGCCTCGTCTTTAAGCTTGATCTTTCTACCTGCCCGGTTCAGCAAAATACTGGTGGCGACAAACATGCTGTATTGCATCGGCATACTCCCTGAAACTTATCGCCAGTTTCAGTGGCTGGTGTGTGTGTCACCAGCTGCCACAAACCTTCATACCGATGATAGTGCCGCCCATCTTCCAAGTGGCGCCAGTCGATTGTGGTCTTAGGTCTTGAGTCCTATATCAATTTGCACTGCATGCTCCTGACACAATCCGGCCGGCCGCATCATGAACCCATCGAATACAGATATTCATGAGTGAACAACATGGGCAAGGCAGAGAACTTCAACATCGCTTCAGAGCAGGCAGCTTTGTTCGTGCCGGTGAAGCAGATTGATGAACCTTCAGACCCATTCAAAGTACCTTTGAGCGACAAAATCCGCATTGCCATCGATGCGATCAAGCGGGAGCTAAAACAGGGCTTCCACCCTCTGGTTAGTGTGAGCTTCGGGAAGGATTCCAGTGTAACGCTGTCACTCACCCTGCAGGCAGTATCTGAGTTGCAGGCTGAAGGCTTTAACGTTCCCACGCTTCACGTCCTTCACTCAGACACCAAGCTTGAGAATGTGGTTGTGCATGCCTACAACCAGAGCCAGATCAGAGCCCTACGCTCCTTTGCTGCTTCCTCGGGGATCGATATCAAGGTGTGGGTGGCTTCTCCATCACTCAGCAATGACTATTTGGTATCAATTATCGGCGGTAGAACGATCGCGTCGGTGGGGGCGAACACCAAGTGCAGCTCCATGATGAAGGCGGCACCGTTGTCCCGCTTGAAAAAGGATGTCCTTAGGTGGATAGCCGAAAAGGAAGGCACCAAGCCCAAGAAGGTTCGAGCCATTTCCCTGATCGGCACCCGCTTTGACGAGTCTGCGACCCGGGCTGAAAAGATGACTGATCGCGGGGAGAGCGCTACCCAAGCCGTCTACCTGAACACAGCGAACCAGGAGTACGTCTTGAGTCCGGTTGCCAATTTCACAACCCTCGATGTTTTTGAGTACATCGGCATGGTCAGAAGCGGCAAGATCAGCACTTACTCTAACTTCGACCAGCTGGTTGAAATCTACCGTGACCTCAATAACGGGGATTGCATGGTTACTGCCTACCTCGCCAATAAGGAGGCCGCTCGCCCACCATGCTCCGCTCGTACCGGTTGCTGGATCTGCACAAGAGTCAGCCGCGATGAGTCTGCAGAAAACATGCTCAAGGCCGAGGATGGGAGCTTTGCCTGGACGAAGCCACTTAACGACCTGCGAAACTTCATCAGAGCGCACCACTTCAACCCGCAGACACGCAACTGGTTAGGCCGCAGCGTTAACGTTGAGCGCGGCACAGTCACTATCGCACCGAACTCCTACTCGCCTTATATGTGCATGGCCATTCTTAAAATGGTTCTGACCATCCAGGCCAGAGAATTTAACTCTGCATGGAGTGAAGGTCGCGAGCCGCGCTTTGTGCTGCTGACGATCCAGCAAATCATCGCGATTGACGTTTTGTGGGGCAGATACGGCTATCACCGTCCGTTCGAGGCCATTCGCCAGTGGATCGAAATCATGGAGAAGGGTAAGCGGTACCGCATCCCGTCTGTCGAGGATGTGCCGGCCTTTACCGAACGCGATGTTTCGTTCCGAGCAGAGGCGCCCTTTGGTGATGAGCACTTCAATGGCACGTTCAGCGGTTTACGCAACATCGAGCATGCCGCCGCAGACTGTGAGTCGATCAAGGTTTTGAGCGATGGAACCTATGTCACTGACGCCAACGTGGGGCATATCTTCGAGGTTGATGAGGAAGGTGCTGAACTCTTTTGGAGCTTTGAACGTGACAATGCGCTCGAGCGCATCACGCTGAACGACGCCCCTGCAGCCGTAGTTCACTATTTCCTTGGCCTTGGCACTGTAACCTTGTTCAAGGGTGGTCACGGCGAAGTAGATCGGATGCTGAGGATGAGCAACCAGATTCACCGGTCTGGCTTGCGTGACTACCTGCACGACCCCAAGAAACTGATGCAGATTCTGGGCGCTACTGAAGCGAAATCGACTGCCACAGTCCGGGCTGATGAAGAACAGCTGGCCCTTTTCTAACCGATAGGCCGTCAACGGAGGAATGAACCAGATGCTGAGGTCCGAAGGTGTGCACCGGTGCTTCAAGCCAAACACCAAACCTGAACCAGTCCAGGTAATCGCCCCATGCTTCCGAAAGGTATCAGAAAGCGCTAATATGGAGTGTGCAAGCTCCCTATTTGGTTGTAATGAGGTACGGTTTATGGCTTCCAAGGATACATCTTTGAAAGACACCTTTATCGCAGACGCTCTCATCGCGGAAAAGGCATCCATGGTCACGAACATGGCTTACATGCACGCCAAAGCGAAATCGCTGACTGTTGTCATCTCCAAGGGAGATTATATCGTCGAGGAGCGCTCAGACGGCACCGAGGTTAGGCTGGCCAAGTCGAAACGACACGCTGTCAAAGCCGGTGAAGCAATCAACATTCGCAGCATGATGGGCATGTCGGTATTGAATGGCCGTTCCTAGACTCCGGGTGTTTGCCGGGCCAAACGGCTCCGGCAAGAGCACGATCAAGAAAGTACTCCGGCAGGACCAGCTATACATCTACGTCAACGCAGATGACCTCGAGAAGGAAGCGAAGGTCACAGGGCGTATCGACCTTTCTCCTTTCGGCTTGCAGCCTAGTCAGCAGGCCTTCAACGCCTTTTATAGCGACCATCCTTTAACCAAGCGCTCTGAACAGCAGAATGATGTCCATTTTTTCAGCATGGACGGTTCCAGGCTGAATATCGGGCCAGTTGATCTAAACTCCTATCACGCCTCAGTCATCACCGACTTTATCAGGCATCAGCTCCTAGAAGTGAAAGCTAGCTTCACCTTTGAGACGGTGATGTCTGACCCATCCAAAATTGAGTTCATGCGCAAAGCTAGGTTGCGTGGCTACCGAACCTATCTCTATTTTGTCTGCACGGAAGACGTTTCGATCAACCTAAACCGGGTTCAGATTCGAGTAGCGGAAAACGGGCATGATGTTGACCCGAAAAAAATACGAGAGCGCTACCATCGGTGCCTAGGGCTGTTGCCCGAAGCTTTGTTAGAGACCGATCGAGCCTACCTATTCGATAACTCCGGCGAGCTATCGGAACTTGAGGTTGAGATAACCGATGCCTCGACTTACACCTATAAAGTCGACTATGCGCACGACTGGTGCTTTAACGCTATAGACGCCTTCACCGAGCTTTTGATGCAAGAAATGCAGGACGTTGATTGGGAGTGAAGCGGTGCTCCCGTGGGCGCCATAGGCTGCACATTTTTAACAAGCCGGTACCCGAATCGAGTGACGCATAGTGACGCATAACACCGATTGAATTTCCTATTTCGGCCTGTAGACTGACTGAGCATAACTACGGAGCCCTGACATGACATTCACGCTGTTTACTCGCCCTGGCTGCATGAAGAGTGAAATCATTCGCTGCATTCTGAATGAGAAGTCTGTTGAACACAGGCTGCTGGATGTCACTACTAGCCAAGGCTGCGAAACAGCTGAAAAGGTGTTTGGCTCCCAACTATCCCCTGCCATCGCTGACAAAGACGCAATTCTCTCCGACTTCGACGTGATCATTGAGTATATCGATGAACGTTACCCGCATCCGCCGCTTTTGCCCCAAGGCCCTCACAACCGTGCGACTGTGAGGGTGTTCTTCAAACGGCTTGTCAGCGATCTCTATCCTCTGCACAGCAACTACGTGGAAACCAGGTCAAACGAGGCTAAGCAGGCTCTTCAGTCTCAGCTCGACTTGCTCTCCGGGATCATTCATACCAAGCAATTTTTGCTGTCTGAGGAGATCGGCGTTGCCGACTGCACCCTGATGCCGGTGCTTCATCGCGTCGTTAACGAGGATATAGATCTGCCTTCGCCCATGGGCCGTTATTATCAACGACTGATCGAGCGCGAAGCATTCTCGGCTGTTTTCCTATAGTCACCCCGCGAGTTGCTGCAAGCTCGTGCGCAATGTTAGGAGCTGGCGCTCAACAATCGATGCCGGGCTCTTCAGTGGGTCGCGCCATTAAGCCGGCCGGCCCGGTCAGTCCCAACAGCTTCTGGCACCCTTCTCCTTAGCCGATGATGACTATCAAGCCAACACTGAGGTCATCAAGATGCCAATCACCGTTTATGCACGCCGCGAGCCTACCCAGGACGCAACTTCTCTGATGCTGGGCCTTGGGCATCCCAACAAACCTGCAGACCCATCGCTGAGCGATCAGGAAATGCTCAAGCGCGGCCTTTTCGGCAAGCTGGATGTCGTTGTATACCGCGACGAGGCCATGACCGAACCATTCGCCCGTTTCACTTGGGACAGGGCCAACAAACCACGCCCGGGGCAGAAAATGGTGACGCTGAACTGCTACCGATGGGCTTTGCAATGGATGCCAGACTTCCTCCCCCGCAGCTGGGATGCTCAAAACGGGCGCGTTCCGGCTAACGTCCCAATGACCGCAGCGACGAACCAAGGCGTTCGCGTGTGAGCTTCAATGTTTCACGCGGCCTATTACTCCAGCTGAACACCTGGCATCGAGATGTCTGGGCGGAAATCGTTATGGTTACCGGCGCAGGAGATGACCAGCAGGTTCAATTCCTTCGGTATGACTTAATGGGTAATAAGAGATGGGTGGAATCGACACAAGTCGCCTCCATCAGAACCACAAAGCACAGCCTATTTTTGTCTGACAAAGAGCGAAGATCCGGGTCTATTCATCTCAATGAGGGTCGAGATGGAGCGAACCCCAAGGCTTGGAGTCGGCCTGTTAACCTGGTCCTGTTACCTAGCCGTTCAGCTCCAGAGCGGTACGTCCCTGAGCTGCATTGCCCTCGAATGGCCGCTGGATAGTAAATACCCCATTTGTGTGATGGCCGTCATATATCGCGATTAGAAGTTTTCAAAGCTCACACTTTGGGAGGCCACTCCAACGTATCTCTAAAGCGATCTGTATATTGCTCTGGTGACCTTACCAAAGGCCACCAAGGCCGCAATCACCCATCTACCCCTATGGGCCAGCTTCCCACTGGAGATTGCGTGCTGGTCTGGGGCTTCATCGCCCAACAAGAGGCTGCGCGGATGCGCGGCCTTTTTTTTGCCTGCCGGGCTTACAAGTGAGACAGCTTTGGTGATCCGATTACGGATACCCTAACGAGAAGTATTGGGTTATTGACTGAGCAGCTACCGAAGTGATCTAGGCTACCGGCTTCACGACCAGATCATGGCTCTGTTTCCAAATGCCCGGTTCGGCCTCAACAAGAATTTGCTGGGTGCTTATCACGCAGCGACGACCCGCTTTCACGAATGATGCCTTGATGCTCTTGGAGGCCTCGGCACGAGCATGCGGCTCGGCCGGGTTCAACACCACCACCGCCTCTTGGCCTTCTTCCAAGCTGGCGAAGTCCGCGTACCCAACTGGGTTACCCCTCTGATTGGCGCTGCTGGTCCATCAGGCACTGCGCTCGTCTGGCGAGTCGCTATCACGGATGCCAGAGGCTTTCATTCGACCTATTGCCTGGCCCAAAGCTACTGCCGCTGCAGAACGAACCTCTGATGGAGAACTGCTGTAGTGGACAATTACGTCTTGAAGGGCTTTTAGCGCCTCAGTGCCTCCTGCATAGGCCAAACCTTCGGCTGCACCGATCCGTACTACCTCGCTCTCACTGGTGTCCTTGAGCCGCTTAACGAGAGTTTGAATGCCGGTTTCTACTGTTGCCATGCTGTCGTCTCTATACTGGTATTTGTGGTCCTAATGTACACCTCGAGACCTATGAGCAAGAGCCATAACCCTGTTTTTTTTGGGTGTCCGGAATTGAGTGTGGAAGATGGGTTTTAATACATACCAGTCAATTCCGGTGCCTATGTTGAAAGGTTATGAAAAGTACCCCTTCTCCAGCAGGTCGCAAAGCGTAGGTATATGTGGACCATACTCGATGGTCTTGACTTCCTCATCCAGTTCAAGCGAATAGAAACGTGACCAATCGTTATCTGGGACCCCTTTCTTGGACTTATGGCCCCTCAGCTTAGTGGTCGGCTTTCTTGCTTGCTTCTCATAGATCAGGCGCGCCCGCATGACCTCGAAGCTGTATCCCCGTCCCATTCTGTTGATGTCCTTCGCTAGCCGGTTCGTAGATTCAGTATAGGCATTGGTGACCCGGTGGTCATAGAAGTTGAATATCTCATCCCACCAGTTCGTGAGCGCTGTTCTGGATGCGTCAAATGCAAACTCAATATCAGAGGGAAGTGATCTCACCCAGGCCCGAGCAAACTCCTGTGCTTCCGCCTTGCTACCGCAGGTGTAGATCTCATGGAAGCTTTCTTTAGCGCGATAAGCGAGCTCTAGTTCGGGATGTAACTCGAACCAGTGCTGCATCTTTTCCCGCTGATCAGGAGAGAGATTATGTTCCCTCTCAAGCAGAATGAACCTATCATCTTTCAACTTAATGCGTTGCCGAGAATTCAGTCCCTTACGAATACGCTTTCGGACGCCTTCCAGCGCATCATTTGCCATACGCACGACATGCCATCGATCCACAACAATGTCTCGCCCTGGAAGCTGAGCATTTACAACATCCTTGTAGGTGCGCCACATATCCATGGTCACAACCTTCACCTTGTGCTTATCCGGCATTGATTTGAAATAGGTCATGAGATCAACCTTTCGCCGGTTCGGTAGCAGGTCAAAAACCGATAGCTCGTTTACATTCGTGATCATGCAACGGTATTCGCCAATGATCTTTAGCTCATCGATCCCGAGAAACTCGGGAGTTTCAAACCTAATTTCAGTACCAAGCCGGTCAACATAGTCGTTGAATATGTTTTTGATGGTCTTTTCGTCAATGCCGGTCTCTCGTGACAGCAGAGCAAAGGTCTTCTTCAGCGACTCCTGCTCGATGTATTTCACAAACCGAGTAGATGCCTTTCGCTTAGGGTCTATATCGGGCAGGTGCGAGAAGAATGTTTTGCCACACCCTTTACACCGAAAACGCGCACGGTCGACCCGCAAGAGAACGGGCTTTCCGTGCATAGGTATGTCGATGTATTGCTGTTGCTGAGTCCCATGCCGATACGGACCTTCCGTTTGGCAGTGGGGGCAACATCCCGGTATCCCTTGGCCATCCACCTCAATGATGTAGTGATCGCCCTCATCAATAAGGTTGCTCGTATGGAGCGTGTCGAGATTCAGGAGGTCATACTGGTGCATACGTCAGGCCTTTTTCTTTACCAGTCGTCCCGTGGTGTTGTCTATACGGTAATGGACGATACTGCCATCAATGATCCGTTTGACGACTTCTCTTGCGGTATCCAATGGGACTGAGAACCACTCCTTCGGATGGTAGGCCTTGCCGTCCTTCCCGATCAGGGTCATTTTCAGACGTTGTGCGTGCAGGAAACCGTGAATCAGGGTTTCAAACTTGTTAGGGTTCAAGTTGTAGCACTCCATCGACGCGAGGATTTTCACCTGCGCTTCCAGGAAGGCCGTATCCCGCTCCGCATTTTTCGTGCGTTCCTCAACCGTGAGTTCGGTGTAGCCAATCTTGACCAGATTCGGAATGGCTTTCAGGGCAGCGTTGTCGCTGCGCGTGGTGACGAAATAGATTTGACCCGCTCGCTTGTCCTTATGGCTCACGTTGTTGAACGCATCGACCACGGAATCCGCATCACGGATCACGCGCCGGCCCGTTTCGTCTTGATAGAGACGCTTGGCCAGTGAACGCAGTAGATGGTTGGACTCTGTGCCGTTCTCGAAGATCACGCGCAGCCGGGGATCGTACCGGCCCTCACCGTCTACACGGTGCTCGCCCACCTCATCAACCAGGCACAAAACACCTTCGAGAATGAAGGCATCGCCAGGCTGCACCTGAGAGGCCTGCTGAAAGCGAACGGCTTTTACATCGCCTGACTCAAGCCCTCTGTGCAGATCCTTGAAGATCGACTCGAAGGCATAGAAGTCCTCACACACCCTCCTCTGAGCCACTTCATCGGGAGCTTCCCGGTCGGAAGTAAATGCCACATGGACCGGTTCAAACAATTCCGAATCGCCCAGGTCGATGTCGGAAAAGGCTTCACTGGCAAAAATGTCATCGAGCGAGATGACGTTCTCAGCGGCCGTATCAGTACCTGGTTTCTCTACAGGTTCAACCGATTGAGCCTCAGGTACATCAGCGTCTGCTTCCGGCCTCTCTGAGGTAGATTCCGGCATGTCTGGCAGCAAGTTATGCCGATCGTAAGGCTTCAACGCCGCATGCAGGGTTTGATTGGTCAGGTAGCCATTCAGACGCC
>CEPQ01012517.1_pt1 | contig 11945 bp, 8 predicted proteins | sample 530411 | NCBI WGS metagenome assembly CEPQ01 (sample SAMEA2620039, study PRJEB7988) | marine metagenome | isolation source: saline water (ENVO:00002010), including
TCTGGTCGAGACGGTGAAGCAGGTCGCCAGCCAGCTGGGCAACACCCCTGCGGTCTGCCGCCAGTGCTACATCCACCCGGCGATTCTGCAAGCCTTCAGCGCAGGCGAGCTGGCTGATGTGCGCGCCGCGCGCAAACGCAAGTGGCTCAGCTCCGAAGAGGTCGCGTTGCTGGCTTTTCTCCGCAAAGCGGCGGGCTGAAGCGCTAGTGCTGATGCAGGGTGACGCGATTGCGACCGGCCGCCTTCGAGGCATAGAGCGCCGAATCGGCCCATTCGATCAGTTGCGCATGACTGTGGGTGGGGACGCTGAGGTCCGCAACACCCAGACTGATGGTGAAGCGAATGCGGTGCTGCTCGTGCTGAACCTCGCGGCTCTCCACCGCATGCCGCAAACGCTCTGCAAAGGTCATTGCACCCTGTTTGTCGGTATCCGGTAGCAGTACCACGAACTCTTCACCGCCGTAGCGGCCAGCCACGTCCGAATCGCGCAAATTCTCGCGAATCAGCTCCGCGACCTGCTGAATCACGGTATCGCCTACCTGATGTCCATAGGTATCGTTGATCGCCTTGAAGTGGTCGATATCGAACATGACCAAAGCCGCCTGGCTGTCATAGCGGCGATGACGAGCGTAATCCAGGCGGAGCATCTCTTCCCAGTGCCCGCGGTTGTAGAGCCCGGTCAACCGGTCAGTGCTGGACAGGCGCTGCAACTCGGCATTCGCCGCCTGCAACTGGCGGCGGTTCACGGCGACATCGGTGACGTCATAGATGATCAGGCACACCTGGTCGATGCTGCCGTTGACGCCCTTGAGAGGCAGCAGCGTGGTGTTCTGGTACATGAAGTCTTCCAGCCCGGTGATCGGCTGGTAGTTCTTGAAGCGCAGCAGATAAGGGCGCTGCTCCCAGATGGTGAAAGATGGCGTACCGAGGGTCATCACGCTTTCCACCTTGCGGCGGAACCAGTCTTCATCGACTTCGGGAAACAGCGTGAAGAACGACCGATTGCGCGCATTCTCCGGCTGCAAACCGGAACGGTTTTCCATGAAAGTGTTCCAGACCTCGACACGGTAGTCGCGGTCCAGCACGACGACGCCCACGTCGATGCTCTGGACGATCGCCAGCAACCAGTGAAGCTCGTTCAACTCGGCAGAATTGCTCATGCTCAATCCATCAGGTGGGCAAGCTTGCGCGTCAGCAGCTCGACCGAATCTTCCGTGAACAACAGCAGCAGGTCAAAGTGGATATCGTGCCCTTCCAGGCTGTAGCTGATTTCCACCGCCAGGGTCTTCTTCCATCGGGCACTATTGAGCCGGATCAGCTCGTCGATCGATGCGTGCTGCCCCAGCACCTGCGGGTGCCCCTGGGAAAACACCACTTCGATCTGCTCGGCTATTCCGCTGAGGCATGCGCTGATCAGCAGGCTCGACAGATCCAGGAGCATCTCCATCTCCAGGTAGTCCTGCCGCCGCATCAGGCGTGCCATGTCGGCCACTTCGGAGTCATGGAACAGCAGCAGCGCCTCGCCTGCGATACCACCGCCAATGTAGCCCTGGCAGACGGCAGTCAACTTCTCGCCGCGCGCCGCATCGGCCAGCGCCATATGCAGCTCGCCGACTTCGAGAATATTTACATTGGGAATCGGCAACTGGATGAAGACACCCAGCACTCGCGCCAGGAGTGCGGCAGCCCGCCCCATGGCGATGTTAACCACCTCACGAAAGGTATCGCGAAAACCGATCTTTTCCCCGGCGACCCTAGCGATCAGAGGCGAGACATCATCCAGCAGGCCAAGGCTCGCCAGCGTCTGATGCAGGTGCACCGGATCGGCGGGCTTCTTGATGAAAGCCAGCGCCCCGAGGGCCAGGACACGGCGCACGGCCTCATCCTGAATGTCGGCGGATATCACGATGGTCTTGCACTGCAGCCGTTCTTCGCGCAGCTGCGCGAGGACCTGATAACCATCCAGCTCGGGCATGGTGAGGTCGAGCAAGAGGACGTCGACGCCACCCTCGCGAACCTGCTCCAACGCTTCGAGGCCGGTGGCCGCCTGACTGACGTCGACCGGCCAACTGGCAGGCAGCGCTTGCAGAAGCTGCTTGCGCGCCAGCGCGGAGTCATCGCAGATCAACAGGGAAATGGCAGACATGTGGTACGAGCTCTCGTTGCCCGATTAACCTTGGCACGAGAGCTTATCGCAGGAAAGGCGCGCTGTGCGCACCATGAAGGCAAAATAGTGGCATTTCACCTTAAAAACTGCCGAGCGGCCCGGCGGTGCTACTCCGACGGGCTGTTTCGCATCAGTAATAGGCGTTCTCGCGATTGGTGTGATCGGTCACGTCGCGCACGCCCTTGAGCTCTGGAATCCGAGCCAGCAGAGTTTTCTCGATACCTTCCTTGAGGGTGACGTCAGCCTGCCCACAGCCCTGACAACCACCGCCGAACTGCAGCACTGCGATGCCTTCCTCGACCACATCGATCAGCGTGACCTGCCCGCCATGGCTGGCCAGGCCCGGATTGATCTCGGTCTGCAGGTAATAGTTGATGCGCTCGTTCATCGGGCTGTCTTCATTGACCATCGGCACCTTGGCATTCGGCGCCTTGATGGTCAGCTGGCCACCCATCCGGTCGGTCGCGTAGTCGACCAGTGCATCCTCGAGGAAGGGTTCGCTGGTGCCATCGATCCAGGCCGTGAAGCTCTTCAGCGCCAGTGCAATGTCGTCAGGCTTCTCCTCGCCCGGCTTGCAGTAGGCGATGCAGGTTTCAGCATACGGGGTGCCCGGCTGGGTAATGAAGATGCGAATGCCGATGCCAGTGGTGTTCTGCTTCTCGAGCAGGTCGGCCAGATAATCGTGTGCAGCTTCGGTAATGGTGATCGCGCTCATGGGAACTCCTCGCAGACATGCGCCGCAGTGTACGCCAAACCACTGCCGCGGTTAAGTCCTAGTATTTTAGTCGGGTTAAACGTGATCGAGTTCCGGCCGCAGTCGCCGCTCGCGGCGAATCAGAGATTTTCGTAGCGATTCATATCCAGTACGCCCGCTTCCAGTGGCTCGGTTTCTTCGAGATAGCGGGTCAGATCGTTGAAGTAATCCCAGAAACGCGGATGGCTGCGCCGCACGCCCCAGCGGTCGACCAGGCGCTCCAGCTGATCACTCGCCCTGACCTCCTCCAGTGCTGCGACAAATGCCGGCACCTCGGCGGCAGGCACATTGAAGAGGAAATTCGGATAGCTGCTGAGAACCCCTGGATACACCGTCAGGGTGTCCAACCTCGGCTGCCAGCGCAGCGACTCGCCGTACATGAAGGCGACGTTGCTGTGGGCGCGGTTGCGCAGCAGGCTGTATATCTCACGCCGATCGCCGTCGTACTCGATGCGCAGCAGCGTGGCTTCCGGCAGATGCTGGATCGCCGGCAAGCCTCCGGCGAGTCGGTTGGTCAGACGACTGAGCGCCTGCTCGGCGCCTTGCAGGCTCGCGGGCTGCCCTGCGCGGTAGCACTGGGTACCCTGGCAACGGTTGATCGGATCGGGGGCTGCGTTGATGCCGGCGTACCTTGCCAGCATCTCTCGAGCGAACGCGCGCTTCGGATCAGCCCTGTTCAGCGTCAGCAGCGAGGGTGTCGAATCGTCGATGGAGGTGTAGGCCAAGAGCAGCTTCAGCTGCCCACCCTGCTCGTACCAGCCATCGAGGATGGCCTGGCGTGAGGCGGCCGGCAGCAGCCGAAGGAAGTTCAGCTCCGCGCCGTTGCGAATCAGGTCGAAGTAAAGCCGTGTCTGGCCCTGATGGGAGACGTTGCCGAACACGTCGAAATTGACCACGAGTTGGTAGTAGGTGCGCTCGAGCAGCGGATAGTCCATCCACCAGAGCGTCTGTGGAATCTCACCGATCAGCCCTTTGCGCACCGAGGCGCTGTCATGCTGGCGGAAGATGCTCAGCAAGGCATTGTCATTGCCGGACCAGATCTGCTTCCACTGCGCAGGCTTGCCCGCATAGGCATTCATGCGCAGCTGCTCGTACTGGTTGCGCTTGACCCGGTAGCTCTTCCAGAACGCCAGCAGGTCGCCCATTTCATCGAACTGCCCGGGCATCGCCAGCAGCGGCGTGGTCTGTTCGCGATAGCGCCGGTCGGTAATGTACAGATCGTGCTGCGGGTCCTGGAAGAACACCCAGAAGTTGTCGCGAATCACGTCCGTGGCGATCTGCCCGCGGCACACCGGCCCGCGGATAAAGGTGCGGACGAAATACTCGGCGTTATCCAGCATGAACTGGTACCGCGCCTCGGCGGGAATAGCCTGGAAAGTCTTGAACGGATTGGCTCTGTGATCTGCGCCGTAACCGGGGATGGCATCCACCGTCGAGTCACCGCTGAAGAACAGCGAACGGACCCGCGCCAGCTTCGCAGCGCTGAGTGGATAGGTGATGTGCGTCTTGTGCACGATCACGTCGGTAATCGGTCGCAGGCGATAGCTGAACCGGGTACCCGGATCATCGTTCGGCCGTCGCGTCGCAATGGCGTCGATCGGCTCGCCACTGGGCGTGCGCGAACGTACCAGCTGATAGAAGCGACCGCCTCCCTCCCCTTCGAAGTACAGATGCGCGATGAAAAGGTGCTCATACAACCAGCGGCCAACCAGATTGCCGCGTGCACCGGGAGTGTTGAGCAAGCTTTCCCACTCGTCGATCTGCACGGACTCGGTTGCCGAAGGCTCGGGCGGCGAACTCGCCTCGACTGAGGCGCCCTGCTCGAGCCAACGCTGCAGGAGTGCGTACTCCGCATCGCTCAGCCCGGTTACGGCGAAAGGCATGCCGCCATGCATGTTGCGTCGGGCGTAGCGGTCGAACTCATCCGGCAGCGGGCAGGTGTTTTCCCGGCCGATGCCGATCTCCAGCGCCGACGGCAGCTTGGCATTGGGCGTCAGCGGCTGGCTGCGACCTAGCTCGAGCATTCGTGCCATCAGCGCAGCCTGGTTGCCCTCGCCATTGAGTACCGAATTGAAGCCCTTGCGCCGCCACGCGGCGTCGTGATCGGCGTCGAGAAACAGGCGCGTGGGCTCCTGGGCCTTTACCCGTACGCCGTTGTATACCGGCAGCTTGTTCGCGCCGCGGGATGCGCCCTCACCACTGCCGAGATTGAGCTGGCAGGGCGAGTCATAACAGGCGTGGCAAGCGACGCACTTGGCGGTGAATATCGGCTGGATATCACGCTGATAAGAGAGGGCTTCGGCGCGCGCAGCGGTGAACGAGAGGAATAGAAGGCAAGCGAGCCAGAAACGAAATGACATGCATCGAACGCCTTGAGATGAGCGCGCATTCTATTCGCCTCTACCGGGTCACGGCCAACGCCTGCCAACCTGAATAATCTTCATGCAAAAGCGCAGAAGCTAAAAAAGCATGCAGCTTTGCTATCATTCGCACTCTTTTGTTTTCGCTTTTTTCAGGTAGTTCTCATGTCTTCTCGCAGCTCCCGTCTTCAGGCACTCCACCAAGCGCTCAAGGAGCGCATCCTGATTCTCGACGGCGGCATGGGAACCATGATCCAGAGCTACAAGCTGGAAGAGGAAGACTACCGCGGCGCGCGCTTCGCCGACTGGCCGCAGGACGTCAAAGGCAACAATGACCTCTTGCTGCTGAGCCGCCCGGATATCATCCAGGCCATTGAAAAGGCCTACCTCGACGCCGGCACCGACATCCTCGAAACCAACACCTTCAACGCTACCCAGGTTTCTCAGGCCGACTACGGCATGGAATCGCTTGTGTATGAGCTGAACGTCGAAGGTGCACGCCTGGCCCGTGAAGTGGCGGACGCCAAGACCGCCGAAACGCCGGACCGTCCGCGCTTCGTCGCCGGCGTACTCGGCCCGACCAGCCGCACCTGCTCGATCTCCCCGGACGTCAACAACCCCGGCTATCGCAACGTCACCTTCGACCTGCTGGTAGAGAACTATGTCGAAGCCACGCGCGGCCTGATCGAGGGCGGTGCCGACCTGATTCTGATCGAAACGATCTTCGACACGCTGAACGCCAAGGCGGCCATCTTCGCCGTACAGCAGGTGTTCGAGGACGAAGGCGTCGAACTGCCGATCATGATCTCCGGCACCATCACCGACGCCTCCGGCCGCACCCTGTCCGGCCAGACCACCGAAGCGTTCTGGAACTCGGTGCGCCACGCCAAGCCGATTTCCGTCGGCCTGAACTGCGCTCTCGGCGCCAAGGATCTGCGTCCGTACCTGGAAGAACTCTCCAGCAAGGCCGACACCTTCGTTTCCGCACACCCGAACGCCGGCCTGCCGAACGCCTTCGGCGAATACGATGAAACCCCGGCGGAAATGGCTGCGGTAGTCGAGGAATTCGCCTCCTCCGGCTTTCTCAACATCATCGGCGGCTGCTGCGGTACCACGCCTGCTCACATCCAGGCGATTGCCGAGGCTGTCAGCAAGTACCCGCCGCGAGCAATTCCAGACATTCCCAAGGCCTGCCGCCTGTCCGGCCTGGAGCCGTTCACCATCGACCGCAGCTCGCTGTTCGTCAACGTCGGTGAGCGCACCAACATCACCGGTTCCGCCAAGTTTGCCCGTCTGATCCGCGAGGAAAACTACACCGAGGCTTTGGAAGTCGCCCTGCAGCAGGTGGAAGCCGGCGCCCAGGTGATCGACATCAACATGGACGAGGGCATGCTGGATTCGAAGGCGGCCATGGTCACCTTCCTCAACCTGATCGCCGGCGAGCCGGACATCTCGCGCGTGCCGATCATGATCGACTCCTCCAAGTGGGAAGTGATCGAGGCGGGTCTGAAGTGCATTCAGGGCAAGGGCATCGTCAACTCGATCTCCATGAAGGAAGGCGTCGAGCAGTTCAAGCAGCAGGCCCACCTGTGCAAGCGCTACGGTGCCGCCGTGGTCGTAATGGCCTTCGACGAAGCCGGTCAGGCCGATACCGCCGCACGCAAGCGCGAGATCTGCCAGCGCAGCTACGACATTCTGGTCAATGAAGTCGGCTTTCCGCCGGAAGACATCATCTTCGACCCGAACATCTTTGCCATCGCCACCGGCATCGAGGAACACAACAACTACGCAGTCGACTTCATCGAGGCCTGCGCTTTCATTCGCGACAACCTGCCCTACGCGCTGACCTCCGGCGGCGTATCCAACGTGTCGTTCTCCTTCCGCGGCAACAACCCGGTGCGCGAAGCGATCCACTCGGTATTCCTGTTCCATGCGATCAAGGCGGGCCTGACCATGGGCATCGTCAACGCTGGTCAGCTGGAGATCTACGACGAGATTCCAAAGGAGTTGCGCGACGCAGTCGAGGACGTAGTTCTCAACCGCAGCGCCAACGGCACCGAAGGCTTGCTGGAACTCGCTGACAAGTACAAGGGCGACGGCTCAGTCAAGGAGGCCGAAACCGAAGAATGGCGCAGCCTGCCGGTGGACAAGCGCCTCGAGCACGCACTGGTCAAGGGCATCACCGCCTTTATCGTCGAAGACACCGAGGAATGCCGCCAGCAGTGCAAGCGTCCCATCGAGGTGATCGAAGGCCCGCTGATGAGCGGTATGAACGTGGTCGGCGACCTATTTGGCGCCGGCAAGATGTTCCTGCCGCAGGTGGTCAAGTCGGCGCGCGTGATGAAGCAGGCCGTCGCGCACCTGATTCCCTTCATCGAGGCGGAAAAAGGCGACAAGCCGGAAGCCAAGGGCAAGATCCTCATGGCGACCGTCAAGGGCGACGTGCACGACATCGGCAAGAACATCGTCGGCGTGGTGCTCGGCTGTAACGGTTACGACGTGGTCGACATGGGCGTGATGGTGCCGGCGGAGAAGATTCTGCAGACCGCCATCGCCGAGAAGTGCGACATCATTGGCCTCTCCGGCCTTATCACGCCTTCGCTGGACGAGATGGTCCACGTTGCCAAGGAAATGCAGCGCCAGGGCTTCAGCCTGCCGCTGATGATCGGCGGCGCCACCACGTCCAAGGCACACACCGCGGTGAAGATCGACCCGCAGTACAACAACGATGCGGTGGTCTACGTCACCGACGCTTCGCGCGCGGTGGGCGTCGCCACTACTTTGCTGTCCAAGGAACTCAAGCCGGCGTTCGTCGACAAGACCCGCGAAGAGTACGCCATGATCCGCGAGCGCACCGCCAACCGCAGTGCGCGCACCGAACGGCTGAGCTATGCCCAGGCCGTCGCCAACAAGCCGCAGTTTGACTGGGCCGGCTACACGCCGGTCAAGCCTAGCTTCACTGGCCGCCAGTTGCTGGAGGACATCGACCTGCGCACGCTGGCCGAGTACATTGACTGGACGCCCTTCTTCATCGCCTGGGACCTGGCCGGTAAGTACCCGCGCATCCTTGAGGACGAAGTGGTCGGCGAAGCGGCTACCTCGCTGTTCAGCGATGCCCAAGCGATGCTGAACAAGCTGATCGACGAGAAGCTGATCCGCGCCCGTGCGGTGTTCGGCTTCTGGCCGGCCAATCAGGTGCAGGACGACGATCTTGAAGTGTATGGCGACAACGGCGAGAAGCTGGCCACCCTGCACCACCTGCGCCAGCAGATCATCAAGCCGGACGCCAAGCCGAACCTTTCCCTGGCCGACTTCGTCGCGCCGAAGGACAGCGGCATCACCGACTATGTAGGCGGCTTTATCTGCACCGCGGGCATCGGTGCCGAGGAGCTGGCCAAGGCCTATCAGGACAAAGGCGACGACTACAACTCGATCATGGTCAAGGCGCTCGCCGACCGCCTCGCCGAAGCCTGCGCCGAGTGGCTGCATCAACAGGTGCGCAAGCAGTACTGGGGCTACGCCAAGGATGAGCAGCTGAGCAACGAGGAGCTGATCCGCGAACAGTACAAGGGCATCCGCCCTGCCCCCGGCTATCCGGCCTGCCCGGACCATACCGAGAAAGGCACGCTGTTCCAGTTGCTGGATGCCGACGGCATCAGCCAGGTCACCCTCACCGAGCACTACGCCATGCTGCCGACCGCAGCGGTCAGCGGCTGGTATTTCGCCCATCCCGAGGCGCAGTATTTCGCCGTCGGCAAGATCGACAAGGATCAGGTGGAAAGCTACAGCCAGCGCAAGGGCGAAGACATCGCCGTCAGCGAACGCTGGCTGATGCCGAACCTGGGTTACGACAACTGATCCCGCGGCGGGCGCCGCGAGCGCTCGCCGTCGTTCCGCTCAATGGAGCTTGCACCATGTCATCCGAAACACCGCTGCTGATCGACGAACTCGAAACCGCCGACATGCTGATCATCGACGACCTGCATGCCTGGCAGTTCGCACTGAACGAGGCGCTGCTCGATGATGCCGACGCCGCGGCCGAGGCCAATCAGCCATTCGCCAGTGACGACATCCTGTTGACCGTCGATCTGCTCGATGGCCGCACGCGTCGCCAGTGGCAGTTCAGCTACAACCAGATCATGGAAGCCCAGCGCCAACCCGATGACGAAAGCTGGCTACTGGAAGGCCCGCATCGACTGCAGTGCCTCAATGCCATCGGCGGCGAGGACGAGTAACGCACCTCTAGCCGCCTCGCCCTGCGCGGGCGACGGCTATTGAACTCGCAGTCGTCCCCTCTCCGGCGGCTGCCGCCGACTTCGCACCCTCCATCAGCGGCCGTTCGATATAGCGATAGCTCAGACCGGCAACGATTAGCGACATGGTTAAGCAAACCGCCACGCGCGGCAGCAGCGGCTGGTCATCGAGCCAGCTCATGCACAGCAGCCAGACCGGTATATGGCACAGGTACAGCGAGAACGACAGCTGCCCGACTGTCTCCAACGGACGCGACAAGGCGCCGAAGATCGCCTCGCTGGAACAGACAGCCAGCATGAATGGAATAGCCAGCACCAGTGTCGTCGCCGCCCAGCGGAACGACGCGAGCGGTTCCAGCGCGATGGCCAGAAGGCTCGCCGAGACCACCGCCAGACCGATCACCAGCACTTTGCTGGTGGCGGTCATCGCCTCGATGTCGCGCTCGACGACGCGAAACTGATTCAGCGACGACAGCTTCCATAGCAGCAGCCCCATGAACAGGCCGTTCGCCCGCAACAACCACTCGGGCGCGAAAGGATTGGCGAAGCTGAACCACAGCACGATACCGATCACCGCCGGCCAGAACGCCCGGCGCAGCAGGAGCAACAACGGGAACAGCAGGTAGAACTGCACCTCCAGAGCGATCGACCAGAAATAGCCGAAATCTGTCTCATGCAACCCGTTGAAGACATTGGCGAGAAAAAACGCCGCGCTCGCCGTCACACCGAGCAGCGTGTCCAGCGAGTAAGCCGGCGCCCCACGCGGCGGTTCGATGACGCTGAACAGCAATACCACTGCCGCCCAGAACCAGGTCGGCAGCAGCACACGGCGGATGCGCTTCTTGTAGAAGGCGTACACAGCCTCGGCATCGAAACCCTGCTGCTTGCGCAGAAAGGTCGCGCCCATCAAGTAGCCGGAAATAAGAAAGAACAGATCGACCCCGACGCCCGGCAGGAAGCGCTGCAGCAAACCATCCCACCAGTCTGCCTCCGCGCCAACCAGCATCACCGACGCATGGGCCAGCAGCACCATCAGGATCGCCAGCCCACGGAGAAATTGAATATTGCGATTCTTGCCGTGCCGCGCTCCGGCATCACTCATAAGCAGTCCGATATTCGCAAGCCACCGCGACTACCAGCCATTGCCTGGGTCATTCAGGATCGATTCCATTACCTCGGGGCTTTGTTCAACACCTGGCCAGCCTCCCGCTGCGCCCTCGCCTCAACCATGACCAGCCGATACCGGCGTCGTTCAATCCTGGCGCGCCTCACAACATGCAGCCATCGGCGGAGACGTCCGCTATGATCGCGCCCCTCGTCTGCAAGCCCGGTTGCACACCATGTCGTCTCTCGAACTGATCGCCTCGCTGCTTGGCGTAATCGCCGTATGGCTGACGGTGCGCCAGAACCCATGGTGCTGGCCGATCGGGCTGGGCATGGTGTCGCTGTACGCCTGGTTTTTCCTCGACGCCAGGCTGTATTCACAGGTGTTGCTGCATAGTGTTTTCGCCGCAATGCAGCTCTACGGCTGGTGGGCCTGGACGCGAGGTGCCGCAGGCGAACACGGTAGGCCCGTGACCGGCGCCAGCCCGCGTGAGGTGGCCATAGGCATTGCCTGTGCAGCGCTCGGCAGCCTGCTGCTCGGCAGCGCCATGGCGAGCTTCACCGAGGCCGCCTTTCCCTGGATCGACGCCACCCTCACCGCATTCAGCCTGCTCGCACAGCTGTGGATGGCCCTCAAGCGCCTGCAGTGCTGGCTCCTGTGGATCGTCGTGGATGTGCTGTTCATTGGCTTCTTCAGCTATCAGGGCTACTGGCTGACGGCCGGCCTCTACGCGCTGTTCACCGGGCTCGCGATCATGGGGCTGCGAGAGTGGCGCACTGCACGGGTGGCGACGCGATGAAGGTGCTGGTGCTCACCGGTCCGGAGTCCACCGGCAAAAGCTGGCTTGCACAGCGGCTGCTGCGCACATTCGGCGGAGTGATGGTGGGCGAATACGTTCGCCATTACATCGAGCAGACGCAACGCGACACGACGCTTGCCGACATTCCAGCGATTGCCCGTGGCCAGCTGGACTGGGAAGACGCCGCGAGAATTCAGGCACCGCCTCTGCTGATTCTCGATACCCATCTGCTGAGCAACATGCTCTGGAGTCATACGCTGTTCGGCGATTGCCCCGCCTGGCTCGAGGACGAGCTGCTGGCGCGGGATTACCACCAGCACCTGCTGCTCTCGCCCGAGGGTATCGAATGGCATGCCGACGGCCAGCGCTGCCAGCCGGATATCAGCGAAAGACTGGAGTTCTTCGAGGCATGCCGCAGCTGGCTGGTGCAGCGGGATCGGCCCTTCGTCGAGCTCGGTGGCAGCTGGACCGACCGCGAGCGGCAGGCGATCGCCCACACCCGCGCTC
>CEPQ01003499.1_pt1 | contig 11895 bp, 9 predicted proteins | sample 530411 | NCBI WGS metagenome assembly CEPQ01 (sample SAMEA2620039, study PRJEB7988) | marine metagenome | isolation source: saline water (ENVO:00002010), including
TCCCCGAGCTTGTCTCGGGGAGGGGGACCGCCGACCGAAGGTCGGGGGTGGAGGGGAAGCGATACGGCATGACGATTATCGGGGCACAACACCTTCACCCCTCCACCACCCGCTGCGCGGGCGGTCCCCCTCCCCCAGCAAGCTGTGGGAGGATTTTAGGTTACTCCGCCGCTTCCTCCGCCTCACCCGCCGCGATCAGCGCGGCATCGCCGTAGCGCGGCAACGCCTCGATCTCGTTGATCGTCTCGAGCTCGCGCTTGCCGGTTTCGATGTTGAGCGCGGCGAACTTGCGGCCAGTGGACAGCACGTTGCGTTCGAAGCTGCCGACGAACTTGTTGTAATGACCGACCGCGCTCGAAAGGCCGGAACCGACGCGCTTCAGATGCTCGGCGGAAACGGCGAGCCGGTCGTACAGCTCCTTGCCGAGCTGGCCAATCTGCCGCGCTTCCTGGGCCAGGCCTTCCTGCCGCCAGACGCTGGCGACGGTGCGCGCGATCGCGACCAGATTGGTCGGGGTCGCGAGCAGCACCTTCTTTTCAAAGGCATAGTCCCAGAGCTTGGCGTCATGCTCCAACGCGGCCGAAAGGAAATGCTCGCCGGGTACGAACATGATGACGTAATCCGGCGCGTCGGCGAACTGGTCCCAATAGGCCTTGCGCGACAGGCCATCGATATGCGCCTTCATCGAGGCGCAATGCGCGGTCAGCGCGATCCTGCGCGCATCATCGTCATCCGCCCCGAAAGCGTCCTGATAGGCGTTCAGCGACACCTTGGCGTCGATCACCAGCGACCGACCGCCGGGCACCTTGACCACCGCATCGGGGCGGAGCCGACCATCCTCGGTATCGACGCTCAGCTCCATCAGGAAATCGGTGCGTTCGGCTAGGCCGCAGCTTTCGAGCACGTTGCGCAGCTGCTGCTCGCCCCAGCGCCCGCGCGCCTTGGGCGCATTGCGAAGCGAATTGACCAGCCGCGCCGCCTCGGTCTGCACCCGCTCCTGCCCGGCACGCATCTGCTCGATCAGCCCGGTCAGGGTGCCATAGGCCTCGCTGCGCGTCGCCTCGATCTTCTGGACCTGCTCCTCATAGCTTTTCAGCCGCTCGCCGACCGGCGCGAGCAGCGCGCGGATCTTTTCCTCGTTCTTCTCCTCGGACTGGGCAAAGCGTTCGTTGGCACGGCGCAGGAACGCCTCCTGCGCTTCGCCGAGCAGCCTGTTGCCGACTTCGCCGAACTGCTGCGCCAACTGCTCACGCGCCTCGACAAGCAGCCTGACCTGCTTTTCGTGATTGGCGGCATCGGCCTTCATCGCGGAAAGCTCGGTCGAAACGGCCTCGTAATGCGTGCGCAGCGAATCGAGCCGCTGAGCCAGATCATCGGCCTGACGCGCACGCTCGCTGGCAGCGGCAAGCTGGCCCTGCATGGTCGCACCCTGCTGCCGCGCCTCGTCGAGCTTCACCGCCAGCTCATCGGCGAGCTTCGCACGCTCGCTAGCACCGGCCAGATCACGGATCGCGGCGTTGAACTGCTCCTGCAGCGCCTTGAGCTGCGCTTGCGCCTCATCGCGCTCCTTGCGCGCATCGGCGACCGGCTTGCCGCCGAGAAACCAGCCGACGCCCAGCCCTACGACCAGAGCAACGACGATGAGGATGGCGACCATCGGGTCCATAATAATACCCCAACAAATCGCGCATGTGCGGGGGGCTCACACCCCCCGCAACGCGCGCATCATTCAGACAATGGATTTCGACAGCGCATCACCGCCATATGATCTGCGCGCTGTCTGAGGAAATCTTCAATCGCACCACGCAGATCGCGAAAACCACGCTTTGACTGGCACAAGAAGAGTCCGTTGCTGTCACGCAAGATCCAAACCCATCGATTATCCAACACACGCAGCAACAGCTTCCCTTTATGCATGGGAATTGCTCCGTGATCGAGAATGGAGAGAAACTTCAGCCTATGAGACGGGTCGATTTCGACATGTGGCGCTATCGCAGGCGGCTCAGATACGCTCTTGTTCTAATTATTGCTTATATCGGAGAGGCACTGCGACTAACCAAGAGAAACCCATCGACCGGGTCGAAGGTCAAAGTCACTAGCTTGCATATTTTTCTAGCTTGAGTTCATAGTCTGCCCCCTTCCATGTCATTGGAACATGTAGGGAACATATCTCAATCAAGCGAATCCAACAACCGCAAAATCCAGTTGTCCACCGAAATCACGCCGCCTTGCGCATCTTCTCGAGCTTTTTCAGCACCATCTGGCGCTTGAGGCGCGACAGGTGGTCGATGAACAGGATGCCCTCGAGATGGTCCATCTCGTGCTGCAGACAGGTCGCCATCAGCCCGTCCATCGCTTCTTCGTGCACCTTGCCGTCGAGATCCTGCCAGCGCGCGCGGATGCTCGCGGGGCGCTCGACTTCGGCATATTGGTCGGGGACCGAAAGGCAGCCCTCGTTGTAGAGCGAGTATTCGGCGGACGGGTCGAGGATTTCGGGATTGATGAAGACGCGCGGCGCCTTGATCGGCTTGCCTTCCTCGTCTTCCTGCTCCTGCAGGTCGATCACCAGCACCCGCTTGGGCACGCCGACCTGGATCGCAGCGAGGCCGATGCCGGGCGCGTCGTACATGGTCTCGAACATGTCGGCGACCAGGGTGCGCAGGTCTTCGTCGAACGTCTCGACAGGGGTGGAGACGGTCTTCAACCGCGGATCGGGCACTTCAAGGATGGGACGGATAGCCATGCCGTCCAGATATGACCGCAAGGCCGCCCGGTCAAGCGGTGGCCGCGGACGCTATCAGGCGCGACCGAAGCTGCGCGGCGCCGACAGGCCGCCGGCAGGGGCGAGCGCGCGTCGGCCAAAGCCGCGTCGCTCGACCAGCGGGTTGGCTTCCTTTTCGAGCAGCGTGAGCGAGCCGAGGAACATCTCGCGCAACGACACCACGTCTTCGAGCAGTTCGTCAGGCTCGACATGCGTCTCGACGCAATGCCGCGCGACCATCTCGATCTTCTCGGACAGCAGGCCAAGGCGCTCGGCACCGAACTGATGCGCTTCGCTCTTCAGCGTGTGCGCGGGCAGCACCAGCCGGGCCGCGTTGCGTTCACGCATCGCAGCTTCGATCGCGTCGACCGACTTGACGCCGTCCTCGCGAAAATAGCCCAGAATGCGCACGAAATCGTTGCCCATAGTCGCCCGTGCATCGGCATAGGTCGACCAGTTGACCAGCGGCGCTTCCTCGTAAGACATGATGCTTTCTCCCGGCATGTCCAAGCACTGACACCGGAAACTACATCGCTAATGGTAAATGAAGTCTTGCGCAAAGCTAGTCATAGATCATTTTAAGACAAAAATGTCGACGACTGCCCTACCTTCAATAATTGCCCCCAAATCAGTTGTTTGAAAAGGGGTTTTTGGGCGCGCGATAGGTCAGGCGAACGGGTACCGCGCCGAATCCAAGCTCGCGACGCAGGCCGTTGACCAGGTAGCGCGAATAGCTTTCGGGCAGCTCATCCACGCGCGTCCCGAAGATGACGAAGCCCGGCGGGCGCACCTTGGCCTGAGTGATATAGCGCAGCTTGATTCGCTTGCCGCCCGGCGCCGGTGGCGGATTGGTCTCCACCGCCATCTCGAACCAGCGGTTGAGCTGACCGGTCGAAACACGCCGCGACCAGGCGGTGCGGGTTTCGAACGCGACCTTGATCAGCGTGTCGATACCCTTGCCGGTCACGCCCGAAATGGTGAGCACCGGCACGCCCTTGAGCTGTGCGAGACCTTCATCGAGCGCGGCCTTGATGCCGTTGAACAGGCTCGAGGCATCCTGCGCCACGTCCCATTTGTTGATCGCGATGACCAGCGCGCGGCCTTCCTTGATCACATGGTCGGCGATCTTGAGCTCCTGCAGCTCCAGCCCGCGCGTCGCATCGAGCAGCAGCACCACGACCTCGGCATAGTCGATCGCGCGGCGCGCATCGGCAACCGAGAGCTTTTCCAGCTTGTCGGTGACCTTGGCCTTCTTGCGCATGCCGGCGGTATCGATCAGCCGCACCTTGCGGGGCGGCGCGCCATCGGCGGGGTTCCAGGTCCAGTCGATCGCGATCGAATCGCGGGTGATGCCGGCCTCGGGCCCGGTGATCAGCCGATCCTCGCCCAGAATCTTGTTGATCAGCGTCGACTTGCCCGCGTTGGGACGCCCCACGATCGCAAGCTGCAACGGCGCGGCTTCCAGAGCGCTTTCGTCAACCGATTCGGCATCGAGATGCACATTGGCGAACTCGGTCTCCGGCTCGCCCTCTTCTTCCCAGTCCTCGATCAGCGGGCGCAGCGCGTCGAACAGTTCGGCCAGCCCCACGCCATGTTCGGCGCTGAACGCGATCGGCTCGCCCATGCCCAGCGCATAGGATTCCATGAGGCCCGCATCGGCAGAACGGCCTTCCGCCTTGTTGCCCATGAGGATGATCGGAGTCTTGGTGGTGCGCAGCCAGCGGGCGATTTCCTCGTCGAGCGGGGTCAGCCCGGCGCGGGCATCGAACACGAAGATCGCCGCGCGCGCGCTGGCGACGGCGGCCTCGGTCTGCTGGCGCATCCGGCCCGGCAGCGTTTCGGGGTCTTCGTCCTCATAGCCGGCGGTATCGACGATCTGGAAATGTAGGCCCAGCAGCTCGGCCTTGCCGACGCGCCGGTCGCGCGTGACACCGGGCTGGTCGTCGACCAGCGCCAGCTTCTTGCCCACCAGACGATTGAACAAAGTGGATTTGCCGACATTGGGCCGGCCGATAATGACGATTTCGGGTAACATTCTGCCGCCTGTATAGCGGAAGGGAGCATTTGTCTCCCCCCGCAATCAGGCTGCCCTTACCTATAGGCGGTAATCGTGCCGCCGTCGTCAAGAATGTAGAGCGTGTTGTTTGCCACGATCGGGGGCAGCGACACCTTCTCCTTCAGCTCGAACAGCAGCGAAAACGTGCCGTCCGCCGGATTGACGCTGCCCACTTCGCCCTCGGTATTGACGGTGAAGAGGCGGCCGCCCGCGAGCACCGGCCCGTTCCAGTAGATCGCGCCTTCCTTCTTCTTTTCCTTGCGGTAGCGCTGCAGCTGGGTCGACCAACGCACCTTGCCGGTGGCGCGTGCGATGCACAGGATGCGCGCGTCGTCGGTCAGCACGAACAGCCATTCGCCCGCGATCACCGGGGTCGAAATCCCCGCGATGTTGAGCTCCCAGATGCGCTGGCCGGTCACCAGCTCATAGGCGGCCATGCGTCCGCCCTCGCCCACCGCATAGACGCGGCCGCGATCGATGATCGGATCGGCATCGATATCGGTCAGCGTCGACACCGAGGTCGAGATGCTGGTGCGCGCCAGAGCATCGGACCACAGGTTGCGCCCGTTTTCATAGCGATAGGCGATCAGCTCACCGCTCGAGAAGCCTGCGACCACGGTGCCCTGCCCTGCCGCAGGTGCCGCGACGCCGAACACGCCCGCCTGGCCGAGCGATCCGCTCTGGCTCCAGGTGGTGGTGCCATCAGTCTGGTTGAGTGCGATGAGCTGGTTGTCCTGCGTCATCACATAGACCGAGCCGAAGGCCAGGGTCGGTGCGCCGCGCAGTGGGCCGGCCGGCTTGACGCGCCAGATCTGCGAACCGTCGCTCGGGTTAAGCGCAGCGACTTCGCCGACGCCGTTGGTGGCATAGACCCGGTTGGCATCGACGCTGACGCCGCCGCCGAAAACCGAGGCCGATCCGCCATTATCCGGCTCGATCGTCACCGACCAGACCGGGGCACCCGACGCGGCATCATAAGCATGAACCGTGCCGCTGGTGTCGATGGCATAGAGGCGACCGTTGAACACAACCGGCGCGGCGGCGAGGCGGACGCGCAGGCTCGACCCTGCAATCCGGGCGCTCCAGGCGCGGGTGATAGTGTCGCCGATGGTCAGATGGCCAATGGCCTTGGTGGCGCTGCCGCCCGGCTGGTTCCAATTTGCGTTGGTCACTGCCGGGGGCAGGATTACCGATACGCCGGCCAGGTCCTTGTCCACCTCCGCACCATTTTCGGCGCGGGTCAGAATGGAGGTTCGATTGCCCACAGTGGGCGTGACGGGCTTGTCCTTGCCGCCCAGAACGCCGCATCCTGCCAGCGTGGCCGACAGCGCGAGAATCGTCGCCCATTTTGCCTTGTGCATTGCCAGTCAAGCTCCCCGAATCATCACTAAATCAACGTCAACGGTAGCGACCCGCAAAATTCTTCTTACTGCGCACCCGACGGTGCGGCCAGACCCGGCGCAGCGGCGGGGGTCGCAACGCCCTGCGCCTTGCCCGGATCATCGACCGCGTCGATGCCCATGACACCCGCCAACTGACGCGCACGTGAACGGATGGTTTCCGGCACCTGCTTGTCTTCGGCCAACTGCTGGAACAGCGGGCCCGCCAGGTCCGGCTTGTTCATCCGCATGTGCGCAATGGCCACCATTTCGCCCGCGCTGCCGAACCAGGGGTTGCCGGGAACCGCCAGCGGCTTGAGCCGCGTGATCACGTCCTGCGGCTTCAGGCTGTCATATTCCGCCGCCGTCTGGCGGATCAGCGCAAGGTCGCGCAGCGGCTGCGGCAGACTGTCATCGCCGGCCACCTTGGCAAAGATCGCCGCTGCCGCCTTGGGATCGTTCTGCTCCTGCTTGATGCCCGCTTGGAGCAGCTGCGCGGCGGCGCGATAGCCCGGCTGATCCGCAGTCTCGAGCGGCTTCAGGGCGTTGGCCGCGCCTGCCAGATTGTTGCCCCGCAGCGCATCGAGCGCATTGGTCATTTCCTCGCCGCGCACGCCGGCAGCCTCGGCCTGGCTGTGCCGGTACCAGAACCAGCCGCCCAGCGCGAGCAGGATGACGACGATGCCGATCAGCAGGTGCCTGCCGTAATTCTGGACGATCCCCGCCATCTGGTCCTGACGCAGCGCATCATCGACTTCGCGCAGGAACATGGCGTCGCGCGCGGCGTCTGCGTCCTTATTCGGTGTCAGCGCCAAAACGGGCTCCTTGCATAGCTTTCGCGGCCGAAAGGCGTTCGCCCCGGCTCAAGGTCAGCGTCTTTAAACGCGGGCTTCGCCAAAAGCCATGGCAAATTTGCCACGCCGCCCCCGGGTTCAGAAGCGCTTGCGGAAGCTCAGCGAAACCACGCGTCCCTGCGGATCGATAAAGCCGGGCTGGTAGCGCAGCGGGACTTCGCCCGCCTCGTTGGTCACCCGCTGCTGCGCGTTGAAGATGTTGTCTACCCCCAGCCGCAGGCGTGATCCCTTGAGGAACGGCAGTGCCTCGGTCAGCTTGGGCTTGTTGTCGAAATTGACGAACGCGCGCATGCCGAAGGTCGCGATATCGTTGAAGCGCAGGTCGGTGGAGCCCGGCAGCCCGCCGCCGTCGACGCGCGATCCGCTCTGGTAATTGCCCGTAAAGCGCAGGCCGATGCCGTTGAGGAACAGCCCGCCCTCCAGCTCGACGCCATGCCGCGGCACGCCGCCGTTCGATCCGATGGCCGAGCCGCCCAGCAGGTCGAGATCGGCCAGTCCCGGACGGATGCGGATCGTCTCGGCAAAGCGGACGGTATGATAGATCGAGATGTTCCAGCGACCGCCACGCCCGCCCGCGCCAGGACCGAAGCCGCCTGACGGACCACGCGGCGGACCACCGGCGCCGGGGCCACGCGGAGGTCCGCCCGCCGCTGCACGCTCGCCCCCTGGACCGCCCGGCGGAGGACCGCCGGCCCCCGGACCACGCGGCGGGCCGCCCGCGCCCTGCCGCCCAGGACCACCGGGGCCGCCAGCGCCGCCACCGCGTTCATCGCCACCGATCCGCTTCGAGAAGTTGATGCCGTAGCGCAGCCGATCGCTGGTCACCCGATCATAGTTGATCGCGCGCTGGTCGATCGCGAGCAGCGTGCCGTCATTGTCGCGGATGATGCGGTCGGGGAAAGCGGCCTCGATCTCGGGCGTCAGGATCGGGAAGGATGCCGTGGTGCCATAGCTGCGGTTGCGGATGAACTCGGCAAGGAAATCGAGCCCCTCGACGAACGGCGGCCGATAGCTCAGCGACACCTTGACGTCGCGACGCTCCTCGGCCGTCAGCAGCGGATTGCCGCCCGAAATGATGGTCGCCAGCACCGTCTCGTTGCGCGCAAGATCGAAGGTGCTGACATTGGGCGTGACGATCTGCGGATCGCCCAGCTGGCCGATGCCGGGCGCGGCCTCCTCGCCGATCAGCGAGGCCTGGATCGTCAGCGTGTCGGTCGGCGACCAGTTAAGCCCATAGCCGAAACTCAGCAACCCGCCGACATCGCTCAGCTCGCGATAGCCGAGATTGCCGTTGACCGAGAGCTTGCCGAACCAGTCGGACATATAGGTGTCGACCAGCGGCACATCGATGTTCGCCGAGACGTTCGCCTCGCTTCGGGTGAGCGAGACGCTGCCCTGCCCTGCCCTGCGGCTGTCGGTCGAATCCTGCAGGCGGCGGGCAAAGCCGCCGACCAGGGTGAGGTTGACCGGGCCGGCCGGCAGATCGGCCAGCTTGCCATTGGCGGTGAGCTGCGTGTTGAACAGCTGGTTGCGGCTCTCTGCCGTATCGCTCACCAGGCCGGGCAGCAGCGAACCCAGCGTCCCGGTGAACGGATTGATCGCTCCGCTCGCGCGCGAAATCGCGGCCTGGACGCCGCTCGTGTCCACGGGCTGATCGATGATCGTCAGCGTATCGACCCGGGTATAGTCACCCGTTAGCGCCCATTTCCAGTTCGCAGGCAGCACGCCATTCGCGTTGAAACCCAGCGAATAGGTGTCGCTATCGACCGTCCGGGTGATCGCGCGTGGATCGCCGAACGCCGTGAGCAGGCTGACATCGCGGCCGAAGGGGTTGAACGGGTTGGCCGCAGGAACCGTCAGCGTGGCAGTGTTGAGTCCGAGCAGCGAGGTCGCGAAATTGTTCGTATAGGTCGCGTTGACCTGGACATTGGTGTCCGGCCCCAGATTGCGGGCATAGGTCGCGTTCGCCTGGATGCGGTCCGAATTGGGGATGAGCGTGCGGAACTCGCCCAGATCGGTCGTGTTCGGCGCGGCATTGAAGGCGGAGAGCGCCGGGGCGCCGGTCAGTCCCTGTGGCACGCCTGCCAGCGTCACCGTCCGCCCGGCGAGCGCGCTCAGCGCCGGGCTGATCTCGGCGCCCGTTCCGAAGGGCGACGCGCCGACATTGCCACCCAGCGCAAAAGGTGCGCTGCTGTCCGGCTGCACGATCCCGCGCTCGCTCTCACGCAGGGCGGTCGCCATCTCGTATTCCACGTCGATGATCAGCCGGGTGTCCTTGCCCAGCTTGGTAAAGGTGCCTTCGAACTCGGTCGTGCCATAACCGCCCTGGGTCGAAAGGCCGTTGTCGACCTCCGCCGCGAGGCTCTGGTAATTGTCGACCAGAATGAAGTTGATGACGCGCTGATCGGGGCGGAAGCCGTATTTGAGCGCGAGCTCTTCGGGGAACACCTCGACCTTGGCGATAGCCTCGGGCGGAATGTCACGGATCGCGCGGAAACCGGAGACGCGCTGGCCGTTGAGCAGCACCACCGGGCCGTCGCCGCCGCGCCCGCGCGCGCTGCCGGTCTGCGGCGCAATCTGTTGCAGCAGCTCGGCGAGCGACGAGGCGCCATAGCTTGCGACATCCTGCGCATTGAGTTCGGTCACCGGCGGAATGTCGGTCTGGATCGACCCGCGCAGCCGCTCGGCCCGCACCACGATGGTCTCGCCATCGGCATCCGGCTCCGTATCCGGCGGCGGCGGATCGGCGGGGGTTTGCGCCGCATCCTGCGGCTGCGCAGCCTCGGCACTGGCGGCCTTGGCATCGGCCGCTTCATCGTCGAGCGATGCAGCCAGTGCGGCAGGGCTCGCGGCAACCAGCAGCACCGATGCGAGGGACAGGCCGAGCGGGCGGCGCACGGCGCATGGGTCGTTTGACCGTGAGAGCGGCAGAAGGATCATGGGGGACAGCGTCTCTTTATCTTCGGCGACGATGGGGGCAGCGCCTGGGGGATTGATCTGTTGCAGCGCAATATGATGCGGATGCCTGCATTGCCCAGTGCTGAATTGTAACAAATTTTAGCCAGACCTTCGGTTCGCCGCGTCGGCCAGCCCCTTGCAAACTCCCGTCTTTTCTTTTGCACGCTTTGTCTGTAAGGCGCGCTGAACTTTGCGCGGGCTCACGGGTATCCCGTCCGTGCAGACAGGCGGTGTGAAAAGGTCGCGCCGCCACAAACGCAAACCACATTGCAGGGGCCGAATGGCAAAAGAAGAACTTCTCGAAATGCGCGGCCAGGTGGTCGAACTGCTTCCCAACGCCATGTTCCGCGTGAAGCTGGAAAACGATCATGAAATTCTGGGCCATACCGCCGGCAAGATGCGCAAGAACCGCATCCGCGTGCTGGTGGGCGACGAGGTTCTGGTCGAGCTGACGCCTTATGATCTGACCAAGGGCCGGATTACCTACCGCTTCAAATAATGGCGCAGCTGATCCTCGCATCGGCCAGCCCCCGCCGCCAGCAATTGCTGGCGCGGATCGGCGTCACTGCGGACGCCATCATCCCCGCCGATATCGACGAATCCTCCCGCAAGGGCGAACTGCCGCGCGTCTATGCCCGGCGCATGGCGGCGGAAAAGGCGGCAGTGATTGCCGCGCAGCATCGCGATAGTACCGTGTTGTCCGGCGATACGGTCGTCGCCGCCGGTCGGCGCATCCTGCCCAAGGCAGAGAGCGAGGCCGATGCACGCATGTGCCTGGACCTCATTTCCGGACGGCGGCATCTGGTGCTGTCTGCGGTCACGCTGATGCTGCCCGGCGGACGCGCCCTGCACCGGCTTTCCGAGAGCATCGTGACCTTCAAGCGGCTGCATGCCGACGAGGTGGAAGCCTATATTGCGGGCGGCGAATGGCAGGGCAAGGCGGGCGGCTATGCCATCCAGGGCAGCGCCGAGGCGCTGATCCGGTCGATATCGGGCAGCTATAGCGGCATCATGGGCCTGCCGCTCTACGAGACCCGCAGCATGCTGCTCAGCGCCGGCCTGCTCAAGCCCTGACATGGCCCACTGGCTCTACGAAAACGGCATCGGCGAAGAGCGCGCAGCGCTGATCGAGCGGGGCCGGATCGTCGAGGCCTGCATCCAGCGAAACGATGACACATATGCTGTCGGCGCCGTGCTCGACGTCAAGCTGCTCGCCAGGAGCGCGGGAGGTCATCGTGCGCGGGCGCTGTTGCCCGATGGCAGCGTGGCAATGATCCAGCCGGTGCCCAAGGGCGCCAGCGAAGGCGCGATCGTCCGCGCGCAGATCGTGCGCGAGGCGATGATCGAGCCCGGCACCCGCCGCGCCAAGCCCCCGCGCCTCAAGCCCGTCCCCGCCGAAACGCCGCTGCGCGCGGCCCCGCGCCTGATCGACCGGCTGAACGCCGAAGGCATCGAGATCATCCGCTGCGTTGCGGGCGGCCCCGACCGGCTTGCCGATGCGGGCTGGAACGACGTGATCGAGGAGGCCGAGATCGGCCAGGTCGCCTTTGCCGGCGGGCTGCTGACCTTCTCGCCAACGCCCGCGATGATGGTCGTCGATGTGGACGGCGATGTCGCGCCACGCGCGCTGGCGCTTGCCGCTGCCCCCGCGCTTGGGCAATCGATCCGGCGGCACGGGATCGGCGGGGGCATCGTGGTCGATTTCCCGGCCCTGTCGGACAAGGCGGATCGCAATGCCGTGGTCGAAGCGTTCGATGCGGCGATGCAGCTGCCGTGCGAGCGAACCGCGATCAACGGCTTCGGCCTGATGCAGATCGTCGCGCGTCGCCCGCGTGCATCGCTGATCGAGCTGCACGCCGTCGATCCTGTGCGCTGGAGCCTGCTGGG
>CEPQ01053693.1_pt1 | contig 11831 bp, 10 predicted proteins | sample 530411 | NCBI WGS metagenome assembly CEPQ01 (sample SAMEA2620039, study PRJEB7988) | marine metagenome | isolation source: saline water (ENVO:00002010), including
CCTGGGCGCCTGCCTGCGCGTGGCCGATGGTGCCGGCGCGCATGCCGTGATCGCCCCCAAGGATCGCGCCGTGGGCCTCAACGCCACGGCCATGAAAGTGTCCAGCGGTGCGTCCGATACCGTGCCCTACATCACCGTCACCAACCTGGCCCGCACCATGCGCGACCTGAAGGAGCGCGGCGTGTGGATCATCGGCACCACGGACGATGCCGAGAAGGGCCTCTACGAAGGCGACTTCACCGGTCCCACCGCACTGGTGATGGGCTCCGAAGGCGAAGGCATGCGCCGTCTCACCCGCGAGACCTGCGACGTGCTGGTCAACATCCCGATGTTCGGTTCGGTCGAGAGCCTCAACGTCTCCGTGGCTTCCGGCGTCTGTCTGTACGAGGCGCGACGCCAGCGCTTGCCCAAGTAAGTCCGGTCATCCCGCATGACACCATCGCCGGACTTCGCGTCCGGCGATTTTTTTTTGCCGTTCCATTGTTGGATCACTTCAATTTCACTTCAGTAGCCGTTTTCATTCAACGTTTCAGGAAACACACCATGTTCAGCCGACTCAGAGAAGACATCGCCAGCATCCGTGAGCGCGACCCTGCCGCGCGCAACAGCTGGGAGGTGCTGACCTGTTATCCGGGCCTGCATGCGGTGATCCTGCATCGCTGGGCCCAGGCTTGCTGGAAGGCCGAGTTGAAGTGGCTGGGACGCTTCATCTCGCAGCTGGGCCGTACCCTCACCGGCATCGAGATCCATCCCGGGGCCACCATCGGCCGCCGTGTCTTCATCGATCACGGCATGGGCGTGGTGATCGGCGAGACCGCCATCGTCGGTGACGATTCCACCATCTACCAGGGCGTGACCCTGGGCGGTACTTCGCTGGCCAAGGGCGCCAAGCGCCATCCGACACTGGGGCGCGGCGTCATCATCGGTGCCGGGGCCAAGGTGCTGGGCGGTTTTACGGTCGGGGACGGGGCCAAGGTCGGTTCCAATGCGGTGGTCACCAAGGAAGTGCCGCCCGGTGCCACCGCCGTGGGCAACCCGGCGCGCATCGTCGAGCGCAATGTCGCGCCAGCCGCGCGTGATCAGGCGGCAGCACGCCTGTTTGCGGCCTATGGCGTGATGCCCAATGGCGATGATCCGCTGTCCAAGGCGCTGCACGGACTCATCAACCAGGTGGCCGCGCAGGAGCAGCAACTGGAAGCCGTGCTGGCCGCCTTAGCCACTGCAGGTTTGGTGCGTGGCGATGAAGAGCTTCGAGATAGGTTTAATGCTGAGGAATTAAACAAGCTAATCGAATAACTTCCACTCAGGGCTTTGCCTTAGGACCTTGCTCGTTTAGGAGCTAGGCCAAAGTTAAAAACGGCTTTTCCAATTTCCATCCACAGCTCAAAATTTGCTGATTTCTTAGCGAGTTGGAAGCTGCGTTGCACAGAGTTTTCACGCAGGTACGCCAACACATGCTCCCCTATTCGGCTCCCCAAGGCAGGTATTGCAAGTTTTCCGCATTTATCGTCTCGGATGCAATCGAATTCTACGCATGTACAGTCGGCCAGATCTATCCCAATTTCCCTTGCTATTTCATTCCAAAATGGGCGGTCCGCTCCTCCGTTTGGTAGCCTGCGGATCCATCTCACGGTATTTCCAGTTTTGAGATTGGTGTATTTGGCCCAAGGTCTCTCTCCGGTTTTTGTAATCCGATTGTACTCATCCCAGTTGGGCCTTAGTTCCACCGGGACGGAGATATCTATTAGTTGGTGAGGCAGTACGTTCTCGAGCGTCTTGCCAGGGATTGAATTATGTTTTGCGATCCATCTTGCCTCAGATGCTTCTTCTTCACATCTGATACTGACGTTGCCGAATGGTGCCTGAGGGCTGGATTTATCGCTATCAGTTAGGCATAGAACCCATTCACGTGCCTCAGCAATAATGGCTTTGAGACAGTCTGGGGTGGTCGAGCCACCACCTCCTCTACATGACACCTTAAATGAAGTCCCTCCTTCTGAGATTAGTGCATAGTGTTTTGCAGCAAAATCATATAGATACGCATCAGTTAGATTCTCCGTGAGTAAAACCGTCGGACTGATGCCGTGCGTAAGCCGCTCTACCGGTAAAATCCATCGGTCTTCACGCTTACTTGTATATGTTTGTCTACAGCAGATTTCGACTCTAATCGGGATGGATTTAAGGAAGGCCGCCGACGTAGCGTAGTTACCCAAGCATTTTTCGATTATTGATTTGCTCTCTGCAGTCAAGCCGCTTATCGATGCTAAAAACTCTAACGTCTTTCTGCTTCCAAAAATAAAATGGTTGCCCCTCCATGTTTCAATAGCTGCAGACTCGACGGCCTGCCTAATAACAGGGTCATCAGAATTTCGCTCTAGAATTGAATCGTTGAATTCAATAATCATTCATACGCTCCAGCCGAGAAGAATCCGAACGGCCAGTTTTCTAAAACGCCATCGTCATCAAACGTTGCGCAGGTAATTTTCGCCGGTTGTGATGGTGACTCTTGTTCGAATAATAGGATTTGAACATCACTTGCCGGAATTTTTTTATCTGCGACTAACTCTCCTACTCTGTTTATCAAACTTGAGCTGTGAGTTTCAGCTATCACACTAATAGGTTGCTGGTTGGAGGATTTATTTACTTGCACAGCATTCACAAAGAGATCGGCTAAACGGGCTTGAAATGCGGGATGAAGGTGGAGCTCTGGTTGCTCAACAACTACGCAAGACTGAAGTTGGTTTGCCGGGCTTCTCCTGAATCTGTCGTTGGCCACTAACCATATCTGTGTTGCAATGGGAAGAACTTGGGATAATCCAAACCCTACGTCAGCAAGATTGATAGCATCATGGTCCGTTTGAGCATCTTCAAACTTAATCTTAAGCTCAATCTGAGCGCCTTCTTTTGCCGCCAGAACTTCAAAACCCAAAGAGTGTTTGAGCCAACGATTAAATGCACTGAAGTCCGCTCGATTCTGTAAATCATTTAGTAGGACTGCTAAATTTTCTCCACGGGGATCCATCTCGGAAATCGAAAGTTCTTGCGGCCGGTAAAATCGCTGAGCAGTGGCTCGAATCGGCCCTAAATATTTAACTGAAGATGCGAAACTATTTATTGCCTCATTTGCATTTAGTGCAATTTTCGGTAGTGCATCTAAAAACGCTAGCTCACGGCATACCTTTAATGCTGGGGAGTTTACGGTGAGCTGTCGTACAAAAGTCTGCCAAGAAGAAGATCCTGCTCTTCTAGTCCCACGTAGAATCTCTAATGTGCGTTCGGCCGAAGCCAACGGAATACGCTGTGCGATCTCCGCAATTTTTGTAGGACTTGTGTTCCCGTGAATTTGCCCTCTGATCCAGTTGGAAAGATTTCTCGTTAGCGGGCTAAAGTCTGCAAACCTTCTGTATTTTTGTTGTGTGCCGTCTATCTGTTCTTCAACGACCTGAGTGAACAGAATTTCAGGTAGATATTCGCCCTTGCTTACAATGGCACCTATGGTGATGCTTGGAGCCCATACTGCATTGCCACACGCTATCCGCTGAACGTTACCTACTTTATCGATATGAATTTCTGCCTTTAAATCGAGAAGATTGAACGTTATTTTCGAAGCGTAAGAACGGCCATCGTCTTCTCGAACACTTACTGAGGCGATCAAATTAATCGTCTCAGTCATTAGACTGTTTAGTGCAGAATAACGAAGCCTGCTTTGAATTCCAGTCGAGTTCAAGCCAACCTCGAACGAGAAGCATATTTCCTTCTCTTCGGCATTTCGTCGTAACGCTTGACTGAATGATCCGTAGTCTACGTACTGTCCCCACCAGAGAAACGGCGCATTTCGTTTTGCTTCGCTACTTTGTTTTAACAATGGAAAAATTCTAGCGAATGAGCTTTTTCCTGCACTATTTTTCCCGACCAAAAGGGTTATCGGCTTGATTTCAATTAGCCCTGTCTGCTCAAGACCGCGCAAATTTTGAACTCCGATTTTCTTTACGATTGGCATCAGGTTTCCTTGGCGAGCGCACGGTTTAGAGCGCAGAGAAGTTGCGTTATCTAACTTTTAATCCGCTATATTGCGTTAATTATTAATCAATTTTTGTCCCAGCTGCATCATATCGATGTAATTTGGAATCCGCCGTCAGGCTGATCCAGCCGCCACGCGGCGTTTCCACGTCGTATTCCCAATCCGGCAGCACATAGCGCAGCTTGCCGCCGTCCAGGCGATGCAGGGCAGGGCGGTGCGTATGGCCGTGGATCAGGACATCGGTACCGGTCTGCGCAAAGAGCGCATCGATCGCACCGGCATTGACGTCCATGATCGCCATGTCCTTGCTCTGGTTGGCATCCTGACTGTTCTTGCGGATGCCTTCGATGATGGCCTTGCGCTGCGCCAGCGGCATGGCCAGGAACTGCTGCTGGTAAGCCGGTTGCCGTACCTGGGCGCGGAACGCCATGTAGGCCTGGTCATCGGTGCATTGCGCATCGCCATGGGCCAGCGCCAGCGTGCGGCCGGCGGCGGTGATGACGTGCGGATCCTCCAGCAGGGTCAGTCCGGCGGCATCGGCAAATGCCTGTCCGACCAGGAAATCGCGGTTGCCAGCCATCCAGTACAGTTGCACGCCTTGCGCCTGTACAGTTCGCAGTGCGTCAGCAATCAGTTGGTTGTAGGGAGCAGTACGGTCGTCGTCACCGGCCCAGTACTCGAACACGTCACCCAGCAAGTACAGTTGCTGCGTCTGTACCGCATGGCGCTGCAGGAAGGACAGAAAAGCCTCGGTGGTACGGGGCAGGGCGGCTTGCAAATGGAGGTCGGAAACAAAAAGCGCAACCGTCGGTTGCGCTTTCTGCATGAACTGGAAATCAGTCATGGTCGGTGAAGTGAGCGGTCCGGGTCAGGCTCAGACCACTTCTGCTTTCTCGATCACCACATCTTCCGCAGGCACGTCGGCGAACATGCCGGCGCGGGTGGTCTTGACGCCCTTGATCTTGTCGACCACTTCAGTGCCTTCGACGACCTTGCCGAAGACGCAGTAGCCCCAGCCGTCCTGGCCCGGGTAGTCCAGGAAGCTGTTGTTCTTGACGTTGATGAAGAACTGCGCCGAGGCCGAGTGCGGAGCGGCGGTGCGGGCCATGGCCAGGGTGTAGGGCTCGTTCTTGAGGCCGTTCTTGGCTTCGTTCTCGATCGGCTCGCGGGTTTCCTTCTGCTTCATGCCGGGTTCGAAGCCGCCGCCCTGGATCATGAAACCGTCGATGACGCGATGGAAGATGGTGCCGTTGTAATGGCCGGCGTTGACGTAGGCCAGGAAGTTCTCAACGGTCTTGGGGGCCTTCTCGGCATCCAGTTCGATCTTGATCGTGCCGTGGTTGGTGGTGAGCAGAACTGCCATGATGAATCCTTTGCTTGTGGGGGAATGAAAAAAAACCGGCGGGCGACTTGGGCCCGCCTTGGCTGCGTGACGGCAGGCCGGCCTTACTTGACCAGGGTGGCCGATTCGATCACCACCGGCGTGGCCGGCACGTCGCCGGCACCGGTGCGCACTTGCTTGATCTTGTCGACCACGTCGGTGCCAGCGATGACCTTGCCGAAGACGGCGTAGCCCCAGCCGTCCTGGCCGGGGTAGTTCAGGAAGCGGTTGTCCGCCACGTTGATGAAGAACTGGGCCGTTGCCGAATGCGGTGCCGACGTGCGCGCCATCGCCACAGTATAAACCTCGTTCTTCAAACCGTTATTGGCCTCGTTCTTGATGGGCGCCTCGGTGGCCTTCTCGCGCATGTTCTGGTCATAGCCGCCGCCCTGGATCATGAAGCCGTTGATGACGCGGTGGAAGACGGTGCCGTTGTACTGGCCCTTCTTGACGTATTTCAGGAAATTGTCGACCGAGACCGGAGCCTTTTCAGGATTCAGTTCCAGGGTGATGTTACCCATGCTGGTCTTGAGCAGTACGCGCGGGGCGTCGGCCGCCAGGGCGGGGGCGGCCAGCGTGGCCGACAGAGAGAGTGCTGCAGCCATGCGCAGCAGATGACGACGGGAGAGGATCATGCGTTGCCTTCGTAAATGATTTTCCATTGCGATCCTTCACGCACCCAGTACTGGCGCTTGCGGATCGCGTTCTTGCTCTTGCCGACCGCACTTTCCTGAGTGAAAGTGCTGACGATCATGTCTTCCGGTGTGCCGGGGTAGCGGAACAGGCTGACATCGCGCAGTTTGACACTGGTATAGCGCGCGCCGTTCAGGCTCTTCTGCTGGCGGCCGAACCAGGTGGCCAGGTTCTCGCCCTGGGCCGAGCGGAATTCCGGCGAGTAATACGACAGCACCTTGTCGGCATCCGCATTCTCCAGTGACTGGCCCCATTGCTCCAGCATGGCCGAGGCGGCGTCGCGCTGTTTGGCCCATTCGCTCTTGTCGACGAACTGCACGTGCTGGCTGATCACCACTACGGTCTTGCCGACTTCGGCGGTGGAATACAGGCTCTGCAGGTCCGGATTGGCCAGCACCACGCAGCCGTCCGAGGACAGGGGTGGGCGGCTGAAGTTGTCAGAGGGCGTGCCGTGCAGCCAGATACCGTAGCCGCTGCGGCCATTGCGCTTGTCCCACTCATTGGGATAGGACAGCGGCAGCGCGCCCGTGCCATAGAAATCGGGCAGCTTGGGGCCGGGGATGCGGTTGTTGACGTAATACACGCCGATGGGCGTGCGCTGGTCGCCCGACTTGGTCTTGTTGGCACCGAAGCGGCCTTGCGAGACGTAGTAGTCGGTCATGTATTTCAGTTCGCCGCCCTGGTTCTCGTAGACGTACAGACGCGAGCGCGTGGTATCGACCACCAGCACGTTCTTCTGGTCCTCGCCCACTTGCAGCACGGCCTTGGGGATCAGCTTGGGGTCCGGTTTTTCCTGCAGGGAACGGATGCGCACCATGGCTTCGTCGCGCAATTCCTTGAGCTTGTCGCCGGGACCATCGGCCATCGCGCCGAAGTTGCGCACCGGGCGGGCATGCATCAGCAGCAGGTCGCCGCGCACCAGGTGGCCGAGGCGGAAGGTCGGATAGGCCGCCACCAGGGCGTCGGCCTTGGCCTGGGCTTCGCGCAGGCGGTTGGCGCCGAGGTCCTTGTAGATATCAATGAGCAGGGCTTCCGGATCCGGCTTGGCAGCGGGTGCGCCGGCCGTATTGCCTTGCGGCGGAATGGAAGAAGAGGATGCCTCGCTGCCCATCGCAGGCAGACCCGCCAGGCACAACATCAGCAGGCGTCCCAGCATGCGCGCGGGACGCCCTTGCAAAGCGCTAGCCACCAATTACCCTCCCGATCGTTCCTGTTTGATCAGCCATCGATTGCCCTGTTTGACGAAGATCAGGGTCTTGCGGCTGTCCACCGTCAGCCGATCCGAATTATATATCTGGCGATAGCGCACGGTCGCGATGTTGCCATTGATGCTCACCGTGGCATTGCTGACCTTGACACTGATGCGGCCCTTGTCCTCGATGCGGGCGCGGCGCTCTTCGGCCCATTCCTTGCGGGAGGCGCCACGGGGCGTCTCGAAGTCGCTGGCGTAATGACCCAGGTAGCTGCGCACGTCCTTGTCGCTCCAGGCCTTGGCCCAGCCATTCAATGCTGCCAGCACGACCACCTTGTCCTGTTCGGCGCTGGCCTCGGCCTTGGCCTTTTCCTTGTCGGCACGGGCCTTGTCGGCCTTGGCCTTCTCGGCAGCGGCCAGTTTCTCGGCCTTGGCCTTTTCTGCGGCGGCCAGTTTCTCCGCCTTGGCCTTCTCGGCCGCAGCCAGCTTGTCGGCTTGTGCCTTCTCGGCGGCAGCCTGGGCGGCCTTGTCCTTCTCGGCGCGGGCGGCTTGTTCGCGGGCCAGTTTGTCGGCTTGTTCCTTGTCCTTCTGCGCCTGCAGTTCCTTCTGCTTCTGCTCGGCGGCAGCCTTGTCGGCGGCGGCCTTCTGGGCGCGCGCCTGTTCGGCGGCCAGTTGCTCGGCGCGTGCCTTCTCGGCCTTGGCGCGGTCGGCGGCGGCCCGGTCTGCTGCGGCCTTCTCGGCGGTGGCCTTGTCTGCGGCGGCCTTGTCGGCAGCGGCCTTGTCGGCAGCGGCTTTCTCGGCGGCCGCCTTGTCGGCTGCGGCTTTTTCCTTCTCGCTGGTGGCCTTGGAGATGGCTGTCTTCTCCGCTTCGGCCTTGTCGGCGGCGGCCTGCTGCGCCAGTTTCTCGGCCGCCAGGGCACGATTGCGTTCCTGCTGTTCGGCCGCTGCCGCTTCGGCCTTGGCCTTGGCGTCGCGCTGGGCCGATGCGGCAGACGCCAGGCGCGGCACCGTGCCACCGGTGGTGTTGCCGTTGAGCGAGCGCAGCAAGGTCAGCTTGGGCTGCGGCACGTTGGCACCCGGATCGATCTGCAGCGCCTTGTCATAAGCCTGGCTGGCCAGCTTGGCATAGACGTCGCCCAGGTTTTCCAGTGCCGTGGCATAGGTGGGATTGGTGCGCATGGCCATGTCCAGCGCCGCGCGCGCCTTGTCGTACTGGCCGTCGGCCGCATACAGCACGGCCAGGTTGTTGTACGGCTCGGGCAGGTCGGGGAAGTCTTCGGTCAACTTGCTGAACACAGCGATGGCCTCGGCAGAACGGTTTTGTTCTGCTAAGATCAGCCCCTTCGTGAAACGCAGTTGCGCATCGCGCGGGTGTTTCGCCAGCACGGCATCGGTCTTGGTCAGTGCATCGGCATACTGTCCGGCCCGCATCAGCTTGTTGATGTCAGACATTTCGCTGGCATGCGCAAGCGTGGCGGGCACCCCGAACAGGGCAGCCACCAGGCTGGACAACACTGCCGTCTTGTGGGCAGTCTTGCTGATCAAACCGCGCAAACCATGAATGGATGTCTGTTCTTGTGATTCTGGGGCCATGGTTTTATCGATGCTATACTCGAAGAAATTCGAAGAAAGCTGGCATTTTATATCAAACAAGTAAGACAAAAAGAGGTTTGGCTACCGTGACCCGTTCATGTTGCAACTGCTGCTAGAACAATGAAACCCGGCAGGGGCCTGCCAGCGCCACGCTTGTTCACGGTGCCGGCCCCAGGTAGTGCATGAACCCGTCGCCCACAGCGGCAACGCCAACCCCAGAATTCCCATCCCATGAGCGAGCTCAAGATTTACAACACGCTGGCGCGTGATAAGCAGACCTTTACCCCGATCGAACCCGGCAAGGTGCGCTTGTACGTGTGCGGCATGACCGTGTATGACTATTGCCATATCGGCCATGCGCGCGTGCTGGTGGTGTTCGACATGGTGCAGCGCTGGCTGCGCGCCTCCGGCTATGCCGTGACCTATGTGCGCAACATCACCGACATCGACGACAAGATCATCCATCGTGCCGCCGAGAACGGCGAGACCATCGCCCAGCTGACCAATCGCTTCATCGATGCCATGAACGAGGATGCCGCCGCCCTGGGCGTGCAGCGTCCCGATCATGAACCGCGTGCGACCAAGTACGTGCCCAAGATGCTGGACCTGATCGGCAAGCTGGAAAAGAACGGCCTGGCCTACAAGGCCAGCGATGGCGACGTCAATTACTCCGTGCGCGATTTCCCTGGCTACGGCAAGCTCTCCGGCAAGTCGCTGGACGACCTGCGCGCCGGCGAGCGGGTGGATGTGAACACCGGCAAGCGCGATCCGCTGGACTTCGTGCTCTGGAAGGCGGCCAAGCCCAGCGAGCCGGACGAAGCCAAGTGGGACTCGCCCTGGGGCTGCGGCCGTCCGGGCTGGCACATCGAGTGCTCGGCCATGTCCAGCGACCTGCTGGGCGACCATTTCGACATCCACGGCGGTGGCCAGGATCTTCAGTTCCCGCACCATGAAAATGAAATCGCCCAGTCCGAAGGCGCGCACCAGCACACCTTCGTGAATTACTGGATGCACAACGGCTTCGTGCGCATCGACAACGAGAAGATGTCCAAGTCCCTGGGCAACTTCTTTACGATTCGCGACGTGCTCAAGAAGTACGACCCGGAAGTGTTGCGTTTCTTCATCTTGCGCGCCCACTACCGCAGCCCGCTGAACTACTCGGACGCGCATCTGGACGATGCCCGCCAGGCGCTCACCCGCCTGTACACGGCCTTGAAGGATGTGCCGCCGGAAGCCGGCGCTCTGGTGGCCGATGAAGCGCATGCACAAAGGTTCACAGAGGCCCTGGACGATGACTTCAACACGCCGGTCGCGATCTCGGTGCTGTTCGAACTGGCCAATGAGGTCAACCGTGACCGTTCGCCGGCGCAGGCGCGCCAGTTGAAGGCGCTGGCCGGTATCCTCGGCCTGCTGCAGCGCGAGCCGGCCGAGTACCTCAAGGGCGGCGTGGCAGCGGCAGACGGTCTGGGCGAAGCCGAGATCGAAGCCTTGATCGAAGCGCGCAAGGCAGCCAAGGCGGGCAAGAACTTCGCTGAAGCCGACCGCCTGCGTGCCGAGCTGACTGCAGCCGGCATCATTCTGGAAGACAAACCGGGCGGCCTGACCGAGTGGCGGAGAGCTTGATTTGAATACCAACCGAAAAGCCAGCGAGGCCGATCCCAGCCTGATCGTGCCGGCCTACTGGGAAGAGGCCAAGGCCGAGCTGATGAAGCGTGACCGCATCATGCGCAAGATCATCCCGCAGTTCGGGGATCTGCAACTGACGGTGCGCGGCGACGCCTTCACCACGCTGGCGCGTTCGGTGATCGGCCAGCAAATCTCGACCAAGGCCGCCAATGCGGTCTGGCAGCGCTTCCTGGAAGCCTGTCCGCGTTGCACGCCGGGCCAGGTGATGCGCACCGGTCCGGAAGGGCTGGCGGCGTGCGGCCTGTCCAAGCGCAAGGCCGAATACATCCTAGATCTGGCGGCCCACTTCAAGGCCAAGACGGTACATCCCGACAAATGGGCGGAGATGGAAGACGAAGCCGTCATTGCCGAGATGATCCAGATCCGCGGGATTGGCCGCTGGACAGCCGAGATGTTTTTGATATTTAATCTGCTGCGCCCGAACGTGCTGCCGCTGGATGACCTGGGATTGCTCAAGGGCATCAGCATCAGCTATTTCTCGGGCGAGCCCGTCTCGCGCAGCGATGCGCGGGAAGTCGCCGCGAACTGGGAACCGTGGCGCACCGTGGCGACCTGGTACCTGTGGCGCAGCCTGGATCCGCTGCCGTCCGATTATTGATCCAAGAGGAAGAGGGTGCGTCCGGCGCTGCTGCGCCGGGGCCGTGCTGGTGTATACTCCGCACCTCCCAAGATTTGAAGGCAAACCGATGCAACCGGGGATCATCGCGCCGCAACCCGCTCCGGGCCGGCATTGTCAGCGATTCTCGCCACATCATCGGACTTGTTGAAAAAGGAACACAATGAGTAAATCGACAACGACTTTTCTGGGCTTCGAGCAGGCCATCGCCGAGCTGGATGCCAAGATTGAAGAGTTGCGTTTTGTACAGGATGACTCGGCCGTCGACATCTCCGAAGAGATCGAGCGCCTGGTCAAGAAGAGCCAGCAGCTGACCAAGGACATCTACGCCAAGCTCACGCCCTGGCAGGTCTCGCAGATTGCGCGCCATCCGCAGCGTCCCTACACCATGGACTACGTGCGCGAGATCTTCACTGATTTCCACGAACTGCACGGCGACCGCACCTTTGCGGACGACCAGTCCATCGTCGGCGGCCTGGCCCGTTTCAACGGCCAGGCGTGCATGGTGATCGGGCACCAGAAGGGGCGCGACACCAAGGAACGCGCCATGCGCAACTTCGGCATGCCCAAGCCGGAAGGCTATCGCAAGGCGATGCGCCTGATGAAGGTGGCCGAGAAGTTTGGTTTGCCGATTTTTACCTTTGTCGAT
>CEPQ01052699.1_pt1 | contig 11775 bp, 8 predicted proteins | sample 530411 | NCBI WGS metagenome assembly CEPQ01 (sample SAMEA2620039, study PRJEB7988) | marine metagenome | isolation source: saline water (ENVO:00002010), including
AATTCCCACTTGATGTGAGCGCCACGCACGAGGCAGGCAGCACGCGCGAGCGTACTCCTCGCGCACCCGCCACCGTTCCCGCCCAAGCGCTGCCGGATGCGGGCAAGACGGCTGACCTGCGTGCTCCCGCCGTCGACGTGAACTTGCCGGCCAATGCCTTGTACCAGGTCAATCAGAGCAGCGTGGCCGCACCACTGGTGCAGACCGATCCGCGCTTCATCGGTCAGCGCAACTGGCTGTCGTCCGACTTCCTGGTGCGTGCGTATCAGGACCGCTTCGGTCCTGCGCCGGGTTACCAGCGTTTCGGTGATGGCTTCTACGAGCAACAGCTGATCCAGCGGCAGATCCAGGAAGCCACCGGCCAGCGCTATCTGAACGGCTTCAGCAACAACGAGGCGCAATACCTGGCGCTGATGCAAGCCGGGCTGCAGCAGGCGCAGGTCCAGCGCTATGCGTTGGGCATCGCACTCTCCGAAGCACAGATCGCCCAGCTTAAAACGGACATCGTCTGGCTGGTACAGCGGAGGGCGACGCTGGCCGATGGCCGTGAGCAGGAAGTGCTGGTGCCGCAGGTCTATCTGCAGCCGTCGAGCCTGCGGGTGAGTGGTCGCCAGACCCTGATCGCCGGCAATGAAGTCGCCTTCCAGACCGTGCAGGACATCCTCAATCGCGGCGGCACCATCGCCGCGCGAACGGGGGTGACGCTGCGCGCGGACAACGTCAGCAATCTCGGCGGGCGTATTGAGGGCGGCTCGGTTCGCCTCCTGGCGCAGAGTGATATCGAGAATGCCGGTGGCGTCATCGATGCCAACGACAAGCTGGTGCTGAGTGCGGGCCGGGATGTCGTGCTTCGCAGTACCAGCGTCACGACTGCCAATGCCATCACCACGGGACGCAATATCGATCAGGTGGCCAGCGTGAGTGGCAAGGACGTGGTGCTGCTTGCTGGCCGCGACCTGCAGGCCGATGCGGCCGTCATTGCCGCCTCGGGTGACGCCGTGTTGGCGGCGGGCCGGGATGTGCGTCTTGGTGTCGTGCAGGAATATTTCCGGCAGGAGATCCGCTGGGCCGATGACAAGGGCGGCAGCAACTGGGTCAGCAGGCTGACCGGTCCGAATCTGGTGGACCGTGCCAATGGTGCGCACGGCACCAGCGAGGTGGGCATCAATCGCGCCGTGGTGACCGGCAACAAGGAGGTCGCCACGCAGGTCAGCGGCAACAGCATCCGCATCCAGGCGGGGCAGGATGTGACGAGCAAGGGCGCGCAGGTGGTGGCGGAGAACGCGCTGCAAGTCGAGGCCGGGCGTGACATTGGTATCGGCACCGCCAACGTCTCTGCCAGCGCACGCGACCAGGGGCAGCGCAGCAGCAGCGGAATCCTGACGGCCAGGACGGTGCGCACCGATGACGCCAGCAGCACCAGCCGCGAGGCCGGCAGTACCTTCTCCGGCGAGACGGTGCTGGTGCGCTCGGGCAACGATGTGAATGTCAAAGGTAGCCAGGTCGTTTCGACGCAGGGCACGACCATTGTGGCGGGCCATGAAGTGAACATTGTTGCCGCAAGCGAGAGCAGCAGCCAGCGCAACTTCCGGCAGGAGACCACCAGTGGCGTGATGGGGGCGGGCATCGGCGTGACCGTGGGCAGCCGCATGCAGAGCCGCGATGTGGATGGGCAGTCACAGACGGCATCTGCTTCCACGGTGGGGAGCGTGACGGGCGATGTCAGCATCGTCGCGGGTAATCGCTATACGCAGGTCGGCAGTGATGTGTTGGCACCGGGTGGCGATATCGACATCGTGGCCCGGACGGTCAGCATTCTTGCTGCCCAGCAGAGCAGCCACACCGTGACCGAGGACAAGTTCCGCCAGCAAGGCGTGACGGTGGCGGTAACCAGTCCTGTGTTGTCGGCGGTGCAGACGGTGCAGCAGATGGCGGAGGCAGCCAGCAAGACAAGGGACCGGCGCACGCAAGCCCTGGCCGCAGCCACAGCAGGCTTGGCGGCATCCAATGCGGCGGACGCCGTCATCGCGGGCCAGGGCAAGACGATCAATGACAAGCCCAATCAGATTGCGACGGGGCCGACAGATCCTGCCACCGGGAAGACGCCGGCCCGCGATGCCAATGCCGCCGACAAGGCCGGCGGCATCAACCTGGCCTTCAGCCTGGGCGCGAGCAGCAGCCAAGGCAGATCGGAGCAGATTAACCAGACGGTGCGCGGCTCAAGCGTATCGGCAGGCGGAAGCCTCGCTATCACTGCCAATGGCGAGGGTGGTGACGGCAACATCCTCGTCCAGGGCAGTGACATCAAGGCGGGCGTGGACGCTACGCTGAAGGCTGCCAATGAGGTCCGGCTGATGGCAGCGCAGGAGACATCGGAGCAACACAGCCGCAACAGCGGTGCGTCGGGATCGGTCGGATTTTCCATTGGGACTGACGGCTTGCTCTTCACGGCAAGCGCCTCCGGCAATCGTGGCAAGGGCGATGGCGAAGAGGTCAGGCAGGTCAACTCTCACGTCGATGCAGGTAACAAGCTCAGTGTCGCCTCGGGCAGCGATACGACCATCAGCGGTGCGGTCTTGCGGGCACGGCAGGTGGAATTTGACGTGGGCACGAGTGGCCAGGGCAACCTGAATATCGCCAGCCAGCAGGACACCAGCACTTACCAGAGCCGCCAGCAAAGCCTGGGCGGCAGTGTCTCGGTGGGCATGGGGAAGATGGGTGGCAGCGCCAGCTACAGCCAGTCGAAGGTCAACAGCGACTATGCCAGCGTCATCGAACAGTCAGGGGTCAAGGCCGGTGATGGTGGCTTCCAGGTCAATGTGCGCGGCAATACGGACCTGAAGGGTGGCTTGATTGCCAGCAGCGAACAGGCCGCTGCGGAGAACAAGAACCGCGTGACCACGAGGACCCTGACCCAGAGTGACATCGAAAATCGCGCGAGTTATGAAGCGCAGAGCATCGGCATCAGTGGCGGCTACAGCACGGGCAAGGATGGCGGTTTGTCTGCGCTGCCACCGCTGGTCGTTGGTGCCAGTGAAAGTGCATCAAGCACGACCCGCAGCGGAATCAGCGGCGGCGTCATCAGGATCACAGATGAGAAGCAGCAGCAGGCGCTGACGGGCAAGACGGCAGAGCAGACCGTGGCCTCGGTGAATCGGGAGGTAAGCAGCAGCAAGGAGGGGAGCAATGCGCTCAAGCCGATCTTTGACAAGGAGGAGATAGAGAATCGGACGGCCATTGCGGGGGCCTTTACGCGGGAGTTGGGAAGCTTCCTGAACAACCGGGCGAAGGAGGCGGATGAGGCCAAGCGCAAGTTGGACGATGCGATAGCGGAGGAGCGGAGCAAGCCGCTTGAGCAACGTGACGAAGTCAGATTGCGGGGCCTGACGGAGCAGTATCTCGATGCCGAAAAGTGGTCTTCGGGCGGTACGTATCGTCGGTATGCGACGGCGATTGCAGGTGCGGTGACAGGCAATCTGAGTGCATCTTCATCGCAGTTCATCCAGGCGGCGGCCATCAATTATCTGCAAGGGCTGGGCGCAGAACAGGTCAAGAGGATCGCTGACGACCTGCAGAGTGAGGCCGCCCGATCCGCCTTGCAGGGCATCCTGGGATGCGCTGGTGCCATGGCCAAGGAGGCAGCGTGTGCCGCAGGTGCGCTAGGCGCATCGGCGGGTACCGTCATCAACGCGCTGCTGCAGTCCGCGGACCGGCCGGGCAGTCAGGAGAAGGAGTCGCGCACGAATCTGGTGACCAGCATCGTGGCTGGGATTGCGACGGCTGCCGGAAGCAAAGCGAATCCGACGGCCACGCTCGCCGCCCAGCTGGAGGCAGAAAACAATGCCTTGGGGGTGAGCTACTCCAAACAATTCCTGAACAAGATCAGGGCTTGCGACGCATCGCAGGGGGCGTGCTTTTCCGAGCTGAAGGAAGACGCTGCGAAGCAAAGAAAATTGTTTACGGAGCAGTTGGAGAAGGGGTGCAGCGGAGCGGCGGCGACTCCCTATGCCTGTGAGGCGGTGATGAGCTCGGGGCAGGCTGCGCTCAGTGATCTTGCTCATGCGCTGTACTTCGCGAAGACGGGGGATCAAAAAGCGTACGTCAAGGCGCTGATTGTCGAACAGACCTTGGATATGGATCGGCAATATCCCAATCTGGCGGCGTTGGGGGAGAGGGCTGGTTTTCTGGATCAGCTGGCTTTGCAATTGCAGCAGATGTGGGCGGATGTTGGGCCTGCAGGTGTCGGACTGAGTGGTTCTGGGCAATCGGCAGTCGCCAATATCAAGAGGGCTCGTGGAAATGACAGCAGCAGAGGTCCCCACCAGACCGAAAGGAAGCTGCCGGAGCCATACTTCAAAGACACTAAAGAAGCAGCAGCGGCGGCACACGAATTAGGATTCGTGAAAATAAGTGAGGCAGTAAATAGACAAGCCGTTTTTAGAAAGGGAAAGCTCTACATTACGAGAGACGTGGACGGGCACATTGGCGGTGCGTGGAAGATGGCAACTTCAGTTAGAAATCTCCAAAGTAAGCAGACGCGCCTAGGTACTTACGATAGCAAGTTGAATAGGATTGGTGACTAAAATGGGACAACGGTATAAAAATTTATTTCGCAACCTCCCTGGCAATGACAGTTGGGAAGGAAGCTTTTACGAGAGGCTCGTCGAGTATGGGATATGGGATGAGCAAGAGTTTTGGAAATTTCATAAGGATCTCATAGACATAGCGAAACTGATGAAGCACCGAAAAGTAGAGTGGGATATCGCAACGGCCGTTGTTCGTCTGTACGTAAAGATTGCATCTCTTATTTCTTCGCACTTCAATGCCAATGATATTTTCAAGATACAAAATCTTTCTGATTCCGAGATTTTGGAATTCTATGAGCGGTTGGACTTGGCTGTGGTCGGCGCATTTTCGGGCGAGATTTTGGACGAGAGTCGCTTTGATCTTAGAAATCCATTTATTGATGGATAAGAAGGGGAAATAGATGGATATCTGCAGCGCGAATTTGTACCGAAATCTCCCTGGCAGCCAAGATTGGGAGGGTAGCTTTTACGAAAGACTGGTTGAGTACGGTGTTTGGGATGACGCTGAATTCTGGAAGCTTCATTCCGATCTCATTCATATTGCTCAGGCGATTGATAGTGACACCATTGAAAGAGAGATCGCATTAGCCGTTATGCGTCTGTATATCAAAATTTCTTCGCTCATCTCGGCTCACTTTCGTCCGAACGATATCTATAGCATTGAGGACCTTAGTGAACTTCAAATTTCGGCGCGCAAAGAAAGACTAGACCTGGCGGTCATTGGAGTCTTTTCCGGCGAGATATTGGGCGAAGAACGGTTTGATCTGAGAAACCCACTGCTGTGACCATTGCTGATCTCAGAAGAGGATCTTCTTGAAGTGTTCGACAAACGGAGAAATTTAAATCTTTTCTTAATTTGGATGGAACACGCAATGAGGATAAGACAAATGCTGCCAAAACGCAGAGGAGAAGACTGAGATGATAGATATACGCAGAATGGATTTGATTAAAGAAGTATTTCAGGACTTGTCCAAAAATCGGCAACTGCTGCGGATGGAAATAAATGATGACAATGATGGCAATGAAAGATCGATCGTGTATCTCAACTACGATTTTTCGCTGAGCGAGAAGCTGAAAATTGAACTGTCGAACCTAATTCACTATTTTCAAATGTATCGACGTGCTCTTGGCGAACACGATCGATTGGCGGCCTTATTCATGATCACCTGCGCTGGCGATCTGGCCCGGACGCTCTCGGATGTGTTCGGTGGTATTGAGGACGCTATTGATAAAGTGATGTACAGGGATCTGAGGTTCTCTTGGCCATCTGTGCCCGAGGGATACAAGATTCCCCAGCCATTGCTGGTGGCCGCCAAGGAAAAATTGAAGTGTATGGCGGATTTTGGCAGTGCGGCCGATCACGACGTACTGATGTTCTGGGAAAGCTCAGGAGGAAAACTTGAGGTGGTGAAAAAAGATAGCGTCGATGTCATTCGTAAGACATTTATTGAATCGGCCGAAAGCATCGGTGTATCGAGAAAGGAAATGAATGAAAGTATGGATGAGAATAATCATTTCGAATGGTGTATTGACTATCGGCGCTGCCTGGGAGCGCAGCTGGAGGTAGATCTTGATGAACTTCTTCTCTTCCTTGAAGCTCATCGGATCGCGATCCAGCAGAACGATCAGTTGGCGGCGTACATAGCGCTCCTTTATTGTGGAATCCATGTCCAGAACGTTTCCGGCTTTTTTCTAAACATTAAGGACGAGGTTGATAGGGTCGCTGTTCTTGATAAAAGATTTTCGTGGCCTTGCATACCAGACGGCTACGAACTTCCTAAACATTTTGGTTTGTCACCCCATTCTTGATAGGCAGGATTTTCTCCGCGTATTTTTTCAACTGAAAAAGAGCATCTGTGGCTATCGTTCAGTTCTGAATTGCTCGCAACCAAAATGAACACCATCATAAATTTAGATATCGTCCAGACTATTTTTTTGTCACTAGTTCAATCCGTTGGTTTGACTAAAGACGAGATCATGTCAGAGAGAGACGAGAACGCACAATATTGCTGGTTCATCGACCAGGATGTATCAATGAATTCAACTTTCTGTCAGGACTTGCGAGCGCTAGTCTCTTTGGTTGAATTCTTCAACAGATCAAGGGTTTTCGGTGATGATGTGACTGCCTGTTGCGCGCTGATGCGGGCGGGCTTTGATGCGCTTAGATTGTCTAGTCTCTTCAAAGATATATGTAGCGATGTTGATAAGGTTTTATGCAGAGATAAAAGATTCTCTTGGCCATCCCTCCCGGAGGGATACCAGATACCTCAGCATTTTGTGACCGCTGGCGCTGATGCAATGAAGCGCCTGAATTGCCTTGATGAAGCGACTGGCCGCGACGGACTGATGCTCTGGAAAAGCGCAACAAGAGAAATTGAAGTGATGGAAAAGGATCGCATCGATGCAATCATGAAGACGCTTATCGAAATGGCTGAAGGCATAGGGGTCACGCGAGAAGAAATGGATAAAGCGAAGGATGAAAATGATCATTTCGAATGGCGTATTGACTACAACTCCTCACTGGGTGAGCGTCTGGAGCGATATCTTGACCAGCTCTTGCTCAGCGTAGAGGTCCACCGTATTGCTACTCACAGGAGTGACCAGCTGGCCGCTTACCAGGCCCTCAAAGATGTTGGAACTCATGCCCGATCGATATCGGAGTTATTCGGAGATATCAAGGCTGATGCGCATAAGGTCAGCATTTTCGATAAAAGATTTGCTTGGCCAGATATCCCTGATGACTACAGATTTCCAGAACATCTGGTGACGAGCCGCTAACGCCCCAACATAAACTCGAAAGCGACACATGGAAAAGTCCCAATGTTTCGGACTTTGGAAAGAGCACTGCGGAGAGGAATTTCCATCGCTGCGAGAAGTGCCACACGACATTCTCTCGTCGTCCGATGCGATGAAGGTAGCGGACTATCTTGATGGCTGCCCCGTCTGGATTGCTTCCCCGGGAATGGTCATGTCCTGCGTGAATTCAGACGAGGTGGCAGGTACCCTGTCTCTGAGGACGAACGGAAAATGGGCGTGGCAAGACACGATGGCCCATTACGTGCGCCGCTTGCGCATCAGTCCGCCCATCCAATTTTTATACGATATCAAGAACGGGCACGCTGCTATCCCATTGGAAAGTGAATTAGAGATCCACGCGATGCACTTCCCGGATTTTTGAATGCTTATGCTGGAACAACGAGGCGCAGCAAGACCAGCGCCCCGTCTCACCCCACCCGCTTAGCCGCCAACGCATTCCCCACCCTGCTCACCGACTTGCGCCCCAGCTGCTGCGAGATGAACTGTCCTGCCTCGGCCACCGCATCCAGATCGATCCCGGTCTCGATCCCGAGCCCGTTCATCATGTACAGCACATCCTCGGTCGCCACATTCCCGGTCGCGCCCTTGGCATACGGGCATCCCCCCAGCCCCGCCACCGACGCGTGATAGATGCTGATGCCCGTCTGCAGACTGGCATAGATATTGGCCAGCGCCTGCCCATAGGTATCGTGGAAGTGACCCGACAAGCCTTCGATATGGAATTCACGGATCGCCGTCTCCATCACCGGCCGCACCTTGCCCGGCGTGGCCACGCCGATGGTGTCGGCGATGTCGATCTCGTCACAGCCCAGCTCGCGGAAACGCCGCACCACGTCGGCCACCGCATCCAGCGGGACTTCCCCCTGGTACGGACAGCCGAACGCGCAACTCACCGCCGCACGCAGGCGCTTGCGGTGGTCCTTGGCGGCCTTGGCCACTTCGGCAAAACGTTCGATGGATTCGGCAATGGAGCAATTGATGTTCTTCTGCGAGAAGGCCTCCGAGGCCGCCCCGAAAATCACCACCTCATCCACCCCCGCCTCCAGCGCCGCCTCGAAGCCCTTCATGTTGGGCACCAGCGCGGAATACACCACGCCCGGCTTGCGGGTGATGCCGTGCATCACCTCGCTGGAAGTGGCCATCTGCGGCACCCACTTGGGCGAGACGAAAGAAGCCGCCTCCACATTCGGAAACCCCGCCGCCGAAAGCCGGTTGACCAGCTCGATCTTGACCTCGGCGGAAATGGTTTCCTTCTCGTTCTGCAAACCGTCGCGCGGTCCGACTTCAACGATCTTCACTTTCTTGGGCAGGCTCATCATGCGGGTCTCCGTTGGGGTTGTTGTAATGCGTGGATGGCTGTCGAACAGTTCAGCTGGCCGCCGGCGCGGCATCGAGCCGCACATCGGCCACCGTGCCGCCGGTCATCTTCTCCAGCTGCGCGGCCGTGAGGTTGAAGACGGCATGCGGATGGCCGGCCGCCGCCCAGACACTGTCAAAGTTGAACAGGTCTTGATCGATCAGCATCACCGGCTTGACTACGTGACCGATGGGGCAGACGCCGCCGATGGCATAACCGGTCGTGTCCCGCACGAACCTGGCGTCGGCCTTGCCGAGCGGACCGGTCAGGGCGGTGACCTTGGCTTCGTCCACCCGGTTGGCACCGCTGGCAATGACCAGCACCGGCGCACCGTCAGCTACGCGCCGGAAGATGATGGACTTGGCAATCTCGGCCACGCTGCAGCCCACGGCCGCAGCCGCTTCGGCAGAGGTGCGGCCGGTCGAGGGCAGCATCGTGACCGGTTTGTCATGGCCCATCGCCGCCAGCAGGTCGGCAACACGTTGGGCGGAAGAGGGCAGGGCGGCAGCAGGTTCGTTCATGGCGTTCATGGCGTTTGACTAGGAGGCGCAAGGCCGGCAGCAGGACAAGCCTGAAATGATAACAGCACCCCCGCTCCCTCTGCCGCGCAGGCCCGCATTCAGCGATCCAGCAGGAACACGCCATCGCTGGCGGCGGCGCCCGCCTTCTGCAGTTGCGCTACGCACCAGTCGGCCAGGGCCGCATCGTTCATCTGCAGGAAGCGCGCATTGGTGATGCGCAACAAGGGGATCTCCCGCATCATCGCCGGCAAGTCCGCCAGTGCAATGCGGCCACGTTCGAGCAGCAGGAATTTCACCAGGACCTTGATGCCATTGTGCGCATTGCGCAGCGGATCGGCCTGCAGATAATCCAGCCGCGAGAAGGCCTTTTCCAGCGCATCGTCCACCTCCGTGAAAGGCGCGCCATGGCCGGGAATCACGATGCGCACATCGAGGCTGCGGATCAGCTCCAGCGTGGCGCGCGCCTCCTCGAAACCGGATTCGCCATCCAGCTCCGGGAAGATGATCCCGAAGCCATTGCGCCACAAGGCATCCGCCGAGATCAGCACACCCTCCTGCGCGCAATACAGCAGCAGCGCATGCGGGTCATGGCCGGGCGCGGCCAGGGCGGTCCAGTCGAGATCACCCAGGCGCAGCACGTCGCCGCTGCGGATCACCTGATCGTGCGTAAAGCGTGGACAGCGCTGGCCGGTGGCGCGGTAGCTCAGGGCGTCTTCGTCCCAGCGGCGGACCTTGGCATCCTCGGCAGCCGGGATGGCAATGCGGCAGCCATAGGCGGCGTGCAGGGCGGCATTGCCGCCGCAGTGGTCCGAATGCAGATGGGTATTGAGCAGCACATCGAGCCGCTCAGGCCCGCGCTGGTGCAGGACGTGGCGCACCAGGGTCTGCGTCTGTTCGGCATGGGCAACGTAGCCGCTGTCGATCATGGCGACTTCATCGCGGCCGAACAGCAGCACGTTGTTGGATGACAGCCAGCCCCGCTCCAGCACGTGCAGCGAGGGGGGCAGGTGCAGTACGGACGTGTTCACGGTGCGCTGCTCACGCGGCCTTGAAGTCCAGCAGCTGCGCACCTTCGGCCACCTGGTCGCCAACCGTGTAGCGCAGCGCTTCCACGATGCCGGCCGAGGGTGCGGCGATGGTGTGTTCCATCTTCATGGCTTCCATGATCAGCAGCGGCGTGCCTTGCGTCACGCTCGCCCCCTGGTCCACCAGCAGCGCGACGATCTTGCCGGGCATGGGTGCGGTCAGGCGTCCGCCCTCGGCCTCGGTGTGGCCTGCATGGGCCATCGGGTCGAGCAGGCGCAGGCTGTGCTGGCTGCGGCCATCGAAGAGGTGCAGCTCTTCACCTTCCCAGGCCACATCCGCTTGCAGGGTACGGCCGTCCAGGGAGATGCGCACGCTGTCGGTGTTGGCCGCATGCAGGGCCAGCGTGTGCGTGTTGCCGCCGATCTGCAATTGCCATTGCCGGCCGTCGCCGGCGTAGTCGATCCGGACTTCGCTGTTGCCTGAGTCATCCTCGAAATTCAGGCTGCGCTGCAGGCGGGTATTGAGACGCCAGCCGCTGGTTTGTGCCCAGGGATCGCGGCTGTCCTGATGGCGCTGCTCCTGTTGCAGCAGGGCAGCGGTGGCCAGCGCCAGCGTGTCGGCCGTGGGCGCAGCCGGGGCAGGGAAGAGCGCGTCGCGGTGACGTTCGATCAGGCCGGTATCGAGATCGGCCGTCGCAAATGCCTGGCCTGCAATCAGCCGCTGCAGGAAGCCGATGTTGGTCGCCAGTCCGACCACCTGGTATTGCGCCAGCGCACGCGCCATGTTGCGCAGGGCCGCATCACGGTCCGCACCCCAGACGATGAGCTTGGCGATCATCGGATCATAGAAGGGCGAGATGGCATCGCCCTCGCGCACACCGGCATCGATGCGCACGGGCGCCGGTTGCGTGGCGCCGGGTGCGGCCAGCGTGAATTCCACTGCAGGGGCGCTGCGCATGCGGGTGAGCGTGCCGATGGCGGGGAGGAAGCCTTTCTCGGGATTCTCCGCATAGATGCGCGCCTCGATGGCATGGCCCTGAATGCGTAACTGCTCCTGCTTCAGCGGCAGCGGTTCGCCCGAGGCGACGCGCAATTGCCACTCCACCAGGTCCAGTCCGGTAATCATTTCCGTGACGGGGTGCTCGACCTGCAGGCGCGTGTTCATCTCCATGAAGTAGAAACTGCCATCCTGGTTGGCGATGAATTCCACCGTGCCGGCACCGACGTAGCCAACCGCACGGGCAGCCGCAACGGCCGCCTCACCCATGGCGGCGCGGCGGCCGCAACTCATGCCGGGGGCCGGGGCTTCTTCCAGCACCTTCTGGTGGCGGCGTTGCACCGAGCAGTCGCGCTCGAAGAGATAGACGCAATTGCCATGGCCATCGGCAAAGACCTGGATTTCGATATGGCGCGGACGGGTCAGGTATTTCTCCACCAGCACGCGGTCATCGCCAAAGCTGGAGATCGCC
>CEPQ01054552.1_pt1 | contig 11702 bp, 12 predicted proteins | sample 530411 | NCBI WGS metagenome assembly CEPQ01 (sample SAMEA2620039, study PRJEB7988) | marine metagenome | isolation source: saline water (ENVO:00002010), including
AAACTTGCATCGAAGTCATCTTCTCCCCGTGAAATAATTTGGGCAGTGGCCGACAGTTTGTCGGAAATATCAGAAGAGACTTGGAGTGCAAATAAACTGTCATTACTGAAGTCGATGGTATCGTTAAATCCAAGGACTTGATCGTCAGAAGACGTGATTCCACCTACCACATTGCCAAAGCCATTAATGTCGATTTCAGCATGGGATGCACTTGCAAAAGATGCAGCGGATAAAAGAGCAAGCGTGAATTTATTAAGTTTCATGTGCGTGTGTCCTATTTTTTAAGTACAACTTTGACGTCATCTGTAACTTTGCCGCTATCAATATAAGCAATCGCATTTTTGTTATTTTTTATAAGCTCGATAACAGATGCTTCATCAACTTCTTTAGGTGGTGTTCCTTTCCCGGTAAAAACGAGTTTTGCCCAATAACTTTGGATCTGAGAAGAGTTTCTGCCTAGCACTCTTTCATTAAACTCATCATTAACACTGCCTATTGTATTTATAGGTATCGCTTCACTGCCATCTGGGAACTGTGAAGATTTACCCAAGAAAATACGCTCTATTTCCGTTTGTGTAATTTCGACGCTATTATCTGGATGCACGATGACAGCCACATCGGCAAATACTGAAGCATTCAACCCGATAGCGACAAGCGCCCCAGCAATCACTTTTTTCAACATGTAACAACCTCTCTTAATGACTACAAAAACGATGGAGAAAAAAGCTAAATCTCCTCTCCACCGTATGTATATTCAAAATAGTACACAATGCAGATACCGAAATATTTATTAGGCGGTGAAAAATCAACACGCCTATGAAAAATATTGTCAGTCAAAGACAGGCAATTCGTCTATATACAAAGCATCTGTATCAAACTCTATTAGTCTAAAACCAGCACTATAGACAGCGCCCATAATAGAGAGAAGATTATCTGTCGCTCCCGGATACATTTGCTTGTAGTGCTCCTCGATGCATTGGGGTTCACTATCGACTTCATAAAGTTTCACAAACCACCCTGTATCGCGCTCCATAACCATCGACGCTTGGGTCATGCAGTCAAGCGCATGCTTATCATCTTCATTGAGATGAGACAGATTAATACCGATACATTGATAAGCATCTTTGTGGGCTTTCATTTGTTTAGCAATATCTAACATATGCTTCCTCTTCGTTGTTGGAATTGGATGATAAAAGGGAGTTGGTTAATACTTAATGGCTTGATGAATTGCTTCGACTATTGAGATGAGGCCCACCATTACAATCGAAGACGCACAGGTTAAAATTGCTAAGGCCACAAAGCGATATAAAGGAGAAGCCATAACAAAATCAATGGCCGCCTCTATCATGACGCCTCCTTTAGATTATCCATAGCGCATAGCGTTATAAACTTATGGCGCTGGTCTAAAAGAAACTCTTGCGTAGAACGGTATCGCGTAGCGTTAAAGTCTTTAGTGTAGCGATTGTATGCATCCACTGTCGCATCACTAAATACAACACCCGTGTAAGGACAGGTTAATTTGCCATACGCAATCATAGGCTGTTCAGGTAAGGCAGGTTGTCCAGCAAATACTCTGTCGTAATTCATCATAAACCCCGTAAAACCAGTACGTTTGTCTTGATGAATAATGTATCGCAGTGAAGGAATGGCGCTATAAAATGGGCAGGTATCACCTGCCCTATTCAAAGTTATTTATCAGAAATCTTGTTCGTCAGGAAGGTGGTCAAACGTGTTTCGCGGCAATAGAGTAGCGTGAGTAAAAACCGCCTCAGGATACGCCGCCTTTGCTTGCTAAAACGAATCAAACGCATCCACGAAAGATATTTTTACCTGTCCCGCCAAGACACTGTTATCGTCGTATCTGCCACCAATATCCTTTACAACGAAGGTGGGTGGGCCAAACCCATCCGCCTCCTGAACAATCACTAGTTCTTTTTTTCTCATCCCTTTCCCTCTTTATGCCGCTTTGGATGTTAGAGCCAATATCTGTTTGGTAGATACCTTCATCGTGTCGCTTAGGGACCAAACATGATCGCTGGGTACGTTTTTGCTTTCCGTCTCTTGGGCAAATTCTTCCTTGTTTCTGCACCAGCCGAGCAAACGACTCACCGTAACGTTAATGCTCAACATGAATGCTTTATCAAAAGACAAGTGCCTATTACCGTTTTTATAAAACCTGATTTTCAACAGCTCAACAGACTTACCATCAGGGTTATTACCTGTAACAATTACCTTACCGCCCGGCTGAACATCTTTGGGCCCGATATCAGTGCGAATGTTGCTATATCCCATCAAGGTACATACCACTTTCATATCTTCTAAAAAGCGAAACGCGCTCTCGTTTAAGCCACGCTCCCAGTCATACGAGCTGAAGTTACTATAGCTGCTATAGATAAAGCGATAATCGAGAATACGCTTGCTTTCACGTTTCGCCTTTTTGGTTTCAGCGCAGTTGTATCGCCAGTTATCGGTGAATACGCGTTCGTTAGAGACGTAATAACGTTTTATGCTGTCCTCAGACGTTAAATCACAATAGACTGAAATTAACGACTTATCGATTAATTCATTAGCATAATCAACAGCATACGATATCACGTAGACCGCATTGTTATAAGTAAAGTCTAGGTTATTGGCCTTTAACTTATTGAGTAATTCTTCTCTGTACTTCGTAATGAGCCGTGATGATATGGCCTCTAAATTATTAAAAAGAAGACCCCAATAAACGTTCCTATAGCCAAATAGTTTCTCTTTCACTCCTTTTCGGAGCGCTTCGTATTCCACGCCTAATTCAGCAAGTAGATTGCCATCAAGCTCGCTGATTTTCTTGTACTGGGCCAATGTGCGCTGCAAGTCATTTTCATAATTTTCCAGTAACGCATGCAATACGCCGCGTGACTTCACCAACTCATAAGAAGGTGTCCCTTCTTTGGCCATCTCTGCTTGAATACGCTGCTGTTCAGCATAGACATTAAATTCATTGGTAGTGGCTGAATGTGTCTTGCGAAGACCTAGCTCTTCATCGAGAAATTGCTGAAACGGGTCGGTAACATCCTTTGATATATGTGGCTTGTAGTCACGACCATTACGCTCAAAACGCGTTGTATCGTCCAAATCCGTAAATGAGAAACGAATAAGCTCTACATGAGCACGAGCCTGACGTTCAGCGTTGTAAAAATCAGAAGCGTCAAGAACGCTGGCGTATTTTAAGCCACGCGCCTTCATGGCGTCTTTGATGGACGTATCGTTCTTCCATCGAGTGGGAATAATGGCGTATAGCACACTGAAATTAAGCTGCCGGATGAGTGTAGAAATCCAATCTGAGAATGCGCTGTAAGGTGGGTTTGTAAAAGCAATATCCGTGTTCTTGCTGATAAAGTTACATTGTTCGAAGTCCGTACCGACCAAAGAAATACCATGACCTCGATAAGTGCGAGTATGTACGCCTGCTTTCTCTATGGCGAAAAGAGACACATCGCGGTGTTCAGTTTTGCAAGCATCTCTAACAGCCTTTAATACACGCCCATCACCGGCACCAACATCCAAAAAAGAGAACTCGCCGTGATAGCTACGAGAGCCGATAAAATAACGCTCCTGAAGCGCCTTGATGTCATCAGTAATAACTTTTATCTGGGCAGTGGTGCTCGGATACCATTCAAAGTCTTGATTCTCCTCTTTGAGAGCATCTACCATTTTTGAGGTTGACGGCACTAATGCGGGTAATGGTGCGCCGCTGTAAGAAAAATCTAACGTATTTTGTTGTCCAAGCATGTGTCACTCCTCGTAGCTGATGCATGTATTGTTGCAACATCCGCAGCTAGGACTACGAAAAGGGCAGGCGCTATGTGAAAAAATATCAGTCCATGAGGTACACATTTCCGCCATAGACTAGTGCATAGGTTTCTTGAGGGCGGGTAACAGGCTTGTTGGTTAATCTATCGAAGAAATGACCGGCATGGTAGGGGTTGTAGGTAACGACCCTATGGTTGCTAGGTAGTGAATTAATATCAAAATCGTCATTGAATGCGTCTTCCAATACACCACGACAAAAGCCATGGACATTTTTACGCTGCTCTCGAAGGACGCGTTGTCGTGACGATTCAGAGACGACGAATTCGAAATTAACCAGCACAAACGCTTTGGCATAGCCGGTGACTTTTCCCTTCCACTGACCATGGCGTTGCTTGCAGCTCATCATGTCTTTGATATTAAGGTTTCGGTATACATCCACTACATCCCCTCGGCGACAAATGCGAGTATCAGATTTGATGTCCGTGGCGAACGCATCGTTGACCAAAAGGGAATGGCCCAGACAGGCTTTGTGGTATCCCGCAACGGTAGCAGGCTCACAATGCGTATCTTCAAAAAGTGTGTGTTGTACCTGAAACATAGCAGCAACCTCGATGTTTGATATTTTTAAAGGTAAGGTGATTTAGACTGCTCTGGAAACGTCAAACACGCCAAAGCCATTTATCACATGCCGCCGTTTTGATACTTCTCTTGCGATACATTCCATTAAGTCGTCAATGTCAGTTTCCATGTCCTCGACAGAGCGTACTACTGCTTCTTCGTCGTGCAAGTACACTTTTTGGGTGTATAACAACATATCAAAACCACTCTCACCCAGAACACCACCACGCACTTCGATAGTGTAGCTATCTACATAGCTCGCTCGGTTAAGCTCGCTGTAAAGCGTAAGCGCACGTTCCATTGCAGCATCTCTATCAAGGGTGACAAGCTTGCTGGTGGCGTGACTATATTCGTATTCAATCGTTTCGGTTAGTGAGACTTCGAAGATGTTAATTGATTCGAGCATCGTATTTCCTATCCCTTGCATTTACAGGATAACTATAACGTTTCGCTCTATTGCCGCTATGATTTGGACTGCCAGATATTGAGGCGTAAAGGGAGTTGTCTTTTGCGGCGCTGGCACACACAAAGATCGCAATCAATGTCTATGCCGGACGCCTTATTAATGTGCGCAAGATAGCGTTAGGAGGCGAGCTTAAGTGAAGCCTGCTTGTCGCCTTCAGATTCACGCAGCTGACGTTTAATCTTAGCTCGCATCATTAAGACTTCTTCTTCCACCGCCTCTAGCTCTTCGGGGACGTGCAACCCTGACACGGTACATAGATAGCTTGCAACGGCGCCATGGTTAAAGGATTTATCCTCAAACTTTCCGCGACCATTTAGACAGCGACCAATCCATTCTGGGTTATTCACGCTCAAGTCTACATCCGCTATTTTGTCCATAAAAGACCAGTCCATCTTCCCCTGCCCTTCCATCATGCTATTGAGTACGGCAATACGACCAAATAGTGCAAATGATTTAAGGAATGTCGCCGTACCAACGATGCTACCTTTAGCACCTGAACGACCAGAAACAAGTGTTTCCCGGATGTATGGGTTGCACATTGCTTTGTCAAAAAACAATTTTAAGAATCCTATCCAGTGATTTCTTTCCGCTTCATCACTAAACAGTGTTTCAGCTTTTTTCGCACTGACCCCAGTCAGAATGAGTAAAAATTTGCTGATCTGATTTAAGGTCCACACATTGTCGGTTTTACTGCTGGTGGTCACCGATGACTTTGTAAAATCAACAATGTTACAAAGTGACGGCGTTAAACGCACAGCCTCTTTGGTAAAGCGAGACAACACTTTTCTGCTGTCCATAGCAATATGCTGACTAGAGTTTGGCGCAAGCTGAGAACCGTTAATGTCACTGAAAATCTGCGCATCCGCTTCGATTCCACGACTCTCAACAAATTTAACGTCAATCGTCTTACTGGCCAATTTAGGGTGTTTTTCAAGTAGCGTTTTGATAGCGAGCAACCGGCCTTGTCCGTCAACTAAGTAGCGGAATGCCGTCTTATCGAGGTTTATTTTAACCACGTTACCCATCTGTTTAAATTCACTGACAGACAGCGTTTCAACAATGGCAATGACTTCGGGAAAAATGAAGTCGTCGCTGGACAGAATATAATTGGCAATAGCGCGACTGCGTGACTTAGCAAGTTCACGCTGAAGCATAACGCCTGCCGGAAGCTCATCTTGAGGCACAATATTAAAGTGTTCAGCAAGGTCGGAAAACGTCAGTTTTGACGTATACGTGGTTCTATCACCTTCATCACCAGAAAGCGCAAAAACAGATAAATTTGACGTACCACGCATGGTCGAATAGCACGATGCCAACGCTTTTGTTTCATCTAAAGAAAGGTTATCCATGTCGCTGCTCCTCATTAGTTATGGGAGCATTATGTGCGACGCGCTAATTCTCGCTACAATTTGGTCAGATAAACAGTGAACTATCCAGCGACAGCTAGATAATATTTAGTGTTGATAATTCACTGACGACAGACCTTCTTACTTTGGGGCTCACAAATTTTGCACATAGGTCGCGCACAAACCCTGTTACTTTGCACTCCGCATAACCGTAATTGACTTCATTGAGGTGAGCCCATAGCGCATCATTGCCATCGAATGAGTGTAGGTTCGCTATGGTTGTATTAAGTCGCTCTGCGAAACGCTTTTGTTCAGGATGAGACAGTATGTCGATAAAGGCCAGCAGATCGCCTAAAACTTCAGTTTCATCCCAACGGGCGATATCATCGGCACGGCTATGACGCTCGCCATTGATAGCCCGGCCAACAACATCTTCAGTGATTTGACGCTGCATCTCTGTTAATAAGCGATTCTTCCCAATGTGTTTGCGTATCAGCGTGGCATCGCAAGAAAAATGAGTCCGTGGGCTACGAAATTGCGCTTCGTGCACAAGCGATGATTCTGCGGTTCCCAGAAAATGGACAGTTGATGGTCTGATATCCAAAAATGACAACACCTCCTCTCGACTTACCGCTTTAGCGTTAGAAGGTAGGCCGCAGATAAAGTCAAATCCTAATAGTGCTTTGCAACGATAGTAATGCGTTTCAAGCGATTCTTCACCTTTCTGCAAAGGCACCATGATGGAGGCTCCCCGAACGTGCAGCGACGTTATTCGGTCTTTGTAGGCTTCCAATAAGGCATAGCTGGCCGCTTGCTGTCCAACAATATCAGGCGCAACGACAATCAGCCCACATGATGAAGTACACTGCGATAGTACATCCTCATAGCGTGACAAAACCACATCGAAATCTACAGGCGGCGTGTCGGGGTTTTTCATTTTTGCCTTAAAATTGCGAAACGCTCCGCTATCCATAAAAGCGCGTCCCCCACTAGAGACGTATGAGGCCAGAATCGATAAAACGGGTTTTGATGCATCTGTCGCGCAAATACCAATATTCGCTCCCGCTGCCATATAGCCCAACAGATCGGTTTTGGCGCTAGAACCCGATTTGTAAGTCACGATATGCGATTCAGGCATCACATCGGAGATAAAATCGCCTTGCATCGATGCGCTAGACGCGTCTTTTAACTTCTGTGACCAGTCGTATAGTGATAACGAATAATCGGCTTTTCGTTGCCTTTGCGAGTCATTCGAAAACATTGACAGCTGCATAATAACAACCTCGTTTTGTGTAACAATTGCTAATGAATCAATCATCACACAAGCTCTTGATTTCGCTACGTTACGGGCACTCTTAGTTTTGATTTACCACACCAAGTGCGTTGCGCTCACTGACGCCTTTAAATTAAGTGCTTTTTGGGCAGCCAGAGGTGTAGCTTTATGCCTAACGTCAGTCAGCTGGTGGATCATGTTGTTGTGAATAAGAATATCTTCCTTGGTTGTAAAAGCCGCGCTATTTTGTACCCGCTTGGTAAGGGCCAAGTAGGTATCAGCTTCGAGGTCGTTAAGTTCACTTATAATTTCCCCGCCAACCTTCAATAAACGGATCCTATTAAATGCGTCGTTAAACAACATGTCATGCAGTCCTTTATCAAATAAGCGCAACATCATTGCTTCATCCATGAAAAAGGCACGTATGTAGTTGATAACGCCCTGCTGAATTTTCATTATTTGGCGATAATCACTGCCATCAAACCCTGTGATACCGTTGTCTACAAGTGTTTTTGCGTAAGTTAAGCTCTCAAACGCACCTTGGTATTGGTCAACAACACGGGCCTTCATTTCATGTAGATGAGCGACAGCAAAGCTGCAATCCCTAGTGCGTAGGCTGTTCAAAATCGCCCAATGTTGCGCCTTAAGTTGTGCGCGTTTTTCGTTTCTTACTTTTCTAATATCAAGGAGCATTCTGGCTTTGTAATTTCTGTATTCAGGCATTGCTAGAATGGCTTGCAATGGCAAATCTTGATTTCGCTGGGTATTACAAAAGTCTTTAAGCGCAAAACCGTCGCTTTTTTCTAAGCGCTGAGACAACGAAAGAATAGCGTCATCGTCTAGAGCAAACAGACCTAAACGATTAAAGTAGCTGGTTCTTTGCAAGATACGCTTGGTGTTGGCAATAGCGCTTTTGCTTAACGCGAGGACGCCGTATCGGGCATAGTGTTGAAAAGCACCAATGCCACCATAGAAGTAGATACTATTATCGTGTCGCTCACGAACAGCTACCGCATCGTCATGCGCTTTCATCGCCGACTCCAAACCACCAAATTGCAACCAGTTCTCGATACCTTCTCTATCAATATCATAACTGGTAAGCGCATCAGTATCGGCATCAATACCAAGCTGTTCCTCCCGGTTGGGTTCATGATAATAAAGTGGAATATCAACCAACAGGTTCGCCGCTAATTGGGGGGTATTTCCGCGTAATGAGAATGACGGAGAGTCGAGTGAGGTTCTGCCCTGCTCTGTCACCTTGAATCCTCCATTCTTGCGAGATACCTTTTTGATAGGGCGCTTTGAAAACTTTGAGGCCGGTGCATTATCCAATGGATTTAGGCGAAGTTTATGTGTCCATGTTGATTGACCAATACCTTGTACGGTAATGGTGTCGGTGTTGGACAAGCCATTAATATATTGTTTGTCATCGCCAGCGAGAAAATATTTAGCGTCTCTGACTGGCATACGCACTACAGGCTGAGTCACATCTATGTCACAACTATGTGCGTCCGTACTGGATAAGAAATCGAACTCATGCATACTAGGGTACGGCACGTTGCTTTCAGGGATAGCCATTACCGCATCGGGAATATCAGAGATGACACCATCTCTTGGGTCAACGTCTGGGTAAGGAATGCGAGCGCCTTCACACACTTGCTTCCAAATCCATACCGCACGATGAGGAGGTAATCGAACACCATCGCGAGCGTGTATCGCTGAAAGGTATATGGCGATATCCAAGCTCATAGGTCGTATCAAGTGGCGCTGCGCATGTTTCTTATAAACATCAGCCAATGTTTGTCTATCTTCATCGTCCAATGTTGTATCGGTCACAATGTCGCGATATCCAGCGTCTTCCATTTCACGTCCCTGAGCGACAAGTTTAGAGAAACGTTGAGCACGTATCTGATCATCTACTGTTACCTGTGACATAAGCCAAATGAGCTTGTCGATGACATCAGCACGAAGCGTGTTAGGCTGCAAAGCCACAGCACCCGTAGTGTGGTCAATCGCTTTGCCTTGGTACGTGCGATACGTTATGTCTTGTGCAACGTACATAATGTAATTACGTACTTTGAGCATATTGCCACTGATGGCGGCATGGCGAGGCTTTTTCACCTGCTCTTCGCCTGATTTATCGGTAATGCCTTTTGCGCAGCAGATGCAGCCTGTGCGAGCGCTACCACCGCAACCTCCTGCACGTTCTTTCGTTCCTTTGACTTTTTTGGCGCTGTATTGACATGCACCATCCTCAGAATCTCTATAGATAATATCAATCAACCGATGGTTAGCCTGGAACGAAATGATAGAAAACTGGCTTTGAACAATGGGTTTGTTACCGGCCATTCGGATGAGATTCCACACATCGTCATCCGTCATAGACATAATAGGGGCAAAAACACGTTCTGCCTCTGACGTGCCGCTAATGAGGTCAAGCGCAGTCACTTTGTCTGTCCCTCTGCGACGCATATTGGCTTCTCGCCGGGCAGACTCCGACAGTCTCGAACCCAGTAAAGTCAGAGCTTTACCTTGATATCGTGCTTCGATAGAGCGTTCTAAGCGTCTGGCGTTATCAATTTTCAGTCTTTATAATCAGCGTATTAGAGAGTCATATCGCTCCCCAAAAATTGTATCCTTTTGAGTTTGGGTACTACAATCATTAGCGAGGCAATCAAATGAGCTTGTTTAGGACCTAATGATTTCTGTGTTTAAATCGCCGAAGGACGGAACTTCTCTGTTTGTCTCAGGGGAGACTGAACTCCTACTATTACCCACGTTTTTCAGCCGGGCATTGAATCAAAGTGGCACTGTCTGGATACAACTAAGAGACAAAGACTGCAACGGTTTTGTTCGCACTAGACTAATAGCTCAAGACATAAGTGCTACCACAGAAGTTTTTGTTATTCACCGCATAAAACAGTTTCTTAATTGGTTAGATGAGCACGGCTCAAAAATAATGCGAGATGCATTGGACATGCATCCTATGCTGGACCAAAGTTGGCTCAACCACTATATCGAAGAAGTTCTAGTGTGCACTCACAAAGTTGGAGAACACTCTATAAATCAGCATCTCATGGCACTGCGGTACTATTACAACTACCTATTTCAAGCCGGATTATCAAATCTCAAAGATATAAAACTATCCAGAAGGTCCAAGGCAACAACCAGAGAGAACACAAAAAAACGCTCAGCAATAAAGTACATTTCTCATGAATTGAGGAATTTACTGTACAGACACACAACATGTATTCGGGACGAGTTGATACTTAGGACCGGTGCAGAACTTGGATTGCGCAGCCGGGAAAATTTGGGCTTTCTCATTGAAGATTTTTGGGCAGGTGGTAAACGATATGATGGCTTCAAGAGTCTTTTCAAAAAGATGGATGCTAACCCCGATGAACAAACATTTTATTTTTGGTTGCAAGGGAAATTCACCAAACAATCAAGACGAAGTGGAGGAGTTGGACGCTGGATACACATTAGTCGGTCCTTGCTGAGACGTATCGAAAAGTATTTCAATGATGAACGCCCAAAGTCACATGAGGACACGCTATTTCTGAACGCATCTGGTCCTTACCTTGGGATTCCGATATCGCACAACCATGGCACAACCATTTTCAGAAAAATTCGCTGTAAAATCTTGGAATATCAAACCCAAGAGGTCCTCGATAAGAACGGACAGAAAATGCACGAAGATCACACGTATCATGTTTTGCGGCACAGCTTCGGTACAGACCTGTTTTTCCGAGAAGCTGGAGGACTGGAATTTGTTGACGCCATAACCACAACACATCCCGTTTTTTTAGAAGTTGCAAGGAGAATGGGACATTCGGTATCAGAGAGGTTTGGCGCAAAGGTAACCGCTTCATACATTCGAAGCTGTCATATAAAAAGCAGTCTTGAAAATGCGAGCTAACAAGGATGGAAGAAAAATTTAAAAAAGGAAAAAGAAGCCCCTCCAAGTACAATCAAGAGTACAGACGAGCTGAGGAAAAGTCTGCCTCGACACTTGCCATCAACAAAAAAATAAGACCGTTACCTTTTCAAAAAAACATTACTCTTTTGCGAATTCCAAATTCAGAAAATTCAGTTGGTTTTTCTATCGAATTGGGCAAAGAAAAAAATCCATACAAGAGATTGCTTTTTTCAGCACTTAACGCCGGCGTTTTTCAAGGTAGTTGTCGCCTGAGCTGTTAAGCTGCTTCTT
>CEPQ01042297.1_pt1 | contig 11688 bp, 19 predicted proteins | sample 530411 | NCBI WGS metagenome assembly CEPQ01 (sample SAMEA2620039, study PRJEB7988) | marine metagenome | isolation source: saline water (ENVO:00002010), including
TCCTTTTCTAAATGCACCGATAGGAAGTGCTTTTGAAAGAAATGAAGTTGGACTATTAATTGAAATCAATGAGTAAGTCGCATAACAAGGCCAAGCAGTATCGCGCACTATGTGCGCTGGAGCTCGCTACGCTCGGCCGCTGTTGGCGGCGTTATGCGCTTAGATAAAAAGGAGTATCTAGGTTTGCGTGAAGATTTTCATCTCAAATTCCCGGGGTTTAGCGGATTTCAGTCCAGGTGCCATGTTCGAGTGCTTGCTGAATCGAAAAAGCCGATGGTGGTGATTTGCTCTCAGGTCAAAACGGAACCTGGTACCTCAATCATGAATGCCTATGAAATCATTCGAGGCCATGTTTTTGATTATTTGGCAAAAAAGCAATCCGAGAAGCTGCGCCATGATACGGCTACGGAGTTGGAAGGTTTTGCCGAGACCATAGAAAAAACGAGGAAGTTGAGAGTCGCACTGGTCGCTTACCTCCTCCGTTTCGCGGCTAGAGCACTTACAAACCGAGTGCCGATGCTTGACCAAATTAACAGAGAAGAGCCGGAACTATATTGGATTGAACATTGGCCGAAAGGCACAGGGCTTGGAGAAGATGTTGATTACTTGTTGGTGTCGGAAAATGAAGTAGGTGAGCCGCACTGGCAGCGAGTCAACTTTACGAAGCTTGCTGAGCGTCTCGGGTACTGCGAAGCTGACTTTGAGATACCGGATGAGGCCGTCGCATAAGCAAGCCATCCACCGAATGCCAGAACCTCCGCTTCACTCCGGTTTCGTCACGGGTGATGGCGGTCGTTATGCATTAGGGAGCTGTAATGGAAATGCCTGAGAAAAATATGGTAAACGCCGGAATTGTGTTTATGTTCACGGCGTGGCTTCAGGGTCAAATGTCCGATTTGGTGATTTTTAAGAACAATCCAGATTTGCTTGCTGATTTTATAGATAATCCACGTCGTGTTCCGAATGCATTTCACCGAGTTAGAGTTACCTATTGGGAAAAGCAGTTTGGCCCAGTGAAAAGTGAATTTAAAGAAGCATTTGCAGACATCCTTACCGATGAAGAGAAAATAGATATCGAAGAGCTTTACCACTTAAGAAACATGATTGCACATGCTCACGTCTCGGTGGGCAGAGACTATATGCTTTATCGGCCTTTTGGTGGAGAGCGAAGAGAGCAGAAATTAATTGATGACCTTCAGCTTAAGCCTATTGACGATCAATCAGATCCTATGATCCTAAAAATAGAGCTTTGGAGAGAGGATCGGTTCAAAAATGCTTCGGACTTAATTCAGCGCATTGAACAGATTACACTTAAGAAAGTGGCGGAAAGCGTCGGCGTACCACATAGAAGGATTCGGTAGTGTTGCATAACAAACGCAAGCACTCGGACCAATTTTCCGCTTCGCTTCAAATTGCCCGGTGTTGCGGGCGTTATGTGTAGTGAGTCGGCATGGAAGAAATGAAAGAATACATAGATAGGTTTCAAGGGATTCAACCCCCTCATCTTGCGTTCTACGGTCAAGCTATCAGGTTCAATTTGGAGTCTGCACTTGCTTCTGTTCAATTCCTTGTACAGTGCCTAGAGGCCTCAAGCACAGCAGAAGATCCTGATAGCCTCACTGACCCAATTCTTGACTCTATACAAAATTTATTAATTCACACCGCTAGCCTTTCTAAGTATTTTTGGCCCATTAGCAAGGGTGTTAATAACGTTCATAAAAAGCGCGCTCAAAATTTACGCAAAACTTTTAATATAAAAAGTGACAGCGCTATTCGAAACAAAGATCTAAGGAATCATCTTGAGCACCTAGATGAGAATCTAGATAAATATTTGTGGTCGAAACCTATAGTGGGACATGTGTACCCAGCATATGTAGGGCCAGAGATGCGGAGAGACGAAGTTCCTTATCACTTTTTTAGAGCGTTTTTTACAGAATCAGGCATCTTTGAATCTCTTGGAGTAAGGCTGGATATCCAGCCAATTATTGATGAAATCTACGAAATTTACCGGGGGTCACCTGATGGTGAAAACACATAACAAGGTTATTAACTATGCGCCTCCGGCGCCGGACGCAGCAAAGCTGCGCCGGTTATAACGGCGTTGGGCGTAAAAGCAGATGGCATCTAAGATTCCTGAAGTAAAAGAAATGCTCGATGCTGGTAGTCGTTATCTCGCGGGGAGCTGTTCAATTCAAGAACTGAACGGCTATGCCAGCCAGCTAGCCACGGTATTGCGTTTCTCTGAAGCTCATCCCAAGATAAAAGAAACAGCAGATGAATGGACGGCCATGATTTACCGGCGTTGGAACGAGTGGAATGATGTTAAGGATCCCTTATCCGAAGAGGAGTTTCGAAAGTGGCTGAAAGATCAATTGCTCAAGTAATGTGCAGGTTACGCCCAACAAGGCGCTCAAGTCGCTCACTTCGTTCGCTGGGACGGGCCAAAGCCCGCCCTTTAGCTAATCGTTAAGTTTACGAATTATGAGCCGAGCGTTGATACAGAGAGGACTGGGTGTGGCTCTAATCTTGAGCGGGTTTGTGCTGCTTGTATTAAAGGTGCTAAGTATCCCTGAAGCAAGGCAGGGCTGGGACTCTTGGGCAGCGCCGAATAGCGGCACAGCTCTATTTATTGGTGCTTTGGCTTTTGAGTCAGTGTTGTTGGCTGGACGGTTTGCTCTGGGTTACTGTATTTATTCAAACAAGAACCTTAGTCCTTGGCTGTTTTACGCTTTAGCAGTGCTTGTGGCAATAAGTGGTGTCGCGGGCATTATTTTAGCTGCTGCATGTATAGCTGTTCGTTTATCTTCGAATTCGGGCCATGCAGTCAAAACTTAACAATTCGCTTTTGTCGGACAATTTCTCCACCGCTTCGCGGCTACAAAATTGCCACAAAGCTCCGCGTTAACTGTACATACCTAATGAGCATGATCGCAGAGATAAAGAACAGACTTGGGCAGTATCCGGACCTTCAATACACCGAAGAGTCGAGGCGCATTTCGGTTACGCCAGAAGGCGGATTTACGGTGTGGGCTGCTGACAATGGCGGCTCTTTTACGATCGGTTTTGAAGGTTGGCACGAGGAGTTCGAGACGAAAGAAGAGGCACTCGACTGTTTCGCGTGGGGGCTGAGTGCCGATTGCAGGCTCATGATTGTTAGCCGTGGCGGGAGGCCGCACAAATGGACAGTTCAGAGGCGGAAGTCCGGAGAGTGGTTCACGGACTCGACAACCGGGCTGCTGTTTTTCCCCTACTGGCGCAAAAGAAAAGTCGATTACAAGCAAAATGCCGTCATCAATAGCTAACAAGGCGATGGTCCGGATGACGTTATGTTAATGAGGAATAAGGATATCTTTCGTGGATTCTAAAATTTTAATCATTGCTGGATCATTTAGTTTTTTTGCAGCAGCCTTGCATGTCGGAGTTGTTGTTGGCGGTCCAAGCTGGTATCGGCTTTTTGGGGCAGGGGAGTCAATGGCAAAAATGGCTGAGCAGCACTCACTGAAACCGACGGTTATAACACTTGGTATAGCTGCAGTTTTATTTGTTTGGGGGTGCTATGCGTGGTCTGGGGCTGGTTTTTTGCCGAGCATGCCTTTTATTAAATTGGCTTTATCAGCAATTACGGCTATTTACTTGCTCCGTGGTGTGGTGGGGTTAATTGCTCCGTTTGTAACGAATCACCCACAAATAAGTCAAAACACTACGGCCTTCTGGGTGTGGAGTTCGGCTATTTGCGTGGTTATTGGTTTGTTCCATTTAATTGGTGTGGTTGCAGCATGGCCAGCATTGTAAAAACACACAGCCGGTGCCATCAGTCGGGCCTGGGTAAGCTGTTGCCGTTTTGTAAGGAAGACGCAAAACTTCGCCACTTCACCCAAGGGCGTTAGGCAGCGATGAAGCTAGACAGCTTGCCAATAGCCAGAAAGGCTCTCGCAGAGATCGGCGCGCGCTTTCCATGGTTGAAGCTGATTGAGGATCGGGATGTTCCCGTGGAGCTGAGCGTTACGATTCCAGTTCAACCTGGAATCAAGCAAGAGATATGGCTTTGCCTTCAAAACTATGACGAACTGCATTTTTCGGTAGGCCACTTTTGTCTGGGGTGGTTTCCTTGTACAGATCCTGAACGCGTGAGCGACTATGTGGATGCGGTTTGTGGCTTTATTGGCGGTGAGTCGAGGGCCATTGAACAATATCGTGGTGACCGATGCCTGAAAGCTCGGCTGCAAGTACCTGACCAGGGTAAATGGAAAACCATAGGCACGTAGACACGGCTTTGTCTACCATTCCCTTGGCGCGTGACCTGGAACGAAGTGCGAAATGCTTAGCCAGCGGCAGCACGGTGACTGCTTCTACACCGCTCTGCGGCTACAAATCGGCACGTGTGTCGAGCATCATGTCTGAAGAGAAACCATATCATGAACACTCTGCAGCGAAGTAGTGAAGTAGACATTGTCAGAATGGCCGCGCTGATTGGTATCTGCGTTGTCAATGTGCCCTTTATGGCACTCCCAGTAGAGTCTGTGTTTATTCCGCCTGATGGTTTTTACGACAAAATTGCAGCCTTTCTGGTGGAAGGTTTTTTTCAGTTGAAGTTTTTTATCCTGTTTTCCTTCATTTTTGGTTGGGGGATGGCCGTTCAGTCAAGGTCTGCAGAGTCAAAAGGCCAGTCTTTTTCAAGGCGTTATTTTAGACGGCTGGCTGGGCTGGCTATTATCGGCGTCGGTCACGCGTTGTTGGTGTTTAGTGGCGATATTTTAGTGTTGTATGCGCTACTGGGCTTGTTTCTTTGGCTGATAAAAGATTATTCGCCTCGGAACTTAATGAAATTCGCAGCCTGGATGCTGCCGTTGAGTATGATTTTTCTCACAATCATTGCGGTGCTCATTGATGCCGTGATGACCGATGCGACTGTTTCAGTTGCCGCAGTGGGAGGCGCCACTCTGGGAGGTGGCTTTCTCGAGGCAACTGAGGCAAGGTTGTCGGACTGGCCTGTAACTCTCGGATTTTTAGTGCTCCTTCAAGGCCCGCTAGCTCTTGGTGCTTTTGCGGCGGGCCTGGCCGCAGCTAAAACAGATTTTTTCTCCCAAAAAAGCGAAGGGTTGAATTTGATTCAACAGCGCTTGCCCCTTTTAGTTATTGTTTCTTTACCTCTGAACGCTTTGTACGCTGCGGTTGTGGGCGGTCTGGTTCCGGGACATTATGAAGTGCTGAATTTGCTTGGGTTTGTGTCAATAGCCATCGGTGCGCCTGCTCTTTCATTGATTTATTTGTATGTCTTCATTCGCCTTTCAAGAGCGGCTAAAGTGCCTCGTTTATTGGTCCTTGCCGGGCAAAATTCGCTGTCATCCTATGTTGCTCAAGGGGTGCTTGCTGGCTTCGTATTCGGTGCCTATGGTTTGGGGTTGTTTCACTCGTTTGGTCACGCGGCCTTGCTTCCAGTTTCTTTGGTAATCGCGCTGGCTGCCATGATGTTGGTCGGTGTTTTTGCCAAGATCTTCGGGCGCGGCCCATTGGAGCCGATTCTGCGCAAAATCAGTGGAAGTTAATCGTGGCATGGCAGATTTTCTGCGCTCGGATAAGGTGCTCGGGTCGCGCTCAGTTGAGCGATGAGCAGTGCATTGCAATGCAATCGAAGCACAGCAAGATTCGGGTCGGCAGTCGTCGTTCCTGCTCCTAACATAGCCTCTGTTCGGGCCTGTGCCCTTTTTTGATGAGCAGAGCCAGGAGGCATGTTCGATGACTATACTTGCTAACAAAGTTGCTATCGTTACCGGTGCCAGTACCGGTATTGGCTACGCAACCGCGAAGCTATTTGCAAGAGAAGGCGCTGCCGTCGTGTTGGCAGCAAGACGGCAAAAGGAGCTCGCTGACCTGGCGGACTCGATCAATGCGCAAGGCGGGCAGGCACTGGCACTCGCAGGCGACGTTGGTGATGAGGCTTTTGCCAAAACGTTGGTGGATGAGGCGGTCAGTCGCTTTGGCGGATTGGATATCGCGTTCAACAATGCAGCTATCCTCGGTGCTATGGGGCCTGTCCCGGACATGTCGAGAACAGAATGGGATCAGGTTATTGCGACGAACCTGACCAGCGCCTTTTTGGGCGCAAAGTACCAACTGCCCGCCATGGCCGCCCGAAGCGGAGGTTCGTTGATTTTTACCTCTACCTTCGTTGGTTACACTGCAGGAATGCCGGGCATGGCAGCCTATGCAGCCAGTAAGGCTGGCCTTATTGGCTTGACCCAAGTACTCGCGTCAGAGCACGGGCCTCAGAATATCCGGGTCAACGCCCTTCTTCCCGGCGGTACTGATACGCCAGCGGGGCGCGAATTTGCCAGTACGCCAGAAGCATTGGCGTTCGTGCACAACCTGCATGCGCTCAAGCGTATGGCGACACCAAATGAAATCGCTCAGTCCGCATTGTACCTGGCATCCGATGCGTCCAGTTTTACGACTGGTTCTGCGATGCTGGTCGATGGTGGTGTATCCATAAATCGTGTCTGAGAGGCGGCACCATGTCAGACTATGAGCGAATCGCAAGCGCTATGGATTATCTGGTTGATCGGGCAATGGATCAGCCCAGCCTGGAACAGATCGCTGCCCATGTGCATTTGAGCCCGTACCACTTTCAACGGCTTTTTTGCCGCTGGGCGGGTACCACGCCGAAGCGCTTTCTACAGGTCCTGACATTGGAACGGGGCAAAGTGCTGCTGGAGAATTCTCATTCCTTGCTCGAGGTCTCACATGAGCTCGGGTTAAGTGGCAGCTCTAGATTGCATGATCATTTTGTGCAGCTGGAGGCAGTCACACCCGGTGAGTATAAAAGTCGAGGTAAACAGGTTCACATTGAGTACGGTGTGCACTCCACCCCGCTGGGGCCTATGTTTGTTGCGGTCACCCGGCGTGGTGTTTGCCAGGCCGAGTTCATGGACTTCAACCGCTTGGAAGAGTTGCTGGAAAACTTGCAAACGGCTTGGCCGCTCGGCTCGATCAGTGAGAGCCTTCTATCTACGCGCTATGTTATTGATGCATTTTTTAATAGTGATACTGCCTCCAAGCATGGCCCGCTATCGCTCCATGTGACAGGAACTAACTTTCAAGTCGCTGTGTGGCGAGCTCTACTGAAAATCCCGCCGGGCGCGGTGGCCAGCTATGGCCAAGTCGCGAAGACTTTAGGCGCCCCCAAGGCTGCGAGGGCGGTTGGTAACGCCATCGGCGCAAATCCCGTCGCTCTATTGATTCCCTGTCACCGGGTTATACAGCAGAGTGGCGCACTCGGGGGATACCGCTGGGGACCAGCGAAGAAGCTCATGGTGCAAACCTGGGAAAAAATGCGGCATGAGCCCGCTGCGCCTCAACATTCCTAGCCTTCGGCTCGAAAGAAAGCGATTCGGAAAACCGGAAGGCAATCTCGGTATTGGGCTGCTAATGCAGCGTTATTGGACTGGCAATCTGTGCAGAAGGTCAAGGTCCTGCCCATAAACCGGGGTATTCAGGTGTTGTGGTGTGGTCACTGCTGCTGGTTGGGAGGTACAGTGCTCTGGTTTTAAGGCGAGGCCAGAGTTGACCCTTATGGGTCCGCGTGTCTGATAAGGAGTTTGGATGGGCTTGATTATTTTGCCTGCGGTCATTTTTTGGCTGGTAGCGTTATTTTTCTCATGCCGTGCGGGCTTCTACCTCCTGGTGGATAAGCCATTGTTTCCCTATGCGCTGAGCGTGATGCTGATCGCCGTTCTCGCTGCATTACTCTATGTCGGGTTTGGCCTGTTCTCGTTTAAAGGTCGCAGTGAAGTATGGGCTTTTGAAATCCCCAGTTTCTTCCTCTTTAACAAATATGCCGCTTTGATGTTCACCTGCGCAGCGGTGGTGTATTACTTCGGTGGGCACTTGGCGGCTGGGGATCTGGTCAAAGCCGCCTGTTTTGTTGTTGCGTTTTCTGTCGCTCTCGGGAATCTGGCAGGGTGTTTCGGTTCCGGCGCATTCATCAGCAAGTACAACATATCTCAGACTTACTGACGCGCGGCAGCGCTCCTTTGGCGCGTTTAGCCGATTCGCCATGCCATCAGCCAGGCACCTAGCAGAGAACCTGTGACGTACATTCGTTTGTTGGTCTGCTCTCCCTTTACCCTCGGAGTTTTATTGGTTGCCGTTCTGTTGGCTGCTGCCCTTAACCTCTGGTTGCCGGTAAAACTGCGCTTTGCCAGTCCTGCGATGAATTACTGGGCGGTTTGCGCGCTGGCTGCAACGCTTCCGGTGGCCGCCGCTACGCTGGTCGCCTTGATCGTGCCGGTACGGCGCCGGGCGACCTTTGGCGTTGTCTGCCTCTTCTGCGCAATACCCTGTTGGGCTATCGCGCTTTTTGCCTATTACGAAGCGGTCAGCGTCCAGGAGCAGGGAGAGGACGGGTCCTTTCTGCTGCTGGACTCGCTGGCGGTGGAGAACGTGAATTACCGACTCTATCTAAGCGATTGCGGGGCGACTTGCAGTTGGGGCATGGTACTCAGAGCAGAGCGCGATGGCCCGTTTGGTATGAAGGTGGTGCGATCGATCTGGTCTGAATACAGGACACTGGATGAGGCGCAGCTGACGCAGGTCGGGCCGGGTGTACTTCGTGTTGTGGAGAAGGATGGGACTGCACATGACGTTCGCTATTAGAAGCGATTGGCAACTGAAAGCGCTAGAGCCCACGCAACTGGTCAGTCAGCTGGAAGACTGCATACGCTGCGGGGTGACGCACTGAGATAGTGTATTGGGGGGCTATTGCCTGCAATAGGCCATTCAGATGGCTGCTGCAGGGCGGCTGTTAAGCAGATGTTCTTTGCCTTGCACGCGGTCTTGCAACGTGAGCGCTAGCCAAGAAGGGATGTTTTTTGAGTATGGTTAAAGTCTATTACCAGTGTCGTGAAAAGGGTGCGGAGCTGGTTAACCACGAGCGAGAGTTGGCGTCTTATCGTGAAGCCTACGAGGTGATTGATAACTATCCCTGGGCAGAGGAGTTGGCGTTTTTCGAGAAGCTGGGGGAGGGCGGAGGCTTTCTGTTTGTTCTGGGTGATTTGGATGACAAATACGCCAGTTACCAGCTTATACCGTCTGACGTTGATAAGGGCGTGCTGCTGCTCGATGTTGTTTTAAAAAAGGGGGTTATGAATTTTCTGGGGCGCAGATCACTATCAGTTGATTTCGACGTGGTGAGCATCTCAGAAGCCAAGCGTTACATCAAAGAGCTCTTTGCAGGCTCCATTGAGTCTTTGTACGAGAAATACAGGAAATAATTCTTCGCTGACCTCCCGGGCAAGTCCGTTGTCTGATCTGACTGTGAATTCGTCTGCGCCTTCGGTGTCTGAGCGCCAGAAGCTATTCCGGCTTCACTGAGTTTAAGGAGTGAATGAGTGAATCTGCGTTGTGCTGTCTGGTTGCTGCTATGGAGGGTCGGCCTCTGCTGTACGGCGTCGTCCGCCGCTAGATACGAGGTGCCTTGTGATGAACATAACTAGTACACCTTGGATCTTGGTGTCGTTGTTGGCGTCCAGTTCTGTTTTCGCTGCCTGTAACGAAGACGCTGTCAAACCGTCGGAGGCGTCGCGCTTTGTACTGAACGCGGGTGAAGCCTACGATCAGCAGACAAAATTGACCTGGAGCCGGTGCAGTGCAGGTACGCGCTGGACTGAGGGCGGCGGCTGCCCTCTATCGTCGAACTCCACAGTATCGTGGAGCCGCAATGCGCCAATCCCGCGCTTGACGCCACGGTGTTTCCCGGCGTGACCCATTTCGAAGAGGGGGCACCCTATTGGAGTGATACCCATTTTGAAGAAATGCCGTCGCTGATTTATTTCATTGATTTTGTGGACGGCGCTGTCGATGCGCACAGTGAAGGGTTTGCCTTGGCGGTGCGCCTGGTACGTGATGAGTGATCTGGCGCCATCCGGCCTGGTGCAGGCGGCTATGACATGAGGAATCCAATGAAGGTCAGGAAGTGCTCACGATTGCTGATCGTGAATGAAAAGGATCAACTGTTCTTATTCGAATACAAGGATGAGCATGGCGTAGAGCCTTTCTGGGCGACTGCCGGTGGCGAGCTCAAAGCGGGCGAAACCTACCTGGCTGCTGCCAAACGAGAGCTTTACGAGGAAACCGGGTTAGCGTGCGCGATAGGCGAGCGAGTGCTGGAGCGTGAGGATGTATTTGCGGTGGCAATGTCTGTGCCCGCCATTTGGCAAGAGCAGTACTTTCTCGTGCAGTGCACATCCGATGATGAGGTCTTTGCGGCCAGCTGGACCGACGAGGAAAAGACCACCATACAACGCTGGGCCTGGTGGTCGCTCGACGATATGCGTAGCGCCGAAGCGGTTTTCAAACCGTCGATATTGCCTGATCTGCTGGAAACTGTTTTAGCCAGCAGGGGGCGGGGATGAAGACGCAGCAACTCGGGCGAGGTTTCGTTTGCGCCAAGGCGTTGCATGCAACGCGAACGCCTCTGATCAAACGGCTAATGGCGCTGCGATGAAATACCTATCGCTTGCCTTTTCCGCATTGCTGCTGGGTGGCTGCGCCTTTGGTGTGGTTGATCATAGTCGTGACCACGGCAATGCTGAGACCCTGGCAGCCTGTTTTGTGACCCTCAAGCCCGCCTTCTTATATGAGGCTCGTTGCGCAGATCTGGATGCCGGCGGATTTGGTGACAGCACGTTTTGCACCGGTATTCAGGGGTTTGATCCAGCGCCGTACCAGGTTGATCATCACACCTATCACTATGACTATCCCAAGTCTTGGGAGGCGTACCTTGAGGCAAGGCGCGCGTGGGATGAGACGCTATTTAAGCCGCTCTTGTTTGAGAAACAGAGAAGCATGATTGCTCCGGTGGACGTTGGCACCACGCTGAGCATGACCGGTCTTTATGAGTATCCTCGCGGCGAAACCGGCCGGGTGTTGATCGTCAAAGCCGTGTTAACCAGCGGTGAGTTCCAGGGTACTGAGGTTGAGCTGCCATCGCGCGGAGGTTTTTCTGATGCCGGGCCCGTTTGGGTGCCGCAAAGGACTTATCGGCCCGCGGAGGGTATCGAGCTGTCCTCTGAATTTCTCGCGCCCTGTGAGCGTCAGCCTGAGATGGGCGGCGGGCAGTAGCTGGGCCAGGCGCGTGCAGTCCGGCTGTGGCGCGAATGACAGATAGACGAGGTAGGCAATGACATCAGGTGTGTTGATATTTTTCTGCGGCAAGATGGGAGCAGGTAAATCCACCCGGTCGCGTGAATATGCCCAAGAGCGAAACGCTGTGCTGCTGTCCGAAGATGAATGGCTCGCGGCCATCTACCCGGACAGCATTAAAACCCTGAGCGATTACGTTACCTATTCGGGGAGGCTGAAGCCGCAAATAAAAAAACTGGTTCAGTCGATGCTGTTAACCGGCACTAACGTGGTAATGGATTTTCCAGCCAATACGGTTGCGCAGCGCGCGTGGTTCAAGGGGCTCTTTTCTGAGGTCCAGGCCGAGCATGAGTTGGTTTACATTGATCGCTCGGATGCCACTTGCCTGGCGCATATCGCCCAGAGACGAAAGGAGCAGCCGCACAGAGCCACAACGGACACTGCCGAGATGTTTGAGCAGGTTAACCGGCACTTTGTGGCGCCCCGGCCCGAGGAGGGCTTCAATACCACGGTCATTGCTGCAGATAGCTGACCAGGCTGGATGGTCGC
>CEPQ01044959.1_pt1 | contig 11617 bp, 16 predicted proteins | sample 530411 | NCBI WGS metagenome assembly CEPQ01 (sample SAMEA2620039, study PRJEB7988) | marine metagenome | isolation source: saline water (ENVO:00002010), including
GACCATCCCATTTCCCGTCCCGCGTTGCAACTAGAGTAGTCCTATGCCGCGTAAGCGCTTATTCCTAGACATGAATGTGGTCGAAGCAGCCCGCGAACGGCTCCGACACGTTTATGACACTTTTGACACAGTTTGTGTTCAATTCAGCGGAGGTAAAGATTCCTCTGCCGTGTTGCTTCTTGCAAAAGAAATCCATGAAGAACGAGGACTTGGACCTGTCAAAACCATCTTCCGTGATGAAGAAATGGTCAGCCCTTCTGTCATCCGCTACATGGAATGGGTCAAAGATCTTCCATGGGTTGAAATGGAATGGTACTGCCTGCCGATGGGGCAAGAAATTTGGGTGCTTGGCCGTAGAGAGTACGTCCTGCTCTGGTCAAAGATGCGAGAAGACGAGGGGCGACTGGTTCGGAAGATACCCCCATGGGCTATCACCGCTCAGCATTTCGGGTTAGATAATAGTGTGGTGGTTCCGCAGCCTGTTGATTATTATACGATGCAAGGCAAAGAAGGCCGAACCGCTTTTCTTACAGGTATTCGGGCGAATGAATCCATGATCCGATATCGGTCCGTTGTTCAAAAACTCCATGAGAATTACATCAACCGCCCATACCGGCTGAGTAAAGCGATTCCACTACGTTTGGTTAAACCAATTTACGACTGGATTGCAGACGACGTTCTTAAGTATGTGGCTGTAGATAATAACTTTCCATACTGTGAGTACTATGATTACGCTGCAATGTCTGGAGCAAATACGCGGGTGGGAATTCCGTTACACTCTGTTGCCGCTCGCAGGCTCAATGATGTAGTCACAACGGAGCCAGAGTTCTATGACGCTTTGGTAACAGCGTTTCCTCACATCGATGCTCAGCGTCGATTGTGGAAAGATTTCAATATCGAAGCCCTGATTGCTTCTTACGCTCGGGAAAGTTGGGATGGAGTTCGCCGTTGCATCAACGAAAACATGTTGTCGCCGGGTAAACATAAAGACGCTATGAAATTCGTAGCAGCGTTTCGCAAAAAGCGCAACAACGATCCTTATGGGTATCCGATTGACCACTTAATTCGGATACTTTTATTGAATGAGTTCCGCCATACAGCCCCATCGCCAGTTGGTCCGAAAACGAAAGCCCATAGAATGCGCGTCGCCGCCTTGCAAGAGGCCGACGACTTAGACAAGGTGGACGATCTTTTATGAACTTGGAACTTCTCAAAACGGAAAACCTCAAGGTTCCCGATTGGAGAACCACTCATATTCTTAAGCCAAACTTGATTGGACTGATGAAGTCCATAGAAGAGTTCGGCATTATCAACCCTATTCTTGTTATGGCTGATGGCACCATTATCGACGGCTTCGCCCGTTGGGTGGCGGCGCAATCTTTGAATCTTAAAAAAGTTCCAGTTCAAAGACGCGATTGCAGTCGAACCGAAGCAATAATGCTTCACATCCAACTCAACAGGGCCAGAGGAGAGATTGTTCCACATCGTCTCAGCAAAACCATCCGCATGTTAAATGTGGTTGTGGACGAACGAATTATCTTGAATTCATTCAATATGAAAACGGACGAACTTGATGTTTTGCTGGATGGATCCCTCATCAAGAAAAGAAAGGTTTCCGAACATTCCTACAGTAAGGCGTGGGTTCCTATCGAATCCAACGCTAGTGAAGACTTCAGCATAGAACGGCCACCCACACCAGACGCATGAAAAAGGCGGGCCGGAAGTCCGACCCGCCTCTTCCGGTGTAGCGGTCGTACCTCCTAAATCTCAGAGGTTCCCTGCCGGGGAACCTAAACCGTTATGACTTCTAAATCTTATCTCTTGCGTCTGCTTCAGAGAGAAAGTCTTCCATCAGACTTGCCACAGTTGCACCTTCTGATTCTTCTATCGCTCCTTCAGTGGCTGCGTTTACCACAGAACGCTTGTGGTTGATGAGGTTATAGACCGATTCGTCAATGGTTCCAGCCGCCAAAGCGTGAGTTATCTGAACGCTTCCCGTGGTTCCTATTCTATGTATTCGCGCAGAGACTTGATCCACATCTGCGGGCGTCCAAGGATGCTCCACAAAAAGCATATCCTGTGCAGCAGTTAGGGTGTGCCCAGCCTTAGAAGCCTGAATGGATAACACGATTACAGGAGCGTCTTCCGCAGACTCTTCCATGAACGCGCTCTTGGCCTTCTCAATATCGTTGACCTTCATGCCACCTTGGATTTTCAAACCGCCATATTCATTTGCCAGAGTGTCCACGATTTCACGATGATGAGCAGCCAGCACCACTTTGCGTCCTTCGTTGATGCGGATCTCCACCCATTCGTTGACTGCTTTGAGTTTCGACTTGGCTGCGATCTTCTTGAGAACCGAAAGCCTGATCAGATGTTCATGGGCTTCGGCTTTGAACTTGGCTCTCACCGCCGCACTCCTCGGATCTTGACCCAGTTCGGCAGCCAATTCGGCAGCCCGGTCAGCAAGGAACTGAACGATGTCTTCTTCTGCCTGTTTGTATTCCTTTGCGTATTTGGGATCAGGTTCAATCATCCATTCGGAATGCCGGATGGGTGGAAGATCCTTGAGGACTTGATCTTTCGTCCTTCTTATATAACACGATCCCCTGAGGCGTTCGTTGAGTTCGTCTAGGTTCGTGGCTCCATCGATGTGCCACTGCCTGAACCGATCTTGGAAGGCTCCGCAGTACCGTTTATAGAAGGCCCAAAGTCCTCCGAACTCCTTAAGTCTTCCGATGATTTCCAGTTGGGGTCCGTACTCAGCCGGACGAGAAGTAATGGGTGTTCCAGTGAGGCAAAAAACCAACCCCGTATCCGGTACCGTTTTTGCGAGTTTTTGGGCACGCTTCGTTCTCTTCGCCTTGGGGTTCTTGAGATAGTGACTTTCATCGAATATGTAGGACTGATACCCCTTCAACGCTTCGGGGTGGTAGTCGATATTGGAATATCCGATGATCGTGAAATCTGCCTCTTCCTCTGGAAACTCGCTTCGGTTGATCACGCGTCGCCATGTTCGGGTTGGAAAGAACTTTTCGATTTCCACGGCCCAGTTCAATGCCAAGTTGGGCGGACATACGATAAGGCAGGGGTACGCATTTTCACATTGAACCGCAGCCAGCGACATGACCGTTTTTCCGGTTCCCATTTCATCTGCCAAAAATAGTTTTTTATGATCTATAAGATATTGAACTCCGGCCATTTGATAGGGAAGTAATTCACCAACAAGGTCAGGAACTTCAATCTCGGCATCCAACGAACGAGAAGCGGCAATCTTCTGTGCCTGTTCCTCAATAACCTCTAGTTCCATCGACTCAAGTTCTTCCGGAACTGTCAACCTGAAATTTCGTGCGAATTGAAGCGCTTGAGAAAGACTGGATTTTGGAGCCTCCCAAACTTTCTTCTTTGTGTTCCATCGTGAACCTGCGATCTGACGAACAGCAGCGACCTTCACGGAATCATAGGCAAACCTGATAATCAGATTTTCCTCAAACAGTTCTATTCTTTGACTTTCATAGGGATGATCTGGTAGATCCAGTATCCGCAGATCAGGATCCAACCAATAATCGAATTGAACGGCAAAAATCTTCATGGGCTTCAGGCTGGAAACCGGAATTTTCCAGACTTTGCCCAGTCGATCCCATTTAGCGCCCGGAATCCCCTTGATGGCAGCCACTTCATTGGCTTCATAGGGACTGTTTAGAACTATTTGATCGTCATTGAGGCGAATCGCCTTTTCGGTGTTCATGCTGGTTCAAACTTACTACAAATCTAAATGGTTGACAAATGGGTTCAGATAAGATAGTATTATCTCAACAACCTTTGAGGAGGTTAATATGAGCCACGAATTAGAAATCTCAGAAAGCGGCAAAGCCAGTTTCGCCTATCGAAAAGAAGGCGGTGCGCCATGGCACCGACTGGGCATCGCCCTGTCGGGGTACGCAACTGCACCAGAAATTCTGGAAGCAGCCAATGCTGACTACGAAGTCACCCTCCTGCCCGTGCAGTACATCACCCCCAGTGGTGTCCTGATGGAAATGAAAGACAGGCACATCACAGCACGCGTGGATGACGGCGGCGGAGTCACTCCGTTTGAAGTCGTAAAAGACCGATATCGGATCGTCCAGAACAGCACCGTTCTGGAAAAGGCATTGAATGTTGTTGGAGCCTCCGCGGGCGATGCCATCATGGATACTGCGGGCGTTCTCAAGGATGGTCGTGAATTCTTCGCGACCATCGACTTGGGAACCCTCGTTCTGGATCCAATGGGCGTTGCCGACCAGATTCAACGGTTCCTCGTTGTTCATACGAGCCATGACGGTACAACGCCGATCACCTATGCCAATACCGACATTCGGGCCGTTTGTGCAAACACCGTCCGCATGGGATTGAGAAGCGCACGATCCGTCGTGACTGCTCGTCACACAGCGAACTACGACAAGGCGCTGGAGGAAGCAAACAACGTTCTCCAGATCTCACAGGATTGGGCAAAGGAGTTCAGCAAGAAAGCAGAAGAACTGCTTGCAACGCCCATGCCTGCTTCCAGCAAGAAGATCGACCTTGTTCTGAATGGCCTGTGGCCTGAGCGAGATGCAGACACCGACCGTAAGCAGGTCAACCGCGACGAAACCATTTCGATGGTTCGTTCCCTGTACGGAAACGCGAAGAACGCATCCGGCTATGGGTACAACGGTTGGAGCCTGTTGAACGCGGTCGGGGAATATTTCGACCATCATTGGTTTGATGACCCGAAGCGCAACGCGATGGCTGCGATGACAATCGGGAACAAGTCCCATCTCATGAAGGCCAAAGCAGCAGACCTGATCCTGTCGGTCTAATGGCCGAAAAAACCCAAACTGAATGGATGCTGGATCAACTTCATGAGTTGAATCCAAAGGCATTGACGTTCGACGGGTTCGATGATTGCATCATCGGCGTCGGTTGCCAATACTCAAAAGACCCAGTCCTCGTCTACGACGAACAGAAGATGGTTGAACATCTCGTCTGGACAGAGGGCTGGTCTTTTGAAGAGGCTTGGGACTTTCTTTGCTTCAACACGTTCAACGCGTGGATGGGCGAAGGAACTCCCATCATTCTCAAATCACTCCACGATTGGTGAATCATGTGGTCGCCTCCAGAAAAAATCACTCTGACTAAAGAGATGACAGTAGAGGCCCAACGCATGGCTGATGCCATGGGTGATGGTCGGGGGCGTCGTGGTTCCATTCTGGAAGGCGGAGGTGATTTCTTGGGTTGCCTCGGAGAAGTTGCCTTTAGAGAAATCCTGAGAATGCAACAGAGAGTATTGGAACGGACGCTAGAGATTGAACACAAACCCAACCCTCATTACGATCTAGATGTCAATGAAATCAAGATCGACGTAAAAACCAAATGGGCAAAAACAATGCCTCAGAAAAATTGGGAGGGCAGCGTCGCCATGGGCCGCGAAGATGACAGCGAACTCCCACAGAACGTAGACGTATTCGCCTTTATGCGTATTCTCTACCATGAAAAAGAGATGGTTGATAAAGAGAAGGTGCCCGGTAAGCGCGGCTGGTTTATTGGCTGGCTACCTAAAGAAGACTTCTATAGGGTCGCTACACCCATAAGAAAGGGTGAGATCGATCCGCGTCCATCCAATACGAACCAGTTCAAATCGCACAAAGATCAATGGAATGTTTACCACTACCTAATGAACCGTCATTTGATGGACTTGGTTGGACCAGAACTATTTTAGTAGACTTACAACCTACTATTAATAGTAGTGGTATTTTATTTGTGGGAGGTTAATCATGAACTGTCCCAAATGTTATAGAGATTTAAGCGAAAAAGCCGAACAAGGCGCTACGACGGGAATGTGGACATTCCGGATTATTTGTGATTGCGGCCAACTTTTTAGATGGCAACAAGGCAGAGTATTCGCTATACGAACCGGGAATAACCCATTAACCGTTTCCGCCTCTTGTTGAGCGGCATCCAAGTACGCCTAAGCGCCCTGCGGTCTTTATCCGTGGTCCCGCCCCATATGCCAAGTTCGTAATTGATAATGGCATAGTTAAGACATTCCATCCGCACGGAACACATTTCACAAAATTGGTATGCCTTGATTCTTTTTTCCCTCTGCTGAGGGTCGCCACGAAGAATAAAAAAAATCTCCGTATCTTCGTTTCGACAGGCAGCACTAGACACCCATTTATCAGGATCGTTTTCAAATTCCATATTGACTCCTTCTACATACTGGTGAACTCTAGGACAATGAACGGCCATTCTCCGTCAGTGCCACGACGCATCCGAAGCGGCCATTCACGCTGATCCCTCATCCCGCGGTAATGGGTAACATCCATTGTGTTGGGATCTGTCGGATCAGGACTGATAGCAATACCGAACTCAGACCATCGGCTCCAAACCGCTGAACCAAACGGCCTCAAATCCCTACTGGTACCTGATCCCAGTGGAGCGTGGTGTTCCAACCAGAGAGCGCAATCGTATTCGTATCGGATGTAATCAAGAAATTTGGCTACTTCTGTGGTGACGGATTCAGAGGTACGTCCACCGGGATCCAAAAATGCTTTATACAACGGACCCAAAACGAGAAGTTCTGGTTGAATCTCATCAATCCAACTAATAAGTTTGTTGCGATCTTCGACTTTGAGAAGGTTTAATCCATCAGGCTTTACAACGAGATGGGCGTCCATCTCTTTCGCTTTTCCCACCATGTCAATCCGATGGTAGATACGACGGGCTGTTCTACGAATGATTCGTTCAGGATTTTCAAGATCAACAAACAAGGTCTTTATGGGAGGCATCCTGTCTCGTTTGAATGGATGAATCCCCGCTGCTGACATTAAAGCAACTTGCCTTGCTAGGAAGGTTTTTCCTACTCCCTCGGCGGCAACAACGATCACCCGTTCCTGACGTTCCAACAGATTGGGAATCAACCACTCATAATGATCATCGGTTTCTTCGCTCAGCAAAGTTGCCCAATCAATCAGTCTCCCCGGATCTTCTAAAGAATCATCAACATTGAAACCATCCAGCAACCGTTGAGCCTTATTGACCCGTTGAGACAACGGCAGGCTGTGGTCAAGATCCATGAGGGATTCAACAAAGTTCGTAAACTCATCACGGATTTCACTAGCCACAACCTCAAGGTCTGAAAGTTCCAAACCAGATCCGATGTGGTCCGAAATGTCTTTACCATTGGTGGGTTTGAATACCTTGACCTTTGATCCGGCTTCACGAAGTTGGGCAGCGACATTGCTGGCGTGAACTTCGCCGGGTTCATCATTATCGGCAATGATGACAATCTTTGCCTCAGCCAAGGTCTTCGTATGGTTGGGTAGCCACTTTTCTTGGCCTTTGGCTCCTGCCCCACCGGGGTTACAAGTAGCAACCTTCCCTAGTCGCTCCAGAGTAGCAACATCTTTTTCACCCTCTACGACGTAAACGATCCCGTTGTTTTTGATCTGCTCAATGACTTCCGGCAACCGGTACAGGGGCTTCTCTATTCCTTGCGTTCCCCAAATCCACTCACCATTTTCGTAACGCTGCTGACGGAAAGTTTTGCCACCATTGTCCTCACGGAAACGAAGCACCTGCATCACCGGATCACCGGCAGCGTTTTTGTAAACGTATGTATCTTCTAGTTTCATTTTACCTTTAGATTGCTTTTCCCCTGAGTCTGGAAACAACTCATTAGGCTTGACGCCCATTGAATCGCAGATCTGACTGAAATCACACCCACCGCCACGATGACAGTTGAGCAGAACCTGCCCTTCACGACCCAATCCGATAGTAAGGGAAGGGTTTTGATCATCCTCCCGGCAGGGACAGGCTGCATTCCAACCGGTTCCAGAACTTGTTACCCTATTTAAACGAGAAAGAACTAGATCTATTTCAGGCGTTCTATCAGCCACCTAGATACCTATTTCTTTCTGCTTTCAAAACTACTGCTTCATAAGCCTTTAGAAACAATTCTCTATCAGCATTGGTTCTCAAGCCCGCCCCATTCTTGGGGAATGAACGCATGGTTTCCCCCACCAAATCGTGAGGTTTGGCGAACTGGGTTCCAGCCTCAGCCCCATCGATGGCAGCACGGAATTGCGACCAAGCCTGCGGCGTAGCCGGGATCTCATCACCCAACAAAAGGTCAATAGCCAATCGCCTGACCTGTCCCACCCGCGGCAGACGCTGCTGATCTAAAACTATTATCTGGTCAACTGCTTCATTCACTGAATCGGCTGACAAGTCTTTAAGAAACTTCCACCACAACGTACACCGTTCCTTGAACGGAGGACCGCCTGTAGCAGCATCCCAATTGATGCTTATCTTTTTCACGATGGGGACGAGATCTGATTTTTCCACTGTGGGTTCAGAACATCGTGTCTTCACCATTGGCGAAGGCTTCGATCACATCAAAGTCCTCATCTGCTCTATCGCAAAGGTCCAAAAACATTTCGACATGCTTCTCATCCCTCAGGATCAGTTCAATGTCGTCGTACCTTTTTCCCTGAGGGTTGTGTCCCATGTGCCATGGGGAGTTAGTGCATCCACGAATAGCATCTTTGCAATCTTGCACACCATACATCTTGATGGCTTGCTTGATTTTCCGGCGGCGGTTGTCCCCCAAAACGGGTTTCCGCCCTTTGGAGGAAGTTCGACAGAGCGACACCCACTCTTGAAATACTTCAAAGACCTCTTCTGGCGACGGTTCGGACATTCGGCGTTTCCCTTCCCTCGTCCGTTCTTCGCCATACTAATCGCTGGAAACCGATCAGTCAAATGGAGGGTCTAAAGATTATGGAGTTGCCTTCTGGTTAAGGAGATCGTTGCTGAATCCACAATCATCTCACCCGCCACGTTCGACCTGATGACCACATCAACCTGTTCAGAAGGGACATCGAATCGACCGGCCAGAATCGCCTTTAACTTGGAGGCTTTCAATTCAGCATCAGACAGACCATCATCATATGGACTGTCAATCATAGTAGTCAGAGACTGACTCATCTCTTCAAACTTCTCGGCATCGATACATTTGACACAGCCGAGAACACCAGTGGGCGACTTGCGTTTTCTAATTACCGTGTGCCCGCATACCAATTGATGAACCCATTTGACATGACCATATTTGCCCAATTTGGTAACACTCACCGTTTCCCTACGGGGAGCATTACGGGGACTGGGCATCGCACCACTCTTCAGCAGATCGAATTGCTTCGTTCAGGTCGGACGACCACGGCATACACAATGACATCCACCAACTAGTATAAACCCAAGGATGGTCTGAGTCGTTGTTAGTAGAGTGTAATCTAGCAACTACCTCATCAACTTTAGGCCACAAACTTTTTTGATACTCAATCCACTCTTCTACTGGCTTTTGAAGCGTTTCATTGCTAGAATCCATCAAGTAACGATGTACGCATGGATCGCCCTGTTTGGGTAATTGGCGTTCAAACGAAGAAATTTGAATGGCTTGAATCAAATCTTCTGGAATTGAAAAGGCAGTTTCTGACATGATATTAAGTTTCTTTAGAAGATGATTATGAAATTCTTGACAATGGGCCGCTTGTGCTGATATACTGTAGGACACCGATGCGGATAGCGCAAGTCTACTAACAGCGACCGCATAAAGAGAGGATCAATAATGTTGCCCCTACCTTCAACCCTCAAATTGGGAATTGCATTCCTTTGTGCCGTTTCCTGTACCAGCACAGCATCAGATTCGCTCTTTCCTATCAGCGGCACGCTAACTAATGATGTTATAGCGGAATCCAGTATCGACTACGATGCTGAGTGGAAAGCGTTTGTGCATGAACAGATTCTTATTCATGAACAAAAACCAGAGCATCCGTTTTGGAGTGCGGCCAACGACGCTGCTACGAGTTCGCCGTCTCCACGCCCAAAGATAGATGTAACAACAATAAAACCGATTGTTGCGAATGGCAGCGAATCCGCTGTATCTGCTGATACGCAAATAGAAATGGAACTTCAAGAAATATTAGATAACGCATACGAACCAGTTGTCACGGAATACGAGTTCTATTCACGAGGTCCAGACATCATGGAACTCCAACAATTCTTGGATGTGGACATGGTGGACGGCATATACGGCCCCCAAACGCGTGCCGCCCACATCGAATTTCTCGGAGGACCAGAAGCGGCAGTCAAACTATGGTATGCCCCAACTTGGGATGAAGACATATATGTAGACGGGGGATTGCCGACACTGAACGACCTTGTGAATATCTTTTTCTTTCCAGAAGATCGGGTGTGGGCGCTTCGCGTCGCAATGTGTGAAAGCAGCGGCCAGCCTACGGACGCCGTGTCAACAGCGGTTCATTCATCGTCCGGAGCATCCGGTTGGTTTCAACATCTTCCCAAATTTTGGGAAACCGGCAATCAGGAAGGGCGCGTATGGGACGCCGGATTTGAAGGGAACTCAATTCTAGATCCAGTTGCAAACGTCGGCACAGCCGCATACCTTTTCTATAGGGACGGCGACCGACATTGGAATCCAAGCAAATCATGTTGGGGAGGAACACCACATGGCTAAAAATGAAATAATCGAATCTGACGACACGAAAATCGTGTACAAAACTTCCTTTGGGATTCTCACCGTCTTCAAGCAAGACGAATCGGGACTCAATGGCGGAAAAGAAGGAACGAGTCGAATGGTTCCTGAAGAGGGTCAGCCAGCCCCCCGTCCGATAAAACTAAAAAGAAAGTATCGGGGACAATCTTGAATTATGACCCCGCCACCGCAGACACTCCCCCGTTACCGCCTCCGCATCCGGCGAAATTCACTCCAAAGCATCTGAACGCAGTCATCGAAATCCTTGAAGACCTTTTTGGACCCGGCAACGATGTTTCGATTTTAGACCCCTTCGCGGGCATCGGCACGGTTCACGAACTTCCATTCACCACGCGGGGTATCGAACTTGAACCAGAATGGGCAAACCAACATGAACTGACCGATATCGGTAGTGCCCTCAATACCAAATATCCCGACGAGTCATTTGATGCAGTCGTAACTTCGCCGTGCTTCGGCAACCGGATGGCCGATCACCACGAAGCCAAAGACGACAGTAAACGACACACCTACAGGCATTATTTAGGCAGACCTTTAACAGAAGGCAGTTCTGCTGTGATGCAGTGGGGCGAGGATTACCAACATTTTCACACGGAAGCGTGGTCAGAAGCAAAGCGGATTCTAAAACCCGGTGGGATTCTGATTATCAATATCAAGGATCACGTTCGGGGCGGAAAAATTCAACATGTAACAAAATGGCATAGCGATACCTGCGGCAGTATCGGCTTCAAACAGGTTGATACAGTTATTATTTCTGTTACGAGTTTGACACATGGAGAGAACTTCAACCAACGGATACCTCATGAGTCGTTACTAGTCTTTGAAAAATCCTTGCCTAACAGGATATGAACTGTTATACTGGCAAACTGATTTAAAGAGAGGATTATCAGATAGATGAGTAGTCATTCTGTTCGGGCTAAAATCCAACATAAAAATAGACATATCCATTTAGGGTATTACCAAACTCAAGCCCAAGCGACCGCCGCGAAGGCTGGAGCGCACGCGGCTTTGGACAAGTGGGAAGAACAT
>CEPQ01009483.1_pt1 | contig 11594 bp, 11 predicted proteins | sample 530411 | NCBI WGS metagenome assembly CEPQ01 (sample SAMEA2620039, study PRJEB7988) | marine metagenome | isolation source: saline water (ENVO:00002010), including
TCGAATATCTGACGCGCGCCTATGAGCGACTGAAGATCGTGGTTCCCGCGACGCTCGCGATCATCTTCCTGCTGCTCTATCTCATTTTCCGGCGCTGGGACGAAGCCTTGCTGATCATGGGCACGCTGCCCTTCGCGCTGACGGGCGGATACTGGTTGCTCTATCTGATGGGCTACAACCAGTCGGTGGCGACTGCAGTCGGCTTCATCGCGCTTGCCGGTGTCTCCGCCGAATTCGGCGTGGTGATGCTGATTTACCTGAAAGCCGCACTGGAGCGACGGCAAGCTGACCTGGGCGCCGAAGAAGTGGACGAGGCCATCCGGGAAGGCGCGCTCCTGCGCGTGCGGCCCAAGGCGATGACCGTCGCAGTCATCCTTGCGGGTCTCTTTCCGATCCTGATCGGCACCGGCGCGGGCTCGGAAGTCATGAGCCGCATCGCCGCGCCGATGGTCGGCGGCATGATCACCGCCCCGCTCCTGTCCATGTTCCTGCTTCCCGCCGCTTATCTGTTGTTGCGGCGTCCCCGTCCGGAAAAACCGGCGAACCCTCAAGGAGAAGAAGAATGCGTACCCCAACCTACATGATCCTGCTCGCGGCACCGCTGGCGCTTGCAGCTTGCAACGCTGCAGACGACAGCACCGGGACCATGATGTCTGACGAGATGGCGAACTCGGACAGTATGCCCATGTCAGGCGAAATGCCGATGGCGGAGGAGACCGGCGGCGAGCAGAGCGCCAGCGCGGAGGGAACGGTAACAGACATCGATCCCGGGGCGGGCACCGTGACCATCGAGCACGGTCCGGTCGAAAGTATCGGATGGCCCGCGATGACCATGACCTTCGAAGCCGACGCGCAAATCCTCGAACAGGTCAGTGTCGGTGAGGGAATAGCCTTTGAATTTCGTACTGGAACCGAAGGCAGCGTCGTTACCTCGGTAACGCCGCGATAGCATGATGGGTGGGAGGCGCGCGGTTGCGCCGGTGCCTCCCACGCAAAAACAGGTGAATATGCCCGGTATCGACAGGCCCGACTTTAAGGATCGCCGCGACTTCATGAAAAGCGCCGGCCTCGCGGCGACGGGTTTCGCGGCGCTGCCGCTGGTGGGTTGCGACACGCAAAGCAGGGTGTCGCTCGATCAGCGAGGAGCAAGCAATCCTCTTGCCATACCTCGGCTACAGGCCGGAACGATCGAACGGGGCGAGCGTGTCTTTCGCCTGTCCCTGACACCGGGCGAGAAAGAATTCGTGCCCGGCACGCCTTCACCGACGATCGGTATCGACGCATCCTATCTCGGTCCGACCCTCGAAATGCGCCGCGGCGAACAGGTTCGCTTTCATATCGACAACAAGCTTGCCGAGGATGCGACCGTCCACTGGCATGGTTTCGAACTTCCCGCCACCGCGGATGGCGGACCGCACCAACTCGTGCGGCCCGGCGAACGCTGGAGCCCGTCCTTCGAAATACGCCAGCGCGCTTCGCTATACTGGTATCATTCTCATACGCATCGCCGGGCCGGACCACAGGTCTATGCCGGACTTGCTGCCCCGATCTACGTGCGCGACGAGGAAGAGGATCGCCTCGATCTGCCGAGCCGGTACGGTGTAGATGATATCCCGCTCGTCGTGCAGGATCGCGTGATCGACAGCTCAGGCCGCCTCGTTTACCCGCTCAACATGCACTCGCGGATGATGGGGGTGATAGGTGAGCGCATCTATGTGAACGGAACGGCCAATGCCGTTTTCGACGCCACCGCCGGTCCGCTGCGCCTGCGGCTTCTCAATGGATCGAATGCGCGGTTCTACACCTTCTCGCTCGAAGGTGATCGTCCGATGCAACTCATCGCAAGCGATGGCGGCCTGCTTGCCGCACCCCGCGAGATTCGCAGTCTTACCCTTGCCCCAGGCGAACGCGCACAAGTGATCGTCGACCTTTCCGAAGGGCGCCCGCTGCGCCTGAATGCCAGCAGTCCTGCTAACGCCATGGGCATGATGGCCGGAGAAGGCGGGGGTATGATGGACGGCGGAATGATGGGAAACCGGACCGGTCGCGAGAGGCAGGGCCGCACCTTTTCGATCCTCGATATGCGTCCCTCCGGATCATCGACTCCAGTGATGCTCCCGCCCACCCTGGCCGCGCTAGCCGCGCCAGACCCCTCGCTCGCCGTTCGCAGCCGCCGTTTCGTACTCGATATGGGCATGATGGGTCGGGGCATGGCGATCAACGGCGAGACCATGGACATGGATGTCATCAATCAGCGCGTACCGGTGGGTCAGTGGGAAATATGGGAAATCGCCAACGCATCGATGATGGCCCATCCCTTTCATATTCATAATGTGCAGTTCCGCTTGCTCGACCGGGACGGTCGGCCTCCGCAGGCGGAAGAGGCGGGCTTCAAGGACACCGTTATCGTCAAGCCGCGTGAACAGGTCAGGCTGCTGTTGCGGTTCGAAGAGAATACCGATCCCGACAATCCCTACATGTATCACTGTCATATCCTCGAGCACGAGGACGCAGGCATGATGGGGCAATTCGTGGTCACGGCCAATTAGGGGAGAACGACAGATGAGCGATGGGCACAATGCAATCGAGGGTACGGCGACCGACCCCGTTTGCGGAATGAGCGTGAAGATGGACGGCGCCCGCTTCATCGATCGACACGAGGGTGGCGACCATTACTTCTGCTCCTCGCGCTGCCTCGACAAGTTCCGCGCGGATCCGGAGATGTATCTTTCGAAGGCGCACCTCGATGCTGTCGAGGATGTCCCGGAAGGTACGATATACACCTGTCCGATGCATCCGGAGATCCGGCAGCCGGGGCCGGGCTCCTGCCCGATATGCGGGATGGCCCTCGAACCCGAAACGGTCACCTTGAACGAGGGCCCCGATCCCGAACTCGTCGACATGCGGCGAAGGTTCTGGTGGAGCGCGCTCTTCACCCTGCCGCTCTTCGCCTATGCGATGGGCGACATGATCCCGTCGCGACCGTTCGATCAGGTCATCGAACCCGCTTTCGCGCAGTGGCTGCAGCTTCTGCTGGCCACTCCGGTGGTGCTTTGGGGCGGCTGGCCCTTCTTCACCCGCGCGCTGCAATCAGTCCGAACCATGAACCTCAACATGTTCACCCTGATCGGCTTCGGCGTTGCCATCGCTTATCTGTTCAGCCTTGTGGCAACCCTCGCCCCGGACATCTTCCCCGAGGCTTTCCGCGATCATGCGGGCCGGGTCGGCGTCTATTACGAGGCCGCAGCGGTTATCACGACCCTCGTGCTGCTCGGGCAGGTGCTCGAGCTCAAGGCGCGCGGATCGACATCGAGCGCCTTGCGAGCGCTTCTCGAACTCGCGCCCCCGACCGCGATGAAGATCTTCGGTCGCGGCGATGAGCGCGAAGTACCGCTCGATGAATTGACGTCGGGGGACCTGCTGCGCGTGCGTCCGGGCGACAAGGTCCCCGTCGATGGCACGCTCGAGGATGGAAGCAGCGCCATCGACGAGTCCATGATCAGCGGCGAGCCCATTCCCGTCAAGAAAAGCGCTGGCGATCCCGTGATCGGAGGCACTGTCAACCAGACCGGCAGCTTCACCATGCGCGCGACGCAGGTCGGCGCGGACACCATGCTCTCGAAGATCGTGCAGATGGTGGCGGAGGCGCAGCGCAGCCGGGCACCGATCCAGCGGCTCGCCGACCAAGTCACCGGATGGTTCGTGCCCATCGTCGTCCTTGTCGCTATCGTGAGTTTTGTCGTCTGGGCCATCTGGGGACCGGCACCGGCCCTTGCCTACGCGCTCGTCAACGCGGTCGCCGTTCTGATCATCGCCTGTCCCTGCGCGCTCGGACTGGCGACGCCAATGTCGATCATGACCGGCACCGGCAAGGGAGCCCAGCACGGCATCCTGATCAAGAACGCCGAAGCGCTCGAAACGCTGGAAAAGATCGATACGCTGGTTGTCGACAAGACCGGCACACTGACCCGGGGCAAGCCCGATCTTGTCGACGTAAAACCGCAGTCAGATTTCGACGAGCAGGAGTTGCTGAGCCTTGTCGCTGCCGTTGAGAGAGGAAGCGAGCATCCGCTCGCCCACGCGATCGTGGAAGGGGCTCAAAACAGGGGCGCTGCCATTCTCGACGCTTCCGATATCGAGTCCGTGACCGGCGAAGGCATCCAGGCAAATGTCGACAAGCGCAGGGTCGCGATCGGGAATGAAAAGATGATGGAGCGTATAGGGGCGCTCGAAGAAGGCTGGCGGTCAACGGCGGACGAAGGCCGAAGCCTCGGACAGACGGTGATGTTCGTGGCCGTGGACGGGGCACCGGCAGGCCTTATCGCTGTCGCCGATCCGATCAAGGAAACCAGCCGCACCGCTATTGCCGCGCTGCATGAGCGCGGCATCAAGATCGTGATGCTTACCGGCGACAGCGAAGCCACCGCGCGTGCGGTAGCAAGCCAGGTCGGTATCGACGAAGTCGAAGCGAATGTCTCGCCCGAGGACAAACATCGCAAGATCGAGCAGTTGAAGAGCGAGGGTCGCCGGGTCGCTATGGCCGGCGACGGCATAAACGACGCACCCGCGCTTGCCGCTTCGCATGTCGGCATCGCGATGGGAACGGGTACCGATGTCGCGATCGAAAGCGCGGGCGTGACATTGGTGCGCGGCGACCTCGTCGGCGTTGTTCAGGCGCTCGTCCTGTCTCGGGCCACTATGCGCAACATCAGGCAGAACCTGTTCTTTGCCTTTGCCTATAATGCGCTCGGAATTCCGGTCGCTGCAGGTGTCCTCTATCCATGGACCGGGTTGCTTTTGAACCCGATGATCGCGGCCGCAGCGATGAGCCTGTCTTCGGTATCGGTGATCGGCAACGCCCTGCGCCTGCGCGGCCTCGCTCTTCCCAAATTCGATACCTGAGCGGTGAGGGCGGGACGGAGATGGCGCGAGTAACGGATAAGACGATGCAGGATCAAAACCCAATCTCTGAGGAATCGCGCGAATGGCGCGGTGCTCATCCAGCCCTCTGGATCGCGATATTCGGAATTCTCATCGCTTTCGCCTGGGAGATGCTCCAGCTTCCTTTCTACCAGTCGGGAGGTCTGTCGCCTGCCGAGGCAGCACGTCGCTGCGGCCTGGCCTCGTTCGGCGATGCCGGGATCATGGTGGCCGCTTATCTCGGCGCCTCTGTCGGCAGTGGTAAAACGCCGTGGCTCGTAGACTGGCCGATCTCGCGTTTTGTCGTGTTCCTGGGAATCGGCCTGGCCATTACTGCCATGGTCGAAGTGCTGGCTGTCGGTGCCGACTGGGGGTGGTCCTATAGTGCAATCATGCCGCTTGTGCCCGGAACCAAAATCGGTCTCATACCGATCGCGATGTGGGTCGCGGTTCCCACAGCCTCCTTGTGGCTCGCGCGCCGTCTCGGCACCGGACCCCGCTGATCGCAAACCGGGATCACCTATCCCTCGACAGCTGCCGGCTGCGGTCCCGATGGTGATCGACTTATCCGAAATCCGGCAATCAGAGCGAGCAGCGTGAGCAATTGCGCGCCGATCGTCTCGACAGTCGGGAAGAAGCCGAGTTCGGCGAGGCGCGGCAAGCCGGCAATGAAAGTGGCGGAAAGAACTCCGGCCTCCTGGAAAGCGCCCACGCCCTTGCCCGCGAGAATGACCGCAAGGATCGCAATCAGGATAGCACTATAGCGGAAGAACTGGGTGATCGGCAGTTTGCGGCTGTAGCGCAGCATAACCCATGCGATGAACGCTAGCAGCGCGACTGCGGACAAGGCACCTGCCAATATGATGCCGCTGCTCTGCGGGTTCCACAGGGCAGCGTAGAACAGAATAGTCTCGAACGCTTCCCGGTAGACGACCACGAATGCAAGACCAAAGAGAAACCATGCCGATCCGCGCGAAAGCGCCTTGCCCATTTTTTCCTGGATATAGCGCCGCCACTCCTCGGCCTGGGATTTGCCGTGCATCCAGATCCCGACCGATACGAGAATGACAGCCGCAAGCAGCGCGCCGATCCCTTCGGTCATCTCGCGGCTCGCCCCGCTGATGCTTACGAAGTAGGTTGCTACGACCCAGGTGGCGACACCTGCGAAAAGAGCAGCGATCCACCCACCATGGATATAGGGCAATACCTCGGAGCGCTGCGACTTTTTCACAAAGGCGATCATGGCGATCACAACCAGAATTGCTTCGATCCCCTCGCGCAGGAGAATGGTGAACGCCCCGAGAAAGGTCGAGATTTCGCTCGCCGCCTCAGGAGCCAACGCTTCCTCGGCTCTTGCCAGCAGACTATCGATGCGAGCCCTTAGTTGCTGTAGTTCGGATGGATTCGCACCGGACTCTATTCCGGCCCGGAATTGCCCGAGCGCCTGTTCTACCTCCCGCATCAAACCGCCATCGCGCGTTGCCAGGAGGGCCTCCAGGGGTTCAAACCCGTCGAGATAGGCAGACAGGGCAAGCTGCCGCGCTTCCTCTCGGTTGCCAGCCCGATAAGCTGACAGGCTGCGATCGAGCGTATCGCGAACGAAGGCGAGCGAACCTGCGTCATTTGCCTGTCCCACCGCATCGGGATTGGCGCGAAGATAGGCCATGACGGCGAGCGCACGGTCCTCGCCGATCTGCTCGGCCAGACTTTCCGGTGTGAGCGCGGCGAGCGTCTCGAGATCGGGGACAAGCTGGCGTATGCCATCATCTTCCCGCCAAATACGCTCGCCCTTGGCCACATCTTCAAAAGCAATGCTGCCGGCATGGAATGCAAGCGCCCAGCGATCCTCGTCGGACAGCGATGCGAAGCTGGCCATGGACGTTCCTTCCAGCCCTTGCGTGATGACCTGGTAAAGCCCGAACGCACTGCGCTGCCGCGCCCGGTCGATATCGGTGAAGTCGATCGGCGGGGGATCAAGTGCCTGCATTGCGGCCGGTGGCGCACTTCCGGCGGCGCCGTGACACGAGGCGCAGTTCTGCGCGAAGAGAGTGCGGGCGCGGTCAAGGTCGGGCGCTTGCGAAGGGGCAAGCGGAACCGGGTAGGCTGTCAGCAACGAGGCTGCCAGCGCGCGCGCTAAGCGCCCAACTCGCTCGGCGGGTTCCTTATTGGCGATCAGAGCTCGCAGCTGGTCCGATCGGCGGATGAGTGCTTGATTGTCTTTAGTATCCGGCAATGCAGCGATCTGCCGCGCCACGACATCGGAAAACTCCACCATTTCGCGATATTCGAATTCGTCGGCAACACGTCCCTCGGAAACGGCGGAGGCGTAGTCGACCGCGATATAATCGAGCAGACGCCAGGTGGTTCGCACGTCGGGTTCTTCCGCGTTCGCGGTGACGGACAGACACAGCGCAAGCGCCAGCAGAATGAGCCGCAGTGCCGGATGGACGGTGGCGGAGACGATGCGATGCATGAGGGGTCTCTATATCTGTTGCAATTAATTCGCAATAGCAGGGTGTAGACGGAAATGTATTTCCTCCAACCCCCGATCGCGGGGATATTCTGGAGTTTAGGTAGAGCGCAGTTCGCCACGGGCCTGTTTGGAGACTTCGGCACTTCCCCACACCGCCAGTCCTGCCATGATGCTCGCCACAACCAGATCGGGCCACGCACGGCCGGTGCCGAAAACGCCAATCGCTGCCGCCAGCACGGCGATATTACCGATCGCGTCGTTGCGCGAACAGATCCACACCGAGCGCATGTTCGCATCGCCCGAGCGATACCGGAACAGCATCGCGGCGACGGCGAGATTTACCGCCAGAGCAAGAGAACCGATGGCGCCCATCGTTCCCGGGTCGGGCGACGCCCCGACAAAGAAACCCCAGATGGCCGAGCCGAGCACCCACAGGCCGAAAGCCAGCATGGTCGCCGCCTTTACGAGAGCCGCACGCGCGCGCCAGACGAGCGCCATCCCCGCTACACCGAGACTGATAGCATAGTTTGCCGCATCACCGAGAAAGTCGAGCGCGTCGGCCTGCAAGGCGCGCGAATCCGCAGCAATGCCTGCCACGATCTCCACGCCGAACATGATTGCATTAAGGCCCAGTGCGATCCACAGAATGCGCCGCCATGTCGGATCGTTGTTGTTTGCACCGGCCTCATCGGGGCCGCAGCAGGTCTTTCCCATTTACTCGACTCCTTGCGTCGATCCGCCCTATGCACCTTGTAGTAACTACAAGGTCAAGCGGCAGGAGCCTTTGTCATGAGAATTGGTCAACTTGCCCGGATAACCGGCGTCAAATCCGAAACAATCCGCTTCTACGAGCGTGAGGGTATCCTCGCTGCCCCTCCACGCACGCGGGCCAATTATCGCGATTATGGACCAGCAGAGGAAGCGCGCCTTAACTTCATACGGCGCGCGCGTGATCTCGGCTTCTCCATGGCACGCATCAGGGAATTGCTCGATCTCTCCGATGATGCCGACCGGTCCTGCGCGGGCATCGACGCTCTGGCCAGAAGCCATCTCGGCGAGGTCGAGCGCAAGATCGCGAGCCTGGAGGCGTTGCGGACGGAACTTGGGCGTATGATCGCTGCCTGCGAGCAAGACACTGTAGGCGATTGCCGCATCATCGATGCACTTGCGGGTACCGCCGAGCCTTGATGTCCGCGCCTCGTGCGCCAGTTCGGTCAGGCTCGCCAATGCACGGCTTTTGTCGGCCGCCCATAAGAGACTTAACTTCGGGAAAGGCCGACGAGTGCGAAGCTGCCCGTGTCGCCATCCCGGGTCTGTCGAACGGGCTATGATGCCGCCGCAGGCCAGTTCCAGACGGCCATTTTTTCAATGCTCATATCCGCCATAGTGTAGGGGATCCCGCCGACGCCAAGCCCGGAGCGGCGCAGCCCTGCAAAAGGCATCCAGTCCACGCGGAATGCCGTATGGTCGTTCACCATCACAGCCGATCCCGCCAGAGACTGGTTGACCCGTTCTGAGGCTTGGCGCTTCGCCGTCTACCTTGCGACCGGCCTCGTAATAACGGCTTTCGTCGAAATCCTGGCGGTCGGCGCCGATTGGGGATGGACGTACAGCGAGAGCATGCCTCTGCTGCCGGGGACCGACATTGGCCTAGTCCCCATGCTGATGTGGATTGTGGTCCCTTCAGCGACTTTGTGGTTCGCGCGGCGAATGGGAACCGGACCCGCGCGATAGGAAGTTGATCAACTGGTTCAGCAGCAACTAGCCGAGGTGGAGCGCAAAATCTCCGATCTAATGGCTTTACGAGACGAGCTGGGACAGATGTTACGGTCCTGCGAGTCGGACAAGATCGGTGAATGCAAGGTCATCGGATGCCTCGGGCACCATAGCGTTGTGCAAGATCTCAATGGCTGTCCGCTTGTGGATCACCCATGGAAGAAGTGGAACGGCCGAAATGAGGGCGCATTGCGGACAGACCTCGTATGCACACCTAATACAAAGCCGTCGAAGGCAATTCAACACTCGGGGACGAGCCGGGGGTAGGGAGCGTCGAGCTCGAGACCTGCCATGACGGGCAGGGCACATGCACCGTGTTGATGTCCGAGTGGCCACTGGCGGCCGTCGATAGCACGCTGCAATTCATGGGAAGACTCCAATCGTCTTTACCAACTCGCTCTGGCGTCGCGGCACTGGCGAACCACTCATTTCGGCACGAAGATTGAGCGCGCCCGCGAACTCATCGACCGCGGCCAAAAGCTTCGTTTCGTCTCTAAACTCGCTTTAGAAAAGGCCTTCGAGAAGGTCTCGTCATGACTCGGATAAAACCGAATGCGACCGACTAAGACGCCAGCGTTTCGGCAGCACGCTACCGGCTCTCAATCACAGCGATTATGCCGTCGGGCATGTCGTCAGAATTATCGGGAATCTCAATCTTCCCTTTAAGGACTTCGAGCATGCGATCGGGGTAGTCGAGAGGCGGTGCTTCTGCATCGAGGTACTGCCGAACAACTTTGAGATCCTCAATGTTGCCATCAGTCATTCGATTAAGCGCGCTGCGGCCGCCGAAGATGGGCGCCTTGTTCGGCTTGCGCATCCATGCGTCGGCGCGTTCAGGAATTGGCAGTAGGGTGTTAATCGCTCGGAAGATGCCGAGGATGTACGACATCCGCAAGATCGTCTCATTACCGATCGGTGGCCCACATTCTTTCTTCCAAGCGCGTAGCGTCTCGAGATCGGGCTGACCAAGTATGGCCGCCTCTTCGCTTTCGTTGAGACCCCAAGCATTCGCAATGTTGAAGATCGTATCCAGTGCTGCCCGAGAGACCGATTTCTTACGCATGACAGCTCCGAGAAATCACTGTCCGCTATTAAATCTAGACCCGCATTGAGGGCAGGGTGAATTACAAAAAAGGGCACTCCAAAATTCTTGCGGGGTATTTGACGGGCTAGACCGGCGTCGTTCCATCGCAATGTCTGAGAGGCCGGAGAGGAGTTCCAGCGCATCGGGAATGCCACCGTACAGAAAGTCGAACGGAACATAGCCAGTTTTCCGCTCAAGCTCCTCATCATAGAAGAGCCATAAACGCGCAGGTTCTTCGCCGCCGAGCATCTGTTCCAGGTTCATCACGAGACGTCTAAACAACCCAATTCGAAATTCTTCATGTTGAGTGATTTCGTTTGGATCGGCCATGTAGCGAGGGCGGGCGAGGATATTATCGTAAGCCTCCTCACTGCCATCATATCGTTGCAAATAATATAAGAGCCATTCCCGCAGGTCCTGAAATCCGTCGGGAGGTGATGCAGTCTCTTCGTTTTTCAGCATAGCTAACCTGATTACAGACCTCGCATATTTATCAGACTGAAGGGATATGTAAAGCCGGGGACATGAGAGGCCGTGGACGTGTCCGCGTCCACCAATCATCTGACTTTGGTGTCTGAGGATAAACTCAAGAAGCTTGGCTCGAATATCCGACGAGTTCGGGAAGAACGAGGATTCACCCAAGAAGCTTTCGCTCAGGAGATTGGCTTAGACCGAGCATACTACGGCCGAATTGAGCGCGGCCTAATCAACATTTCAGCGCAAACGATATTCATGCTCGCTGAGGCGTTGGAGACAAGCCCAAGCCGGTTTTTTGCTGCTGTCGGACTGCGTGAGAAGTGACCGCTGAGGGGTAGTTTTTCGAATGTCACAATTGTTAAGTTTATGGCAGCCCTGAATCAGGATCAGCGATGTTAGGTCGAAAGGCTCTTCGCCTGCGGCGATTGCGTTCGACTGTCTTTCAAAGTGCAGTAGCGCTTTGAAAGACAGTCGAACGCTCGAATGGGACACCACCCAAAATGTTGCATTTCGACCTTGAAACTAGGCGAAACTTAACAAAAAAGGGTGGCGACCTTGCGGTCGCCACCATGAAACCTCGTAAAAACCTAAACTTAAACGCAACAGTTTTGGTGGCAGGTAAAACCTTCCCTTCTGATCGTGGCTAGCCCGCTGGCGGGCGAAGCTGGCTTTGCCCGTCTCGGGCCCTATCCGTTTCGGTTGGGCGGATTACAGGCGCTTGACCAGATAGTCGGCGCTGGCGGGGCATAGAGCAGCGAATTCCCGCGAGGAGGCAACCCGCTCGGGGGCCTCGCCCCTGGGGCAATCGCGATAGCCGAGCTTGCGGAAGAAATCGCCCGCGGTGGTCGTCAGCAGATGCAACCG
>CEPQ01130565.1_pt1 | contig 11584 bp, 8 predicted proteins | sample 530411 | NCBI WGS metagenome assembly CEPQ01 (sample SAMEA2620039, study PRJEB7988) | marine metagenome | isolation source: saline water (ENVO:00002010), including
TCATGAAACAGATTGCGCATTTCCGTTACACCCTGCTGGCCGCCGCCGTGGTGCTGTTGCTGCCGCTGCTGCTGCCTTCCGGCACGCTGGCCACCGAAGTGCTGGTGTTCGCCCTGGCCGCGCTGGGCTGCAACCTGCTGCTGGGCTATACCGGCCTGATGTCCTTTGGCCAGGGCATCTTCTTTGGCGTGGGCAGCTACACCACCGGCGTGGTGCTGCTGCAGTTGAAACTCGCCCTGCTGCCCGCATTGGCCCTGGCGGCCGTTGGCGGCGCGCTGGTGGCGCTGCTGGTGGGCTGGTTCTCGATCCGCCAGCGCGGCACCTACTTCGTGATGCTCACGCTGGCCTTCGCCCAGATGTTTTATTTCCTGGCCTATACCCTCAAGGACGTCACCGGCGGCGACAACGGCCTGCTGGACATCCCGCGTCCGCCGCTGTCGCTGTTGGGCTTCACGCTGCTGCCGACCACTTCCTCGTGGCAGTACTACACGGTGGTGGCCATCCTGTTCGTGCTGGTGTTCTGGCTGCTGCAGCGCGTGGTCGATTCGGTGCTGGGCAAGACCCTGCTGGCGGTGCGCGAAAACGAAGCGCGCGCCTCGGCGCTGGGCTATGACGTGCGGCTGCTGAAGCTGGCGGCCTTCGTCATCTCGGGCGCGGTCACCGGTCTGGCCGGTGGTCTGCACGCGATGATGACCGGCGTGGCACCTCTATCCAACATCGAATATCACACCAGTGAAGCGATTCTCGTGATGACCGTCATCGGCGGCACCGGCAACCTGTTTGCCTCGGTGCTGGGCGCGAGCTTCTATGTGCTGGTGGGCAACTGGCTTTCCACGCTGTGGCCACGCTGGCTGATGCTGCTGGGGCTACTGTTGATTGCGGTCAGCCTCTACATGCAGAAGGGCCTGTTCGGCCTGGCCGTGAAGTTGATCGATGCCGCGCGCGGCCGCAAGGATGACGCGGCGCAAGCCGCCACCGTGACCAAGGAGAAGCACTCATGAGCCGCCCCATCCTGCAAGCGGTCAACGTCACCAAGCGCTACGGCAAGTTCACCGCCGTCAACGGCATCACGCTGGATATCGAGGCCGGCACCGTGCATTCGGTGATCGGTCCCAATGGCGCGGGCAAGACCACGCTGTTCCACACGCTGACCGGCACCACGCCCATCACCGAGGGCAGCATCCTGGTCGAGGGCGAAGAAGTGGCGCACCTGCCGGGCAATCGCCGGGTGCAGAAAGGCTTGGCGCGCTCCTTCCAGGTGACCAGCCTGTTCCCCAACCTGAGCGTGCGCGAGAACCTGCGGCTGGCCGCGCAGGGCCGCTCCCCGCTGGCCGCATTGAATCCCTGGAAACGTGCCGAACAGTTCAGTTCCGCCTGCGCGCTGGCCGATGAGCTGGTGGCGCGCCTGTCCCTGCAGGCGGTGGCGGAGCGGGCCTGCGCAGAACTTTCACATGGCCAGCAACGCAGGCTGGAGGTGGGCATGGCCATGGCCGGGCGGCCCAAGGTGATCTTCCTGGACGAGCCGACCTCGGGCATGGGCATCGACGACATCGCCGAGATGAAACAGCTCATCCACGGGCTGCGGCGCGACTACACGGTGGTGCTGATCGAACACAACATGGATATCGTGATGGATATCTCGGACCGCATCACGGTGATGCAGCTGGGCCAGATCCTGGCGCAGGGCAAACCGGCCGAGATCCGTAGCGATGAACGCGTGCGCCGGGCCTACCTCGGCAGCATGATCACCGGAGGCAAAGCATGATCCTGCAAGTGGAAGACGTTCACGGCTACTATGGCAAGAGCCACATCCTGCAGGGCGTGTCGCTGCAGGTCGATGCCGGGGAAGTGGTGACCCTGCTGGGACGTAATGGCGCCGGCAAGACCACGACCTTGAAAAGCATCGTCGGCGTGGTGCCGCCGGCGCAGGGACGCGTGCTGTTTGAAGGCCAGGTCATCAGCGGCCTGCCCTCCTACAAGATCGCCGCACGCGGCGTGTGCCTGGTGCCGGAACATCGCGGCATCTTCAAGCTGCTGACCGTGGAAGAGAACCTGACCATGGCCGCGCGCAAGGAATCCGCATGGGGGCTGGACGAGGTCTACACCATCTTCCCGCGCCTGAAGGAACGTCGCAGGAATGGCGGCGGCCAGCTCTCCGGCGGCGAGCAGCAGATGCTGGCCATTGCGCGCGCACTGATGACGCATCCGCGCGTGCTGATGCTGGACGAACCGGTCGAAGGCCTGGCCCCGGTGATCGTGGACGAGATCGTGGCGCAGCTGCGGCAGATCAAGGCGACCGGGATGTCCATCATCCTGGTGGAACAGAATCTGGAAGTGTGTACGCAACTGGCGGACCGGCATTACATCGTCGAACAGGGACGCATCGTCTACAGCGGCAGCAATGCCGCCTTCCTGGCCGATGAGGGCGTGAAGGACCGTTATCTGGGCGTGAATCTGGCGGCATGATGGCTGCCGCGCACCAACCCGAACAAGGACTCGATATGGACATGAAAACCCAAGCCTCCACCCTGCGCATCGACGGCACGCGCCTGTGGGATTCTCTGATGGAACTGGCCCGCATCGGCGGCACCGCCAAGGGCGGCGTCTGCCGCCTGGCCCTGACCGACCTCGACAAGCAGGGCCGCGACCTGGTCACGTCCTGGGCGCGCGCTGAAGGCATGAGCGTGGTGGTGGACCAGATCGGCAACATCTTCATGCGCCGCCCCGGCCGCAACAATGCGCTGCCGCCGGTGATGACGGGCTCGCACATCGACACCCAGCCCACCGGCGGCAAGTTCGACGGCAACTACGGCGTGCTCTCCGGCATCGAGGTGATTCGTACGCTGAACCAGCACAACATCCAGACCGAGGCCCCCATCGAAGTGGCGGTATGGACCAATGAAGAAGGTTCGCGCTTCGTGCCGGTAATGATGGGCTCGGGCGTGTTCTGCGGGGCCTTCACGCTGGAGCACGCCTACAACGCCACCGACGTCGACGGCAAGAAGGTGCGCGACGAACTGGAACGCATCGGCTACATCGGCGAGCAGGTCTGCGGTGATCATCCCATCGGTGCGTATTACGAGGCACACATCGAACAGGGACCGGTGCTGGAAAATGCCGATACCGTCATCGGCGTGGTGCCGGCGGTACTGGGGCTGTCGTGGTACGACTGCACGGTGACCGGTTTTGAATCGCACGCCGGGCCGACCCCGATGGAGATCCGCAAGGACGCGCTGCAGGTCTCGACCTTCATCATGCAGGAAGTAGTGGCCATCGCCAACCGCTATCCGCCTTACGGACGCGGCACGGTGGGCCAGGTGCAGGTGATGCCCAACAGCCGCAACGTGATTCCGGGGCAGGTGAAATTCTCCATCGACCTGCGCAACGTCAGCGAGGACTCGCTCACGCGCATGCATGAAGACCTGCTGGCCTACCTGGAAGCGATGCGCAAGAAGACCGGGCTGTCCATCGAACTGGAGCGGGTCTCGTACTTCCCGCCCTGCCCCTTCCATCCGGATTGCGTGGACAACGTGCGCGCGGCCTCGGCCGCACTGGGCTACAAGACCATGGACGTGGTCTCCGGCGCAGGGCACGACGCCATCTATGCCGCCCGCCTGGCACCGGCAGGCATGATCTTCGTACCCTGCAAGGATGGGGTCTCCCACAACGAGATCGAAGATGCGCGCCCCGAACACCTCGAAGCCGGCTGCAACGTGCTGTTGCAGGCCATGCTGGCCAGCGCGGGCGTGGTCGCCGACTGATCATTGCATGAATTTGAATTGATGCAAAAAACTGAACATGAAACCGAAAATCGTCATTGCACGCATGAATCACGAGACCAATACCTTCTCGCCGATTCCCACACCCCTTGAAGCCTTCGCCCCGCAATGGGATGCCGATGCGTATCGCGACCAGAAGGGTGCGCGCACCGCGATGGGCGCCTTCCTCGAACTGGCCGAACAGACCGGTGCCGAGATCGTCACGCCCCTGGCCGCCTGGGCCAACCCCAGCGCGGCGGTGGCCGCCGATGCCTACACGCTGATGTGCGACGCCATCGTGCGCGCCATCGAAGGTGGCTGCGATGCCATCCTGCTGGACCTGCATGGCGCCATGGTGGCCGAGAACGCCGAGGATGGCGAAGGCACGCTGCTCGAACGCATCCGCCGCATTGCGCCCGATACGCCCATGGCGGTGGCGCTGGATCTGCATGGCAACGTCACGCAGAAGATGGTCACGCATGCCGATGTGATCGTCAGCTTCAAGACCTATCCGCACATCGACATGTTCGAGACCGGCGAGCATGCCTGCCGCCTGCTGCTGGCGCGGCTGCAGGGCAAGTCGCAGCCAACGGTGGCCTGGCGCCAGGTGCCGGTGCTGTCGGCCACGCTGACCAGCAATACCTCGGCCTCGGCCATGCAGCGCGCCGTGGAAGCGGCCAAGGCGGCGGAGCAGGAAGCGGGCGTGCTGGCGGTGTCGGTGCTGGCGGGCTTCCCGCTGTCGGATTTCCGCGATGCGGGGATGTCGGTGGTGGTGGTGACCGAGAACGACAGCGCACTGGCCGATGCCGTGGCCGAGCGCATCGCGCGCCAGATCTGGAATGAACGTGACGACTTCGTCTATGACAGCCTGCCGCTGGCCGAATCGCTGGCGCAGGCGCGGGCCTTGAGTGAAGGTCCGGGACAGGGGCCGGTGCTGCTGCTGGACCACAGCGACAACGTCATGTCGGGCGGTACCTGCAATACCATGGACGTGCTGGAAGCCGCTCTGCAGGCCGGTCTCACGGGCATTGCCGTGGGCCCGGTGAGCGACCCGGAAGCGGTGGCGCAACTGGTGCAGGCCGGGGTGGGTGCGACCGTCACGCTGGCCGTGGGCAACAAGGTGGACCTGGCTGCGCAGGGCATCAGCAAGACGCCGCCGGTTTATACCGGAAAGGTATCGGCCATCAGCGATGGCCGTTTCACCGTCACCGGACCGATCTACACCGGCTCGACCTTGCAGATGGGGCGCAGCGTGCTGCTGGACATCGGTGCGGCGCGCATCGTCGTCACCGAGGAGCGGGTCGAACCGTATGACCTCGGGGTCTTCACAAGCCTGGGCCTGGACCCGGCGCAGCAAGCCTTCCTGATCCTGAAGTCGCGCATGTATTGCCGTCCGGTCTTCGTGCCCATCAGCCGCGCGTTGGTAGAGTGCGATTCCGACAGCGGCGGCCCGACCAGCGCCAATTTCCGGCTGTTCCCGATCAAGAAGGTGCGCCGTCCGATCTATCCGCTGGATCCGGCCATGGACTGGTAACACGCACCGGGCCTGCGCTGCGGGCCGATGGACTTTGCCGTAATACAACACCCCGGTATCGGGATATTCCCGAGTTGTGCCGTGCCGGGGAGGGCCTGTGTTAGCCTGCAAAGACAGCAAGGATGGGCTGCCCGTCCTTGCTGCCAGCGCCCGGCTCACGATCACAACAGCAAAACAGCACACCAGCCGCCGGTCGCCTCACTCAATCAGGGGAGACGGAATGAAAAACCTCAAGATCGGCGTACGCCTGGCCATCGGCTTCATTGCCTTGCTGATGTTGATGGCCGTGATGGTCGGCCTGGGCGTGTGGCGTCTGGGCAATATCGGGGACGCCACCGACGAGATGACCCAGATTGCGCTGAAGAAAGAACGCGATGCCGTACAGTGGCATGCGGCCATCAAGGAAAACGGCGTGCGCACCTTCGCCGTCATGAAGAGTGATGACGATGCCTTCCAGCAATACTTCCAGAAGCAGATCGATGCGCAATCGGCCAAGATCAGCCAGCTGCAGAAGCAAGTGGAAGCGGCCATCACCGATCCCGAGGAAAAGCGTCTCTTCGCGGAAGTCGGCAAGCTGCGTGCAGCCTATCGCGATACGCGGCAAAAGATCTTCGACATCAAGACCGCCGGCGACGATGCACGCGCCCGCGAGATGACCGATACCACGCTGGTGAAGATGATGGATGAGTATGCCGACAGCGTGCTGCGCTATGCCGATTACCAGAAGAAGGTGATCGACCAGACCGCCAGCGAGATCAACGGCGACTATCGTTCCGGCCGCAGCATGCTGCTGATGCTGGGTGCGCTGGAAATCGTGCTGGGTGCGGCACTGGCCTGGCTGCTCACGCGCAGCATCACGCGCCCGCTGAACCAGGCGGTGAGCATCGCAGAAACGGTGGCCGCAGGCGACCTCACCTCGCGCATCGAGGCCAATAGCCGCGACGAAACCGGCCAGCTGCTGGCCGCGCTCAAGTCCATGAATGGCAACCTGCAGGACATCGTGGGGCGGGTGCGTTCCGGCACCGAGACCATCAATGTCGCCTCGCGCGAGATTGCCACCGGCAACCTCGACCTGTCGGCGCGCACGGAACAGCAAGCCGGATCGCTGGAAGAAACCGCATCGGCCATGGAACAGCTCACCTCCACCGTCAAGCAGAACGCCGACAATGCGCGCCAGGCCAATGCGCTGGCCGCATCGGCCTCACAGGTGGCCAGCCAGGGTGGTGCGGTGGTGGAGCAGGTGGTGGCGACCATGGGCGAGATCCACGCTTCGTCGCAGAAGATCGCCGACATCATCGGCGTGATTGATGGCATCGCCTTCCAGACCAACATCCTCGCGCTCAATGCGGCAGTGGAAGCGGCGCGCGCCGGTGAGCAGGGACGCGGCTTTGCGGTGGTGGCCTCCGAAGTGCGCTCGCTGGCGCAGCGTTCAGCGTCGGCGGCCAAGGAGATCAAGCAGCTGATCGGGGATTCCGTGGAAAAGGTCGGCGATGGCAGCCGCCTGGTGGCCCAGGCCGGTGACACCATGCAGGAGGTGGTGCACAGCGTGGCGCGCGTGACCGAGATCGTGCGCGAGATCACGCTGGCCAGCCAGGAACAGAGCGACGGCATCGAACAGGTCAACCTGGCCATCACCCATATCGATGAAGCCACGCAGCAGAATGCCGCGCTGGTGGAAGAAGCGGCCGCGGCGGCACGCTCCATGCAGGATCAGGCGGCCTCGCTGACCGAAGCGGTCAGCGTGTTTCGTCTTGATACCGCCCTGGTAGCAGACGCGCCGCTGCGCCCTCAGTGATCGCTCAGCGCGGCACGTCGCCTTCGACAGTGGTGCGATAGAGCGTGCGGCGCAGGTGTTGCGGGGTAATCGCGGCGTAGTGCTGGGTGCTGCGGTTGTCCCAGAACACCATGTCATGCGCCTGCCATTGGTGCGTGTAGACATTCTCCGGACGGGTGATGTGGGCGTGCAGTTCCTTGAGGAGCGCATCGCTTTCGTCACGCGGGATGCCGATGATGTGCGAGGTAAAGCCTTCGCTCACGAACAGGATCTTGCGGCCGCTTTCCGGATGGGTGATGACCACCGGATGCTCCACCGGCGGCACTTCATCGATCTGTTGCTGGGTCAGCGGCTGACGCCACGGCGAGAGCTTGCGCAGGCGCTCGTAGCGGTAGACGTAAGAGTGCACGGCGCGCTTGCCTTCGAGCTGGGTCTTGAGCGCAGCGGGCAGGCTGTCCCAGGCGGCAGCGGTATTGGCGTAGAGCGTGTCGCCGCGTTCGGCCGGCAGTTCCTGGGAATGCAGCAGCGCGCCCAGGCTGGGCTTGGGCATGTAGGACAGGTCCGAGTGCCAGTCCGCGCCGGCATCGACCAGGCCGATGGGCTTGCCGTTCTCGACCACGTTGGAGACGATCAGGATCTCCGGATGGCCGGCCAGGTGGAAGCGGTTGAGCACGTGCACCTGCAGCGGACCAAAGCGGCGGCTGAAATCGATGTGCTGCTGCGGGGTGATGCGCTGCTCGCGGAACACCACCACCCCATGCTCGACCAGCGCGCCGCGAATGCGCGCCAGCTCTTGCGCCGAGACCGGCAGGTTCAGGTCCAGGCCGACGATTTCCGCGCCCAGCGGGGCGTCGAACGGACGGATCTCGAAGTATTGTTGCGACTGCTGCGTGCGTTCCAGTGTGGCGACCGACATGGGGGCTCCTGTGTAGGCGGTGCCAGCCCGGCGCATGTCCGGCTGGCCAAACGCTTATTACACTCCCCCGGCTAACCCGGAACAAGGAAGAAGAATTCATATCCTTATGCGGCAATCGTGATAGGGACTGCCGCAACCCCATTAAAATGGCGAGGATGAAACCGTCCGAGCCTTCTCTTTCACTTCACCCCGGAACCGCCCATTCTGCGGCACGGTCCCTGCCGCCACGCCCCGACGTCAGCGGCCTGAGCGCGGAGGAAGCCGCTGCACGCAAGGCGGCGCGCGACCAGCGCGATGCTCAGGTGCGTGGCGTGAGTTCGGTGGCCGAGATGCGTGAGGCCATCCGTGCGGCGAGTGCGGCGTTGCCCGAGGTGCATGAGATCGCGCGCATCGGTCCGCAGAAAACGGCGGCCTTCCGTGAACGGGCACGGGCGGGATTGCCCTTCATCATGACGGGCATGGCCGGCCGCTGGCCGCTGTCGGCGATGTCGGTGCAAGCGCTGCGGGAACACTTCGGCCAGTTGCCGGTGCGGGCCCGCGTGGGCGACTACATCAACACTGCCTTTGCGCCGGACCGGGCCATGCAGGACATGACGCTGGTCGATTACCTGGAACAGGCGCTGGCCGATGAGAGCGGGCTGCCGCCCTATCTGGGCAACCTGGAATTGCGGGAATTGAATCGCCTGTGCCACTGGCCCAACTTCTTCGAGAAGATGGGGCCGCCGCGCTTCTGGATCGGCCCGGCCGGCTGCATCACGCCGCTGCATTGCGACTATGACGACAATGTCTTCGCGCAGGTATGGGGCAGCAAGCGCGTCTGGCTGGCACCGCCCCATCATGACCAGTATCTCTATCCGAAGGAGGCCAATGCCATCCTGTTCGGTTCTCCCTTCGACCCGGATCATCCGGACCTGGAGCGCTTTCCGCTGGCGCGCCAGGCGGCGCTGGTGTGCTGCGAGGTGCAGCCGGGGGAGATGCTCTACATCCCGGCGGGTTGGTATCACCAGGTCAGCTCATTGACCTTCTCGCTGTCGAGCAATCGCTGGGCGCGGGGGCGGCCATTGGTCTTGGACGCATAAGAAAAAACCCCGCGTCCGTTGCGGGACGCAGGGTTCATTGCGCTGCTGCTTTATCAGGCAAGGGCCTTGTATCAGCCCGCCAGCTTCTTGCGCAGCAGTTCAGTCAATTGCGCCGGATTGGCCTTGCCGCGCGTGGCCTTCATGGCCTGGCCGATCAGGGCGTTGATGGCCTGTTCCTTGCCGGCACGGAATTCCGCCACCGACTTTTCATTGGCGGCCAGCACCTGGTCCACGATGGCTTCCAGCGCACCGCTGTCGGAGATCTGCTTCAGGCCCTTGGCTTCGATGATGTCATCGGCCAAGGAATCCTTGTCGGACCTGGCTTCCCACATGCCCGCAAAGACTTCCTTGGCGATCTTGTTGGAGATGGTGCCATCGGCGATGCGCTTCAGCAGCAGCGCCAGTTGCGCGGCCTTCACGGGCGCATCGGCGATGTCGGTGTCTTCGCGGTTGAGCGTGGAGGCCACGTCACCCATGAGCCAGTTGGCGGCCGGCTTGGCCTGGTCCTTGCCCGCGGCAGCCACCACGGCTTCGAAGTAGGAAGCCATGCCCTTGGACTGCGTGAGCACCATGGCATCGTATTCCGGCAGCGCATACTCGGCCACGAAACGCTCGCGCATCGCGCCGGGCAGCTCGGGCATGGTGGTCTTGACGCGGTCGATCCACTCCTGCGAGATGGCCAGCGGCGGCAGGTCGGGATCGGGGAAGTAACGGTAATCCTGCGCGTCTTCCTTGCTGCGCATGGAACGGGTTTCCTTCTTGTCCGGATCGTAGAGGCGGGTTTCCTGGACCACGGTGCCACCGTCCTCGATCAGCTCGATCTGGCGGCGCACTTCGTAGTTGATGGCCTCTTCCAGGAAGCGGAAGGAGTTCAGGTTCTTGATCTCGCAACGGGTGCCGAATTTCTCCTGGCCCACCGGACGCACCGAGACGTTGGCGTCGCAGCGGAAGGAACCTTCCTGCATGTTGCCGTCGCAGATGCCCAGCCACACCACCAGCGAATGCAGGGCCTTGGCGTAGCCGACGGCTTCGGCGGCGCTGCGCATCTCCGGTTCGGTGACGATTTCCAGCAAGGGCGTACCGGCGCGGTTCAAGTCGATGCCGGTCATGCCCTGGTAGTCCTCGTGCAGCGACTTGCCGGCGTCTTCTTCAAGGTGGGCGCGGGTCAGGTTGATGGTCTTGATCTCGGTCTTGCCGTCCTTCTCGACGGCGAAGGACATGGTGCCGCCTTGCACCACGGGGATCTCGAACTGGCTGATCTGGTAGCCCTTGGGCAGGTCAGGATAGAAGTAATTCTTGCGCGCGAACACCGAGCGCGGTGCGATGGTGGCGCCGATGGCCAAACCGAACTGGATCGCACGTTCCACCGCGCCCTTGTTCAGGACCGGCAGCACGCCCGGCAAGGCCAGGTCCACCGGGCTGGCCTGGGTGTTGGGCTCGGCGCCGAAGCGGGTCGAGCTGCCGCTGAAGATCTTGGATTGGGTCGAAAGCTGCGTGTGCGTTTCGAGGCCGATGACGACTTCCCACTGCATGATGTTGTCCTTGCGAATGCTGTTGTAGTTGACGAGAGCCAGCGATCAGGCCGGTTCGCGCAGGTGCCAGTCGGTGGCCTGCTGGAACTGGTGCGCCACGTTCAAAAGGCGCGCTTCGTCGAAATAATTGCCGATGATCTGCAGGCCGACCGGACGCTTGCCGTTCTTCTCGCCCTGTCCGAATCCGCAAGGAATGGACATGCCCGGCAAACCGGCCAGGCTGGTGGAGAGCGTGAAGATGTCGGCCAGGTAGTTGGCCACCGGGTCGTCGGTCTTGTCACCCAGGTCCCAGGCGACGGTGGGCGATACCGGGCCCATGATGACGTCGCACTGGCGGTGTTCGCCGGCCAGGGCGCGCTGGAAGTCCTCGGCGATCAGGCGGCGGATCTTCTGGGCCTGCAGGTAGTAGGCATCGTAGTAGCCGTGCGAGAGCACGTAGGAACCCACCAGAATGCGGCGCTTGACCTCGTCGCCAAAGCCTTCGGCGCGCGACTTCTTGTACATGTCGGCCAGGTCCTTGTAGTCCGCCGCACGGTGGCCGTAGCGCACACCATCGAAGCGCGACAGGTTCGACGAGGCTTCGGCCGGGGCGATCACGTAATACACGGGAATGGACAGCTCGGTCTTGGGCAGCGAGATCTCGACCAGGGTCGCACCCAGCTTCTCGAACTCGGCCAGGGCAGCGCGCACGGCCGCTTCCACGTCGGCGGCCAGGCCGGCACCGAAGAATTCCTTGGGCACGCCGATGCGCAGGCCTTGCAGGCTCTGGTTCAGCGAGCGGGTGAAATCTTCCTTGGGACGTTGCAGGCTGGTGGAATCACGTTCGTCGAAGCCGGTCATGGCGTTCAACAGCAGGCCGCAGTCTTCGGCCGTCTTGGCGATCGGGCCGCCCTGGTCCAGCGAGGACGCGAAGGCGATCATGCCGTAGCGCGACACGCTGCCATAGGTGGGCTTGATGCCGGTCACGCCGCACAGCGAGGCCGGCTGGCGG
>CEPQ01022386.1_pt1 | contig 11560 bp, 12 predicted proteins | sample 530411 | NCBI WGS metagenome assembly CEPQ01 (sample SAMEA2620039, study PRJEB7988) | marine metagenome | isolation source: saline water (ENVO:00002010), including
TAGAGCGTTGAAACCTGTTTCATAAATACAGGAGTTAATGACGCGCCATAGCTTGTACTATGCGTATCATTTTCACCATATTCCCATACTACAGCACTTACTTCCCAATATAGCTTTATGTCGCCAAAGCAATCCGTTAATAGCGTTTGCTCGATCGGTCTGTATGCGAAGCGCATTCCGTCGATATCATCAAAACCATGCATATAATCAACACTGACGGTTTGTTTTGCCTGTGCGCTATTGGTACTGAAAATAATTTAATAAATAACGACACCTTTAATAACTAATGAAACTCGTGGGGAGACCAAGATGATTAAAGTCGGCGATAAACTGCCTGAAGTGAGCTTTTCGCAGCTGACCAAAGAAGGCGTAATGAACCCAACCACCAGCCAGGTGTTTGCCAATAAAAAGGTAGTGCTGTTTGCCGTGCCAGGCGCTTTTACACCCACGTGCTCTGCTGCGCATTTGCCGGGCTACATTACCCTGGCTGACCAAATTAAAGCCAAGGGTATTGATGCCATTATCTGTACTGCAGTAAACGATGCGTTTGTGATGAATGCCTGGGCCAAAAGCCAGAACGCTGAAGAAATTATGTTTTTAGCCAACGGCGGCGCGGCCTTTCATAAAGCCATTGGGCTGACCATGGAAACCGGTGATTTTGGCGGTACCCGTTCACAGCGTTATGCCATGGTTGTCGAAAACGGTGTGGTAACACTGTTAAACGTTGAAGCGCCAAAAACCTTTGAAGTGAGCAAAGCTGAGGTGATGTTAGCGGCGCTGTAACTGTGTCGGCTGCCAGGCTGTTTACAAGGCAGTTAACGCGGTTATAATAGAAGGCCAGACTTCATCGGCGCTGGCCTTATCTTCTTCGCTCACACTCTGACCAGACAGCACTAACACTTTGCGTTTAATGCCGGCGGCTCTTGCTGCTTGCATATCGGCTCTTTTATCGCCCAACATAAGACTTTGGCCAGGATCAATCTGATATTTTTCTAGGGCTTGTGACAACATGCCCGGTGCAGGTTTTCTGCATTGGCAATCGATTTGGTAAGGGGCTATGGCATCAGTCGGATGATGTGGGCAAAAAAACACTTCTGTGATGCTAACGCCATGCTGTGCAAATTGTGCTGTCATCCACTGGGTCAGCGCTGCAAACTGCTGCTCGTTATAATAACCGCGGCCAATGCCTGATTGGTTTGTCACCACTATCAGTAAATAACCTTGCTGCTGCAGGTGGCGACAAGCGTCAAATACACCATCGATAAACTCGAACTGCTCCGGGCTGCTGACATAGCCATGGTCGATGTTAATAACACCATCTCTGTCCAAAAATGCGGCTTTTTGTGTGTGGTTCATAACTGCTGCTCGGCGACGACTTTATCGAACATCGCAATAACAGCATCGACCGTTATTTTTTGCATAATATCTTTGCCTTTAACGCGGGTGCCCCATTTAAGCTGTGCTGCGGTTTTACCCTGTTGCGCGAGCAAAGATGAATGATACACCTCTACCACATACTGACGAAATAAATAAGGCCCGGTGCGATCCGGATTGCTATGGCCATAAAGCCCGATAACTGGCGTGCCGACCGCGACCGCCATATGGGTAGGGCCAGTGTCTGGTGCTAATACTAAACTAGCGTGTTTTAGCAGGGCCAGCAGTTGTTTTAAATTGGTTTGACCTGTCAGGTCTGTGATCGGCTGCTTAGCCGTTGCCAAAATGGCCTGGCTTAATGTGCGTTCAAGCTCCGTGGGGCCACCACACAATATCACTGCAAAGCCTTTGGTATGGGCATAATCTGCCAGATCAGCATAACGCTCTGGCAGCCAGTTGCGCTCGGCTTTAGATGCCGCGGGGCTGATGATCAATACCCGTGAATTCGCCACGGCGGCCAGTTGCTGCTTTGCCCATTGCTCATCGCTTTCCGGTATAGGTAACTGCCATTTAGGCGGCTGCGTTAGTAAGTGCTCTGACACACCTATGGCTCTGGCAAATTGGCGAAAGCCATCCAGCACATGGCTGCGTGGTGAGGGTATGATACGGTGGCGCATAAAAAGCGCATGTAGCTCTTTGGCCGTATGCCAGTCAAAACCAATTTTTTTGTGCGCCTTGATACACAAAGAGGCCAGATTAGCGCGAAAAGCCACCTGCATATGCAACAGCACATCAAAATGGTCGTGTTGTAAGTCCTGTTTCAGTTGGCGGTAAGCAGCCTTGCCCTGTCTTTTATCAAACACGACAAACCGCACTCCAGGTAAACCTTCCAGTAATCGTGCTTCTACTTTGCCTATCACCCAGGTGATCTGAGCTTGAGGATGCTGACACTGAATAGCTTGCACTACAGACACTGCATTACAGACATCACCAATAGCGGATAACCTCAAAATACAAATGGACGTTAACGGCTTAGGCACTTAGCTATTTCCCTGCAAATCCTGGATTTTGCGGATTACTTTGCTGGTAGAGCGGCCATCGACAAAGGTTAATACCTGCACTTCGCCACCGTTGGCGAGCACGACATCTGCACCTACTATAGTGTCTATGCTGTAATCGCCGCCCTTAACCAACACATCGGGCAAAATGCTGCTGATAAGCTTTAACGGCGTATCCTGTTCTGCTGCATCATCGCCAAAAGGCACTACCCAGTCTACGCTGGCAAGGCTGCTTAATACCGTAGCGCGGTCTTCCAAGCTATTAATAGGACGTTGTTCGCCTTTTAACCGACGTACTGAAGCATCTGAATTAAGGCCGACCACTAACCTGTCGCCCAGTGCTTTGGCCTGTGCTAAATAGCGGACATGGCCGGCGTGTAATATATCAAAGCAGCCATTAGTAAACACAATACGCTCGCCGTTTTGCCGGGCAAACTGAATATGCTGCAGCACTTTATCAAAAGGCGTCTGGTAAAAGTCGCCCTGACGAAATAAGTCCTTGTTCAACTTAGCCGCAAGCTCTTCTGGCGATACGGTAGCGGCACCTACTTTAGCCACCACGATGCCAGCAGCTAAGTTTGCCAGCTGAGTGGCATCAGGTAACGACATGCCAGCATTTAGCATTACGGCTAAGGTGGCGATAACGGTATCGCCGGCACCGGTTACGTCGCTTACTTCCAGTACTTGTGCCGGAAAATGATGGTGTTCGGTCGGCGTTATCAGGCTCATGCCTTGTTCGCTGCGAGTTAATAAAATGGATGCCAAGCCGGCTTTTTGCATTAACTCGCGGGCTGAGCTTAGCATCTCGTCGACAGAGCCGGTTTTGCCACCTGCCGTTTTAAATTCGCCTAAATTGGGCGTAATCACATCGGCGCCTGCATAAACCGCTAAGTTGGCTTGCTTGGGGTCAACTAACACTGTTTTCCCGGCTGCTTTTGCCAAAGCAATCATAGCTGTAATATGTTGCAACGAGCCTTTGTAGTAATCGCTAAATACTATTACATCATAGTGGCTGAATACGGCAGCAAAGCGATCGGCCAGTAATTTCGCGTCAGCGCTGCTGAAGCTGTCTTCCTGATCCAGCCGCACAATTTGCTGCTGGCGTGACACCACCCGCATTTTGGCGATAGTCGGTTTCTGTTGTTGCCGGATTAATTCTGAATGGATTTGCTCGCTGGCTAATAGCTGTTGTAAAGAGTCGCCAGCGCTGTCATCGCCAATAATGCCTAGTAAGGCCACTTTGCCATCTAAGTGTGCAATATTGCGTGCCACATTGGCCGCACCGCCGGCTTTGTCTTCAATTTTGCTTATTTTCACCACTGGTACCGGTGCTTCAGGTGAAATGCGCTGTGAGTCGCCATTAAAATAGCGGTCCAGCATTACATCACCTACTACCAGTACAGAAGCAGAAGACAAATTTTGCAGCAGGCTTAGGTCGATCATTAGTTGCGTCCTACAATAGCCATGTCCAGGGCTTCACACAGCCAGTGGCCAATAAACATATGCACCTCTTGAATACGGGCGGTTTCATCGTTTTTAACGATAATAGATAGCTTGGCAATATCTTTTACCAGGCCCCCGTCGCGGCCGGTCAGCGCCACAGTGTATGCACCAAGCTCATTAGCGGCCTGTAGTGCTAGATTGATATTCGGGCTTTTGCCAGAGGTTGTCAGGCCAATTACGACATCTTGTGGCCGCACCAGGCCTCGTACCTGACGTTCAAATACGCTGTCAAAATGGTAGTCATTGGCATGGGCCGTAAGAATAGACGTATCAGTGGTTAAGGCAATTGAGGCCAACGGGTCGCGCTCGGCTTTATAGCGCACCATAAATTCGGCTGCCAAATGCTGACTATCTGCAGCGCTGCCGCCGTTACCCATCCAAACCACTTTGCCGCCTTGCTTTAAGCAGTTCTGCACGGCTTCTAACAGCTGCATAGCAGCGTCATGATAGGCTTCTACTATGGCAAATACATCACGATGACGTTGCAGGCTATCCAGAAAACTTTGCGTTAAATTGGGCATATTAAGCTCGAATCACTGATTAAGTGAGGTTATTCTAACGGATCTTAGCTATTGCAAAAGAATTTTTTACACCGGATTGCGCTTAGCAGGCTGTTGAAAAACCCGATTTATGAGGGAATAGCGCATCCGTTTACAAAGGGCAATGACGATGCGGGGACAATCCAAAACTCAAGCGGCACTTTTCAGCTATGTTGACCTCGAGAGTCGAATTCCTACGTCGCACCCCATCAGAAAGGTGCGCGGAATAGTCGATCAGGCGTTGATCGAGCTTGAACCTGCGTTTTCTGAGATGTATTCGGCTGTTGGCCGTCCGTCGATCCCCCCAGAGCAGTTGATTCGGGCACTACTTCTTCAGATATTCTTTACGATCCGGTCAGAGCGTCAACTGATGGAACGCCTGGACTACGATCTGATGTTCCGCTGGTTTGTTGGGTTGTCTATGGATGACAAGGTATGGAATCACTCGGTGTTCTCAAAGAACCGGGATCGCCTTCTTGCCAGTGAGATCGACGAGCTGTTCTTCGATGCCATCAAGAGGCAAGCGAGCGCCCGTCAGCTTATGTCGAAAGATCATTTCAGCGTGGATGGCACCTTGCTGGAGGCCTGCGCCTCGGTCAAATCTTTTAAGCCGAAAGATGACGGTGGTGACGACGACAGTGATGGTCAAAACTTTCATGGCCAGAAGCGGAGCAACGAGACCCATCAATCAAGCACAGATCCGGACTCAAAGCTGTTTCGCAAGGGCAAAGGGAAAGAGTCAAAGCTGTGTCACATGGGGCACATCCTGACGGAAAATCGAAACGGACTGATCGTAGAGGCTGAAGTCACTGAAGCTGGCACAAGTAAAGAGTGGGATGCGGGTACCACGATGTTGGCAAAACAGGGAACACGTCCCGGAAGAACCGTAGGTGCCGATAAAGGCTACGACACCCTGGAATTTGTTGAGGGTAGTCGTGGCTTGGGCATTACCCCACACGTAGCTGCCAAGTCCTTGCGTAGCTGCATTGATAAACGAACGACGGGCACCCGGTGTTTTTCAACCGAGTTGTCCAAAAAAACTGTTTTAAGCAACCGCCGTATTACGCTTAATTTCCTCAACATTGGAGGGATTTAGCGCAACGTCACCAACGGGCGTCCAGTTTCTTGTGTTGCCTGACCAGCGCTCCGGGCGGCTGCGTTTTTGTTGCTCATATAATGCAGCGCGTGCCGCTAATATGGCGTTATCTTCACCACGGTGCCGGCTACCCGGTGTCACAAAGTTAATCCCGCTGTGCAGATGGTGCTCGTTATAAACGTTAACGAAGTCCATCATCCATTGGCGAACATGGCTGAGCGAGTTAAACCCTTTGCGTGGCCATTTCGGGCAGTATTTTACGGTCCGAAACAACGACTCTGAATACGGATTATCGTTGCTCACGCGTGGCCGGTTATGTGACATCGCCATGCCCAGGTTGGCCAACCTTGATTTCAGTGTAAACGAGGTCATCGGTGCCCCGTTATCTGAATGCAGTACCGGCGGATTATGCCAGCAGCTCTCGCGCAGCAAGGTTCGCTCAACCAGTTGTTTTGCCAGTTCACCGGATTCGGTTTCATGGACTTCCCAGCCGACGATTTTGCGGCTGTAAATATCAAGTATTAAGTACAGGTACCAGAAAACGCCTTTGACGTTCGAGGGACAATAACTGATGTCCCAGGTGTATACCTGATTCGGCCCGCTTGCCGTGTAACTGGTCGGCAACGGATGCTTATTCCGGGGTTTTGCTTTGCCCCGGTGTGTTAATTGCCGGTGCTTTTTCAGCACCTGGTAAATCGTTGATTCAGAGCCAATATAAACGCCTTTATCGGCCAGTAACGGCACGATTTGTGAGGCCGGTAAATCCGCATACTGCGGTAAATTACAGACCATCAGGATGCGCTGCTCTTCGTCTTCGCTCAACTGCCGCGGTTGTTTAACCGGCGCTGTTGTGGGCCGTTTATCCGGCGTCGGATTGTTAGCCCAGCGCTTTAACGTGCGTTGGCTTATGCACATAACATGCGCTGCCTGATGGCGGGATGCGCCGTTATTAACCGCTTCGTTAAAGTAATCGAGTAGCCTTATACGCTCGCTTTGCGGCGTTAGTCGTCCTCGTTGTCCGGTTCGTCCCCGTATAAGGCTTCGAGCTTTTTTGAAAGCACCAACAGGGCACTGGTCTCGGCCAACGCTTTATCTTTGCGGCGAACCTCGGCTTTAAGCTTTTTGATTTCTTTGGTCGTTTTTTTACGCTCTTGTTTTACCTGGCGCTCACTGTCAGCAGTGCGGCCAAAGCCCTGCAGGCAATCGGTACGCCACTGTTTGACCTGCTCGGTAAATAACCCTTTTTCACGGCAATAAGCCGACAGTTCGGCTTCCGATAAGCCGGCGGTTTCGATAACGATGGCTAACTTGTCTTCAGCGGACCATTGGTCAGCCTGTTTTTGATGTCCGGGCACTGCAACTCCTTGCTCACGACATTGTTTTAACCAATGATACAAGGTTTGCGGACTGATCCCATCCTCATCAGCCACAGAATTTACAGAACGACTCTGTGGCGGTAATAATTTTTTGAGCGTTGCAGCTTTACGCTCTTCAGAATAACGTGGCATACATGAACCTATGCCGCCCACTGTTTATTAACTAATGGCGAAATTGCCAACTGGACAACAAGGTTGACATAGTGGGCACCGAGGGCTATAAAATCAGCCAAGTCAAACGCAAGCGAATTGAAGAGTGCTTCGGCTGGATGAAAGATATAGGGCTGATGAGAAAACTTCGTCATGTTGGGCGAGCCAAGGTCTCTTGGATCTTCCGCTTTACGGCGGCTGCCTATAATTTGACCCGATTGAAGGTGTTGATTGTCTGAAAGGGCAATTAAGGGCTTTGATAGCTGACATTTACGAGTGTTTTGATCAAATTTTGAACAAGACTTGCTGCAGAAAGATTATTGGTGCTGAAGCATCGAGAAATACCAAGATAAATTTTACTAAGGCGCACTTGTTATAAAAGTCGTAGCATTCAGGAAAACCAGATTTTTCAACAGCCTGTTAGGGTAGGCTACGCCGCCTTTCACTGTGACACAAAGTTATCCCTGGATAGGGCCGGTGTGATTATAGAGGAGTTTTTATGGCGATTAGCGCCGTTTTGCCCCTGAAAGCCAGTGGCAGTTATGATGTCAACGACTTAAAGCGGGCGCACATTCTTTTTACGTCGCTCAGCACTTTTTTGCCGGCGGGGTTGATTAGCGAATTGTTTGTTGTCGTGCCCGGGTATGAAGTGGAATTGGTCAGACATGAATATGCCTGTTGGCAAGGGTTAAATATAATCGTCATTTCTGAAGACGAGTTGCTGCCGGAGCTGAAAAAATACCCTAAGATGCGCGGCTGGCGTAAGCAGCAATTGGTCAAAATAGCGATTGCAAATAAAGTGTCTAATAAGTTCTATCTGACATTGGATGCCGATGTGGTCTGCTTAAAGCCGTTAACAGAATTATTGTTACTACCCGAGGGCAAGGCGTTGTTGCAGTATGAGCCAAGGGCACAGCATCCGAAATGGTGGCGTTCGTCTGCCCGGCTGTTAGGTATCAGTGCAAATATCGGCCCGAAAGGAGTAGGTATGACAGTGACACCGGCGTTGATGGCAAAAACCATCAGCCAACAGTTGATGCAGGATTTAAAACCAAAAAACAGACAGTTAACTTGGGCTGACAGGTTGTGCTCATTACACAACCCTACAGACCCACGCAACTGGTGGCTGGGCCGTTACCTGCAGCTAAAGTGGACCGAATATTCGCTATATTATCTGTGTGCGCTAAAGCATCAGCTGTTAGAGCAGTTTCATGTGATTGCAGGCACCAGTAAAGTGCCGCAGCTCATGTTGATACACGACTCTCACCCCTATGAGCAGTGGCAGGTGGCGGATAGCTTCGCAGCCGACAATCCGGGGTTATTCTGTGTGGTGGGCAGTAAAACACGCTTGCCGCCAAAGCAGGTATTTGAGCGGTTGTCGGCATTTATTCAGCGGCAACCTGATGCGAGAGTACTGGCGCTTTTCGATTAAGGCGTCAATGAAGCAGCGTAGTGTGATACTTGGACAAAATAGCCATGAGAACGAGAAAAATTTCCTGTTTTGTGATTGTCTGTAATGAAGAAGATCGGATAGAGCGTTGTTTGCAATCGCTTTCTGGTTGGGTAGATCAGCTAATCGTATTGGACTCGGGCAGTAAGGATAATACTGTAGCTATAGCACAACAGTATGCAGACAAGGTTTATCAGACTGACTGGCCGGGCTTTGGCCCTCAACGTAATCGCGCTTTAACCTGGTGTGAGCATGATTGGGTATTAAACATCGATGCTGACGAAGTCATGACTGATGCCCTTAAAGCAGAAATTGATGCTGTCTTGTCTGAACCAGATTTGCAGGAAAATTTATTTAAAATGCCTTGGCATACTTACTTTTTTGGTAAGTTGCTGAAGCATGGTCGTTATTCCTCGCCGCAGGGTAAATTATTTTTAAAGACCGGTGTGAGTTTTAAGAACCGCCAAGTGCATGAAACGCTGCTTATTCCAAATGAGAAAAGTCGTACGCTTAAGTCTGCCATTATTCACCACAGTTGGCGCAGTTATCATCATGCACAGGAAAAACACCTGAAATATGCCTGTTTACTGGCTGAAGAAAAATATGCCAAAGGAAAAAGGAGTAGCCTGGCGTTTGCAGTGCTACGTTTTTTTACCGACTTCTTGCAGCAATATTTGTTACATCTTGGTTTTTTAGACGGGTGGAGAGGCTTTTTGATGGCCATTATTTTGGGGCAATACGGTTTTAATAAATACGCTGCACTGGTTACTTTACAGGCTGAGCATAAGGCAAAACAGCAATGACAAAGTCTGCTGAAAAATTACCCATAAGTGCCTTTCTGGTGACATGTAATGAGGCAGCGCACATAGCATCCGTTTTGGATGCTTTGCAGGACTTTGCCGAAATTATTCTGGTTGATTCGGGCAGTACAGATGGCACTCAGGAAATAGCCAGGGCAAAAGGTGCTAAAGTAGTTCATCAGGACTGGCTGGGATTTGCTAAGCAAAAAAACTTTGCCATGTCATTGTGCCAGTATGATTGGGTAATTAATGTTGATGGCGACGAAATACTTTCATCTGAGGTGATAACACATATTCGGAAACTGTACGAACAGAGCGAAGACATTGCCATGCGCTTGTACTTTGAGGATGTTTTTTGGGGCGAGCCCATGTCGCCGTATTCAGGCAAACGTTCTATAGTCCGCGTGTTCCGGCGAAGTCAGGCGCAGTACCCACTTGATCGAAAAGTTCATGAAAATCTGGTGTTGGCAAAAGGGGTATCGACTGTCAAAGTGCAGGGGCTGGTTACGCATTTTGGTTACGGAACCACAGAGTTACTGATGCAAAAAAAGAATAAGTACTCTTCGCTCAAAGCGCTTGAAAAGTTTGAAAAACGTAAAAGACCATCTCTGATTAAACTCTGCTTTATTTTCCCTCTTACCTTTGTCAAATCCTATGTTCTGCAAAGAATGTTTCTGTCTGGTAAGCGGGGGCTTGTGCATGCGCATATTGAAGCTATGTATGCTTTTCTAAAAGAGGCAAAATTGTTTGAATACCAACAGCTTGCCGGTAAACAACATGCCGATGCTCTGCAGAGAGGACGATTAAAATGAAAATTCTGCACGTACTGCAAAGTAAATTGTCTTTGCCTGCTCGAGATTACGGTGGAACTGAGCGTATTGTCTGGGGCTTATTAACTGCGCAACAGGCGTCTGGTCACGAGGTACGTTTGTTGTGGGGGGACGCTCCAGACTTACCAAAGAATGCTGCTCGGTATGATGCGACAAAGTCTATGCGTGAGCAGATAGGCGGCTGGCCCGATATAGTGCATTTTCACCAGCCCTTTGATGGTGAGTTAGATGTGCCTTATATTAGTACTGAGCATGGTAATGCAGAACATGCCCGTAGCTATGGCCAAAATACAGTGTTTTTAAGTGCACGCCACGCTAACAACCACAATGCGGAGTGTTTCATACACAACGGTCTGGACTGGACCGAATATGGCCAGCCGCATTTAGGTAAACCACAGAATTATTTCCATTTTCTGGGCAAGGCCAAATGGCCGATAAAAAACCTCAGTGGCGCAGTGGCTGTGTCAAAGCAAGCGGGTGTCAAGTTACAGATATTAGGTGGTGTCCGATTTAGCCTCAGTAGCAGAGGCTTTTATTTCCATCCTGATTGGCATTTACGTTTTAACGGCATGGTGGGGGGCGCAGTTAAAAACAAGTTGGTGCGTAATTCACGGGGGCTGTTATTTCCGGTCCGCTGGCACGAGCCTTTTGGTCTTGCCATTATTGAGTCTTTATATTTGGGAGCTCCTGTTTTTGCAACGCCGTATGGTGCAATTCCTGAAATCATCACCCAGCCAGAGCTTGGCTTTCTGTCGTCAAGTTACAGTGAGCTTGCATCGGTGATGCAAGACAGTAGCAAGTATGATCGCGAAGCCTGTCATCACTACGCTAAAACCCGATTTAATAACCTGACGATGGCTGCGGCTTATCAGCAGTGCTATCTAAAAGTTATTAGTGGTGGTGTGTTGAATAGCAAGAAGCCTTATGCGGAGCATCGCTGGCATGAGCTATTACCTGTTACTAATTGATGGGGCTGACGTACTTTGTTGTGTTGTAAACACCCATGATTAAAGTATTGTATTCAACAGCGTTGCTGCTGCTCACGCCTGTATTGCTGTTATATTTCCTGCTGCGTTCGCGTAAAGACCCGGCCTACCGTAAGCGTTTCAGTGAGCGGCTGGCGTTGCAGCCGGTGCCTACGCAAGCTGTAGGCGGCATGTAAGCGTTCATTCCACGACGTTCTGCCACCCCGCTAAAATTCGCCCTAACCCGGATTTCTCATGAAGGGATAAAAAGAAGCGGCTAAAAGTGCTATAGTTTCAAGAACCTAACCAATCCACCAAGCACCAGTAGCCGCATCCAGAATGGTACCTCAAAAACTGACCTTCTCGCCACTTTCCCGCCGCCAGATTGAAACCGACTTCTCCGGAGGCCATATCACCTC
>CEPQ01032286.1_pt1 | contig 11504 bp, 2 predicted proteins | sample 530411 | NCBI WGS metagenome assembly CEPQ01 (sample SAMEA2620039, study PRJEB7988) | marine metagenome | isolation source: saline water (ENVO:00002010), including
AAAGATAGGAAGAAAGAATTACATCAGATAGCTTCTGATATGTTTCCCGAGGTTAAAGTTACTTATATGGTTTGTGATGCTTTATTAATAGCAGCTTATGGGATGTCTCATGATAAAAACTAAAACATATGGGACAGACTTAATAGGTATTACTTTGTGGTCAGCAGGTAGCTGGATGAAATGTATAGAATTTAATACTTTTCTTATTAATATACATTTTACAATAGATATAACAGGACAAATAATGTTAACAATTGGATTACTAAATATAATTTATTTTAGCTTTGCTATAGGAACAAACGATGGGGCTTAAAGCCCCATTGCTTTGTGCAATTTGCTAAGTTCTGATTGAGTTCTTGCTAAGTAACTAGGTCTTCTTCTTCTTGAAGGAGCAGCAGCTCTTCTTTTTCCTTTAACAGATATTCTTTCACCAAAGTGTTTACCAAGTCCCCATGGTTTTTCGTAAAAATGTCTCCTAGTCCAAGCTCTAGGATATAATCCTAACTCATGTCTAAGTATTTCTTCTGAATTTCCAGATATTATAGAAGGCCAGTCTTTATAAACCCATTTAGAAACCTCAACATTAATATGCTGTAATATTCTCTCACTCTTTTCTCTATCTGTCTTATTATACATATCAGTATATCCAAATATAATTTGAGCTAAATCATTATCTGGCATTCTGTACATACCCATAACATTCCCATAAAATATTAAATCACTTACAAAAGGACCACCTATAACTTGAGTAGCTAAACCACTACCATGAAAAACTTTTTCAGCTTCTTCATCGGTGTCAGCAGATAAAAAGTTAATAAAATCTTTCATTCTTTCAGCAGTATCATTTTCAAATAAATGTGATAGATCAAGATTAATAGTTCCAGATAATAAATGAATAAATGCATATATCCCTGCATATCTCATTGAAGCTTTAACTTCAGGACTTCTGTACTCACCAGCAGCTATACTTTCACCTGCTGATCTAAGCATATGCCATTGTTGGTTAGCAAATGACATAGGATAATGCATAAACTGTCCCAATAATTGTCCAGCTGCACCAAAGTTTCTTGAAGTTCCACCTATTATAGGAGCTTTACCAAATGCTGAATATTCATATGCATATGTATTAACAGCTACAAGAGCAGCATTAGTTGCAATAGTATGTAATGTTTGTTCACCATCACCACCAGACCTTGTTAAGACATATTCAGGGCTTTCTTTCAAAGCATCATATGTCATAATCCATGTAGTTCTAAACATATTTTTTCTGATGGCATTTTCACCAACAGCATGGAACAAAGCCATCTTACCTGCAGTTTTAGACATCTGCTTATCAATGGATTCCCATTTACCATTTCTTCTATACTTTATTTCTTCCTTGTATTCATCATATTGTATACTATTTCTATCTACACCTGTTGATGGTAAAAGACCCTCTGTAATAGCAGCAATATTAGCATCTTTAAATTTGAATCCTTGTTTCTCTTCTATACCACTAATAATACCAGCTAATTTAGCATCTGTTTTATATCTTTTCATGGCATTTCCCCATGTTTTATAACCAACAGCCGCTAAATAATGATTACCCGATAGAAAGTTTCTAGCAGCACTAGTAACACCAAAACCTAACTTAGATGCAAACTCAGCAGATGTGATAGCTTTAACGATATTATTTACTGCAACAGGTCTATCAATATATCCTCTTGTTGTAACAGTATACATATCATTAATATAATCCCTCATGTTCTTATAAAATCCTTCTTCACCAGCAACTGATTTTAGATTTTGCATTAACCTGAGATAAGATGACTGAACATGATGTATCTTATTAAAGGCAATAGTATCTTGAGCATATCTTTTCATTACACCTATAGGATTCTTTTGCCATGCTAACGATAACCCTTCCTGCATCATTCTTCCTCTTGCCCTATGAAGGGGAGTAGTTTTTCCAAATTCCTGTATAATTTTATCAAGACCACTGGTGGCGTCAGTTAACCATCTCATAGCCGCTCCTGGACCATCAAACTTTTTATCACCATCCTTTTGGCTAGGCCTTAAAAATAATTCATTAGTTTTATCTCTAATTTTTCCATACTCTGTTATAAGATAGTGAGGAAAATATCCTCTAAAAACTTCACCCGCTTGTCTTGACTTGATAAGATTCTCTAGTGTATTCTCTTCAATTCTAGTTTCAAGACCACTAATTACCTCACTTAACATTTTTTTACTATTTAAATATGCTTTACCTAGATCAGTACTAAGATGAACCTTTGTAGGAGTATCTGTACCAAAGAAAGCAATAGATACAGTATTAACAGATTCTTTTAAACCCTGTATTGTAACTGCTCCCATATTATTAAAGAAGTTTCTCATTTCATTACCTGCATTTATAATATGCTTAGATATTCTAACCTCTTTGCCATTTATCTTTTCAGTCTGTACTCCATTTTCAACATAATCAAGTAATTTACCAACTACATTATCAGCATGTTTACCTGCAACTTCTCCAAGATAAGTGTTAATCTTCCTTAGTTTACTAGTATCTCCCTCATTACGGGCAATAATTAAACCCTCCCACAACTCATCTATCTTAGCTAAATTAGGGTCTTGTTTACCAACAAATCTTGCAGTTTTATAAACAGCAGCACCTGATCCAGTCTTACCTTCAGCTTCAAGTAACGCTGCTGTTAAATTCTTTGACACCTTATCAACACCCTGAGCATACTGTACATTCTGGTTTCTTTCATAGTTAGATACCTTAGAAAGATTCTTTAAGAAATAAGATACTTCAGGATACCTATTGGCAAGGGCTTGTCTAGGTTTAAATATTGTATCGAACCAACTTAATTTACCAGCACCTATATCTCTATCAAGTCTATCTAATCTACTTACTAATCTTTTAAACTGTGATTGTTCAATAGGTAACGCAGGATCAAATGGTTTTTTAAGAACTTGCATTGCTATTTCATCTAGCATTTTATATCCAAATGATTTCTGTTCCTTTGGAGTATTTACACCTGGAACCTGCATACTGTTCTGTCCTAGTTCTAAATTATTATATCTAGCCTGAATATTTTTCCATCGGGGACCAACATATTTCTTTTTATTACTATCCCATACACCATTCCAATACTCTTCTACTTTTTTGTACCTATCAATTTGTTCCTTAATTTCAAGTCTCATTGGACCACAAGATGATAAAGTGCTTGCCATATTAATACTCCATTAAAATTTTATACATTTAAGTACATCTGCCATATACTCACCATAAGTCCTTGCACTAGAAAATATAGTGTTTGGGTCTGTACCTACACTATTGGCATAAATTTCCATTTGTATTAAAGTATCATTACTGCCAAATGGTCTCTCAAGTCTTCTTCTTATTGCAGGTCTTCTTCTTAATTGTTCATCTCTAACACCAAATTCAGAATTAAGTGCCATCCTAATAGGAAAATCTGAAAACTTTGTTAAAGGCTGATACAATATATCGTTTACAACTCTAGCCTGTTCTGATAACGCAGATAAATGTCTAGGCAATATTCTTGAGTCTCCTTTAAATAATCTTTCCTGTAATCCCTTTTCAGTTAAATCTAAATCACCACTTCGATCTGTAAATGCCCTATAGAATGATGCCTTTCTTTCTACATAATCCTTAACAATTTGCTGGCCCTCATCACCTAACTGCCTTAAATAAAAACCTGTAACACTCTTAAAAACAGACCTATTCTGTATAAAGACCGGTATACTAATATCTTTTAGGCCAGGTATCCTTGCTTCAGCTCCGTGTAAAGGCTCAACCATAGTAAGCAACTCAAAAATATCTATAAGTCTATTTTCCCTTTCAATAGCAGGTAATTTATCAACATACCTAGACATTAATAGTCTCATTAAGTCATTAACTTTCCATCCATCAACAGCAAATGCCATCTTCTTATCATTAGGATTTCTTATTAAATTTTCTTTTAAGGTGCTACCATAATCTTTTAGAGCACTTCTAACAACATCAATATCATTAAAAAATTGGTCAGCAATATACTCATTTTCCTTTTCGTTAAAAGGAACTCTTAAACTTTCAGGTGTAAGTGTAGTTGATGCAGCAAACGCTGATAGTCCATGTAAAAATGCTCCATTATCTGTAGATATATTTCTTATAGGATTCCTCAATACAACATATTTTTTATTACGACCTATCCATATTTTCTGAGGGGCTCTTCCTCCAAATGAACCCTTTAGTCTTTGACCTCCTCTGAGCATATCATATTCAACATTTCTAAGATCAGTCTCAACTCCAATATCAACTTCATAGACAACAACATCATGCCTAAAACTATTTTCATACCACTGACCTCTTTTGCCTCCTGTTTTTATCAGTACATTAGCCCATTTACCTTCATGCTCCTCAAGTAATACATTTTCCCTTGAAGCCTCTGAATGGAGAGACTGATATTTAACATGAGATAGTATCTTTTGAAGTCTACGTATTCTACCTGTAACCAACTCTATATCATTAGTATTAGAATTCTTATTGCCTTTTAAGTAATTTAAATATCCATCCTGACTTCTCATTTCTTTTTCCAAAACCTGCCATAATATATCTCTTCTCTGTTGCTTTGCTATCTCACTATCTCCACGTTCTACACTTATTTTATTCTGAGCTCTATCCCAAAGCTTCTCCATTCTATCTGGTCCAACTTCGCCTGAAATATCAGTAAACGCACTTATAGCAATATAACTATCTATTACATCCTTAGCAGCACCACTGTATAGAGAGTATCGTTCTCTTGCTACAGCTTCCTCTGCATGGTCATATATTGTTCTACTATCGTCACCAGGAGCCAGTCCATGAACAACAGATAGTGCAGGTGTAAGATCATAAAACTTCTTTTCGCTAAAAGATTTTGTATAATCATGAGTTATAAAATTAGGGTCAAGAGCCCCTTCGCGAAATTCACCCTTATTAGCATCATCAATAACATTCTTCATATCCGAATATTGACGAGTATTGTGTCTTATGAATAAATCAAACAAAGCTCTCTTGCTATCTGCATTATCCTTGTATCTCCAGGCGAGTCTATTAAAAAGAAAACCAGTGGGATCTTTTCTAAACCTACTTATACTATCTTTTATATCATGATATTCCCAATGTTCAGGAGCTCTCTGTCCTGTTTCATCATATATACCTGAGAATACTCTAGCAGCTCTACCCATAACATTAATGGATTCAATGTAAATATCTTTCATCACTTCTTTATGAGTTTCAGAAATAGGAATTTTAAATCCTCCTCTTTCAATATTATTCTTATATAGCCATGGAAACATATCTTGTTTAGCTTGAGCCTCTGAAAGTGAACGCTTAATTTCAGGTAACCCTGCGTCTGGTCTATCACCCTTATCTGCGTCCCACTCACCAAATACTAACCATCTTAAAATCTCATGGTCTGTCATAAAAGCAACCTTGTGAGGTCGTTTATGAGGATCAAATATTAATGATGCTAAGTCACCAACTCTTTGAGATAAAATACCCTGAGCTGCTTCACCATCTACTGTAATTTTATCAAAATTATTATTCATTCCATGTTTATCAGTATGTCCATTTATCTTAAATCCAGTCTCTCTTAGCATTGATAAACTATAATTCAGCCTATTAGTCCTGCCTATTAAATATTTATTTTGTACAAGTTCTTTTCTTCTAGCAGCTGCGCTATCCCTTTTATCAACACTACTTACTGGGGCCCCTGGATCAAAATTATTATTCAATAAATCAACAGGACTTACAAGATTTTTATCAGAGAACCGAGGTTCAATATTGTATCCAGCATTTCTAATACCTTTATGCATTAATGACTTAGGTGCATCTAAATAAAAAAACATTTTATCTACATCAAAGTCACCTTGATGCTTTGTAAAAACATCAAACATATTAGCGCCAATAACATTACCAAAAGACTTAGCATAAACACCCTCTAACCTGCTTATAACAACATCTGAATAAGATTGAGAAGGTATTCTTAATCCTGGGATAGCTATGCCTAATCCAAGTTCATCAACTCTTTCAGTAAAATAATGAAGGTCTTTACTCGTATGAAACTTTTGACCAGCTCCAAAATTAGCTTGTAAAATATCACGGACATTCCTTGTTATACCTTCTTCCGTATCTCCTAAATATAAATGAGAATCTTCAAGAGCAGACCTAAAATCCTGAATCAATGGATTGCCATCTTTATCTTTTACAAACCTTAATGTTAATAACTGATATATGTCTGCTACCCTTAAATCACGCCAGTTCATACCAGGAGTATTATTCACTATCTTATCTAGATACGCAACAAGATCATCAGCTTCCCTTGTTCTATCTGTCTTCTGTTCTTTAGAAAGACGAAACTTTACTGTCTGTGGGTCTATATGCTCACCACCTCTAAGAAAAATATCCTGACCTTCTTCTCCATCATATAAAAAATTAATACCCTTTACAGTACTATATAGTCCTGCCCTAGTCCCCATCTCATGAGGAATCTTCTTTCCTCCGTATTTAGTTTGTCTTCTATTGCCTTCTACATTAGAATATACAGGCAGACTAACATCAAACTCGGGTATAAGTACAGATACTCCAGCTCCAGGCTTTTCACTAGCTCCTAGCAAACTAACTCTTGCTTTACTGAATATTCTTATAACTTCTCTCTTGATAAATGGGTCTGATGGGTCCATTCCAAGTTTAAACAACTCCATAGCAAGTCCACCTCCACCCACATCAAGGTCATAACCACTATCCTTCGCCTGATTAACTAATGCATTTACAATTCCAACCCTTTTACTGTCATGTAAACCAACAGCATCTTGAGCAAGTTGGCCTATTTGATTCTTTAAATTCATATACCCAGTGTAATCTTGTGTATCACTATAGCTCATACCAATAGCTGCAGCAGGAACAACCTTAGATGGATGTAACGCCCTGGCACTATACACAACACCAATAGAACCAATAGGAAGTTTAAAATTATTATCCATATCAACAGCATCTACAACTCTCTGAAACATATTGCCAGCTGTCATGCCCTCCTGTAGTGGCATCTCACTAATAAGCCCTGAAAATGACTTAGCAGCTGACTTACCCATCATAATATCAATACCTTTTTTATTTAAATGTTCTGCTACTCTGGGGTCATATACAAAATTAGTTTTACCTATCATTGTCTCGTTTACTTTACCACCATCAAAGAATGAATTAACACTATGACTTATTACAGGCTTAACACTAGCAAATCCATCGCCTATATGGAATCCATTCATACCAAATAGAATTCTAGCTGCTCTCTTACTTAAATATGTTACACCATCAATACCTGAAGTACCATCTTCAATTTTAGTTAATTCAGCTAAACTCTGTCTTCTCCATAAAATTATATTTTTAATATCATTTGCTAATCTATCACTTCTAATAATTTTAAGTAAATTTTCAGCAAGTCTCTGCCTTTTCGCCTCTGCCTTGTTTTTAGGTGTCTCTGCAATCGATAACTTAAGCTTTGGCGTCATCAATGCTTCAACTACATCTGCAGTAGTAGCCTCTAATTTAAAATTAGCATCGAATATTCCTCCTGCTTCAATACCAACTTCAGCTAACTCTGCTCTATCAATACCTTGCTTACGAAGTAACTTATCAAAAGCCTTTACAGCCATATCACCATATATAGTCTCTACAAGTCCCTTAGAACCGAATAAAGATTCAATATCACCATCTTTTTCATCTGCTATTACAGAAACATTAAACTTAAAATCATCCTTTTTAAAAGCTTCTAATGCCCCAATAAATTCATTTAATCCCTGCCTTCTACCTGATGGAATCTCTATATTGTTATCAGCCGCTACACTTTGAGATATATCCAATAAAGTTTCAGCAAGTTTAGATGACAGTCTCCCGGCGTTCTCACCTTGAGTTGTTATAGCATATTTAAATAATTCAGCATTGGCTTTTTTCATCTTATCTGTGTCACCACGATGCTGAAACAATGCATCATGACCAGTTCTATTACTCGAATCATAATACATATGCCTTAATATATCTCTAGCATCACTATCAGAAATATTATCTTTACCCTCAAATCTTTCAATCAATTCCCCAAATGTCTTCTCAAATTGGCCTGCTACTCCTTCATCACCGAGATAACTTTTGCCTTCTACATTTACATATCTTTTTTCTTCTTTAAGATATTTAAGCTTTGACTTGTACCAATCATTAACTTTTTCTTTAAAATCACCTTTACTGTCATTCAGACCATTCATGTCAACTAATATATCGTGACCACCAAAGTCTACAGTAAATGTAATGAACCTCATTTTCCCTCCTCTTCTTTTGGCAGCCTCAAGTATAGCTTCAATATCAGCATTATCTCCAGCTTTTCTATTAGCTTCATTAACAGCCTCAGGAGTCAATTCTTTATTAATACCTAATTCACTTATAAATGTTTCAACACGAAATCTCTTTTGACTATCAACATCTCTTAAATATCCATCTATAATAGCACTCCTGGAAAGTCTTGTAAAATAAATATTTGGATTTCCAGTGTTAACATTAACATCTGTTATAGCTTTATTCCACCAATCAAAGAATTTATCCTGAGACCCATAAGAACCATGTGCAACCTGCTCAGTTAAATCACCTTTTGTATTATCAAATCTATACATATCCTTCTTTTCTGTTGATATCAGGGTATGTAATAACTTAGGAAGTTCTTCTATAACAAAATCTGATACTGAATGTTTTCCCTCCTCAACAGAATTTACCATCTTATCAATAACTTTTCTAATATTCTCAACACCGCCAGCCTCAATATCAGCATTATAAGCTGAGCGTATATCCTGTTTTAAATTTTCATCAAATTCCTTAGTTTTATCATCAATAAAGATGTCACCATATCTTCTAGCAAGTGTATTAGGACTAATAGTAAACTGAACTTCTCTTATACCAGCTAAATAAGAACTAGCTTCTTTTTCAACTTGTTTATTCAAAGCTTCTAACTGCTCTTTATCAAGAGAATCAAATGCACCAGTAAGTTGTTTTAAAACAACATCCCTAAAATCAGAAAACTTACCTTTCGCTACAAATCTTTCTAAAACCTCCTCAAGTGTTTCACCTCTTTTACCTTTACCAATTTCTTTGATTAGACCTCGCTTTAATCTTGCGTATGCAACACCAGACTGTAATACCATATCACCCTTATAACCAAGAATCATATCGCCTAGCATCTTATTCATTTCATCTCTATTTCTCCATCTGCCATGAGTATCAAGAACCTCCTCTAAGGCAGAAATAACATCACCCAATTTTTCTTTTGAAGACTGGAGTGTCTTTACTCCAAAATCAGTCAATTCATCTTCACTTGTAATTTTTTTTAGTTGCTCTAAATTATCTACATGCTCCGTAGATGCTCCAATAAGTCTTTCCAATAAACGAAACTCATCCTTGTCAAAAGCTCCTCTTCTAGACATAATATTATCTGTTAAACTTTTAAGCAAATCTCTCGCATTTTCATAGTTATCTATATTATCAATATCAAGCATAGATTTTATAATTCCATCCACAGATGACCACACCTCTGTTTCTTTTAATCTTTCTACTACAGCTTCTACTTGTTTTCTAGATTCAGCAACTTTTAAACCAGTAAGCTGTACTCCTTTTTCAATATATTCTGTAAATTCAGTAAAATTTACCATCTTCTTAACATTTGTACCTTCAGCAGCAGTTCTTATATCTATCTCACCAGAATAAAAAACCCCTGTAGGCGATGGTTCAACTAAACCATGAAATCCAATTAGCCTATTATATATTAAATTCCTATAATCTGCAACTAGCTTTTCTATTGATTTTTTGTTCTCATCACCTCTCTCTTGAAAAAGAAGGTCCCTAACAACTTCTGGAGTGGGTATAACTATCTTAACATCTTTACCTACAATTCGAGGTTCAAGTGCTATTCCACTATCAAGTGTATGCTGTAATAAAGCAAAATCTTCTCTTGTAATCTTCTGCCTATCAACAGCTCTCTCATATAAATATCTTCTAAAATTAGTAGATAATTCACCTAATCCAACTACACCTCCAATAAATCCTGTTTGCCTCATTGCTCCCAGCAAAGCCTGTCCCTGTGAAAGAGAAATAGGAGCAACTCTATCTGAATCTGTACCAGTCATGTTAGCGCTACTTCCTAAATGAGTATATTGAGCAAGCTCATGTACAAGCTTTAAGACCTTCATTATATTTTCAGCATCTTTCTTTTCCTCTTGACTTCTATCAGCCCACTTTTTTTGTGTAATCTCTTTTCCAGTTGACTGCTCTTCACCTTTCCTTAATATTTCATCACCATTTAAACTCTCGTCACCAGCATATACTCTCCAATCTCTAGCATATGTATTACCAAAAATACTTCTTATAGTACTATATAAATATTTATACTTCTCAGGCATACCTTCTATGTCTCCACCTGTAACACGAACAAGTTTCTCCATTATATCTCTTTCTTTAAGACGAAAAGCATTATTCCAGACTATATCAAGGTTATTAAAATCTATCTGTATGTTAGCATCTTCGCCCATAATACTCCTGCCATAATTATCCTCAAACATCCTAGTCATTTCAGCTAACTCATCATATTTTCCCTCTTTAGTCATACTTTCAGCATTAATCTCAGTTTCTTCACCCTCAGCCCATTTTGCCTTTCCCTCCATGACTAATTTCCCTGCAACAAACGAATACTTTCTAAGTTCACCAACGTCATTCTCAGTACCTGGCCTTACTCTAGGAAGATTAATAACCCTGGCATCATCTGTACCTTCATTTTCAATTACAATTTCTGCTTCATTTGGTCCAAACTTCCTACCGACAGACGCTAAATAATCCATAAAAAACTGATAATGGTTATCTAAAATTGTTTTATCAAATACTTCGCTACGAATAGTATTCCAATTAGAATCTTTTATACGTTCAAATACTCCATCCTTCTCTACTCCTGTAGTAAGCTCTCCTATTTGCCTATTAAACTCCTGTCTTTCAGATTTATTTAGACTTTCTAATAAATCCCTACGATCTATTTCCCGTGATTTACTATCAGGTGTAGAAATTATTATGCTAGCTTTTGAGGCAGACCATATATCATAAGCCTCCATAAGATTCTTATCTTCAACAACATCTAATTCTGAATCAAACTTACCTTTCTCAGACCTGGATTTAGCTTCTGCCATAGCTTTATCCATTATATAAACAATTTCTTTACCTAATTTAGTATCATGGTATGCTCTGCCATATATACTATTCCTTATATCAGTATTAGAAAACGAACTAAAATACCATTCAAGTACATCAGCATTAAAACCCATCTCTCTAAGCATTGCTAACTTACCTTGATACTCTTCGCTATAATGAACTTGATGGGGGAATCTTCCTTTGACATCTTTGGATAAAGGCTTTCTATTTCTTGTAAAGAAAACACCTGTTAACATATGTGTAGCTACAGATG
>CEPQ01030151.1_pt1 | contig 11478 bp, 9 predicted proteins | sample 530411 | NCBI WGS metagenome assembly CEPQ01 (sample SAMEA2620039, study PRJEB7988) | marine metagenome | isolation source: saline water (ENVO:00002010), including
TTGCCTGCTAATAAAAGAAGAGATTTGTCACCCATTTATAGCTTTAATGGTAACGGCTTGTGGGCCGCAAAAGCTATGGGAACGGGCCGTAAACTGAGGGGAAGCGGACCGATGAAGATGTGGGACGATATGGTAGAGCGGCTAGACCGCGATATGTACGGAGATAAAAAAGAATAATGAGACTATCTACCCAACTAAGTACAAGCTTACTCGTTTTTTTGATACTGGTTTTTGCTGGTTCATTCATTATTAACGTGAAGCTAACCAGAGAATATGTAAACGAGCAGCTTGCTACTCATGCGCAGGATACCGCCACTTCTCTAGGGCTTTCAATTACTCCACACCTGGGAGAGGCCAATGGTATTGCCGTAGCCGAAACAATGGTAAACGCTATTTTTGATAGAGGATTTTATCAGTATATTACCATTACTGATATGGAGGGGAACCTACTGATTGAAAGACGTAACCCTGATACCGTCGATACCGTTCCTACCTGGTTTACAGATATTGTGGAAGTGACTCCTCCCGTTGAGAAAACCGAACTAAATAATGGCTGGACGATGGCGGGAGAGCTGGCGGTTCAAAGCCACCCAGGGCTTGCCAATAAAACCTTGTGGGAAAGCGTGAAGCAAAGCGCCTTTATGTTTTTTGCCGCATTCGTTTTTGCCTATATTGCGTTGCTTTTCATTATAACTGCAATCACAAAACCACTTCGCATTGTAGTTGATAAAATTGACGACATCCAAAACCAGAAGTTTTCTCACATCAACTACAAGCCCTTCACTAAAGAACTTTCCTTTATTACTCAGGCAGTAAACCGTCTTTCTTCGTCTGTTGAAATTATGTTTAAAGAGCTAACTCAAAAAGCCGAGCAGTTTAGAACTCAGGCCTATGATGATAGTCTTACAGGCCTGCAAAATAGAAGTGCCTTTACGAGGCACATGAATGCACTTTTAAGTAAAACGGCCACCGCGGATGAAGGTTACGTGATATTGGTACGTCTCGCACAATTGAACACTATCAACATGACATTAGGTGCCCAAGAAGGCGACAACTATGTCAATACAGTGGCCAAAGAACTTAATAGCTTTACTTCCAGCATTCAAGAAACTGCATTTTTATTTAGGGTATCGGGCGCTGATTTTGTGTTGGTTACAGAAGCAATGACTAAGCAAGATTGCGAGGCGCACTTGCAAGCACTTAGCATTGTTCTATCCCGCTGCAACCCGCTTAAAGATGGCAGCAAAGCCGTTTGGATAGGCGCAGCGCAGTTTAACGATCAACAGTCATTTTCTGAAATCATGGAAAATGCTGACAGCGCCCTTATGGCTGCAACTAAACAACCTAACGGATGGCAGTTCGCCTCTGAACTTTCCCACATACACAGTAATACTGCGTGGAAAGAACGTTTAAACCACATATTACAGCAACAGTACGCCGACATAGTTATTCAGCCTGTAATGAATGTTAAATTGAACTCGCCGAGCTATTTTGAAGCATTTGCGCGCTTTAAAGAAAAAAGTAATGGTAATGCAATACCCATGTCGCAACTTATCCCAGCATCAGAGCGTTTAAACTTGATTCCTGAAGTGGATAAGCTGGTGGTGAACTTAGTGGTACAAAAGTTGGCGTCGAATAAGCGTGATATTGCGATTAACATAGCGAATGCGTCACTAGCTAATTCTGCTTTTAGGCAATGGTTACTTAGCCTACTGAACCAAAATAAAGCACTCTGCACACATTTAGTTTTTGAACTAGAAGACTCAGCTTTAATTCACCACAAAGCCGAAGCGATACACTTGTGTAAGTCGTTAGTAAGTCTAGGGTGCAAAATAACAATTGAACACTTTGGAGAAAATCTTGCATCACTAGCTGGGTTAAGAGCTATACAGCCTCATTTTGTAAAAATTTCTGGCAAACTAACAAAAGAAATTCACGCAGACAAAGACAGTCAGTTATTTGTTACGAGTTTATTGAGTATTGCACGCGGACTTAGTATTAAAGTTATTGCTGAACTTGTTGAAAACGAGGCAGAGTCAGTAGCGTTAACTCGATTAGATGTTGTCTACCAACAAGGGTTTTACTTTTCAAAACCAATGCTGTGGCAATGATAGTCAAATAGTTTTGAAAAACGATTAATAAAAAAGAGATCTAACTCGTTCACTTGTTGTACAATATACAGATATGGTGTTAGCAAGAAGCTAGCCCGAGGTTTTTAATTGAAGGATAAGGTATGCGTAGCAACGTTTTATTATCTGTGCTTTTTTGCGCTTTTATCGCTGTCTCAACAGTTTCTTTTGCTCAGGAAGAAAACGTCCCGGGCTTGCAGATAAGAAGCATTTTATTGGCAGACATTGAAAAAGGTGCTGCAGTTGAACAAGCTGCAATGGAAATAAGCCAAACAGTTCTCGATGAAGGTATGTTTTTTGATGCTGCAGGTTTGAGTTACTTGACTGACAATAATGCCGAGTACCAATCAATGGTGGCGCTTCTAAATGATAATGCTAGTGGTTTTGAAATTGCCATAGCTGGCTTCGGAGAAATGCCTGATAAACCATCAGAAGTTGTTACCATCGCCATCTTGATGTTTCCTGAAAGTGCCGATGAAATTTATAATATTGCGCTTCAAATGCAGGTTATCAACGAAGAAGATGCCCTACTGGCCGTTATTAATGCGGGTATTGACCCAAGCACGTTAACGGCAACGGCAGCAGGTGCAGCCGGCAACGCTTTTTCTCCGCTGGGCGTAGGCACTGGTGCAGCTGGTGCGGGTGGCGGTGATACTACGATTTCAGCTAATTAAGTAACTGTATACTAAAGCTATACGCTAGCGCTTTATAAGTGGTTACATTCAATTTTCAAAAAACCGAAAAGTTTCTTTTCGGTTTTCTTTTATTCACCTTATTTTGGCTCCCCTTATCTTTAGGCGCTAACCGCCCGTGGGCATGGGCACTAATGCAGATGTCGTTTTTTTTGATTGGTGGCATTTTGTTAGCTACTCACCAATCGCTTCTTTCAAAACTATATGCACAATACAAATTGCTGGTAATTTTTTGGTTAGCGTTCTTATCTTGGCAGCTTTTAAATATAGTCCCCCTACCCTTTTTTTTAGTCGAAGCTATACGCCCTGAGCGGGTTTTAATTCTACTTAACGAAAATATGGGGCAATTAAAAGATATAAAGTCGCAATGGCTTTCGTTAAGTTTCGATGTTGGACAAAGCAACATTACGCTTTTTAAATCCTTGTCCTATTGCTTCTTGTTCTTTATTTCGTTGACACTCATTAATACGGCTGAACGCCTTAGATATACCTTAATAGTGATTAGCGCTGCTGGAGTTTTTCAGGCTATTTATGGCTCATTAGAGGTTTTGTCTGGTTTAAAATACAGTCTGGTTTTTAAACTTCCTGTTTCTTACATTGCTACTGGTAGCTTTGTTTATAAAAACCATTACGCAAACTTTCTACTTCTTTGTCTAAGCGCAGCGATTGGCTACATGATTGCCAACCTGCGAATACAAGTAGGTTCTAGCCACAGAGAGCGTTTACGCCGAATAGTGCATTTTTGGCTAAGTAATAAAGTACTGTTTCGCATAGGCATTATTATTATGGTTATTGCCTTAGTTATGTCGCGGTCGCGTATGGGAAATAGTGCGTTTTTTATCGCTATGACTATTACCGCTACATTAGGTCTAATTTTTTTCAAACCCCGCCAAAAAAATTATGTAGTTTTATTTATTAGCATGTTGGTAATAGACATTCTTATCGTAAGTAGCCTTTTTGGCCTAAAACAGGTTCAGCAACGCATTGAGCAAACGACGTTAGCACAAGAGAGCAGAGATGAAGTAATTACTGACGCCCTTCCTATACTTAATCAGCACGGTATTTTGGGAACAGGCGGTGGTACTTTTTATACCGTCTACCCACAATTTCAAAGCGACACTATCCAACACTTTTATGATCACGCACATAATGAATACCTACAATTTATTATTGAATTTGGTTTGGTAGGCGCTGCACTTTTGGCCGCATTGGTATTGCTTTGCTTTAAGAGCGCCATAATCGCCATTCGCCATAGACGTCATCCGTTGCCGCGAGGTGTAGCTTTTGCCAGTGTTATGGCTGTTATCGGCATGGCATTACACAGCACAGTCGACTTTCCTCTACAAGCACCGGCAAACACAGCTATATTTATAGTGCTACTAGCGCTAGGTGCGCTAAGCCGCGATATCCCTATGGGAAGAAATAAGGTAAGTAAATAAATACTGTCTTAACAAGATAAGAGGCTCTGATTGGTTTTAAAGATAAAGCGACCGATAAAAGAAGAACCCAATGTGAAGCATATACTTGAACACATGCCCAAAGGCGTTGCCGACTCTTTTACCGATGATCAACTATTCCACTTAAATACTGCACTCGCTGGCCGTCGCTGGGGAACTCACAAAGTTGACATAAGAGGCACAATAGGGTTGTTACGAAGCCGGTATTATTTTGTTTTACTAGCGGGACGAGACAAACGCGACCTTTCGCGAACTGAGAGCAAAATAGGCAAGCTAGTGATGGCAGCCTTAGTTGCACTATTTCTGTGTGTGTCGCTAGTAGTAGGGTTAGCACTGCTTTATATATTGAAAAGTTGGCTTGGAATTAACTTATTCGAAGGTTTTTCTCTAGGCCTCTGGGACTGGCTGACAGGAAAAGGTTAGGCTGATACTTTATATGCTCGTAATGCTCCTTAGCAAGCCTTTACAGTTAGTAAACAAGGCGTTATAAAACAAACAAAGTTGACTAATCGTAACTTATACAATCCGGAATACGCTTTCTAACTGGGTAACTGGCATCACGTAACCATCTACAGACGGTTTCGTTAGCTTCATATTTTTTGATAGTTTTTAACACAAAGTCTCTACTAAGTGGATTTTGTATTCCTAAATCTAAATGGTGCTTCAACAGGTCTTTAGTTTTAACGTAGTGAATAGACCTTGAGTTAAACATCTTCAAGCCAAACTCTACAATAAACTTGTGTACTATAGCGTCCTGAGGACCAGTTTTCCTCGCATTTTCTATATATGTATGAAATTCGTTATCGAATTCACCTTGCTGAAGCTTTACCGAAGCGAGTCCAACCCAACTGCCGCTCCATTTCGGTCTTAGTTTAAGACTTTTTTCATAGCTAGCTGCCGCTTTTTTAAGGTTAGATACCTTACTTTCCGCGCCGCTATTCTCACCGTATAAGTTTTGTTCTTTCGTTTTGGCAATGGCTTTCCACTCGAATAACTGACCCTGTATTTGGTAGTACAGTGCATTATCGGGAAAATAGACAAGAGCGTTATTAATTTTGTTTATGGCATTGTTTACCCGCTGTGTAGAGACTTTTTCTGGAGACAATTGCCATATCTCTATATCATTTTTTACACTGTAATAAGCGTTACCCGCTTTAAACAACTGCATACTCCATACAAAGCTGTATCCAGCGATTAAAAGTAATATCCATTTAATCATTACACTGGGCTTTATAAACAAGTTAAGTAAGCGGTTATACATAATTTACTCGCTATCAACGGGAACCGACACAATCGCACCGGGCCTCGTGATAAAAACCTCGTTAGCAAATTCAGTGCTGAATTCCGACACCACCTCAAAAGCTGCTTGCATGTCATTGGGGCGGCGAACAAGGTCGTGAGTATCTGAGGCTACAACATGAAACGCTTTCCTTTCCATCATAGCGAACGCGAACTCTTCTACTTTCTCGCCAAAACGCCCTGTTAACGCGCCTGCAGTCACTTGGAACATGCACCCCAAGCGCTGCAACCAATTAAATTTTTGCTGTTGCGCTAATAGTTCTCGGTTGCGCTCCGGATGAGCAATAAGTGGCTGTACATTATTTTTTAAAAGCCACTTAATAAGAACATCTAACCCTTGCGGTATATGACTATGTGGCATTTCGAGTAAAAGGATATGCTTGCCATTGTACTCGCCCAAAAAGGGAAGTAAGTTTTGCTTAAACCAACTAGGAATCAGTTCGTTTATGCGAACTTCAGCAGCATAAGAAATAGAAAGTGGTATTGACGCGTCAACAATAGCTTTGTGAAATTGCTTGAAAGCATGTTCGATGGAGCCAGGGGTATTGTCGAAGTAACCTTTATGAATATGAGGTGTACAAACCATATGGCGAACCCCGCCATTAACAGCTTGCTGTGCCATTTCTAAGGCTATATCTAAAGTCCTGGCACCATCATCGATGCCAGGTAATATATGGCTATGTAGGTCTATCAATAAATACTGCTAGCTGTTTTTATGACTGGTATACCCGTATTGGTCATAAAAACCAGCGTACCTTTGTGCTGCTCCTGATTTGCGTAAGTCTACTTGATTTAGTACCACGCCATCAAGACGATGACCTACCTGTAAGAAACGAGAAAGCCCATTATTGATTAGTTTTTCGCTGGTACTGTCAGCACGTACAACATAAATTACCGAGTCGCAAGAGTTAGCTATAACCATAGAGTCGCTTACCGCTTGAGTAGGTGCAGTGTCAATAACTACGTATTTATATTGGGTTTTCAACTGTTTGATAAGTTCGTTGAAACCTTTATCCGATAACAATTCTTGCGGATTAGACGGAATAGTGCCTGCCGACAAAATATCAATATTTGATTCTTCATCTCTTACTAAGCACTCATCGAAAGTATGCGATTTCAAAATAAGGTTTGCTACGCCCGGTTGATAGTTAGGAATGTTGAACTGCTTTCCAACACTAGGTCGACGCAAGTCTGCATCGATAAGGATAGTTTTATCTAGCTGACCAAGTGCAAATGCCAAGTTAATAGAAACCGTAGTCTTACCTTCTTTAGGTACACTTGACGTTACCATTATTGCCTGTTGTTCCTTATCTAAGTTTAACAAAGACAAACTGGTACGTAGGGTACGAACAGATTCGGCAAACTGGTGTTTTTTCCCATCGAAGAAAGAGCGCACCGGTAAGTCGGTTTTCTTTTTATGCGGTGACCATGGAATTAGACCGAGCATACGTTGCCCTAGCTTACGCTCTACATCTTCAACAGAACGTATACCGCTATTAAGTGTTTCCATTGCAATAGCTAAAAACACGCCAAAGCCCACGCTAAAAACAAAAGCTGCACCAATTAATAGCTTCTTATTCGGTTTGGATGGGATATATTTTGGCAATGCAGAATCGAGCACCCGAGCATTGGCAGATTCGAAACCTCCTAATTCGTCGGTTTCCTTCAAACGCGTAAAGAACGAGTTGTAAAGCTGCTGGTTAATGTCTACTTCTCGTTGAAGCGCTTTGCGTTGATTTTCTAGTGCGGATAGGCCACGGAATTCAGCTTTCGCCCGCGACACCTCTTTTTCTAACTGTTTAACCCTGTCTTCAGATACTTCATATTGGGTTGTGATACTTCTTATAAGATCACGTACTTGACCGCTCAACGTTTCTCTTATTGATGCCAGTTCTGCATTAGCGGCAATCATGCGCGGATGTTTCGGGCCGAATACGTTGCTTAGTTCGTTAACACGCGTCATCGCTTTAGCTTCGTCACGGCGAGCGTCTCTTATTGTCGGATGATTGAGCACTTCAGGCAAACGGGCAATATCATCCAGTGAAACGTCATTTCGTGTTTGCTTGTAGATAACTGCATTTAATTTAAGTGCCGTTTGCGCATCCAATAATTGTTTACTTAGTTGCTCTAGTTCTTCAGAAGCTAAACCAACAACACCATCAATGTTTACTACTTGGTTTTCCTCATAGAACCTTGCCAAATTTCGTTCCGCAACATCTAGCTTTTGCTTTAAACCTTCTAAACTATCGGTAAGGAAAGACGTTGCCTTCGCGGTCATATCTAACTTAGCTTGAAGGTAGTTCTCAATGTATACGTCGGCAACCGCATTAGCTAAATCTGCAGATAACTGGGGAGATTCTGTTGTAACGGTAATACGCATCACCTGAGTGTTATCAACCATCTCAACAGATAAGGCACTCATTAGCATAGAAGTAGCTTTACGCTTTTTAGCCGCTAAAATCTGCTCATCTGTAAGATCTTTCGGCTCTTCCTGAGGCAGAAAAGGCAGAGCTTCCAAAAGGCTTGCCTTAAGTTCGTCAACAAATCCAGGCGTTTCCTGCACAGGCATAAAATCTTCATTGGTCCATAGCGAAAGGCTTTCAACAGTACGCTCTGCTATTTGACGAGATTGAAGTATTTCAAACTGAGTTTGCATATAGTCTTTGCGCTTAGTATCTAAACCGTATACTTCCTCAATTGAAACCACATTTGCTTTGTCAGCTTCGACTAAAATAGTAGTGGTAGAAGTAAACATGGGTGTCATACGCATCACAAGCAGTGCCACTAGAATGGTGAACGCAACTGCTAGCGAAATAATACGAAATGCGTAACGCTTGATTATTCCTAGATAATGAGCAATGTCGATGGTTTCATTTTCAAACACACCGGCATTCAACTCTTCCCTGCTATTTACTGCCATTTTTTTTCCTGAACGCTACGTATAATTTAGAAGAAACGTTGATTGATGGTGATAATATCACCAGGCTGGATCATGTCGCTTACGGTTACTGTGAACTCGTTAGTTCTGCCGTCTTTCTCTCGAATAATAGTAATTTTATCGCGCGCAGCGCGCTCAGTATAGCCACCAGCCAATGCTGCAGCTTTGTTCACCGACAAGCCCGGTTGGTAAGCGTAACCACCGGGGCGTTTCACTTCGCCATCAATAAAAAACGGGCGATACTCTACAATAGCAACAGATACAGACGGATTAATAAGGTAATCCCCGAGCAACCCTTCATAAATGAGTTGTTCAACTTCTGCGGCTGTCATACCAACCAGTTTAATTTCGCCTAAAAATGGATAGTTAATAGTTCCTACGTCGGGTAAGCGGACCTCCATAGAGAGGTCTTCTTGCCCAAAGACGCTTATCTGTATTCTATCACCAGAGCCTAATTGATACTGGCTCATACTTAGGTTGCCTTCCTGAGCCACAACAAAACTGGAAAGAAACAAACAACAAATAAAGAAGAAACTAAAAACTACACCATTCTTCACAACGTAACCTCTGCAGATAATCCTACTACGTTTCTATCGTAACCAATTAACTCTCTATTACTGTCACGATCGGCTAATTGATAAAACAACGAAAACCTCAAATAACGACGAGCCTGATAATCTAAAGACGCAGAGTAGCGCATCAGGTCGTCATCCCGATTCTCTATACCTTCATCATTAAGTACATATTCGTTCGTATCGCGGCTAATGCTAACAGACGAACTTAATCGTTCTAACCACTCGTGTTTCCAGGAAACTGAATAGTCTCTGCCTCTTATAAAGTTTCCTTCACCGTTTGTTTCTCGAGTATCTGCGTTTGTAGAGAAACGAAATGTCGAATATGAAACAGGTTCCCATTCCACACCAACTTCCCAGTCTGTGCCGTAAAAGGTACTTCTAGACGCCGATTCAAAATCTTTTTCCTTGTATCCCACTTTTGCAAAGCCGGTAGTAGCAGCTGTTGATTCCCACCTTACACCAAGTAGAATTCGTGTTTCGTTACTATCACGAGTTTCGATTCCAATCTGATTATCGTATCGAACGTAGGTCTCTGTAACGTCAAGAACGGCTGTAGTCGCCGAGCTCATTCGGTATCCGAACTCTGCGCCTACTCTATTCTTAACGCGATCTCGAATTAAGTAAGCTTGCTCTGATCTATCGTAATCAAGTGTTTCGCGATTAGCTTTTACCGTTAACGATCCTTCTGATGTGATAGCACCATACGTATACTCGCCGCCAAAGAACGTACTTTTATATCTGTCCGGAGTTGTAATAGCTGTACCAAGGCCTAACGAAAAGCCAGTTCCTCGGTCTTCGTGACCGTCTTCATATTGTGCTAGCGCGCTTACGCGATGGCGGCTGTTTAATTCAAAGTCGCCCGACGCCTCAATAAAATGGTCTGTGTAATTGTCGTTGCTGCTAGAGAAGTACTCGCCTCGCTCTAACCTGTAGCCGATTTGCACTGGATTGCCATCTACTTCTGTTGTAGCAATTAATTCTGGAGAGAGCGTAGCACGCCAACTGTAGATTTCTGGGTCATCATCACGAGCATAGGCCACGTTATCTATGTAAGCCATCGACGACGAAAATGAGGGTATTAAATCGAATTGACCAGCTTGTATTCGGCCGGCTTCTTGAGCATACAATGTCGGCGTGGCGCAAATTACCGACAACGCTGTAATGCTTTTGGTCCATTTAATCATGATTTTTCCTTTATTCGACGACTTTTGTATAAAATAATGAATGTTGAGACATGGCTTCTTCAAGCATAATAAACTCGCCCTATTCGCACTGTTCTTCAACAAAGTACTCTTGCAGTACTCTGCCTATTTTTACCGTAATTCTGAAAGAAAATTAACTTATTCAGCAATAGGCGTGCCGCTTTTTAACTTCTTTGGATATTAACACAAAGCTGAGTCAGCACCCCATAAGACTGCTTGGGATTCGGTTTTTGAGCAGATTATCAATCCTAATGCGATGATAAATACTACTCACGCTTTATTTCATCTACGTTTCTGCATTTTACGCTTTAATATTATGCTATATCATTTAAGTTATGAATGAAAAGTGCTCGATGCATATTCTACTTGTTTTGCACCAAATTAGTACGAAATTAATTGCTTCTTGTAATAAAATTAAAATGAGCGAAGAATATTGTTATCATTGACGCGTTCAGTCTCAAATCGAGCTAGCTTATTCTCGATAAACTATTCAACTTCTACTCTTTTGAGGTTGTGTAACCAACAACAGGCATTAATATTGCTTGATTACTTAAAAACAAAATCGACATAATCTGTCTTCACTGTTTTCTATAGATACGTCTTGGCATGTTTTAAACAACCAACAGTATTCGCTAAGGGCATCGTATTTCACCTAGAGATCACCAAAATGGACAATAGAGTAGATTCTAAAAAAGCGATCAAGGCTCACCCAGTAGAGCCCAATACCAACGGTGGTTTAGTAGTTAGAAATCAGAGCGGGTTTTCTACTATTTATAGACTCATCGACCTATCACTAGTCACTATTCTTTATTATTCATCTGCAGCTTATTACGGAACCCAAATAGACACGACAAGCCTTATTCTTTTATTCATTAATGTAATTTGCTTTCAAATTTCAGCCGAGGGTGTAGAGCTTTACCGGTCTTGGCGTGGACATAGAACTCCAGAAATGTTGAGAGCAGCGGCCATTACATGGGCATTGAGTATTTTAGGTACCATGTCGATGGGCTACTTTTTTGTTCAAGAAATTAAAACTCCCCCTCCGGCAATTCTGCTGTGGTTCGCATCGTCATTTGTAGTGTTGATAATGTGGCGATTCGTTATGCGTAAATTTTTGTTCCGCATTCGTAAAAGTGGTCTGAACTCACGTCGCTCTATAATAATAGGCGCTACTCAACTTGGCGCG
>CEPQ01008812.1_pt1 | contig 11460 bp, 8 predicted proteins | sample 530411 | NCBI WGS metagenome assembly CEPQ01 (sample SAMEA2620039, study PRJEB7988) | marine metagenome | isolation source: saline water (ENVO:00002010), including
TCACGCAGCGGCTCGACCAGCTTGAGGTTCATTTCCTCCGGCAGGCCGCCGACGTTGTGGTGCGACTTGATCACATGGGCCTTGCCGCTCTTGGCGCCGGCCGACTCGATCACGTCGGGGTAGATGGTGCCCTGGGCGAGGAACTGGATGTTGTCCAGCTTGCTGGCTTCTGCATCGAACACGTCGATAAAGGTACGACCGATGATCTTGCGCTTCTTCTCTGGATCGGCCTCGCCCTCGAGGTTGCCGAGGAACTGTGCCTCGGCGTCGGCGCGAATCACCTTGACGCCCATGTTCTCGGCGAACATGGCCATCACCTGGTCACCCTCGTGCAGGCGCAGCAGGCCGTTGTCGACGAACACGCAGGTCAGCTGATCGCCGATCGCCTTGTGCAGCAGCGCCGCGACCACCGACGAATCGACACCGCCGGAAAGGCCGAGCAGCACGTTGGCGTCACCGACCTGAGCGCGTACCTGGGCGATGGCGTCTTCGACGATGTTGGACGGCGTCCACAGCGCTTCGCAGCCACAGATGTCGAGAATGAAACGGGAAAGGATGCGGCCGCCCTGGCGGGTGTGAGTCACTTCCGGATGGAACTGCACGCCGTAGTAACGGCGGTCGTCGTCACCCATGGCTGCGATCGGGCAGCTCGGCGTGCTGGCGAGGATATGGAAACCTTCCGGCAGCGTGGTCACCTTGTCGCCGTGGCTCATCCACACGTCGAGGCCGAACACACCGTCGTCATCCATGTGGTCTTCGATGCCGTCGAACAACTTCGACTTGCCGACCAGATCGACGCGGGCATAACCGAACTCGCGAACGTCGGAGCCCTGCACCTTGCCACCCAGCTGCTCGGACATGGTCTGCATGCCGTAGCAGATGCCGAACAGCGGCACACCGAGATCGAACACGGCCTGCGGCGCGCGCGGGCTGCCCTCCTCGTGAACCGACTCCGGGCCGCCGGCGAGAATGATGCCGCGTGGCGCGAAGGCACGGATGTCGTCCTCGCTCATGTCCCACGGATGCAGCTCGCAATACACGCCGATCTCGCGCACGCGGCGGGCGATCAGCTGGGTGTACTGGGAACCGAAGTCGAGGATCAGGATGCGGTGGGCGTGAATGTCTTGGTGAGCCATGAGCTTTCCTTCGGAAAGAGCCTGAAGCTGAAAGCCGGAAGCTGGAAGCGGAAGCCAGGATTTCTCCCCGCTCCCGCTGCCAGCTTCCGGCGCCTGTCTAGCTGAGCGGATCAACCCACTCGGTAATTCGGGGCTTCCTTGGTGATCTGCACGTCATGCACGTGCGACTCGGCCATGCCGGCACCGGTGATGCGCACGAACTGCGGCTTGCTGCGCATCTCGTCGACGGTGGCGCTGCCGGTATAGCCCATGGAAGCACGCAGGCCGCCCATCAGCTGATGGATGATCGCCGCCAGCGAGCCCTTGTACGGTACGCGGCCTTCGATACCTTCCGGCACCAGCTTCTCGGCACCGGCAGCGGAATCCTGGAAGTAGCGATCCGAGGAGCCCTGCGCCTGGGACATGGCTCCCAGCGAACCCATGCCGCGGTAAGCCTTGTAGGAACGGCCCTGGAACAGCTCGATCTCGCCCGGCGCTTCTTCGGTACCGGCGAACATCGAACCCATCATCACGGCGTTGGCGCCGGCGACGATGGCCTTGGAAAGGTCACCGGAGAAGCGGATGCCACCGTCGGCGATCATCGGCACGCCGGTGCCTTCCAGCGCGGCGGAGACGTTGGCGATGGCAGAGATCTGCGGTACGCCGACGCCGGCAACGATACGGGTGGTGCAGATCGAGCCCGGGCCGATACCGACCTTGACCGCGTCGGCGCCGGCCTTGACCAGGTCCAGCGCGGCTTCGGCGGTGGCGATGTTGCCGCCGATCACCTGCACCTGCGGGAAATTCTCCTTCACCCAGCGCACGCGGTCGATCACGCCGCGGGAATGACCGTGAGCGGTGTCCACCACCACCACGTCGACACCGGCAGCGGCCAGCGCTTCGACGCGCTCACCGGTATCGGCGCCGGTACCGACCGCTGCGCCAACGCGCAGACGGCCCTGGCTGTCCTTGGAGGCAAGCGGGTAGGTCTTGGCTTTCTCAATGTCGCGGAAGGTGACCAGGCCGCGCAGGTGGAAGTTGCCGTCCACCACCAGCATCTTCTCGATGCGGTGCTTGTAGAGCTCAGTCTTGATTTCTTCCAGGGCGGTGCCTTCGAGCACGGTGACCAGCTTGTCCTTGGGCGTCATGATCGCTGCCACGGAATCGCCGGCGTTGGGCGTGAAGCGCAGGTCACGGCCGGTAACGATGCCGACCAGCTCCTTGCCGGACACTACCGGGAAGCCGGAGAAGCCCAGTTCATGCGCCTTGCGCAGCAGCTCGCTGATCTTGGTTTCCGGCGTGACGGTGACCGGATCGTGAACGATGGCGGTCTCGTGGCGCTTGACCTTGCGCACCTCGGCAGCCTGCTGCTCGATACTCATGTTCTTGTGGATGATGCCGATGCCGCCTTCCTGAGCCATGGCAATGGCCAGGCGCGCTTCGGTGACGGTGTCCATGGCCGCGGAAACCAGCGGAATGTTCAGCTCGATTTCGCGGGTCAGACGGGTCTTCAGGCTGACATCCTTCGGCAAAACCTCGGAATATCCCGGGATCAGGAGAACATCATCGAAAGTCAGGGCTTCTTGGCTGATACGCAGCATGGCGGGGGCTCCCAGGCGGGAAAAAGGAAGCGCGGCATTATACCCACGCACCCCTTCACGCTCAATGCGGATGTGAGGCGCGTCGCGCACGGCGAAATGCGCGGCATCGCCGAAATGACCGACCGGTCACGGCCGATCAATCACCAGCGCCACCTTGAAGCCCAGGCGTTCGGCGAATTCATCGAGAAACGACTGGCGAAGGCCGGCCTCGCCCCAGCCATTGAAGATAAAGCCGAGATTGGAAAAGCCGCACGCCGGAATGAACAGGAAGCCGTTGATGTCGTCTTCGAAGCCACATTCCGGACAGGTGAAATTGTCGGTCTGCTTAGGCATCCACTCGTCGAGGCTTTCAAACAACGCCTCGCCAATCTCGCGACGGCATTCGGGGCAGCCTGCCTCCTCGGCGAAATCCCGTGTTGGCGTGTAGATGCAGCGCTTGGTCACCACTTCAAGGCCGTTGATGGCTTCGCCAAAAGGCATGCGATCCGGATGCTGCACGACACTGCGCGCGCCGGAAGCGATAGCGTAGCCCATGCCGCCAACACCGCGACCACAAGTGGTCGGCAGCGCCTCGACGATGCGCCGCTCGGCCAGCCAGCGCAGAATCATCCGCGCCTTGGCTTCGTGCGCTGGGAATGTGGAAATGCGCGGCACGATGATCGCTTGACTGTGGCTCATGGCGGCTCGGAACGGGAGATGAAGAAAGGCCGCGCAGCTTAGCGCCACCCGTTGGCCGGTCAAGGCCCGCTGGACGGAGGCGAAGCAGTTTCGGTTTGCGCCTGGCCGCGCCCGGCTTATCATCGCCGCCATGCTCAAAGATCCCTTCCAGCGTCTCAATCTCGATCGCGAAGTGCTGACCGTCAGTCAGCTCAACGGTCGCGCCCGCCTGTTGCTCGAGGACGTGTTCGCCCAGGTCTGGGTCGAAGGCGAGATTTCAAACCTCGCCCGCCCGGCTTCCGGCCACATCTATTTCACCCTCAAGGACAAGAACGCCCAGGTGCGCTGTGCGCTGTTCCGGCAGAACGCGGCGCGGGTTCGCCAGGCCCTGCGCGACGGCCTGGCGGTGCGGGTACGCGGCAAGGTCTCGCTGTTCGAGGGACGCGGCGACTACCAGCTGATTCTCGATACGCTGGAGCCGGCCGGTGACGGCGCTTTGCGCCTGGCCTTCGAGGCACTCAAGGAAAAGCTCAGCGCCGAAGGTCTGTTCGCGGCCGAACGCAAGGCCGCCCTGCCCGCCCACCCGCGACGCATTGGCATCGTCAGCTCGCCGACCGGCGCGGTGATCCGCGACATCATCTCGGTGTTCAAACGCCGCGCGCCGCAAGTCGAGCTGACGCTGATCCCCACCGCCGTGCAAGGTCGCGAAGCCACCGCGCAGATTGTCCACGCACTGCAACTGGCCGATGCCCAGGGCTTCGATGCGCTGATTCTGGCTCGCGGCGGCGGCTCGCTGGAGGACCTCTGGTGCTTCAACGAAGAAGCGGTGGCGCGCGCGGTGGATGCCTGTGTCACGCCGATTGTCAGCGCCGTGGGCCACGAAACCGATGTCTCGATCGCCGACTTCGTCGCCGACGTCCGCGCGCCAACGCCATCCGCGGCTGCCGAGCTGCTGGCACCCAGCAGCGCCGACCTGCAACACCGGCTGAGCGGGCTGCAACAGCGTCTGGTGCTGCGCATGCATGATCGTCTGCACCGTGACGCCATGCGACTGGAAGGCCTGACCCGTCGCCTGCGCCACCCCGGCGAACGGCTGCAACAGCAGGCCCAGCGCATCGACGACCTCGAGCAGCGCCTGCTGCGCGCCGTCGACCGCCGCCTGTGCAGCGGCCGGGAGCGTCTGGCCCGCCTGGAAACACGCCTGGCCGCGCAACACCCGGGGCGTTCGCTGAATCTGTTGCGGCAGCGCCTCGAACACCTCTCCTCACGACTGCCGCGGGCGATGCAGGCCAACCTGAAAGGCCGCCGGCAACAGCTACAAAGCCTCGCCCAGACGCTCAATGTGGTCAGCCCTCTGGCCACGCTCAGTCGCGGCTACAGCATCCTGCTCGACGAGCGCGGCCAGGCGATCCGCAGAGCCAGCCAGACCCAGCCCGGGCAGCGGCTGAAGGCCAGGCTCGGTGAGGGCGAACTCGAGGTGCGCGTGGAAGACAATCATCTGGAGCCAGTAACGCTGCCGTTGCTGTAGACCCTGCGGCAGCCGCTTAGCCGGAAACGTTCTGACATCCCTGGGTCTTTCTCTATTCCAGCGTTTACGCGAGGATGGGCCGTTTCCTGCACCGGACCCACCCATGCCTCGTGTCTTCGCCCTGCTGTTCGCCCTCGCCATTGCCCTGCCGGCCCATGCCGAAGGCTTCATCACCCGCCTGCTGAACAAACCCGTACCCGGCGGCGTTGCCGTGATCGAGCTAGGTGACGGCGCTAGCGCACCGCAGGCTCGCTATCAGGGCAAGCCGACCCTGGTGGTGCGTGAGGATGGCAAACGCTGGATCGCCATCGTCGGCATCCCGCTGTCGGTGAAGCCGGGCGCGCAGCAGCTGGAGATCGATGGCCGTCCCCAAACCTTCCAGGTCGAGAGCCGCGACTATCGAGCGCAGCACATCACGCTGAAGAACCAGCGCCAGGTCAATCCGAATCCGGCAGACCTCAAGCGCATCGAGCGCGAATTGGACGAACAGACCCGCGCCTACCGGCAGTTCAGCGCCAACCAGCCAAGCAATCTGTTGTTCGATCGCCCGGTGGACGGCCCGCTGTCGTCGCCGTTCGGCCTGCGCCGCTTCTTCAACGGCGAGGAACGTAACCCGCACTCGGGCCTGGATTTCGCCGCCAAGAGCGGCACGCCGATCAAGGCACCGGCGGCCGGCAAGGTCATACTCACCGGTGACTACTTCTTCAACGGCAAGACAGTCTTCGTCGACCACGGCCAGGGGCTGATCAGCATGTTCTGCCATCTCTCCGAAATTGGCGCGAAGGTCGGCGACCAACTGGCGCGTGGCCAGGTGCTCGGCAAGGTCGGCGCGACCGGGCGTGCCACCGGCCCGCACCTGCACTGGAACGTGAGCCTGAACGATGCCCGTGTCGACCCGGCCATCTTCATCGGCGCGTACAAGCCTTGAACACATCAAGAGGAACGACAGCGATGCGCATCAAAGCGACGGACTCCACCCTGCTGATCATCGACATCCAGGAACGCCTGTTCCCGGTCATCCTCGACAATGAAACCATGGCCGAGCACACCGCCTGGCTGCAGCAGGTGGCCCAGCGAGTCGGTGTGCCGGTGCTGCTGACCGAGCAGTACAGCAAGGGCCTCGGCCACACGATTTCGGCTTTGCGTGACAACGTCGACGAGACCGCCATTGTCGAGAAGCTGCATTTTTCCGCGGCCGGCGACGGCGAACTATTCCAGCGCCCGGGTGGCGAACGCCGGCAGTTCGTCATCTGCGGCTGCGAGACTCACGTGTGCGTGCTGCAGACGGTGCTGGACCTGCGCGCCCGTGGCAACGAAGTCTTCGTCGTCGAAGAAGGCGTCAGCTCGCGGCGGGCCAGCGATAAGGCGCTGGCCCTGGAGCGCATGCGCCAGGCCGGCGCGGTGATCGTCTCGCGGGAGATGGTTGCCTTCGAATGGATGGAACGCGCCGGCACCGAACTGTTCAAGAGTATCAGCCGCGAATTTATCCGCTGACCCAGCCACACCGACAAGCCGCCGCGGCCAAGGCAATTTGCCAAGGCCGCGCCCTCACCTCTCAATGGAGATTCACATGTCTGACGATCTGGCCGGCTGGCTGGACTGGCTCAGAGCCCACCCCGAACTGCAGACGCTGCTTGCCAGTGCCACGCTGATCTTCGCCGCCTGGCTGTCCAATTGGATCGTCAAGCGCATCCTGGTGCGTGGCCTTTACCGTTTACTGCGCCACACCCGCGATGGCGAACTGCAGGATTTCGGCATCATCAAGCGGCTGTCGAACATCGTCCCGGCACTGGTGCTGTCGCTTGGCGTGACGACTGTACCGGGCCTGCCCGAAGCCGCGGTGACCGTGGTGCAGAACGTCTGCGGCGGCTTCATCGTGCTGACCATCGCGCTGGCGCTCGGCGCGGTGCTCGACATCATCAACGTGGTCTACCAACGCCGACCGGACGCCCGCCTGCACCCGATCAAGGGCTATCTGCAGGTGGTGAAGATCGTCATCTACGCGATCGCCACCATCCTCATCATCGCCACTCTGATCGACCGTTCGCCGCTGATCCTGCTCTCCGGCCTCGGTGCCATGGCGGCGGTGCTGATGCTGATTTTCCAGGACACCCTGCTTTCGCTGGTGGCCAGCGTACAGATCACCTCCAACGACCTGATCCGCGTCGGCGACTGGGTGGAGATGCCGCAGCTCAATGCCGACGGCGACGTGATCGATATCGCGCTGCATACCGTGAAGGTGCAGAACTGGGACAAGACCATCACCAGCATCCCGACCAAGCGCTTTATCTCGGATTCGTTCAAGAACTGGCGCGGCATGCAGGAAAGCGGCGGCCGGCGCATCAAGCGCAGCCTGTATCTGGATCAGCAGAGCGTGCATTTTCTCGATGCCGACGAGCGCAAGCGGCTGTATCGCTTTAGCCTGCTGGAGGATTACCTGGTCAACAAGCGCAAGGAGATCGACGAGTGGAACGCCAAGCTCGCCGAGCGTGGGCAGGACCCGGTCAACACCCGCAGGGTGACCAATCTCGGGACCTTCCGCGCCTATGTCGAGCGCTATCTGCGCGCCCACCCCGGCGTGCACCAGAACATGACGCTGATGGTGCGCCAGCTGAGCCCGACTGCGGACGGCCTGCCACTGGAAATCTACTGTTTCACCAATACGGTGGCGTGGACGCAGTACGAAGCCATCCAGTCGGACATCTTCGACCACCTGCTGGCGATCCTGCCGGAATTCGGTCTGCGGGTATTCCAGCACCCAAGCGGCGGCGATGTACGCGATTGGCGCGATTCACTGCGCCAGCCGGGCGCGCCAGCATTGCAGCAACCGGAAGGACATCCGGCCGAGGAAAGAAGTTAATCGTAGGTTGGCGCTGAGGCACGAAGCCGCTGAAACCGCCTTGAGCGCTGCCCATGCGTCATCCCTGATGCCAGCGCCGCGAGCCGCTCCAGCACGCCCCGCGCCTCAGCGCCAACCTACGTCCGGAGCGAGGCGAACCCTCGCTCCTTTACCGCCGTTGTCTTGTTAGAAGCTCATGTCGACCCGCGCCCAGTAGGTGCGGCCCGGTTCGTTGACTCGGCTGGTGGGCTCAAGGCCGTAATCGGCGAAGCCCGCACTGCCGGCTAGATTGAGATGCTCGCTGTAGGCCTTGTCCAGCAGGTTGTCGACGCCCGCACTGAGCTTGAAGTTCTTGTTCAGCCGGTAGGCGCCGTTGACTGCCAGCACGCCGAAGCCAGCGCTCTCGTCGAAGTCCTTGCCGACCACCGTGCCCTGGTTCTCTGCGACCCGCCCCTGCGAGGCGACCATGCGCCAGAGGCCACTGGTGCTCCAGTTGTCTCGCTCGTAGGTCAGGCCCAGACGTCCTTCCAGTGGCGGGATCTGCGGCATGGCACGATCGTCGCTGCGGTTCTTGCCCCAGGCATAGGCCAGGCTCGCATCACCCTTCCAGTTGCTGGTGAAACGGTAGCTGGCGCCCATCTCGGCTCCAGCGATGGTAGCGTCGATGTTGCTGACCTCGGCGCGGAGCATGCCGGGCATTACGCCGGGCACATAGCTGAACAGAATGTAATCCTCGACCAGGCCGGCATAGGCGGAAACCCAGGCCTCCAGCGGCCCCTTGGCGTATTGCAGGCCGACGTCCAGCTGCGTGGTCTTCTCCGGCCGCACCGAGTCGAAGGGTTGCAGCGTGCCCACCGGGCCGGGATTGGAAACGAATAGCTCCCAATAGTCGGGGAAGCGTTCGGCATGGCCGAGGCCGGCATACCAGGTCGCAGGCAGGCTGACGAGTTCCTCCTCATAGCGCAGGAAGCCGCTGTAGAGCGTGTCGCGACGCGTTTCACCGGCAGTAGGGTTGTCCCAGTTGCGGGAAACGATGGGCATGCTCGAAGCGTCATGGCTGCGGAAGAACTCGCGCTCGTCGGTCGCTTCGTGCATGTCCAGGCGCAGGCCGCTGATGAGCTTCTCGCGCTCGCTGAGCTGCCAGGTCAGCTCGCCGAAGACGCCGTAGCTGTGCAGCATCGCGTCCGGCACCCAGGGCAGTGCGTCGCTTCCCGCAGCGGTGACCATCTGGTTGGCGGCGCCGGCCGGGTTCATGACCTTGCGGTGCTCGCTACGCTGGGCATCGACCCCGGCCTTGAGCTCGACATCCGTCCATTGCCAGGTGCCGACCAGCCGGCCACCCAGCGTACGCCGGTCGACCCGCGACAGCGTCGGGTTGGGCATCATCATCGACGGCACGAAATCGCGCAGGCTGTAGTTGTCCATGATGTGGTCGGCGTAGTTGTAGTAGACCTGCGCCTCCAGCCCGTAGAAGGTCTCGCCGAGATTGGTCTTCTCGAAGCGCAGCCCCAGGCTCTCACGCTGGAACTGGCTGCCGTCCATGCCGCGCCCGGCATAGCGTGCGTAGCCATCGCCGCGACCGGCGGTCAGCTCGACCAAGGTGTCCGCATCCGGCGTCCAGCCCAGGGCGATGTCGGTGTTCCACTTGTCGTAACGCGATGGCACGGTATCGCCGTTGCCATCGGCGTAATCGTCAGCCTGGGAGCTGTTGGCCATCAGCCGGGCATAGCCCTGACTGTTGCCGGCGGCGGCGTCCAGGTTGCGGTCGAAGCGACCGTTGGAGGCGGTCAGCAAGCTGCCGTTGAGGCGGTAATCCGGCTCGCTGAACTGCTCCGGCTCGCGCTCGAAGAGCACGGTGGCGGCCGAGGCACCTGGCCCCCAGAGCACGCTCTGCGGCCCTTTGATGACCGTGAGCTTGTCGAAGGTGTCCGGGCTGATGTACGAGCTCGGCGAGTCCATGCGATTCGGGCAGGCGCCGAGCATCTCGCCGCCGTTGGAGAGCAGTTTCAGGCGCGAGCCGAACATGCCGCGGAACACCGGATCGCCGTTGACGCCGCCGTTGCGCACGGCGGAAAAGCCGGGAATGGTCTTCAGGTAGTCGGCACCGTCGCTGGCCGGCATCGGCTGACGGGGAATCTTGGGATCGGTCACCACGGTCAGCGGGGACTGCTGGCCGACGCCGGTAATGACCATCGGCGCCAGCTCGACGGCATCGGATTGCTCCGCATGAGCGGAGTGATCGACTTCGGCTGCCAGCGCGCTGCCGGCGAGCATTCCGAGCAGAGCCGCATGGGCGAACTGCCAGCGCAGGCGGGACGGTTGGATCGAAAAACGCTCAGACAGGCGCGCATGCGCCTTACAGCCATGAGTAATGCTGGACATAGGAACTTCCACTTCTGCATGTGATTTGGCCGCCACGAGGCGGCTGATGGCGATCAGCAGTGGAAATGCGGTGGAGCGCGGGGATGGCCGCTGCTGCGGCGCAGCGCTGGCGGCAGCGGTTGTTCGGGAAGTGACTGGATATAGCCCGGCTCGTGCCGCGGCAGAACCAGGTGAACGGACAAGCTGAGCGGCGGGTTAACGGTCAGCAGCTCGCAGTAGCCGCAGAGTTCGAGCGCGGTCAGCCAAGCGGGTTCGCCCGCGCGCGCCGGGCCATGATGACCGTGAGCGGAGGATTCATGCTCGGCGTGGTGGTGATGTTCGCTGACCTCGGCGGCCTGAGCGGCCTGGACTGCCGAATACAACGGGCCGACATGGATCATCAGCATGGCGAACAGGCCAAGCCAAATGCTCATTGTCGAATACCGTTTGCGTGTCACCTGCGTGGCCTTCGTGACATGACCCTATGGAATGGCTGGATGATCGCACAGCCTTTTCGCGCCGTCCGCTGCGACATGAGGCCGCAACAGAGTCGAGCAATCAATCTTCTCTTTTCACCTTCGGACCAGCACAAATCACCTACAAGGTCTGAATACAGCAATAAACAATCAATTTTCTATCAGGACTTGCAAGACCCAACCATGAAGCAATAGCTTTGCACCATAAACCACTGCCCGTACTGGGCAAACAAGTTGCTAGCTCGAGCTTTACCTGGGGAAACGCCATGACCATGCTCAAGAACCCATCGAAAAAATACCGCGCCTTTCCGGCCATCGATATTCCGGATCGCACCTGGCCGTCCAAGTCGATCACCCAGGCACCGATCTGGCTGAGCTCAGATCTGCGCGATGGCAACCAGTCGCTGATCGAGCCGATGGATGCCGCGAAGAAGATGCGTTTTTTCAAGACGCTTGTGCAGGTTGGCATCAAGGAAATAGAGGTCGGCTTCCCCTCTGCCTCACAGACCGACTTCGACTTCGTCCGCGAGCTGATCGAAGGTGGGCACATCCCCGACGACGTCACTATCCAGGTGCTGACCCAGGCCCGTGAAGATTTGATCACACGCACCTTCGAATCACTGAAGGGCGCCAAGCAGGCCATCGTCCACTACTACAACGCCACCGCGCCGAGCTTCCGCCGCATCGTCTTCAACCAGGACAAGGCCGGCGTGATAAACATCGCGGTCAACGCGGCGCAGATCATCAAGCGCCTGGCTGCGCAGAACCCGGAAACCGCGTGGCGCTTCGAGTACTCGCCGGAGATCTTCAGCTCCACCGAGCCGGAATTCGCGGTCGAGGTATGCAACGCCGTGATCGAGGTGTTCCAGCCGACTCCTGAGCA
>CEPQ01043555.1_pt1 | contig 11459 bp, 18 predicted proteins | sample 530411 | NCBI WGS metagenome assembly CEPQ01 (sample SAMEA2620039, study PRJEB7988) | marine metagenome | isolation source: saline water (ENVO:00002010), including
AAAACAGGCTCTTTTCGATTCAACAACAGTTAATCCGAACATAGCCATTGCAAAAGTTGGTCAATTACAGGAACTGTATTTATGAATGACAATCAGGTGAAAATATTTGTGTATATCACGGTCGTCTTCGGTGCATGTTTTTGGTTAGCGCTTTATAGCTTTCAGAGTTTTGGTGTATTCAGTGTCGACAGTCTTAAAGCGTTATTTTCTGGCATTTCTTTAACTTTAATGTTTTGGACGCTTTATTTTAAAGCAGGCTGGCGTTGGCCATATTTGCGAAAAATAATGTTCAAACCTGATCTGAATGGTACCTGGATCGGCAGATTTAGCTCTGATTGGAAAGATACAGACGGCAATGCACGAGAGCCTGCAAAGTTTGTACTTGTTGTCAGACAAACGTGGTTTCATTATCCATACAAGCTTTTACAGAACTGCAGACAACATCATCCAAAGTTGAAAAATTTATTTATGATAAGAACATAGGATTGAAGTTACTTGCATACATGTTTAATGAAGAAGATAAAGATTTCGAAAATAGTATTAGGAAGGGAGCAGCACAGTTGTCTTTGTCAGAATTTGCTGACCGAAAGCGGCTCTCTGGTCATTTTTGGACATACGCTGGCACAAAGGGAACATTGGAAGTAAAGCTAATGGATTCAAAAATGGTAGTAGAAGATTTTTCTACAGCAATCCAGCATTGGGCTGTGAACGAAGACTGGTTGATTTAGTCTGAACTACTACATCTAAAACAACGGAGACTATGCATCATTGTATAACACTACGCAGTCAATACTTCATTAAAGCCTTTCGATTTGCACCTGAGATTCTTGGCGGACACAAATAGTTATAACAAAAAAGCTCTACGGAACTTGTATCAAACAATATGTAAATAATTCTCATTTGCTATGCGTGTATTTGGAGTTTTGTTTAGGAAAAGCCTAAGTAGAAGAATAAATACATTGTTGGTGGAATTTTTGTGTTTGGGGCGTATAAATAAAGTTGAGAACGTTTAAATTGTGTTGCGTACTTTTAAGTCACGAAATGTGTTACATCATGCTTTTTATATTGTGATGTAACACGTTTACACAATGATTATTAATGATTGCGGGAAGTTAACCTTTTGAACTTTTCCGCTCGCCCATATTATTGAGCGGTAATACTTCATCGATATCAGCTTTCGTTAAAACAAACGCTAGGACGATTACACCAACAATAAAACCTATTATTGACATTGCAATGGGTGCAGATAAGAAACCGGGGTTGCTCCATTTATTAATTAACTGAGAATCAGTATGCAGTGCTAACCCCCCATTTAACCAGACTAACGTCATTGTTGGTAATGGAATTAAAAGCATCAAGCCAAGTAACAGGTTAATTCTCTTTAACCAAAAATACTTAAGCGTTCTCATTCAGTTTCCTCTTAATCAAGTCTATCCATATGCAATAATAGTGGGAGAGTTAAGCGTATCTATAACTTCTTCAAAACCATCTTAACGACTAGAGTCGGCAATATTCATTCCTCACGTGCTTTTGTGCCGTTATCCCAAGGAAGGACATAGTTTAAGATAAAATATAGCCATAATGCGAGCATCGGCCACGTAACATAGCCAGATACAGCATAATTATTAAGATCAACGATTAATGCAAAAACGCTCGGTGGCACAACAGCCAATAATGCACTTATCAACAAACGTCTATTGGACTGCGCCTGTTTTTCAAATATAGATTTCATCGTTTATTCCTCACCTATTTCTTGCTTTCGCAGTGAACAATTGGTTTGCACTGCAAAACACAAAAGTAAAACTGATAATAGCGTTAGCATTATTTTTGAGTAAGAAAGCCCGTCAGCTAGTTCAAAAAAAGAAATAACAATTGCAATAGCGCTAACTCCACCCATGATCTTTGAGCTTTCTTGAAGAGTCTTTAATTCTTTCATATCCTCATTCCCCTGTGGTTTATTTTCCACCGTTCCAATCAATCACTGGCGAATACGACAAAACAAACTCAACATGTGACCTAAGTAAACGTGAACCTGATATAGCCGATTTGACGGTGCTTTTTGTTTCCGGTTCATCTGAATTAATTAACTCATCACACAATGAGTTATCTATTAATGAAAAGCAGAATAGAGCAGCATAATACTCATTAAGGTCCATCGGAATTTTATACTGGCAAAGCCTGAAACCAATTTTACGTGAGCACCTGAAAGCATTGAATATCACTGCTAGAGTAGATTCTTTCGCTTCATACAGCTTTATTAAGTCTTCAGTAGTGGCCTGCATTTTCTACCTTCTTTATTTTGAAGTTTTCATTCAACATGTTTATTCCTTCGTCGCTAAGCCCTGCGTGTTTCTTGTGTAAGAATCTGAAAACTTTGCCGAAAGGTTGGCAATCATTCGAGCGATAGTTCTGAATGGGCGTTGCTCATAAGAAAGCATCTCTAATCTATGCTTTAACCGTCGATTTTCTTTACGTTGCTCTTCTAGCTCATCAAGTATATCTTTGTTAGCAACACCGATGTCTCCGCAGCCAGTAAAATAGGCCATAGCTTGGTCAATAGTAAAAACTGGTGCGTCCTTAAAGATTGTTTCAAGGTCATCTTTATCTATTGCGTCCCATTCGCAAAGCATGCTGCCTGCCTTATCCAAGTAGCGCTCAACATTAGGCTGCCCCAGGTCGTTGTACTGAACAAGTGCCAACCCTAACTTTCTTAGACTGCGTATTGAGTTAACAACGTTCTCACCTGTGGTTTTATCATCCATGATCGTGCTTATTAGAAGCCTAATGGCATCTATCTCTGAATCAGATAGCGATTTATCATAACTTATCTTTTCCAGTATTCTCCTTGCCGATTGAAGGATTTTTTCTCTATCGCTCATAATTACCTCTCTTTAGTTGTGGTCAACAGTACGCCCTTCTTTTCTGCCACAGTATTTTATGTTTATTTGGAAACATTAAATGATGTTCCCTTATCGACCTAAATGCCATTAAAGCATCGTTATGATTTTGCGCAACAGATTGGGCAGAAAGCAGATAGTTGTTTGACGTCATTATATCGTGATGCGTCACATTTACTTCTAGCGCTGTTTTAAATACACTCATTATCATTCTGTGTATACAAGGTAAAGAAACGTGGCGAAGTCATCTAAAGAAGAGCTTGAGCTATGGAATGAATTTAACATCAACTCTATAGCGCCATTGCTAGAAAGCTTGAGCGATGAACATTACATTGTTGACAATCATCCACCTGCTAATGAAATCGAACTAATGACATTAAATGCTGGTGGCATTAAGCAGGCGACACAGATTCTCAGAGAGTTCATCGTTGAAGAAAAAGTTCAGGCCATACAAACACGGTGGCGTAGCTTTAAGTATAGGAAGAAAAACAAGAAGACAACCCTGCAGGTAAGCCAAGCATCGCGTAAGAAAATGCTCGACTTTGTGGAAGACGCAGAAGCCAGTGGCATAGATGAGGCCATCGATATGTTGTTGACCAAGAAGTCTTATGACTTTGACCTCGAAATAGCGAAAGAGAAGCACGGAGAGCGGATTTACGACAATGATGAAAGCTATCTAAGCAATTTACTCAACATTCTTACCAAAAGAGATAGAGAGCGGATTATAAGAGAATTACGACTAAGTTTTCTGGCAGGCTGGTCAGCTTCTAAACGTTCTAGAGCAAAGAAGCTTGGGGCGAATGAAAGAGCAGCAGATAATTATATAAAATCTATAGGGTTTGTGGTGGTAGAAGCCATCGATTACCTAGATGACTTAGATTAACTGACTCTATACAGACTTTCTCTTTTTAAGTGAATGGTGTGATACCATAACCCCTACTCTGTAACTGACAGGGTGGACTCTAAAACTTCTTCAGGGGGTTATTATGGAAGATACCGATGATTTACAAATTTTGTTCAAAGGCTATTATCGAGCTACAGATGACGTAGTTGAAGCTATATGGCGAGATGGTAGGATTATTCCAGACGCAAATGTCTTGCTTAACCTTTATCGATACTCCGACGATGCTCGTGATGCATTTATTAACCTATTAGAGAATCATCGTTTCCGTGTCTGGTTACCCCATCAAGCCGCTCATGAATACTTTCAAAACAGACCTAATGTAATCAACGAACAATCAAAAAACTATGACGCGACATTGAGCAATATTAGTGATTTGTATAGTTCATTCAACCAGAAAAACCGACACCCTTTCTTACCAGCGGACTTATTAGTTGAAGTTGAGGATTTGTTTAAAAAGCTGAACAATCACCTCGAAAGTGCCAAAGAGTCACATTTAAAAAGGCTGAATGATGACGAAATACAAAAGAAAATAACAGATATAATTAACAACAGAGTTGGTCGACCTTTTTCCAATGAAATGTTGAATAAACTTTTTGTGGAAGGTAAGTCTCGATATCAAAGTAAGATCCCACCCGGCTATGAAGATTCTCAAAAAAATGAAAATGAGAAAGACTCGGTTGCTCAACAACGCCGGTATGGTGATTTAATCATGTGGAAGCAAATCATTGAGCATGCAAAAGAGAATCAAACTCCTGTCATATTTATCACCGAAGATACAAAAGAGGATTGGTGGCTGAAATCAGCAGGAAAAATATTATCTGCCCGACCAGAATTATTAAAAGAGTTTTATGAGGCAACGGGACAAGAGATACAGATTTATCGTACGGAAAGCTTTCTTTATAACGCGTCTAATTATTTATCTGAAAGTGTTAGTGATGAAGTTATTGAAGAGATAAAGCATATACAAAGTGAGCCTATCTTTTATGAAGCTATTCGCCGCTCACCTTCTTTTTATGATTTATCCGACTATATTTCCACGAATTTTAAACAGGGTGATCTTCTACCGGGTGAAAGAATAATATCTGATGCTATTAACTGGAACAGGTCTGGTGTCAGAGAAAACCTTGTAAGATTAGACACGATGGGTTTCGTAGAAATAGTGCACGGTAAGAAAACAAAACTAATTAAAAATTTGCCCCCCTTATCATTAGATATGCGAGCGCAGCATAGGAAAAATGATTAGGCAACGAAATCCTATGAAAAAACCTCGCTTTAAATATCTTAATTGAGATTGTCTCAGGCAGAGACAAACAACCGATGCATTATTGGCCGAATACTGAACGCGTATGCTCATGTGTCTGGCATGTACTACATAGATTGGACGCCCCCTTCCATTCAAAGCCGCATGACACACATCGGTGGAGAAATTGGGGGCTTAAACTATTAACTTTACCTATCACTGTTTCTTGTGTGCTCTCACCTTTAGTCAACGACGCATCAAAACTACCCAGTAACACTCGACAGTTATTGAGTGCTCCATAGAGCGCTTGTTTAGACTGTTCTAATTGATTAGGCTTTCTTTCCGATGATACGGGCGATTTTTCCAAACGAGGTGGGGTATTCTGCAGAACTGAAGCAGCTCGTGTCGTCTTTGTTACGTGAGAGAGAGGTTTTGACGTCACCCCAATATACTTCTCTCCATAACGCGCTATGAGATCATCCTTGTTGTCTGTTACGTGGTCGCTTATTTGTTTTAAATATGCCCCTTCACGCGGATGATTGCGCCATTTCTTCCCCTCAACTGATGACGCTAAAAACGTGGCCAATATCTCTTTGTATTGCCCCATCTTTACCTCTGAAAAAGCATTGAATAATGCGAGCACATTAAATTCAACGATAGCATCTTGCTGTTCGTGGTGGATAAGCTTTTCGGGGAATGGTCGACCTTTGTAGGTAATGTACACAAAAAGCTTATGCTTCCCTTTCGTTAGTACCAAATCGAATAGCACTTCTTCTTTTCTATACTCGATGACTACGTTATCGAATTGCACTTTTGCTTCTTGGCTTATAGTCACTGTTTTTTGATAGGGCTTGAAACAACCGGGAATAGGAACTGTAAACGTCTTTTTATATTCAGGTAGATAAAAAACCGCGCCTTCTTCAAATAGCTGCTTAATCATTAACCTCAACGATACCGCAAGCGAATATTCGCATGGAGCCTCAGTTTCTTGTTCAGTTGAGCGAGATTGATGTGCGAAATGCCATTCCTTTATTTCGCCCTGACGAGCGATAAGCGGTGTTTTGCATGAAGGACAAATACAGTCGCATTGGACACCCTTCTCCACACTTCCCACGTCGGTCAGTGACGCACTAGGAACGTGTAGACCAAATGGAATAAGGTTTAAATTATTCATTCATGCCTACTTAGCGATACATCTAGTCCCTGCGGCTTATCCAATAAAAACCGCCTATCAAAACAACGAATGTTAATACTACTGCAGAGATGCCTATAAACTGAATCAGGTTCATAAATTTGCTGACCTTTCTATTACTATACAGCGCTGCCGTATAGTACACCCCATTGTGTTTCGACTACATTGATATTTTCGGTTTGATATAAGCATCATTGCACTTCCCGCAGACGATAGTTCTCCCTGATTGAGACACAGGCTCCAATGCTTTTTCCTTGCAATTAGGGCATGTATTATTAGCTAGTTCTTCACTCTTTTCTTTCGTTAATGGCTTAGTCCACGTCATATTGGCCTCGCTTGTTGGTTGATAATAGAAAATTGCGCTACTTAGTACTGCAGGAAGGATATTGTTCATAGAGAAAATATGAAATAGTAGTGGCTAAAGGCATTTTCATTATCTTACCGTTCTCCTCTCCTTTCTCCACTATCCACTCATGATACTGGGTCTGCAGGTCTTTTGTTCTGATTGTAGTTAAATCGTCGGCGCAGAAGAATTCCCATTCGTCAGCACTATATCCATTGGCGTCTTTAAAGGTTTGTGCAGACTGATACCCACCTGTAATTCCTGATAGCGTAGAAGCGAACACGATCATGCCAAGACTTTTTTCTTTTAATATATCGGCATATTCAATGTTGGTCATCCCTCTGCCCGTCACACTGCTTGAAAATACCACTAATAAAGCGGCTATTAATGCGTTTTTCATTCTATAACTCCTCAAATGCTCTTTACTTTATTCACAGACAATTCCATCCCCATCCCTGTCCTGCATATATCGATAAGCAGGATGAGTGCTAATCACTGGTGCGATGCCATGCTCTCTTGCTTCTTTACAGGTTATTCGACCATTTCCATTAGTGTCATACACTGCTAACGCATTCGGTGATTGCGCAGTTGCCTCAGGTTGCACTGCTTGCTCCAGGCTTTGATATTCTTCAACGTGTGAAAAGTAAATCATTTCTGTTGATGTGCACTGCGACAATACCTCGCTCAACGCCTTGGCCTCTTTGATATCAACCGTGGCGTTATACTTTCTTTTGACTTGAACGACTCTATTAGCAAACCAACATTTGTTTCTTTCTGGTAACCACTCACCAGCATCGTATCCGCACTTCCCTCCTCGATAACATCTATTTACTTCTGGTGCAGCCAGTGTGAGGTTAAGCACATCGTTTGCGAATTGTCGACGTACTTCATCGGATGCGGCGCACAACCCACTATCGTGAATTTCTGAAACTGAAACGAGATGTTCAATATCAGTATCTCTTTTTGAATCAAAGTATCGACCCGTGTATGGCCCATAGATTTTGCCATTCATAGACGCAATTACTGCATCCTCAACGCTTTGGCTATATGGGTACTGCTCTTCCCTATCAAATGGACTGCAGCGATTTTCAGGTGCAATAGTTAGGCCCATCCACGTTTCTTGGGCGAATACGGTTACAGGCAATAACAATGTTAGTAAAATAATAAGTCGTTTCATTTTTCCTCCTAGCTCTCCCTATTTGAGCATATTAAGCATTTGACGCGACCATCTTGGCAAGATTAATGCGCCCTCTTTGTCGTATTGCGTTTGTAACCTTGCCTCAGACTCCCTATTATATTTTGTGTCGCGGACGGACAGAAAAAGGCTGATGATAATGAACGATAATAATGAGCCATGGAAACAATATAGTCGCAAGCTTTTAGTGCGCTTCCTAAACGAGTTTCAAAGCAATCTCAAGACAAATGAGAATGTAATTAACATTGCTAATTCTATGTCTGATTTGTCCTATGAAAAGGCCATGAACCTCTTGTATTCGAGGTGTAGAGATAAGGAAACGGTGGAGACACTGAGAGGAAGGTTTAGGTCTTACGCCTATAAGAAGCGTAAGCGTCTAGTGAGCATTAGTATCTCTATTGATGTTAAGAATAAGTTGGACGATATTGGCAGCAAAGCTGGCACTTCGTCTGCCAGTGACACTATTAACTATTTAATACAGCAGGCAGCCTTAGAGCCGTAAACGTTTTTCCATTATATTTACAACTCAGCATGGCCGAATAAATGGTAAACATTGGTCGGTAATGGACGGATGTCTTTGGTATTGGCCATAGCCCTTACTGGCTCGCCCATGAACAGCTTGTTTGTATTTTTAATTGTTGCCGGAGCGTCATCTTTAACAACAATAAATGCTCGATTATTGAAAACGACTGCCACCATGCGTTGTTGCGGGTTTAGTTGGGTCCAATCTTTACCTTCGTCACTTCTAAATGCTACGGAACCGTTGAACCAAGAGGCAAAAAGCGAGTGTCGAAGATGGGGTTCAGACTTTATACGGTTGTACTGACTCACAGAGAAGCTGCCTGCATATTCGTAGTCCATGGTAGACGTCCGATCAACGTACACTGACAACACTTTACCAATACTGTAGTCGTCAACGACAACAGTATCGTGTCCATTACCTACTCTGATCTGTAATCCGCGTTGTTCTATCAAATCTTCCACCTTCTATTATTGGCCTAATTAGAATAGCAGAATCAGAGTCTATAGCGCTAGGATGAGTTAAAATGTAAACCAATAGCGGTATCTTAGAATTACTTTTCTTCTGGATTTGAGAAGATTTCTGGAAAATATTTATGCCCAATTTTATCCCAGTCGATAAATATTCCAGCGCACAATAGTAAGACCAAAACTCCAATCGTTGTGTAAATTATTAACTGATACATAGCTGACATACCCACCCAATTTTTTTCAGTATATCCCCAACACTACATCCAGCAATAGATTATGCCTAAAACTGACAGCTCTCTACCTTCCACCGGCGCTAATTTTAGGCAAAAAAAAACGCCCATCAGGACGTTTTTGTATAAAGATAGAATTATTTATCGTCGGAACGATAAGCAATCCAAATGAACCCTCCAAAGAACACTACGAAGCTTAAGATAACAGCTACGAGTCCTACTATTTGAACATTGCTCATTGGTTACTTCTCCTTTGAAGTTGTTGTTTCTATTATAACTTGTTTTGACGAATAGGTCTTTTAACGAGTTTTTTTCTCAATTTTTTGGTACCAGTTTTATGTTCCAGCTTTAGCTGTTCTCTTTTACCATCTAATTGATTATTAGAACCACGTGACTCCTTCGATAAAAATAATCCTATAACTACTGCAATAATTGAAAATACAAGAGCGGCTATACCCTTGATAGCTCCTTGCAGCTCAATATCTTTGCAAACTTTCTCTGTAAAACCGCATACACCAAACATATCGTCAATTGCCCCATATGTGAGATTAACAAGCAGTCCAGTTAATACAGCTAGCAGAATTATCTCTACTAATATCTTCTTTAGTGATTTATTTTTATTTTCTTTCATATTCCTCCTACATTTTAGGTTAGTTAAATGCAGAGGAATCCCTTGCAAGGGATTGTCTCCCCTGCATGGGTTAAAAGCGACAGCAGTTCGCTGTCAATTAATCGTTAATGTCATCCAAAAACGAAATAAAGTGCCATTACAAAAAATATCACAATCCCAACTTCAGAAGTTACAGCGATGATCATGAACTTATCTTGTAATGTTTGCTGGCTGTATTCGGTTGGGTAGCAGATATAACCTAGACTCCCAAATACCCAAAACCATACCAACGTTGTGTAGCTTTCAATAAGATCACCACCTGCCACATTAGAGAAAAGGGAAGGTAGGAACGCGAAAGCACCAGTTGCGATGCATAAAATCATTGCAGTGCGAATTAAAGTATCAAATTGTGTAGTATTCATAACGAAAACCTTTTTTAAAAAATCCAAAAATAATGGTAACCAGATGGTTACCGCATGCTCCTTCGTTGTTGTAACGTTGTATCAAAGGGTTAAATTGTGCCCTCAAATACAGAGCCAATCGGCTTTTTAATGTTGGTTATCATCTCAACCACACGTATGTTTTGTTTTCGACACAAACCTTGAAGATTCATGCCTTTAAGGCGCCTCATCATTCGGTTGCGGTTTACATCTCGTACCAAAACAGTTTGGTTTTGAATTAATTCAACATAGACTCTCTTTTCCATTTTAATATCCTCAAAATGATGAAGAGAGACTCACCCCAAAGGGGGGTGATTTCTCCCTTCAGGGTTTAATAAATCAATCAAAATAATTTCTTTTTGATCGCATCTTTTAGCGCGTTGTTAACTTCTTCTGAGTTTTTGGCATAAACCGACTCATTGAAGCCTTGAACACTTCTTGTACCAAGCCCAATAGGTATCACTTTAATTCCCGCGTTAACGAGTTTTTCATGTACCATTTGAACACTACTGCTACAGTCAGGTTGACCGTCTGTAATCAGAAAAACAATTTTGTTTTGCTGCGACTGGTTGCTCATTCGAACCAATGCATAAAACAAAGCTTCCTCTGTTGGTGTTGAACCGGATGATGCAACACTGAACTTTGTTACATCCAGTTTTTTGCCAAACTCCTTAGCTGTATAGATTTCGTTTTTGCCTTGACTATGTTTATAAACACCGTAGTAATTTACTTCGATATCTATACCCATTCGTTGGAATGCTTTTGCAAAACCTAATGCCGTTTTATTGGCCTCAAGCATGTTTTCGTATCCCATCGAACCAGAGCTGTCTACAAGTAGCATGACACTACTGTCTAAAGCTTCTGTTTCTTCTTTGTATTCAAAAACGTCATCGTTACCGAGTTGGCTAGATGCCAACTTACTCCGCATAATGCGCCTTCCAGTAGAAGTTGCCATTTTTAGCGTTTCAGTTTTATCTATAATCACTTTTTGAAGGGTTCTTGCGAACTTTCCTGAAAGTGAACGCCAACCAGTAAGATCAAACGAATACATTGTTGGTTCATCAGTCTTATCAATGCGTAAGCACTGTAATTCTGCGACATCAACGTCATCGTAATCTCTTGCTTTATCGGTAATAGTACCTTGCACTTCTTCATGATAATCATGAAGAGTATCAAGATCCGCTTTAGCACCTTGCAATCCGCTATCAGGCGATGACATAGATTCGTCATTACCTTCATGCGAAGAGCTATCGGCACCCACCTCACTAGAACAACCATTATCATTTGAGTCTGATTGCTCTTGTGAGCTATCTTCATCATTTGAGCCTGATTGCCCTTGTGAGCCATCGTCGTCATTTGAGTCTGATTGCCCTTGTGAGCCATCGTCGTCATTTGAGTCTGATTGCTCTTGTGAGCCA
>CEPQ01022693.1_pt1 | contig 11427 bp, 8 predicted proteins | sample 530411 | NCBI WGS metagenome assembly CEPQ01 (sample SAMEA2620039, study PRJEB7988) | marine metagenome | isolation source: saline water (ENVO:00002010), including
AAATCCCGCCATCTCCACCAAACAAATAAAAAGGCCCAGTCCGTTTTTTGGACTGGGCCTTTTTATTTGTCTGAAGATCATGATTCTGAGCTCATCATAGTCCCGGGTTCTTCTGATTGCCGGGAGCAATCAGTACCGCCCAAAAACACAACAATAAACGCCCGAAGGGGCTGGGCCATGGATGGCCCAGAGTACAATCCCGCCTCTTTCCAACGAATAGTTTCAAGGCCCAGAATCCAGTAAACTTCTAACCACTAAGTTAGACAGAGTAGTACTGAGGTTAGAAAAAGGATCGCAGCGTATGGACAAGCTAAAACTCAGTGAACGAGACATCTGCACCAAGTTTATAACTCCCGCCATTCTCGGAGCCGGATGGACACAGACACAGTTCCGCGAAGAAGTGAACCTCACTGATGGGCGAGTAATGGTTCGCGGTCGCCTCGCATCAAGGGTCAAAAACCCCGAGGTCAAAGGTGGGCCGAAGCGCGCTGACTATGTTCTATACGCAAAACCAAACGTCCCAATTGCTGTAGTCGAAGCTAAACAAGCAAAGTTCTCTGTCGGTCACGGCATGCAACAAGCCCTCACATATGCTGAAATGCTTGATGCCCCGTTCGCCATCAGCAGTAACGGCAATGGCTTCTTACTGCACGATCGAACTGGAATCACCCAACCGACGGAACGCGAGATCATTCTTAACGCCTTCCCAACTTTCGACGATCTCTGGCCGCTCTATCAACAATGGAAGGGCTTGGCTCAAGTTAAAAAAGCCAAACTGATTGAGCAGCCTTATTACTCCGATGGCAGTGGTAAAGAACCCCGTTACTATCAACGAGTCGCCATTAACCGAAGTGTAGAAGCGATTGCAAAAGGCCAGCAGCGCATACTTTTGGTGATGGCTACCGGAACAGGAAAAACCTACACAGCTTTTCAGATCATCTGGCGACTCTGGAAGGCCAAGGATAAGAAACGCATCCTATTCCTTGCAGACCGCAATATTCTGGTAGATCAAACTATGCAACAAGACTTCGCCCCGTTTGGTGAGGTGATGCATAAGGTTACAAACCGTGAGGTTAAGAAGAACTACGAAATTTACCTCGCCCTGTATCAGGCGGTGACGGGTCGGGAAGAATGGAAACAGATATACCGACAATTTCCATCAGATTTCTTTGATTTGGTTGTCATTGATGAATGCCACCGAGGCAGTGCTGCCGAAGACTCGGCGTGGCGTGATATTCTGGAATACTTCAGCACAGCTACCCACCTTGGGCTGACCGCTACCCCAAAAGAAACCAAAGATGTCAGCAACATCACCTACTTCGGCGATCCGATCTACACCTATTCATTAAAACAGGGGATCGAAGACGGATTTCTTGCCCCGTACAAAGTGATCCGTATAGCCACCGATGTCGATGCTGTCGGCTACACACCAGAGAAAGGGAAAGTCGATAAGCTGGGCCAGCTGGTAGAACAGCGTGAATACAACACCAAAGACTTTGATCGAAATCTGGTTCTCGAAAAACGAACAGAGTTAGTTGCAAGCAAGGTATGGGAGTATCTCAAATCGACGGACCCCATGGCCAAAACCATCGTCTTTTGTGACGATCAGGACCATGCCGAACGCATGCGACAAGCGCTCGTCAAACTCATCCCAGCAGCTGCCAGCAACCGTAGATACGTCATGCGTATTACCGGAGAAGACAAAGAAGGAAAAGCTCAGTTATCGTATTTCATTGACAACGACGAGCCATACCCCGTAATTGCGACAACCTCTAAGCTGTTGACGACGGGAGTCGATGCGAAGACCTGTAAGCTGATCGTTTTAGATCAGAACATCAACTCCATGACTGAATTCAAGCAGATCATCGGGCGCGGCACCCGACTTAGGGAAGACTACCAGAAGCTCTACTTCACCATCATGGACTTCAAAGGCGCAACCCGCTTATTCGCTGATCCTGATTTCGACGGTGAACCCGTAGTTATCTACGAACCCAAACTCGGTGATCCTGTTGTGCCACCTGAAGATGAGATCAATCCAGAGCCAGAACCGAACAAATATCCCGAACTAGGAGATAGTGATCATCCACCTTACAATCCGGGCCCGGAAGAAAGTTACGGCGATGACCCGGCAACAGGTGGGCGCACCAGATACGTCATCGACGATGTCAGAGTAAAAGTCGCAGCAACCCGCGAACAGTACCTGGATGCTGATGGCAAACTGATTACCGAAGACTATCGGGTCCTGCTAAAAGCCGATATCCAGAAAGCATTACAGAGTGAATTTGGCAGCCTTACAGATTTCCTGCGCCGTTGGAACGAAGCAGAGCGTAAACAAGCAGTGCTTGAAGCACTTGCGGATCAAGGATTACCGCTCGAGATACTGCAACAGGCGATTCCAAACGGCGACACAATGGATGCATTTGACCTCGTCGCACACGTTGCCTTTAACCAAAAGCCCCTGACACGTCGCGAACGGGCCAACAATGTGAAAAAACGGGACGTATTCGGCAAATACGGCGATCAAGCCAAGAGCGTACTCGATGCCCTGTTAGAGAAGTTTGCCGATCACGGGGTACAGGATATTGAGGATGCGAAAATACTCGAGCTTCCGCCATTCGACCAATTCGGTAGCAAGACACAAATCCGCCGGGGGATATTCGGGGGAATCGAACAATACAGCCAGGCCCTTAAAGACCTGGAAAAAGCGCTATACGAAGACAATAGCGCCTGAGCAATAAAACGAGAAAGTAGATGAACTTAAGCAGCACCATTAAATCCATTCAAGACATCATGCGCAAGGACGATGGCGTCGATGGCGATGCCCAGCGTTTGGGCCAACTTACATGGATGTTGTTCTTAAAAGTCTTCGACCAGCGTGAAGAAGAGTGGGAAGACGACAACGAAGGCTACCAATCACCGCTACCAGGGCACCTGCGCTGGCGTAACTGGGCCGCCTATATAACGGGCCCAGATGGAAAGAAAGCGCCACAAAAAGCGGGCAGCGAGATTATTGGCTTTGTTAACAACGACCTTTTCCCAGCCCTAAAAGAGCTGGATGCAAACCTCAGTGCTCAGCATAAGGTCATCCGTAGCGTATTTGAAGACGCCAACAACTACATGAAGTCTGGCACCCAGCTATTGGCCGTTATCGAAAAGCTGGAAGACGCAATCAATTTTAATGACTTCACAACCCGGGCCCAAATAGGCGACGTCTACGAGCAGCTACTCAATGATCTGCGCGGAGCAGGTAACGCCGGTGAATTTTACACCCCAAGAGCCATTACGGCCTTTATGGCAGAACGGGTAAACCCTCGTCTCGATAAGCGCGAAACAGTCCTTGATCCAGCCTGCGGCACAGGTGGCTTCTTAACAGCTGCAATCGATCACCTTAAAAACCAACTGAATGCAAAATCAGGCCCAGAAGATAAACGAGCCATCGAAGAATGCATTCGCGGCATCGAAAAGAAGCAGTTGCCTCATCTACTCTGCACCACGAACATGCTGCTTCACGGTATCGATATACCAAGCCAGATCGAACACCAGAACACACTGGGCAGACCCTGGAACGAATGGACAGCCAACCACAAGGTAGACTGCATCATCACCAACCCACCATTTGGTGGCTATGAAGATGATGGTGTGGGCAGCGATTACCCCGCAAACCTGAAGACGCGTGAAACCGCCGATATGTTTATGGCGCTGATCATCAAAAAGCTATTGAAAGAAAATGGTCGCGCAGCGGTTGTTCTACCCGACGGCTTTATGTTTGGCGACGGCATCAAAGGCACACTGAAAAAATTACTGCTGCAAGACTGCAACCTGCACACCATCGTCCGCCTCCCCAAAGGTGTGTTTGCCCCATATACCACCATCAAAACCAACCTGTTGTTTTTTACAAAAGGCGCCCGGATTGACGATGGTAGTGAACACTTCCACACCGACACAATCTGGTTCTACGAGCACCCCTACCCTGCTGGCTATAAAAGCTACAGCAAAACCAAGCCCATTCGTCTTGAAGAGTTCGAGGCCGAGCGCGCATGGTGGGGTACTGAAGAAGACGGCTTCGCCACTCGTGAAGAAAACGAATTCGCCTGGAAGTTAGACTTTACAGCAAAACGCGAACAGGCCGAAGCCGCCGCTCAACCCCATTGGGCCAAAGCCGAAAACTTAAATAACGAAGCCAGCGCCATAGATAATCGTATCCGCGACCTGCGTGACTCGATCAAAGGCATAAACGATAAAGTCCAGCGTCTGGCGGTAGAAGATGACATTGAATTGCTGAAATCTGAAGCCGAAGGCCTACGTCTCAAGGCGCGCGATGCTCAAGCCGCTGGTGATCGACTCTATTGGCCAATCTTCGATCTGGACATGAAAAACCCCAATTCTCCAGAAGAAGAAAGCCACGACCCGGACGAGCTGCTGATCAAATACAAAAAACTCTTAGGAAAAATTGAAGAAACAGAAAACCAGCTAAAAAGTGAGTTGGCCGCCGCACTCTCCCATCACTTCAGTGACGAGGAAGCCTGATGGACGCACAACAGTTTTTGGCCGAGTTTGGCCATATTGCCAATGCACCGGAGGGGGTGGCCAGGTTGCGAGAGCTGGTTTATCAGTTCGCAGTGACCGGCAGATTGACAACGCAACGAGAAGAAGATGGTAATGCGGACGCTGTTCTGAACAACGTTGCTCGAACTCGGCTGCACTTGATAAAAGAGAAGAAATTCAAACGCTCACCAAAGTTAGAATCAGCACCATTAACTTCGCCCGCGATCAGCATTCCACCCAGCTGGCGCTGGAGTCGACTATTGGATTTAGGTGAAATAAATCCTCGTAATCAAGTCAAGAATGATGCAGAAACGGTAGTGATGGCAACTTTTGTACCCATGGCAGCCGTTTCCGAGCTGCACTCAACCCGCATTGCTGGTGAGGTTAGGCCATGGTCAGAAATTGCGAAGGGTTACACACATTTCGCGAACAGTGATGTATTGCTTGCCAAGATCACCCCGTGTTTTGAAAATGGAAAGTCAGCAGTGGTTCAAGGGCTCGAATACAACATTGGTTCAGGCTCGACAGAATTTCATGTGTTTCGCCCCATAAGTGAAGACGTTAACCCAGCGTACGTTTACCTTTTTGTTCGTTCACCATTATTTCGAGCAAAAGGTGAGGCCAGTATGACCGGCACTGCTGGGCAAAAACGTTTGCCGACAGATTATTTCGCATTGTGTGCAATGCCATTGCCGCCTACCAAAGAACAATCCCGCATTGTTGCTAAAGTCGATGAACTAATGGCCTTATGCGATCAGCTGGAAGCACAGCAACAAAAACGCCGCACCCTGCAAAATCATCTGCGCCAAGCCACCCTGCAAGCCGTCGCCGCCAGCCAGAGCCCACGCGAACTGCAAGACAGCTGGCAACGCCTGCAAACCAACTTCGGCCAACTGTTTTCTGCGCCGGAGGATGTGGAAGCGCTAAGGTCAGCTGTTCTAGATCTTGCCATTACCGGTTACCTTAGCGAAGCATCACCTGCCGATGAGGCTGTTGATGCCTTCTTAGAACGCAATAATCGTGGTAAGCAAGAACGGTTAAGTTCAGGTGAAATGAAGCGGAAGAAAGCTTCAGCCACTGACGTTCACCAACTAGAACTAGAGATCGCAGAACATTGGGCAAAGGTCGCCCTTGAAGATTTATTTCAGTTTATCGACTACCGAGGAAAGACACCGCCAAAAACAGAAAGCGGAGTGGTTCTAGTTACTGCTAAAAACGTGCGACCACGGCGATTGAATAAGGAGCCGGTCGAATACATTTCAGAGAAATCATACAAAGAGTGGATGACTCGCGGGCTCCCGAAAACAGGAGACTTACTTTTTACGACTGAAGCGCCTCTTGGAAATGTTGCATTAATTGAACAAGAGCCGAGTTTTGCTTTGGCACAACGTGTGATTGATTTTCAACCGTTCGCCGATCTAAACACAAAATGTGCAATGTACTTCATGATGTCGCCAACATATCAAATCCTACTTGAGAAAAACTCTACAGGGATGACCGCAAAAGGGATCAAGGCAGCAAAGCTGAAGCAGCTTCTACTGCCAATTCCACCAATCCCAGAGCAGCATCGTATCGTCGACCGGATAGAGCAGTTGATGACCATTTGTGATGAGTTAGAAAAGTCATTAAATAATGTAGATAAGGTTGCAACGTCGCTCGCGGCTGCCTCACTCGCTTCTCTCACGGGTATCGCCATCGAACAAGAAGAGGAACCTATGAAAGCTCCGCAAACCGAACTGGTGGCGCCAGTGCGTTTAGGCACGGCGCCCGATATCAAAACTCAAGCACCACTGGCCACCATCCTCGCCCGCCACAATGGAGAGATGAGCGCCAAAGATTTATGGCAGCGTTTTGGTGGTGAAATCGACGCCTTTTACGCTCAATTAAAAACTGAAGTCGCCCATGGCTGGGTATTAGAACCCTCACCCGCAGAAGTACGTGAAAAGGCAAATAGCTAACAAGGAGTATGTATGCAGCTTCGATATCTGGCGATTCCTGAATTTCGTAATCTTCGAAATCTTGAAGTCTTGTTTGCTGGTCATTTTGACGAACAGGAACCGCCTCTCGTTAGAAAAGAGAGGCACCAGGGTTCTAAACGAATCCGTAGCCACGCCCTGATAGGCCAGAATGGAACAGGCAAGTCTAATCTTATCGAAGCCATCATTACTATCTTCAGAGATATCGACCTCGATCGTGAAGCAGCATTTGACTACACGGTGGAATACGAAATCCGTGGGCATATCGTGCGTATCCAGGCGGATACAAGTAAACAAAAACGACCTTATGTATGGGTAGATGGAGATCGTGTCAGCCAGGAGTACCTGACGAAAAATGCACCTGCGGATGCAAGGGAACGAGACCCTCGTCGAGGCCCTCGCCTACTACCTACCCACTTGTTCGCCTATTACTCTGGTCGCAACGAACGAATAGAAAGACTGTTTCACGAACACCAGCGCCGATTCAACCTGCGCCAGGAGATCACAACAGACGAAGTATTATCTGAACATCTACTGGAGAACTTCACTGCCTCTGAGGCAGACATTCGTGCTGTCGAAGAGGCGAAGAAACGCAGAGAAAGCAGGCTCAGACAAGCAGGTGATGATCGCCTGCGCCGTCTGTTTTATTGCCGTGGCGGCCACAGTCAATTGGTGCTACTCGCTTGCCTGTTATCGGATGACCCAGTATTTAAAAAGGTACTGAACAATCTGCACATCGAATCGCTGGAATCTGCCCTGTTTGTACTCAAAGAGCCTCACCGACTGCGCGAAAAGCGCCGGAGTGGCAGGTTTGAAGAGAACGAAATCATCGAGGGTGATCCTCGCTTCTGGTATGCCCGAGGCAACGTGGTCAGTGAATTTCTCGACAAACTCTGGCAGGTCGCCTGGGCCCCTATTGAGCAGCAAGCCGATAAACAGATTGATTTCCGAGGCCGAAGCGAAAAACAGAAGCAGCTATACCTATACGTGCCGAATAAAGAGAAGCTCAAACAACTGGGGGAGCTTGTTGGTGGTACGGACAGTTTCTTCCGCTACGCCGAAGGAGCCTATATCGGTGACCTGATTGATGAAGTTCGTATCACAGTGAAGAAGCGTGACGAACACGGAGGTAAAGTCAGCTTTACCCAATTGTCCGAGGGTGAGCTGCAAATGCTAACCGTACTAGGCCTAATGCGCATCACCCGCGAAGATCACTGCCTGTTTTTGCTTGATGAACCTGACACCCACCTCAATCCTATCTGGAAACTACGCTACTTCGACGATATTGAAGGTGTACTGAATACTGAGAAAGATCCTCTCGTACAAGGTGAATCGCAGATACTGATCACAACGCATGATCCGATGATGGTAGGTAGCCTGAAACGCGAACAGGTGCATATATTGCGCAAGCAGGGTAACCGCTCTGTAATAGAATCACCGGATGAGCATCCGCAGGGCATGGGTGTTACCGGATTGCTGAAAAGCGAGTTGTTTGGTTTGTCCTCCACTCTCGACCTTGAAACCGAGCGACGCTTATTCCGCCGCAATGAGTTGTTTGTGAAATCGCCTCGATCGGCCGAAGAAAGTGAAGAACTTACGCGCCTATCTGCCGAGCTAGCCGATCTTGGCTTTTCGACCGCAGACTTCCGCGATCCAGATTATGCATTGTTTGTTCGCAAGATGGCCCAGCATCGTAGATTCCGCAAGTCTGTACTCACACCAGAAGAACAAGCCGAACAAGATCGTATAGCAGATGAAATCATCGATGAAATTCTGCGAGAGGAAGCCGGCGAATGATTTTTATCGACCTAGAGCATAAAAAACCAACAGATACCGACATCCCTAACTGGTCACCCTGGACTCAAACGCAATGGGACGCCTGGCTAGCCAAATCGAATCAGCTCGTTAGCGACTTAGCAACGCTTGAAGCTGCTGGCCAGCAAGAAGAACGCAACGAGCTGATTGATGCCAATAGTAGACACTGGGGAGCTTTGAAAGACTGGTTGCTAGCCTTGTCTGGCGGTAAGTGTTGGTTCTCAGAAGTACGCGATCTTTATTCTCACTATGATGTAGAACATTTCCGCCCGAAAAAACAAGCGAGAGACTCTGATGGTGATGAACGAGACGGATACTGGTGGCTAGCATTCAACTATATGAACTTCAGAGTCTGCGGTAATGTTGGCAACCGTAAAAAAGGAGGGTGGTTTCCATTAAAGCAAGGCTCGATGCTGTCTACTTACGCTGCACAGTGTGAAGAATCTGAAGTCCCTTATCTCATAGATCCTATTAACGATGAGGATGTATCGCTAATTGCGTTTGATGAAGAGGGCAAAGTAGTGCCAGCTCCAGGAACATCCCCTTGGGAGCAGGAGCGCGTAATGGAAACAGTCAAACGCCTGAAACTCAACGACCATACCCCTCTGGCAGAAGAGCGCCGCAAGATATGGCAAAAAGTTGATAGGCTTATTGACGAATTCCACACTGCTAAAGGACGTTGTAATACAGGAAACAATCCCGTTGCAAAAGACAGGTTAAAAACAGTTCAGGCTAGCATTCGCGAACTGACAAACCCAAATGCTGAGTTATCCTCAGTAGCGCGTTGGTGTTTACTGCTACGCAATGAACCGCAGCTATCGAGGTTGGTAGCTTAAAAAAGTTACTGCGCCTGAAGTGAAGGTCAGGCGCCCTTGCTCCTCACCAATAATTCCTCACCGCCACAAACGCATTGCTGCTTGGTGTAGCCTATGCCGCGTTACCCATCTCAGTATGTACCTCTATATAGTATCGACCAGATTTTGTATGATGAGATCAGGAATCTAAAGGACTAGGAGAGGTCTGATGCCTCACTACGAAGCACCAAAGCCTTATTACCTCAAGGACTGAAGAGAAGTCGCAATTGACCTAGTCACGTCGAAGGACAACATCAGCCGAGCAGATTATATGGTACTCAAGGCGGTTGATCAGGTTGAAGAGACTCTTGATATCTACCGCTGCAAAGCTGGAGCTATGTCCCGTAAGCAGCTCCGAGATGAGGAGCACAGCTCAGCTTGTTTAGGTGCCTTTATGGAACTGAACGGCAAGCCCCATCCGGGTGGGAACTGTGATGCTCACGCGATTATTTCTGGTGGTCACCCCGGTGCAACGCCAATGCGTGCTGTATTAGCTCGTGTGAAAATCAGGATCGATGACATCAGGAATGGAACATGGTTACCGCGACGCACGGCTGATACTCCACACCCTAAAATGCCAATGGCAGTCCCACACTCTCGTATTCATCGAAAAGGTTACTACAAATGGCTCGGGTTCGAGTTTGATACGCTCGATATCGAGACGATGACCGAACAGGACGTAGAACGCTTACTAAGAGGTATTGAATATGACCTCAAGTTCTCATGTTTTCCTGACTACGTTATGCTGTCGGCAGACCAACTTAAAAAAGAACACGGTGCCTGAGATGGAGTTTTACCAAGTTTTTGAGAACGACCATGACTACATGGTCCCGCACCTGGATCCGGACGAGGTTGAAGAAAAACGCGGTGATGATGACTTCGTTCTGATTACCAAGCCGAGGTCCTATGCTGACGACTGGGTTCCTTTAGAGTTGGAGTTCAAAATGGACGGCTCACTGCCAACCATTCCGACGATTTCCCGGTGGCGTAACTACCTTGTCTTGCATGAATCTGCTTATAAGCAATTCAGGGACCTGCTCGAACCTCACGGCGAGTTTTTACCATGCACTCATCAGGGTTCAGCCTTTTATTTGTTCAATACCCTAACGATTGCAGAGGACTTAGAGGCTGTTAAGCCGGATAGCGTCACTCGCAAGGGGAACCTTCTAAGTTCTATTCAGTTTGACGAAAATAGCCTGAAGGGTGTCCCCGTCTTCAGAAGCAAAGAAAGCTACGTGAGTGTTTACTGCACGGATATATTCAAGAAAGCGGTAGAAGACGCCCACCTAGGGGGGCTCCTGTTCAGCAAGAACCTAACGCACTTCTAAGCGATGCTCACACCGCAACCTGCTTATCCCGCGGCGCATACTCAAAAACATCAGAGTAGCAGTTCGCTTCAGTTAACCCATACGGTGCCAGCTGATCAATAGTGCCATACACCATTCGGGGCGACCCACAGAGGTAAACGACTGTATTACCTGAGACGCATTGATCTTCCTGGATGACTTCGAAAATAAATCCCGTGCGCCCGTTCCACTCTGGATGTTCAGATTCGAGTATGGGTGTAAAACTGAGGTTTTCGTCCTGAGTTTCCCATTCCCGGAATTCTTCGAGCAGGTAGAAGTCATCAATATTTTTATTTGACCAATACAGTCTGACGTCTGCACTCGGATCTCGTGCCACTATTTCTTCGGCCAGGCATTTTATTTTTGATATCCCCGACCCTGCCGCAACCAGCAGATGGGGTTGTTTCAGGTTGCTTTGTAAGAACGCGCGCCCCATTGGCAGTGTCACTGTTAAACATTCCTGACGGCCACATAGTTGCACAAGGCGGCGCAACAGCTTCTCGGTGAACAGACTGCCGTTCTGTATGAAGAGTTGTAACCTGCCCGGTTGTTTACTGTCAGGTCGATTAGCGACCGAGTAAAACAAAGAGTGAGCCTGCCCATCAATATCGATATTCAACTGTAAATAGTGGCCAGCGATATAACGTAGGGCAGCACCTGTCGACGATTCCAGCTCGACCTGGAATGTCCCCCGGTTAAGGAAGCGTACACTCGCTACCCGGCACTCATGGGAATATCGTTCTGGTACGTCTACTGCGGCCACTTCACTCATTATTAATCCACTCACGTTGTTCGGGCCTGTTAACCCTAATTAAACAGGCCCTCGATACCCGCTTTCGGGCTTTGACCTCTGATAGTGGATAAGCTTAGAAAACTCGTTTGATGAATAAA
>CEPQ01038398.1_pt1 | contig 11422 bp, 12 predicted proteins | sample 530411 | NCBI WGS metagenome assembly CEPQ01 (sample SAMEA2620039, study PRJEB7988) | marine metagenome | isolation source: saline water (ENVO:00002010), including
CGCTTGGCATTCTGGTGGGGCATGGTCAAGGGCATTGCGATCCCGTGACGCTGGGCGTCCCTGGTCAGTTGCTTGTGGTCATAGTTTCCCCAGCTCATCCAGACGGTATCGGGCGACACCATGTCGTTGATGAAGGCCTGCAGCGCCTGCGCGGCGACAGGAAACAGTGGTGCGTGATCCACTTCCTCTTGCGTGATGCCGATCAACTGCTTGCAAAATGGCGTGAGTATCGGTCGCGCCAGCGGCCTGACCAAGTGCTGAAACCGCTCAAGCACCACGCCACCTTCGGTGGTCCAGCAGGCACCGATTTCAATGATTTCCATCTCTTCCGGCGGGATGCTGCCGTCATCCGAACAGGTCGCTTCAAGATCGACTACCAAAAATCGTTTTTCCATTTTTATCACGTAGCTTCTGCTGATTACAGAAAGGATACCTGATGTATTTTCTCCATGGCGGATATGACAAATGGGAAGCCGGCTCCACCTAAAGGTAATAGATGGCTCCAAATAAGAATATTGCTTGGCACCATTTAAGTAGAGTGAGAGACGCGATAAATGGAGAATCGGTGGCGCTGCGAGACAGGGAATCCATGACGTGATTTATTTTCATGCCTTGGTGCTAGTTATCCTCCCGGGCATGGCACCTCTGAAACTCCCACTAGTGGTGCTCGTTAAGAAATACTAGGTGGTTCATTTGCGGAGAATACTCACCAGGCGTTCAATGCACCATATCAAGTATCGAACCCCGCGCAATCCAGGGATGAAAATGAAAAGAGAAAATCTGTCCGAAAGTGCTGTCAATCACGATAAGGAACGTACTTCAATCCAAGAGCCTATTGTTCCAAGCGCGTCTGAAGAGGCTGTAAATAGTGCTTCCAGCGAACCAGCGACTGAAGCATCGGCTGAACCTCGTGGGGAAAAAGCGGGGACGACCATATTGGAGTTGAGTTGGAAGTATTCAAAGATAATTGCTTTGTTTGGTGTCATGGCAGCAGTTGCGTTGCATTTTGCTGGTCACATCGGTCACGAGAAATATCTTCGCTATTTTGGTTTAGACGCCGGGGTCTTCCCGCGCGATACATTCGGAACTCAAATAATCGGGTACTTTGTTTTTTCTGACTTCGTGTCCGTGGTATTCGAAACGCTGGTTAGAAACATCTACGTGCTCGCTGCGGCCTGTTTGGGGATTACTGCGTACTGCGTTTGCTTCTATTACTTTATGGAGTCCCCATGGGTAAAGCGTAGTCGGGAGCGGGCAAAAGGAAAGCAAGGCGGCTGGCGATTCATGCTTTTTGCTTTCGCAATGACAATGATGTTCGTAATGAGTATGCCGGTTTTATTTGCGATGCTGTCACTTGTATTGTCAATACCATCAGAACTTGCTACGACTTACGCCAAGCGTCTATATCAGGTAGACATGAAGCATTTCCGAGATGGGTGTTGGCCGGAAAAAAAAGATATAGAGTATCGATGCACTGAAGTGAAACGTGATGGGAAGACGTTAGCTATGGGATTTTTGATTGACAGCTCGTCGACCCATTTAGCTATTTACGACGTGAGAGTTCAGAAGGGTCTCGTGTTCGAGAGGGAGAAAACCGACCTCATTGGAGAGCCGGACGAGCAAGATACAGCCGAGCATGCTACGCCGAAGAAGCTGGCCGCACCTAAAAAGTAAAAATCAAAATAGGGCTTACCGCCTTGAATTTGTCTCGCTGTGCGGAATCCATGATGGTGCTAAGATTCGCCGCTGACCAGGGAGATACTATGAAAGAAAACGAGATTGTTGTCAGTCAGGTGGTGTACACGTTCACCTCAGCTACGATGGACAAAGCATTCGAGGCTTGTCTCAACATAGGAACTCTTGCTACCTGCAAAGAGAGCTGGCGTCCTACAGGCGTCTATCCTCCTGCAGTTTTGACGGACCAATTGCTTTGACTCAAAACAGCCAATGCAAGTACGGCCCGGTCTGCATCATTCCTGATTGCCTTGCGAGCCCTGCGCACTCAGCTCCAATGATTTGTTGTAGCCAAGGTCGTGCCGGTAGGCCGTAAAGCCGCCGCTACCACCATCAATAGAGCGCCCTAAGGTTGCAACGGTGTCTCGAGGAATATCTGCGACTTCGGCGATTTCATCCCAGTAATACGTCCGGACTGGTTCTTTCTGGGACTTCAGTATTTCGTTCACCACGCGTTCCAATTCCATCGCCATTTGATTTGTATCGTAGACTTTTTGGCGCTTGCGTGCGTCATTGCCTCTGTACGGGTCTCGCCGTACGCTAATCGGGTATGTAACCATTTATGTACCTCGAGTGGGTATTTCTTGAGTAAAGCGAACTCCTTGCCGCCCGGATGGAGCGATTCGTCACCTGGTAATTTCAACCAGGCTTTCTAATATGCATTATCCGATACCCACCGGAAGGGTGGCGCGGCAGGTGCGTCACGTTGGTGTATTTCTTTGCGAACGATTCATTCTCGACGTAGACGTTGAATCCGAAGTCGTTAATGTCGAGCAGTACGTTACCAGCCTGGTTACTCGTGATGATTCTTAGTCCACGCCTACGCCATTGGTCATAGTCGATGTGCTCTGAGGGAGCGCAACCAATTAAGGTCAGTTGCGGACGCAGCACATCGAGGAATTCGTATGAACGGTTTGAGTCTCGGCCATGATGCGGCGCTAGCAAGAAAGCCGTGTTCTCCAGGTGTTCACGGTGATTGGCGATTGCATATTCCCAGCTGGCGTCATGAGCATCACCTGGCAGCACTATTTTGCCGCCTTCACTCTCAAATGTGACGATGTAAGAAGCCTCGTTGATGTCATCATTTTCGTTGGGGTCAGCAAGCATTTCTCTGCTAGGTGCCAAAATATGCAGCGAGTCATGGGCGGCGCCTTGCTCGTCGGCTTCATTCGCGTAAGCGAACTTTGCTCCGGCAAGGCGTTGCGCCGTTCTCACGCTCGGGTTGTTGCCGCTTACGATTCGTTCGTAAGCATCCCAGTCCTCTTTTTTGTATCGGTTATATCCGTTGCCGAAGGTCGGCTTGCTGTACGTACGGCGGGCGCCCGTATCCCAGAAGTTCTCCATCCCAACCTGATTTACGAGATTGTCGAGCCCGTCCATGTGGTCCATGTCAGGGTGGGAAAGAATGAATCTGAATAGCTTGTTAATGCCAAGCGTCTTCAGATAGTTGATTGGATTGGACGGCCACGCGCACATTCTGAAGTTTCCCTGGATAGACTCCACGGAAACTGAATCAAGCGTCTGCGCCGCTGCTTCAACAACTTTTTGCCGCGTCTCAAGATTGCCGCAGCAGATATCCATCATCGAGACCCGGCCCGATGCGTGTTTGATGATTGTGCAATCTCCCGGGCTGACATTCAGCAAGTGAACCTCTGACACCTTTTTCTCCTTATCGTAGCCAGACTTCGATTTGAGTGACCGCTTGATTCCCCGCTCAGGGTCACTCTCGGCTATTTGTTGAGCCTGTCGACACTTGAACTGTCGTTACGCCGTATTTACAGATTTTGTGAACACCGCAGAGATATCGGCGCTCATTTTTCGACCTCGTCGTAAAAGGGGACATACTGGGCTGGTGAGCTATAGCCTGGTCGCTGCGGGACGTTCACGTTGCGCCATTTTGCTTCGCCCTTGGTTTGAACGACTTTGAATCCACGGCGATGAAAGGCATTTGTCACCACGCGTTTGGGATGTTTCGGTGCTGCTTTAGCTGCCGAAACGTAGGCCGCCTTGCGAGTTTCTGTAACACGTGGACCAGGGGCTCCGACGACTAAATCCAAAGCGACCGTTGAGACGTTGTGACGGCCACCGTGATGAGGGATTTGTACGAAGGTGACTTGTTGTGCGAGATTAATACCGATACTGCGGGCATATTGCGCTGCCGCCTTCAGGGAGTCAGTGCCAGCATCTCCGGTCAGGAGAATACCTTCTGAGGCCGCGGTGCCGAACAGAATAACGCTGCTCTCATTCTCTGCTGAAGTCGAAACGTCGTCCGGCAAGACTTCGTGGTCCCACAGGTCGGCAATGTAGCCAATTGCGCCCTTAACAGCATCGTAGGCCGAGTCAAAAATAGAGGTAAGGGCTGCTGCCTCCTTCTTGAGGACAGGGGATTTTTCGAATTCAGGAATCAGTTCGTGGATGTAACGTTCCCGTTCTGGAGACAAAACAGTGAAAATCCCAATTTGAGAGCCTGCAAATGGCTCGTAGACAGGAATGCCTCGTTTCTCCGCGGCCTTCTGGACGGCATATGCCGCCGACATCTTCTTCTGAAGGCGTTCCTTGAGGCTTTCATCAGTGATGCGGCCATCATGGAAGTATGAGCGAATCGCAGCGCTGTAATCCCAGGGCTTGTGCATCCAGACCTGGCCAACCCGAAGATTCTCCAGAACGTATTCAAGGCCGCCAGCGTGGTCATTGTCCGGATGAGAGTTGACGACGTAATGGACATAGTCCGTTTGGAAGTGTTGCTGAACGTGTTCAACTAATACCTTGCCATAGTCACGGGTGCCGCCGTCATAAATCATGACCTTGGACTCAGCACCCTCAAACCACCGAATCGCAATGGCATCACCACTGCGTTCGCCTTCACCCACCGGTAGAAAATCAATCTCGTAGCCACTGACCATTGTGATGCTCCTTAGTGTTTTTGTTTAACGGCAACTATTGGTTCTTTGATGCTTTTGATGTTGAGCATGGTGTGAAGCGCGGCAAGCTCATCAGTGGGTCATATCTTTACATGTCTCCTTTTTTCAATGGAACAGAATTAAATATTTGTTACGTTTAGAAGGTAATTTCAGTTGAGAAATATTTGTTTCCCTAGCGCATTACATGGGACGTTTCTTTCCTAATTGGTCGGACGAATGGAGCGTGACAAGACGAGTCACATCAGCAGACTGCATAGGTTGCTGCTATTCGGGGTGGCGCAGGTGACCGGCCTGAAACAACTGGTCCAGACTTAAAGTTAGTCTAAGCGGCAAGCCGCAGTGGTGCTGGGGTTGTTGCCGGCAGTGTAGCACTGCGGTGCCGGCGGCCGGTATTTCAGCGCGCTGTGTGGCCGAACGGTATTGTACTGATGACGACATCGCTCGATGATGACCTGAGCTTCTCGAAGGGTGTAAAAGATTTCTCCGTTGAGCAGTTCGTCGCGGAATTTGCCGTTGAAGGACTCGCAGTATCCGTTCTCCCAGGGGCTTTCTGGTTCAATGTACAGCGTTTTTGAACCGACCGAAGCAAGCCAGCGCCGAAGGTTCTTGGCGACCATTTTCGGCCCATTGTCAGAGCGTAGATATGCTGGAACACCGTAGGCCACCATGGCCTCAGCCAGGATATCGATAACGTCATTACTGCGAATTTGCCTGGCCACGTGCAGCGCGAGGCAGCGACGGGTGAACTCATCGATGAGCACCAGGATTTTCAGAACACGTCCATCATGCGTTCTCTCCATGACGAAGTCCCAGCTCCAGACATGATTGGCATATTCCGGCCGCATTCGGATGCAGCTACCGTCGGCCAGCCACAGCCTTCCTCTCTTTGGCTGTTTCACTGGCACCTTCAAGCCTTCTAGTTTCCAGATACGCTCTACCCGAGAGCGACTCAGCTCCCAGCCTTGAGCTTCTGGCATGGCGTGGATACGCCGATAGGTGTGCCGGCATCGGACCAGATTTCGGTCGTTGGCAGTCCTTGTAGTTGCCCTTTTGGGGCGGCATTTAAGCTCAAAGGACAGCATCGGTTATAGCCACCGGTCTCCTCGTTTGGGTTGTGCAGTCTCGATGATTTTCCATCCTGCGTTAGCGTGTTCAAGCAAGGAATCAATCTTTGGGTGACCGTAAGTATTTTTTGCGCCGTACGAAACAACCGCTTTAAGATTCTTTGCCAATGGCGGTGGCGGATGGTCAGCGCCACGCCCGCCATGATGGGTGATTCCAAGGCCTAGAAGGTTCATGGTCGCAAAGGGAGATAAGTGTAAGTAGCCGACATCACCCGCGAGCAAATAGGCTTCATTCATCGTGCCAACACGAGCTGCATAGCCGCTGTTGTTCCTATCGCTGTAAGATGCGGTTCCTCGGAACAGTAGTACGTCGGGAAGGATTCCATAAGTTGCTGCGCTGATGAAGGTCAGATTTCCACCGACAAGTTTCTGGAGGCGCAGGCAATTCTTTCCAACCGCCTGGAAAGGCGCGTACCACTTTAGAGTTCTCAGTTGTGGGAGCTTGGTCACAGCTAGTGAGTAATGGTCGAAGTCCCAGTGCGATAGCGCTACAAAGCCCTCACCGTCATTAGGTACTCTCACGTGTTCTTTGAACACCTTGGGGAAGTCTTTAAGGTGGAAATAGACTGGCGCACCTACATCGTAGTAGCCAATGACGCGGTTGCTTTTTTCTGGGTTGTCGTGAATTGCCGCACAACTGGCATGGCCGACATCAAGAACTCTGACGCGATTCTTGGCAGAGCCAACGTTGTTATAGCTTGATGTTAGGCCGTAACCGTTATCCCATATGGCTTCTGGTGTAGATTCTTCAGAATTTGTGAGACCTAAACGTCCCGCTTCAGTCCACGAGAGAAGCTCGAAGTTAAGTAGGTAAAACTGTTCCGGTTGGCCAGCATAAGAATTAGTCGCATCTAGCTTTGTTATGCTTGGACCATCTGGCCTTCTACCAATTTTGATTTCTAGCCATGTGCCCTCAAGATAGTCCATGGATAGGGGCGCCGCAAGGCGGAGGAAATTCCAGACCTCGAGTCTCATGATGGCTAAGCCGTCATCAGACTCGCTAGAGCGACTAGGGTCGTTATGCGCCTCGTAGCTAATCGCATCAAGTACAAGTTGGACTCGGTGCCCATTTTCGTCTTCGGAGGCATTGACTGAATCTACGAAGGCATAGTACCTACCAACATAGTCCTCATTAAACTTTCGCTTTCCCATCTGCGTTCTTTCTGGTGTTTTTCGTTAGTGAGCTCTAGGATGGCACCAGGATGGAGCTGGCATCTTGGACGCGATTCAAAGTAGTGTGGAGGAGCTCGACAGCCTCGCGTTTAAAGAGTGCCTTTGCGAGTTTCGCATTTAAACGTCGATAGTATGTGTCCACTGACCACGGAAACTGCGTGCCAAGTAATCAACGAGGTTCTTGTCTCCATAGAATTGATTGCGGCCACCGGAATTGTAAGCGAGCGCTGACTGGTCCACTTGTAGCCCCGAATTCCGTGCAGCCTGGGTCAACTCGAACAACAGACCTGCATTGTCGCCATTGGTTGAGCGAGCATCGAAAACAGCAAAATTTATCCATCCTCCAGTTGTGGAGCGCTCTCTGAGATGGGCCATTCTTACTTTCATATTTTTCCTTTCGAGCTGGTTTGATAACTTTTTTGACGCTTGATACAGCAGGGGGAACTTATGGAATTCAGTTCCCCTTATCGTCGTTTGCCTTGGCGTTACGAGACTTATCGACGCCCCACGCAGCGTTTCCAATCTCTTCAATTTTTAAAAGGAACTTGTCGACATTCAGGCCGGCTATAAAGGCGAGGGCGTACAAACCGATGTCGTTTGATGCTTGGTCCTTAGATGCGTCCAGTATGAGTAGACCAGCCTTCAGGAATAGGTAGCTGATGCCGCCGCAGACGACGCTTGCAATCGGGCGAATGACATACCAAATGTACCAGTCGCTATCCCAGCGGTTATGAACACACTTGTTCAAATACACGCTACGAAGACAGTAAAGGACTCCACCAACTCCACCTACAGCTCCGCACCGCAGAATGAGAATGAGTGAGTCAGATACCCATGAAGGCACTTCAGGAGAGACTAGGTATAAGAGAAAGTACAGCAACGTGCCCAGGAACCCGAAGAGGTACACGCAGATAAATATCAGCCCCATTTTTTACCCATTACATGCGCCCCCGCGCATCCATTTCATCTACGGCAGTTGAACTTAAACAGTCGTAGTCTTTTTCTTAATCTTCTGAATCTGCGTCGTTTCGCAGCTTTCAATCAGCTTTTTCGCATATGAGAACGCGGCATCGCGCAGCGTACTTTCAGTGAAGTAGGTGGCCCAAATCAGCAGCATCACAAAAGAGACTAACAGAGAAATGCCATCCTCTCCGGAAAAGAATGCTTCGATGTTCGGGGCGTCGCTGATTCTGGACATAGATGTGTGAATGCCTTGGCGGACAAAAACCCAGGCGATACAAAGCACGCTGATACCCATTCCGAGCCAACGGAGTCCATACCCGTTGCGGCGGAAGCCATAAGAGATATTGTCTTTGAACAGCAGCGAAAAAACCTTGGTATCTCTGGTGGCATTGCGCAGCATATTGCATGCGGATGCATACATCGCATCGGCTTTGGTAGGCGCCGCTTGTTCGTCTTGTGCTGTAGGGAAAGGCATGCCCAAAGCTGTTGCCAAGATGGTGTGATAGCGGTTTTTTGAAACCTCATCGAAGCTGTCGTCCGAGTGGCGAAGAACCTGAGTTGTCGGCGTACCACCCCATTTCTTCCAGAGTGCCTGCTCCCTCGATTTGCCCAGTCGACGGGCAGCATCGGACAGGAAGAACAACAGCCCGCACGCGATAAACGCCCAAAGAATCACGCTGAGTAGGGTTGCCTTATCGTTGTACAAGGCAATAAGCATCACAGCAGGAGGCATCAGCGCGAGCAGCGGGGGTATCAACCGCGCCTGTCGCTCATAAGGGTCCGTTACTTGCTTGAGTGCCTGCGAAAACATGCTGGCGATGTCGATGCTCATTCCTCGACCTCGTAATAGAACGGTACGTGAGTAGCTGGCCGCCAGTTCGCCCGCGGAGACGTATTATGGCGCTGGCAAATTGCCTGGCCTTTTGTCTGAAAAACCTGGAAGCCTCGGCGATTGAAGGCATTCGTGACAACGCGTCGTGGATGTTTCGGTGCAAGTTTTGCAGCTGATACGAAAGCTACTTTGGTCGGTGTATCGCTCTGTTGAACCGCCTCACCGAGGAGGAGGTTGAGTGAGTCCGTCGATACGTTTCGACGGCTGCCATGGTGTGGAACTTGCACGAAGGTGACGTTCTTACCAAGACTAATCCCGTTGGTACTAGCAAACGCAGCTGCAGCCTTCAGGGATTCAACACCTGCATCTCCCGTCAGCAAAATTCCATCCTTTGCCGTTTGGGAAAATATAATGACACTGCTGTCATTTTCGGCCGAGGTTTCGACGTTTTCCGGAAGGTATTCTTCATTCCAGAGTGCCGCTGCGAGATAGCTAATTGCTGCCTGTACTTTGTCCGCTGCTTTGTCGAAGAGTGCATCCAGCGCTTCGGTAACACTTTCAGTCTTCTTCAGCTCAGGAGATTTCGCGAAGGCGGGGATGAGGTCATTTACATAGCGATGCTCACCGGGGGAGAGGACAGTGAAAATGCCGATTTTGGCGCCGGCAAATGGTTCGTACACTGGGATTTTGCGGTCATCAGCCGCTTTCTGAACTGCGTAGGCGGCAGACATCTTCTCCTGCAGGCGCTCTTTCAGGCTTTCATCAGTGATTCGCCCGTCATGGAAGAATCCCCGGATTTTTTCGCTGTGGTCCCAAGGCTTGTGCATCCAGACTTCTCCAACGCGCAGGTTTTCCAGGACGTGCAGAAGTCCGCCAGCATGGTCATTGTCTGGGTGGGAGTTAACGACGTAGTCGACATAGTCTGTCTTGTAGTGAGATTTGACGTGAGCCACCAAATCTTTCCCGTACGCGGCCGTACCGCCGTCATAAATCAAGACCTTTTGCCGGTCCCCTTCGAACCACTGGATAGCAATTGCGTCTCCGCTGCGCTCGCCTTCACCTACAGGCAGAAAGTCAATTTCGTATGCATTTACCATTTTGTTAATGCTCCTTGGTGTTGTTGTTTGACGGCAATTATCTATGTGTGTCTGCTAACTATAGGCAGTCAGCTCAGCAGTAGATAATGTGGTATTTTTGACCTTATTTTCAATAGGCGGGAATCAAAAATCTTTACGTTTTAACGTAAATTTTTAGTTAACCGTTGTGCTGTGGCAATTAAATTGCGTCGCTGGCTGCTAGTGCATCGGACGTATCGCTTTTAATGCTCATAAAAAAAGCCGCTCAATGGCGACTTAATTAGTTGTGCGAATTCAGTAAAGCTTCTTGAGCGGGGCAGCCTTCTAAATCAACAATAACCTTAATGGTCCAGGACCCTATCCAATTCCTACTCGCCACAGCATCTGGATTGGGGAATGCAAGTAAAACGGCGGCATTCTTTTCGAGGGCAAAGCCAGGCGTTGCTAGGTCCGGCTCGAGGCCGGCTTAGGTTTGTGCTTCATGTAGTTCTTCCTCACTGATGTATTTTTTCCAGGATTCATTTCTTTTAAGCTGGATTGCTAAAACGCGTAGGGTGCGTCCCGACAGTTTTTTCTCATCATCATAAATAATCCGAAGCCCTATTTTTTCGTAAAGAGCGCGTCGTCTTGCGTGGTCATCTGCAGCCATACTTGGCAATGACGAAGGACGGGCGCGCTTAATGTAGCGCAACTGGGTAGTGAGGCCCGTAATGATATTTGCCAGGGTATTCATCGCTGCCTAATTCATACCTGTCCTGTGAAGTGCTAAATAGGCGCCCAGATTTCTCTTAAATGGTGGAAGCGTGAGAAAGAATGTGTCAAACATCGTCGCAAATTTCGTCGAAAACTAGACTTAGTATGCCGAGAGAGTTGGGAGTAAAAGTCTATTTTCCGTTCGACAGCGACGTTGACTACTTATTTTCAAGGGCAAAAGATAGTCCCATTTTCTCAATTCTTTTGCGAATGTCTTCTGGCAGGTCTTTGAGGCTAATCTCTCCGGTGGTCTCTTCAGTGGTTTCCGACAATTGCATGTACGCGACATCTTGTTCTTTGACTGCCGTGGATCTCGACAGGTCAATCTGTCTGGTGCTGGATTTGCCCATTTGGCCCGGCAGGAAATACATACGGGGAATCTGATGTTCCTCCATTTTCTCGTAGTCGAGTAACTTGTCTTTCGCTCCAAACGGCACGTTGAAATAGAACAGGAAATTCCTGAATGCTATTGCGCAAATCAGGTTTGGATTTTTCTTTTTATCACCCGTGCGTTTGAACAGAGCAATCCAAATATTAGGGATAGGATTCTCGCCTGGAACAAAGGTCTCGCTAATCTTCAGCGCGGACTTATTGAATTTCCCCGGAAGCTTATTGAATCTGACCCAATCAAAGCACTGTTGATAGTTTTTTAAATCAGCCTCTGGTAAAACCGCCAACGCCATTTTTACAAAGCACTTATAGACCTGCAGCGGAACGTAGGTGCTCTTCTGTGAGTTGAAAGAGAGGATGTTGCGATTTTTATCAATTGCGACGAATTCTGAATCACGCAACTCGATGGAAAGATGGTTCTTACCAATTTTCTCAAGGCGTTCTCCATTCTGTGTT
>CEPQ01130564.1_pt1 | contig 11357 bp, 12 predicted proteins | sample 530411 | NCBI WGS metagenome assembly CEPQ01 (sample SAMEA2620039, study PRJEB7988) | marine metagenome | isolation source: saline water (ENVO:00002010), including
GTAATCGACTTAATATTGCACTCGCCTACCTCCATCCAAACGCTTTACCTGACGAAGCAACACTAAAAAGGCCGCGCCGGCGCAAAGGTTTTGGTTCAGCAGACCTCCTCAACATCGCCATTCCACATCAGGTTCGTGACTACCTGGCCGGCTGTATTGAGCAGCAGGCAGAGAACGGCTTATGGCAGCTCAAGTGGGGAAGCATGATCAGTGAAAAGCGGATTAGCAGCGCCATCAAAAAGATGATCGACACCGTGCTGGCGCAGATCGGGGGGCTTCGAGGCGAAGATGGGCACCTGTTCGACTACGCACCTAAGGAGGTCGTACAACACATTGTCAGGACAGGTGAGATACCTGAGAAGATCAGCCACCAGTACTACTCAACGCCCCAGGATCTGGCGATGGAGTTTGTAGCCTGGTCAGGTGTCCAGGATACGGATACCTGCTACGAAACCTCGGCCGGTACCGGAGGGATAGCTAAACACATGCCTCTCCAAACCAGTTGCGTCGAAATTGACCGGCTTCGCTGTATGTCACTCGACAAGATGGGATTTGAGGTAAAGCAGGCTGACTTCCTCAAGCTGTCCCCGTTGGACTTGGAGGGAGAGGCGGATGCAGTACTGATGAATCCACCGTTCGCCGGCCGGGCCTGGCAGGATCATTTCGAGCACGCTGCACAATTTGTCCGAGATGGAGGTTTGGTGGCCGCGATCCTGCCATCAGGTGCACGCGCAAAGCTGCCAGAGCTTGCGGGTGTCTCAGTGGAGTACTCGGAGCAAAAGGATCACCGGTTCCCCGATGCATCAGTGTCAGTAGTTTTCGCCAAGTGGCGTAAACCTGCTGCTGGCCTTGTCCTAAATGAACCTGCTCAGGTTCAACTGTTTGACGCGGCATAGAAGATGGCTCTACCAGGATGTACCTGAGTAGGCTGCGTTTGCGCCCATTTTATACGGACCAGATGCAAGAAGTCGCGGTGGCTCATTTGTGACATGCGATTCGGTGGCAGCGGGTAGTGAATTCCTTTCAAATGTCAGGGTGTTGATTCTGCGTCAATAAGACCTTGTGAAGGAGCTTCAAATGACCTCGAAAACCGGACGGGCAGCAATTTATGGATTCATGGCAACAGCTGCGTTGGCTATACACCAGCCTTCAACAGCTCAAACTTGGGAGGAGGTTTATCAGCCTTCAGGCGGCTCTACAGGCAGTTGGTCAGAAATTGAGTGCAAGGATGGGTCTGGTTGGCAGAAATGTGAGAAGCTGGAACCTGTTTTAGAGTGTAAGCCGTATAACAGAAATTCAAATTCTTTCGCAATTGTCGGACAGCTCCGAGGCGGAAGCGCTTGTGGCCGCAATCGCATAGCCTGGAATGGGAAGATTGTGTTGGACGTAACTAACGGCCCCTTGCATCGAAATCTTATGGCGCGGGATGGTGTCGTTATTGATGGGTATAGATATACCGTTGGAGCGCGCCGAGAGACTGTCAGATACTCAAGCTTCAGGTCATGTAATGGCGGGTATTACGACAACTTGTCATATGATGTGTGCAGGATTGAGGTTAAATGAAGCGCTTCTGCACCGCAGATTTCCTATTACTTCTAAACTAGGAAATTCCCAATTCATCTATGAGGTACGCTGGCCGTGCCTCATAGATGTAAGATCACCGGTAACTCACCAAAACTCTTTTAGCAGTTCTTTTTGAATAGCCTTGGCTTGCGCCATTTTGTCAGGAGACAGAGGTGGTTGCTGATCTGAGGTGTCATTAACGTGTACCACCGATCCGTCGTCGTTGCGAATCAGCTCATTCTCAGAAGCGTCTTCTAATTCAAGCTGTTCGTCCTTAACAGATTGTACAGCCGCGGGTCGGGAGTCGCCATCGATGACCCTCAAGGCGGCTTCAAACGCCATTCGACGGGCTTCCTCGTTCCGAACCTCTTCCTCTTTCTCCTGGAGATCAAGATCGCTTGTCATGCTTTCCTCACTATTTTGTGGAGCACGCCGGCATGATTGATGAAAACCACACCCTAACAGATACCTATACCCCTTACGGCTGACAGAAACAACAGCCCGCGACCGGGTATCGGTCAAAGAGCGATGATTAGGCTTAGCCCCTAGCAGCCCACCCCCTGATGGCCCCTCAAGTCACCCAACAGTCGACCAGTAGGTCGCAACATCGTTTTTACCCCCCGGTCCGGTTGATCCATGGTGGCCATTGGATATGCTCGATCCTTGGGTTCAATCTCGGACCAGGTCCATCCTTAGGAGACTGCATTATTATGAAGGCGTTGATCGTCGATGATTCAAGAACTGATGCATATGTTCTTGCCAACGTTCTCTTCCAATACTTTACGGAGGTGGTGTGCGTCGGCACACCAGCTGAGCTGGCCACCACGCTCAAAACGACCTTCGTCCCCGACATCATCTTCATGGATGTCTTTATCGGCTCCAGCCACAATGGGATTCACATCATTGATGATCTGCGTCAGCTCTCGGACGAGGTCAGCATCGTCCCAATGGTCATTACCAGCTCTGCAGCTTCCCCGGACACCGTGAAATTTGCTCTCGACCGGGGTGCGTCTGACTTTCTTGGCAAGCCCGTTACACAAGAGCGGGTCCTGGAGGTCATCACCAAGCACCTGATCGGGTACGTGGGCGCTCCTGAAAAACCAGGAATAATCACAACCACCATGTTTTAAAAACCCAGGATAGGTGTTCGCAGGTAAACTGATCGAAGACGTATCAACGGCCGATAACTTACCCTATATGCACAAAGGCAGACCGAACGTACAGGTAGCCCACATCACAATGCCAACTGAGCTGCGCAAGCGCTTGGAGAGGTCATCTGAAGGCTCCTATCGGACGCTGAATATGCAAATGCAGTACCTTCTGGCCAGCAGCCTGGATCGGCTGCCGGCACTCCCCTCCCCTGACAGCTCGGACACATTCAGCTCCAAAAGCCCAGAGCCGACCAAGCTACCCAGTCGTATCGACAAAGACCTGTACGCTAGCCTGTCCAAGGCGGCGGCAGAGCGTAGCGTCAGCATTGCGAAGGAAATCCGGGATCGGCTTGAACTAGCACTAACCTTCGAAGCCACACGAGCAGACAACTGGGCTGCTTTGGAACATCAGATCCTGACGATACTTCAGAGCAATTCGCTGTCACCAGCTCAGCGCGATGGTCTGGAGGAGTCTCTTGCTCGATGCAAGCTCGATACGATGTAAAGAACAGCCAGAGGGTTTGATGGTTTGCCTGATGGTCGACATTGCCATGGGCAGACGATTAGCAAGTAAGAATCCAAGGTGAAATCATGAGAGCGTTAAAAGCTAAACCATACGGCCTACTCAACGCGGGTGTCGTTGGCTTAATGACTACATCACTTACACTTATGCTCGGATTTGGCCCCCTCCCCAAGCCTGGATTGTCTGAGATTGCGAATGAACCTGGTTGGTTATTAGTGTCAATGAGTCTGGTGGTGGTCTGGGCTGTATGCGGTCTAGCAGCCCTCTGTGCTTTCATGGTGTTTGACCGCTGGAAGGGTACATCTGTGCAGGATATAGATCCTCGAGCTCCATTCACTAACAAACTACGCACACCGACTCAGAAGACAGTACGGCCAGAGGCGAAAATGCTAGCCACATTGGTGGTGATCTTTTTCACCATGTTCGCGATGGCAGGTTTTGCATGGATGGCAGGCAATGCCAGTTTCGCTCGCCTTGCTATTGGTGACGGATATCTACGAGATGTGTTCGAGCTGGTCTCGCACGTCTTCTTTTGGCTATTACTCAGTGAAGTCGCTACTTTTCTGGCGTTATCAAAAAAGTTCTTGAGTAGGTCAGGTCCACTTCCCTGTTCAGGGGCTGGAATGAAAAAGTCCCGCTGATCAGCGGGGCCTAAGGTCGTGCTTCATATTTTGCGCGGCTCCCAAACAGCACGGGGGCACGTCAACGCGATCTTCGGAATCCCGTAATCAAGCGCAGGCCTATCAAGATTTGCGCTTCCGCCTGACAACCTTACTGGTCTCGAAGTACCCGGTGGTCTTCTCCCAGGTTTTAGCACCACAGTAAGGGCAATCGATTGATTCGCGTTCCGGCCTGTAAGGCTGCCCGCCATTGATCTCCTTAACCTCGAATTGCTCTTCACAGTCGCTACAGATTGCCATACTGAACTCCCGGGGCTACCTACCTGGCCCATACGATTTCTATCAATTGATGGGCATGGACCAAGGGAGCTTAGATGAACGGCAGGCCCCGACCGAATACACCCCCTCCCCTAGTTGCATGCCGCAGTGATGCGGTCCTAGGTTAACGCTGAATGCTAGATGTGTGCTGTGTCAATTGGTCGATCAGTAGGCTCAAGATCGCCTGAGAATGCACTTTCTAGTATCTTCATCCATACTTTGATCGTCTTTTCATCCATGCACACTAGATATTCGATAGACGTAATCGCATTGGGAACCAGGATAATTCCCGTACTTTTCCTTGCCTTATGCTTCTCAGCAAGGTTTTTCGTTGATGCAATCAAATGATTGGGATTGTAAAAACCTTCGGCCTCAAACTCGACAGGATTCACTACCTGATATTTGTAGCCTTTAATGTCTTCGAATTTAATTACAAGTGTCTCAAGGTGATTCGGTTTTTTCGTCGCCCTTTTGAGTATTGCAATTTTTCTTGCTTCAGCATCTAAGGCTATAGCCTCATCAGTCGAAGCATGAAAATAGTCAACATGATCGAGAGACATCCATGCTTTGTTCCATGTTTCTTCGCTCTTTTTTTTAAACCTCTTTTGACCAATTGCGGTTAGTATCGCGTGCAATACTGCTGGTCCGAAAAAGAATATTTTGAACGCCAAATCAATATCTCTGCTATTGAGCCCCACGATAAGAGCCAATATGCCGAAAATCGGAATATAGATGATCGCTGATGGTAGTGAGGTTAAGAGATAAAGCGCAATGTAGCTGCCAGGCGCAGGAATTTCTGTGGCGGGTGTTCTCATTCTATTTTTCCTTGATCAGTATTTAGTCATAGGCTTGCGCAGATCCTGCACCTGCGTAGTGGTGTCATCCAGTTCCTGGCGGAGGGTGCTAATTGCCGTGCCTCCCTTCTCCCTGTAAGTATTTCTTCTGACGATACTAGGTCAGCCCAACTGACCTTTCAAGAGCTTTCTTATCCCAGACTTTTTGACCACGGGGCCCCAATCCACAAGCCGATACATGGCGCCTTCTTTCTCGATGTGCATGCCTAACTGCTCACGAAGTCGCGGCACATCATCAAGGATTGTTTGTTTATGGTGGCCTGTCTCGGCGGCTAATGCATTGAGCGTTGGGCATTCAAGCTCTGCCATGGCAAGGGCTAGGCGCAGCAACCGGCGTACATCGCCACGTGGGAACTGTGATTTAGACTCATCGCCCATTCGACGAAACTCCAGACCTACGAAATCATGCTGCATTATGGTCAGTTGTGCTGACCTTGGAAAGTGCCGAGAGGGGGCGTTCCATTGGCACGTCATGATTGATGCATCACTTTCCGTCTTCCAAGCCAACATTTATTTTTGATAGCTGATGCACCTGATACTGTGCTTGATTGCGGTTATGCTGGTCACATAAACAGCCATCGGAGATTGCATAATGCCTCGGCACAGTGCCAATGCTGCCCGCCTACCCCAGCCGCTATTTGACACATACGAGACTTTCATCGAATCGACGATCGCTGAGTACGATGCGGACCACCCTGAGATTGCCGGCTACATCCAATCATTCGAGCCAGCCATCAGTGCGAGCGACGACTACAAGCATGTACGGGCGTTCCTGAGGTCCTATAGCGGTGTTAAAACCACCTTCAACGGTTACCGGACGCACATTGAGAGGTTGCTTCTGTGGTCATGGATCTTCGCTGGCAAATCCCTGCTGGCGCTCAAGCGATCGGACCTGGAGTCATTCATGGCCTTCTCGGCCACTCCCTGCCCTACATGGGTCTCTACGAAGATATCTAAGCGCTTTTCAGTCACTGGCGGCAGCTTGGCCGCAAACCCCCAATGGCGTCCTTTCACTGTAAAGGTATCCAAGTCAACTCGTAAGGTAAGAGCTGAGGGTGATGCGGAAGCTACCGCCCTGCCCTATACAATGTCACAGGGCAGTGTTCGCCAGGTCTTCGCTGTATGCTCGTCCTTCTATGACTTTTTGATTCACGAGGGGCTTACCACTGACGCTAACCCCTGCCGGGCTATCAAGCAGAAGGGTAAGTTTATCAAGCGCAGCATGAAGGTTGATTCCAGCAAATCACTCACGCGACTGCAGTGGGATTTTGTTGTGAGTGTTGCGGAGAAAATGGCCGAAGAAGAACCCGATAAATATGAAAGATCGCTATTCATCCTGGTGACCTTGCAGTCGATGTACCTGAGGGTTTCGGACCTAGTCGGTAATGCGAATTGGACGCCCACCATGGGGTCATTCGTCAAGAAGGGCGAGTATTGGTGGTACCAGGTTATTGGCAAGGGCAACGTTGAAGCCGAGATTACTGTTAAGCCAGACTATCTCCAATACCTCACTCGATATCGACGTTCGAGAGGTCTAAGCGATCTGCCTAGTGCAAGAGAGCAAACGCCGCTCCTAACGTCCCTAAGGGGGCGCGCCGGGCTAACCGACCGCCAGGTTAGGAACCTGATCCAAGAGATTTTCGATAATGCGCTAGATCAAATGGTGCATGAGGGGAGGAGTGAGGACGAACTGGTGAATTTGAGGCAGGCATCGTTACATTGGTTACGTCACACCGGTGCGACTTTTGACGCTCCCTTTCGCGATCCTAAGCACTTGCAAGCTGATCTGCGTCACAAGTCACTGGCAACCACACAAGACGTGTATTACAACTCGATCACAAACGAGCGAGCTGCCGGCGTAGCTAACCTAAAGATCAGAGAGTAGCCGGCCGGCCAGGATCATCAAGGGCCTAGGCAGTTTGATGCTGAAGGAAGTCGACGCTTTCCGCGAGCTCTCGGGCCTCTTCTTCTCGTAGCAGCCTCATGGCCACATCTTCGTAGCTTTCACCTGGTCGCGCATTTTTTTCAAGTTCTGCGTTCGAGTAGACCTTGTGCTTAGGTTTACGCTTCGTCGTTTTGGTTTCAGCCTTTGGTTCCGAGCCCTGTGGTTGCAGTAAATCTTCTTGAACAGGATCGTGGCCAAAGTCTTGCTTTAGCTCATAGTGGAACTCAATGGCACTGATCTTACGGCCGTCACGTTTTGGCGTGAAGCCCGTGATCAGAATGTCGCTCGCTCTGTTGATCTCTTTGATCGAGCTTTCAATCACGCGCTTGCGAAAGTCAGAGTAAAGGGGGTAGCTATCACCTAGATTGAGTGCGAACCGAAGGACGCTCAGGTCTACCAAGGTAGAGTAACGCCCGGTGTAGCGGCTCTTGATGATCACCTCGTACAACCGTTGAGCATGGTCGCTCGAAAGCCTAAGAATGGCTTTGAGGTTGTATTTGGTGTAGTTGCTCTGGAGGTTGGCCAGGTACGGCAGTACATCCTTTGAAAACCGCACCTCGACTCGACCATCGCCGTCGAGATAATCGGCGGTCTGAATCCAGCGAGTGCTACGTTTACGGTCGGCCATCTCGAACTTGATCTTACGCTCAAAGAGCTTGCCTGCCGCCTGCTTCAGTTCGATGTACGCTGCCTTGCGGCTGATCCCGCACAGCTCAGCGAACTCAGCGGCAGTGATACAGTACATCTCTTCATCCGTTACGACTTTGTTGGGATCTCTAGTGATCTTCGCAATGCAGGTCAATATGATCCGCGCCTCCTGTACAGACAGCTTGTAACTGGCTGTGATTAGGGCGTTGGATTTGTATACCTGCAGCATGCGACCGAATTCCTTCTGGCTAAGATATGGCCTTGCGTTTCGACCATAGTAGTCAAAACACCCCGTCAATCTAGTGTTATCAAGTGGTTAATCTACCGAGCGGACGAATGGTGTCCGGTATCCGTCCACATTTACAAAATTCCTCGATAAATCAGACAGGTATCTGTCCACATTTAGGCTTCAGCCTGACCAAATCACCTCGTGAAAGGCGCGAATCCACCTGATGCGATTGCTTGAATGCCTGTTGCCGCTTGCCGCCCCCTACCTACTTCAGCCATTTCAGCTGGTAATGGGTCTGGAGTATTCAAAATGGCGTGGGCCGGAGCCAATATCAGGGCCTTAATATGGACAGATACCTGACTTAATGAGCGTTTCTCAGACCTCAATGTGGACGGATACCTGTCAACCTAGGGTTTCTGCCGTTACTTGTGGACAGATACCTGCATTCACAATGCGGCAACGGCGTCATTTCGCCTGGATTCAACGTTGATGGGGCTTTCAGCGGGTCATGAATCACTTTTATTAGGCGTTAATATGGACGGATACCTGCCCATCTCAAGCCCAATGGTCCTTTAATGTGGACAGATACCTGACAGAGTAGAACGCATGATGCTTAATGTGGACGCCTGCCTGCCAGCTGGAGGCCGTAGGCAAATTGTGGACAGATACCAGCACACCTTGAGAGGGTTGCTACCTGGTTGAGCACCGCTCTATCCGCGGGCCTAACGGTTATTGTGGACAGATGCCTGTCTAGCTTGTCTGTGAGGTTCTAATGTGGACGGATACCTGCCATGCTCCCCACCTGGCAGCGACGATGCATTCCTGCGTTGCATCAGTAGGCTGCATATTGTGGACAGCTACCTGCCTATTATCTTGGCCTGGTTGGCTTATTGTGGACAGCTACCTGACTTAAAGACCAAATTTAGCTGCCCTCGAGACGGTAGTGATGAAAATGATGACAGATGCCTGTCTGAAAAGTGTCTTTGGTGGGTTTAGAGGGCACTGAAATGGCTCTAGCGACAGGTATCTGTCCACATTACTGACTGATTAACTGGTTTTTGAGTACGCTGAAACTCTGGTGTACCTGTCTAGGCGAGGTTTGAATCGGGTAAGTCAGGAACCTGTCCACATTTCAGCCTCGAACGCCTAATACTCACCTATCAAGACCAGTGCTGGGCTCCACCAGGCAACTGGTTTTCTTTTAAATATTTTTATTTAAAGACTTAAGGTTTCAGTCGGGCAAGCCTTTGATTCTGTTGAGGTATTTAGTCTGAATGTGGACAGATACTTGGTGTGTTGAGGACATCGACCTGCTTTCATGTGGACATACGGCTGAAATAATGTGGGCGCTTGGTTGGCGTTGATATGGACATCTGGAGTGTGGATAACTCTCGATCTGTAGACAGATACCTGTCTGTTAAGCAGCCTAGGGTAGTTAATGTGGACAGATGCCTGCATATCGAAATCGCCGCCTTCCCCCCTTTCTGACCCTTAATGTGGACGGATTACATCCTGAAGCTTGGGGCCCTGATTGATTTGGCCTGCAGGCCGTGTACTCCGGGGGACTACACACTGTAGCGCAATCGCTTAATGTGGACAGATTACATCCTCCATTCAGCATTGACCCGTTCTATGTAATGTGGACAGATGCCTGTCCTCGATGTCACCTGAGTGATTCAGGCGCCATCGAGGGATGTGCCGGCCAAATCAGCTCTTCCTGCGGGTGGTTTCGGTGCCGGCTGAGGAGCCTTGTTTTTGTACCTTGGCGTTCCGCTTCAGCTTTTGGATGTGTTCATTCGCCAGTTTCAGCTCGTGTTTCACTACGATGATCTCTTCCTGAAGCTTGTCCTTCTTGAGCTTATAGGTTGCGAGCTCATCTTGGTTCACTTTCAACTCAGAACTCAGTTGAGCATTGGATCGTTCTACCTCGTGCAGCTCCCCCTCAAGCTTGTGCACTCGGCTGTTCAGGTCGTTAATTGTTTCGCGGTGTGCTGCAATTTCCTTCTTGTCGGCCGCCGCCTCGGCCTCCAGCGATCCATTCAGCCTTACGGCAGAGGTCAGCTTCTCAGAGCTATTTCTCAAAGCAGCTTGGTACTCGGCTCTCTCACGTTGCGCTTGTTCAACCGCAGTCTCATGAATCGCCCGGACTTCGTTCATTTGGTCCTTCATCCGGGCCTCAAAATGATCCTGCTGCGCTTTGGCATTTCTGGCTTCGGCCTGGGCTTGAGCTACTGCTTTCCCCATCTCCGAAATAGTTGACTTCAGTGAAGCTGCTTCGACTTCCAAGGAGTGGTTCGAGGTCTTTAGTTCGGAGCTGAGCTTTGTCTCAGCGTCCAGCAGGGAGCGTGAAACCTGAAGCTCTTGCTCAAGCTTAGAGTTCTGGAGTTCTGTTTGCGCAAGCTTTTGTGTCGCTTGTTCTAGCTTCGACTCGAGGTCAGAAATGACCTTCGTCGCTTCGGCCTGAGCCTGAGCAACCTTACCCTCATAGATTTTTTCCAGCTCCTCCTCAACGCCGGCAACCGCGGCCTTTAAAGATTCACTGACAAGCCCACCCTCGCCAAAGGCGCCGTTGATCCTCGCAAGTACCGTTTTTCGATGCTTGAGGATTGTCGTCATGCTGCCAGTACCAATGTACTCGAGTATCGCCCGAGCGGTTGGGCTCTCGCCTGCAGCCGTCAAAGCCTGGTGCGCATCAAACACTTCTGTGTAGGTTACTCCACCCCTAGACATCGACTGACTCCTCTACGATGCGTTCCATTGCTGCGTCGTCGCAGTACTGGCACAGCCGTTGATAGTGCACCACCTTAAAGTCAGACCGAGACCTTATCTGCGCGTGTTTCCCACATTCGGCGCACTTTGTCCCTGTGTAATAGGCGTCAGCCAAGCTCTGGATTAACACCACCAGGTCCTTAGGCTTGGTGACACTGCCAAACGGCAGCATCGATTTGACGGTACCCACAAAGCTGTTGTCCTGCTCACGGGCCCAGTAGCGATTGACCAAGTCAATTTCCTCAGGTTTTTCAGTCCGAAATACCAGCCGGATACTCATTGCCCTTCCCCTAATGCTGAGGTTGCAGCGTGCTGCGCTGTGTCTGGATTGTGGTGGTGATCATCGAATTATAGCGTAACGTGTTACGTTACGCATATACATAACGTAACAGAGGTTTGAAAGCGTTAGTGAATGGTAGAAATCTAACAAGACATAATGGGCATTATTCAATGTGAAAGGCAAAAATGGTCGTTCGGTGGCCGTTTTTCAGTACATAAAGGCATCTCAGGGCGATGAAAGACATCGGGCGCTACCTACAAGCAGGTACACGGGAGAACACCCGCCGCAGCTATCAGTCGGCCATCGAGCACTTCGAAGTGTCGTGGGGCGGCTTTCTGCCCGCGACAGGCGATAGCGTGGTTCGCTACTTGGTGGACTATGCGGATACGCTGAGCGTGAACACGTTGAAACAACGCTTGGCTGCTCTCGCTCAATGGCATATCACCCAAGGCTTTCC